>OWJI01000067.1_pt1 | contig 77153 bp, 72 predicted proteins | sample 1732541 | NCBI WGS metagenome assembly OWJI01 (sample SAMN05065727, study PRJEB22554) | human gut metagenome | biome: ENVO:2100002; feature: ENVO:00000062; material: ENVO:00002003 | host: Homo sapiens | place: USA
ATCCAACCGCCTGCAAAATGCAGGCGGCTTGTGTATTTTAATAGGCAGGTGCGCCTTATGTGCAGAAAAATATTATGAAAAGAAGCGGAGAGAAAACCTTGGTAGAATAAGGATTCTCTCTGCTTCTTCTTTACATAAAAATCATTTACCAAGTGCCTTCAGCCATTCCAGAGTATCGGTATTGGTCACCCAGGAAGGCGTGGCTGGGGGCAGTACTAAAGAATGCTTTTCCAAAGCTCGGCGCTGTGTCTCAATGCTTGCTTTCGCATAGACTTCCGTGGTAGAAATATCCTCGTGGTCAAGAAAATCCTTTATGTAGAAGATGTTAATCCCCGCCTCCAGCAAGTGCATCGCTTTTGTATGCCTTAGTACATGCGGCGATACATGAGTATTCAATTCAGCCATTTGAACATATTTACTCAAGATATATGTTGCTCCGGCACGAGTAAGGGGGGTGCCCTGCCGATTTAAAAAAAATGCTCTGTCTAACCTTTCTGGCGCTAACAGACTAATTGTATGTTGGACTGCCCATTGCTTCAAGCAACGCATATTAACATTCAAGGCTTTTGTCTCAATTTTGAGCTGAAATATGTGTAATGTTTAACTCGAATGCAGAAAAGGACGATGTCCGATAATTTCAGACACCGCCCTTATAAATTCTGTTGTATCGCCTGTAATTATGCGATTTTTTCAGCTCTGCATGATTTCCTGCATCAAATGATGTAAGTTTGATATAAATCGCTGTTTTTTATGAAATTCATCAAATGCAGTACATCTCGTTTTGTCAGGCAAAACGGTACATTCTTACATCAAATTAGTAGAGCTTTGCACCGGCAGGAATGTGGTCATCTACCATCAGAAGATGAAGCTTTTCTTCGCCCTCTTCCTCATGAATTGCACTGAGAAGCATTCCACAAGATTCAATTCCCATCATGGCTCTCGGTGGCAGGTTGGTGATTGCAATTAAGGTCTTTCCAACCAGTTCTTCCGGCTCGTAATAAGCATGAATACCGCTTAAAATCGTACGATCTGTGCCTGTTCCGTCATCCAGAGTGAACTGTAACAGCTTCTTGGATTTCTTAACTGCTTCACATGCTTTTACCTTTACAGCTCTGAAATCAGACTTGCTGAAAGTATCGAAATCAACCATTTCTTCAAATAATGGCTCAACTTTTACTTTGGAGAAATCATCCTTCTCAGCAACTTTTTCTGCCACTGCCGGAGCTGCTTCGGAAGTCTTATTTGCCTTCTTGTCAGCATCCAGGGACTTCATCGTCGGGAATTTTTTTGATTTTTCTTCATTACCCTTCGTGATGCTTCGCTGAGCTATTCCTATTAAATTGTCTTCTCTTCATCACCATTCATGATGAATCATTGTCAAATCATATCTGTTGTCAATTTGATGTCATTTGGTTATTTCTGTTGTCAGATGAAAAGGTTCATAAGCAGCTAACCTATTTTTCATAGACTAACTGCTTGTGTTAAGTTCCATATTCGGTTTTATTCTACAAATCCGACAGTGAAATTCGGTCGTATGCGCCATTTTTTATACAACTGTTCTTCCTTCTTTTTTATATTACCGGAACGATATTTCTCCTGCAGATCTAACCAAAGTTCCTGCATTTCAGGAATTCCCATTCGTATATTAAAATTCTTCTTGAAGTGATGAAGGTCTGAAATCATACATGAAATCATGCCTTTTCAAATATAAGATACAAAACAGCATCGAACAGCCTTGTGCAAATATAGTTGCAAATGCCGCGCCACCTGCTCCCATATGAAATCCGGCTACTAAAACCAGATCCAGTATAATGTTGATCGCACAGGCAATTATAACAAAGATCATCGGAGTACGACTGTCACCAAGTCCACGCATAATTGCACTCAATGCATTATATCCATAAATAAACAACAGACCAAGAGAACAAATAAGCATATATTGTCTTGCCTGACCATACGCTTCATCCGGAGTATCCAGCAGGCGCAGTAAGGGTTGTTCAAATATAAATAACAAAACCATAAATATTGCTGCCATAACCATCAATGTAATAAGTAATGTACTGATTGTCCCATTAATTTTATCTTTTTGCCTAGAACCCAGATAGTTTCCAAGCATCACCATTCCCCCTCCTGCCAAACCTGCTGCCAGATTTGTCAGAATCACAAGTACCTGTCCTCCAATATTTGCTGCCGATATAGAATTTGTTCCACCAAAATGTCCTAAAATAATCAGATCAACCAGACTATATAAAGACTGGATCAAATTACTAATAAAGAATGGCACAGCAAACTTCACAAGCTGTTTCCATATGTTTCCTTTTGTAAGATCATGTTCAAATGTTCTCATGTCCGTATTCATCTCCTTTGTAATTGCCCTGATACATCATTCACAATAAATCAAGTGCTGTCTGGCTGGCTTTTTCTGCATCGCCCAGCATTCCTGAAAACAAAGCTTCTTCCAATATTTTTTCCTTTGTGTTCTTTTCCTTGCTTTCCATATCTGTCTCCTAATTTAAATCTGTCATCAAGTTACCTTTTGGTTACTTTGATTGTAGTTACCTATCGGTCACTTGCCAATAGCTAAGTTTGGAAAATACAAAAGAACATCGCTAACTTAATCATCGTTTCTCGATAACCTGATCTATTAATCCATACTGCAATGCTTCTGTCGCTGTCATAAAGTTATCTCTTTCCGTATCCTTGCATATTTCTTCGATTGTTTTTCCGGTATTTTCTGCCAGAATATGGTTTAAACGCTGTTTCCTCAACACTTACTGTTCTTCTATTGCGTCAATATTTTCAATTCGCAACAGTTTAACTACCTGTTTGTCTTTTTTTCTGTATAGCAAATTCTTATCCATTCATCATCTGCATCCACAATCTTACAGGATACTTCTGTTTTTCCTGCAAAACCCAAGAATGAATCTGACCTGATGATACATTGTTTACCTACAAGACTATTAATTAACTTAGACATATACATTGCTCCTCTCTGCTTTTTCTCCAATTGTTTTACTTTCATTTCCAAATGCTTTATTTTTCCTAAATACGATGAATAATAAAGCAACAGCAATAATGCTGCAATTCCAAACCATTCCATATTGTCTCCCTTACTAACCTAACACGTTCAGTCTCTTCCTTTTTTGTCAGACCATCTTTATACAGAAAAAGACGCATAAGCAAATCAATTACTGCTCTGCGTCTTAAGCGTCTGGCTCTTATATTACTGCTTCATTTCTTCTACAATTTTGCCCATCATCTGTTCAAACTGACATTTTGCTTTCGCCTTATCTGTTGCTCCATCATATACACTATAATAAAAAAACATATTTGCATAAAATTTAACTGCATTCTCTTCTGGATTTTTTATTTCCATATTTTTGAACAGATCCTTCACGTATTCTGCCGGTCCTGATACCAGATACTGCTGATATAAATTCTGCATCTCCTCACTGCGAAACTGCTCTATTGTGAGCATCTTCCGAAACGATGATGCAAAATCATCCTCTGTCCAGTATTCAAACATAGATTTGCTGTATTTCACAAAATCATCCAATGATACGTTATGGTATTCTTCCGGTGTCTTTTCAATACTCTCTTGTGGCACGTCATTCTCTCTGGCCTGTTCGCCATCCTGCTGCTCCATGCGCCGCACAATACAATCAAAAATATCTCTTTTGCTTTTGTAATGACGGTACAATGCCCCTTTTGTCATATCAAGTTCTCCTGCTATCTGGCTGACTGAGACAGCCTCATAACCATCTCTGGCGAACAGATGCAGTGCCACAATTAATATTTCCTCTTTCCTATTACCCATGCACATTTCCTCAATAAACGACCGTTTACATCTTAATAATAGTAAACGGTCGTTTATTTGTCAAGACTTTTCTTTTTGTTTATAAAAACAGTAAATCTCAACTTCCTGTAAAAATATCTGCCAGAGAAAGCCACCAATCAAATAGGGGCAGGCACTAATACGTGCCCACCCCTACGATGCTTAGCAATCTGTTATCACTTATCTGTTATAAATGTGTTGTATATTGCCTTTATGGCTGTCTCAAAATCACTGTTATTTACTCCGATTATGATATTCAGCTCTGATGAACCCTGGTCTATCATCTTTATGTTGATGCCTTCCTTTGCAAGTGCGCTGAACAACTTGCCTGCTGTACCACTTGCTGACTTCATTCCACGGCCTACAACAGCTATAAGCGCAAGTCCCGACTCAATCTCAACTGAATCCGGCTCTGCAAGTCTATGGATGGCAGATATAACTCTCTGCTCCTTGTGTACGAATTCATCAGCATGAACTACGATAGTCATCGTGTCAATACCTGATGGCATATGCTCAAATGAGATATCATTCTCCTCAAATGCCTGAAGCACCTTTCTTCCAAATCCTATCTCTGAATTCATCATAGCCTTCGTAATAAATATTGTGCAGAAATCCTTCTTACCTGCAATACCTGTTACAACATAATCCTGCTTCTGGCAGGTACTCTCAACTATCCAGGTTCCTGCGTCCTCAGGCGCATTTGTGTTGCGGATATTGATCGGGATACCACAGTGGCGTACAGGGAATATCGCATCCTCATGGAGAACTGATGCACCCATGTATGAAAGCTCACGAAGCTCTCTGTAAGTAATATATTTGATCGGCTTTGGATCCGGAACAATACGTGGATCAGCTACAAGGAAGCCTGAGACATCTGTCCAGTTCTCATATACATCGGCTCTGCTTGCCTGTGCGACTATCGAGCCCGTTACATCTGAACCGCCTCTGGAAAAAGTCTTTACCTTGCCATCCTTGCCAAGTCCATAGAATCCTGGAACAACCGCATGCTGTGTCTTGGCAAGTCTCTCACCAAGTACCTTCTCCGTCTTATAGCTATTGAGATTGCCCTCTGCATTGAAAAAGATAACCTCTGCAGCATCTATAAACTCAAAGCCAAGATATGCAGCCATAATCTTACCATTGAGGAACTCTCCTCTTGATGCCACATAGTCCAGTGTGCACATTGGATCCGGATTGGTAAGATCCTCCAACTGCTTTGTAATATCCTCAAAATCCTTATCAAGTGAAAAATCCTTAATCTCAAGGCCTGTGATGATCTCATCATATCTGGCCTTGATCGCCTTCACTTCCTCTGTGAAATCATTCCCTGCCTTCGCAGTTTCATACACATGAAGGAGCATATCTGTTACCTTTGTATCATCTGAAAATCTCTTTCCAGGTGCAGAAGGAACAACGTATACACGGCTCTCATCTGATGTGATGATTGCTCCAACCTTTTTAAACTGCTCTGCACTTGCCAATGAACTTCCGCCAAATTTTACTACCTTTTTCATAATTCCACTATTTTCCTTTGCCATATTCTTATTTGAATGTCTTTCTTCTTAAGATTCGCTGGCGAATCTTGCCGCAAGCTGCCAGTCAGCTCTGCTGACATATATCATATCAGCGGCTCAGCAATCCTCACGGAGTGTATATCTCTGTCGAAGATAGAGTCCAGACTGAGATATAAAACATAAAAATACACATGCATTTTAAACGTCTTTTTGCAATATAGCAAGAGAATTTTAATTTTTGCTATTAAAAAAGGGCAGGCACTCCAATGCGCCCGCCCCTCTGGTATGAAGTCTTCACCACATGATCTAATAATAAACTATTTTGAAATTTCTTCCTTAACCTGAGCAACCCACTCATCAACCGTACCATACCAGTCGATCATTTCCTGAAGCTTTTCTTCCTCAACATCATCATCGCTCTCTAAGATCTGTTTATGCTCATTGAGCACACCGGCCATGTCGACCATTGTATCAACCAAATCCTGATCATAAGCCTGTGGATTTTCGTTGATAATGTTTGCAACCTCATTAAAAGATGTACTTGTCTTATTGAACGCATCAATCGCAGGCTGCTTATCTGCACCGCCGCATGCCACCAGAGACATTCCCATCATCATGGTCATTATGAGAACCATCAGTTTTTTCATTGCCTTTTTCATAATAATTTCCTCCTCTTTATTGCAATCACATAATCTGAGTATATTTTATTATGTATTTGCAATCAGTGAGGTCTAAATGCACGAATCGTACCAAAAATGTATCGAATCGACACTCTTTTACAATGACAGTCTGAGCGTAAACTTGCCATCCTTTTCCGCAAAGCTGAAAACCCCGCCGTAACGCTGCACGATCGCACATATGCTCTGAACGCCTATTCCATGTCCTTCCATATCAGACACAGGTATTCCATTTTGAAACTTTATGGGAGCTTTACAGTCATTTACCACCTGTAAAAAAAGGTGTTTATTTCTTTCATAAAAATTCACATCAATCTCGCATGATCTTCCCTCTGCAGCCAAAGGCACACATGCATGCAAGGCATTTTCCAAGGCATTAGACAAGAGCACACACAGATCACTTTCCGACACAGTAAGATCTGCGGGAATTGCACATTGTATCTTTATTTCAATTTCTTTCTTCCTGGCTCTACCCGCAAATGAAGATAGGATCAGATTCACTGCCTCATTTTCACAGTATATTTGGACCTTCTGCGCCTCAATCTCCTTACATATTCCCGATATATAAGCCTGCGCCTGTTCAACTTCACCATTTTCTATACATGTAGACACATACTGCAGGTGATGACGCATATCATGGCGATACTGTCTGGTCAATGTCTGCGACTCGCGCAGACTGCTGATTTCCCTCACCGCCTGACTTAACTGCAGATCCAGATTATTCCGGATCAGCTTCATCTCATTCTGCATCTGTTCCTTTTTGGAGTTATATAAGAGAAAGGCCAGATATGCAACACAGCATACAAAAGGCATAAATTCCGCTACAACGTAACTGCCACTCAAAAGAAGGTTCGTATACACTATTGTAAAATAGTCAAATACATAATATAGCGCCGGTATGATTCCAAACTGCCATTGCTCCCTGAGACTTTTATCTGACAATCCTCTGACTGCAGGTGACACAAAATTAAGCAGAAGCAGCAATGCAGGGATTGTAACCACAAGTTCTGTAATATCCTGCATCATCTGCCTTCCCGAAAATGCAGCAACTGTGGCAAGTGCAACCCATCTTCTAAGTTCGCAGCACAAGTATGCCGCCTGTACAGAAAAAACAGACCACAGCAATTTTCCTGTCAACATCCAGAGAACAATGACCAATGGAAGATGCACCGCCAACGGATAAATATGTCTTACAAAATCAGCGCCCTTGCTGAAATATAATATGCTCTGTATCAGCGGGAGTAAAACCATGCATCCTATGAAAATGAGTTTTCTTTTCCTAGTGGACAGCGCATTACAAAATGACGCTGATAATATTCCCCCCAAAAAGCTCACAGCCATATTGTTAAGAAGCGAAATATATAGGCTCATATCATTACCTGCCTGTTCTGGAACGCATATTCAAGGAATGCATCCTTTACTTCATTGTATTTTCCCCGTGGAACCGGTATTTCTGCAAGACTAGACATGGTAATCCCCCTAAATGTTATGTTTTGCACATATTCCAGATTTACCAGATAAGAACGGTGAGGTCTGTGAAAAAAAGGATACGTAGAAAGCTGCTTTACAAGCTCATCCATGCTGCCGGCGCTTTCCAGTACTTTTCCTGTATTCAGGTGAAATATAAGGGTGCGGTGAATGACTTCGCAATATTCCAGGGCTTTTATATCTATACGGGTGATTCCACTCTTACATCGCAGAATGAGGCTGGTCTCCGCCTCCTTTTTACAGGCTGCAAGCACAGAATCAAGCAAACGGAAAAAGCTCTCTGCCCAGATGGGCTTTAATTGATAATAGTATGCGCCTATAACGTAAGACTGCACCGCAAACTCAGAGGACGAAGTGACAAATATGATCTTGACGTTTTTATCGTATTTTCGTATCTCCGTTGCCGCTTCAATTCCATTCTCTCCCGGCATCAAGACATCCATAAACAGGATATCATATCTGTTTCCCTTCTCTATTTCCGCCACCAGGTCAAAAGGATGATTAAAAATATTGTATTCTATTTTGCAGTCTCTCTCCGCACAATACTGTTCCATAAGCCTTTGCATCTCAGCAAGCACAGAAACATCATCATCACAAAACGCAATTTTTGCCATAATCCCCTTTATGCCTCCTTGGCGCCAAATATTTTCTCCAGCACTCATTATCGCATATTTTTCACAATTCGACAACAAAGGGGGATATTGCATCGATTTATACGAATTTATTTTCTCACCCACCTGGCATAGAGTTTCCTGCTGCCGGTGCTGCCGGCTGCAATCTTCGTAACCTTTTTCTTGAATTTTGGATCGCTGTACCACCCCTTAAATGTGTAGCCTTTTCTGACCGGATTCTTCAAGACGATAGTCCTAGACGCGACGGTATAACCGACTGGATTGGACCGGCTGTTTTTCCCCTTGCCAAGCCTGTACTGGATCTTGTACTTTACCAGCTTCCACCTTGCGTATAATGTCTGATTCCTGGTGATCCTCACAACCGAGCTGCTGCCGATCCTGCTGCCGCCACTCTTTGCTGTGTACCAGCCTGCAAATGTATATCCCCTTCTGGTAGGTGTCGGCAGTGTTCCGTAAGTTTTTCCACAAATGACTGTCTTACTTCCAGAACTCACACGCCCTCCATTTGGAGCAAATACTATTCTCACGCGCTTTACTGTGTCCGTATATTTTGCAGTAAAAGAAAGCTTGGTGGATGTTCCTGCCACACGCAATGCAACCTTTTTACTTCCCGCCTTCCACGTCATCTGATTTAAGGCATATGCGATAATCCCATTTTGAATACCCGAAATGCTCGGCGGATATGACGCATTGTCAGTGCTGACTTTGAATTTGGTTTTACCTGCATTGAGATTTTTCTGAATCCTGTCAGCGTAGGCTCGCGCCCACTTTGCGGCATCTCCGTTCCTGACAAAATAGTTATCTGCCAGACTTGTGGAACGTGTACCATAACCGCTTGCCGTATAAATCTGATCATGACAGTTGTGTGCCAACGCCATGAGTTCATCCGTCAGTCCAAAATACAAATGCGTTTGATCAAAGTTATAATAATTGTCCTTTGTATCATCCCATGTACAGTCCACCTGATACCATTTGCCATCCAACTTCATGGCATTCCAGGTATGTCCATCATAGGTATCCCTTGTCTCAGCATTTGTTATGCCGGCTGCAGTAAGCAGTTTTGAATAGGCACTCTCATAGGCTTGACATGTCCCCAGCTTTCGTGTCAGTGCGCTCTCTGCCGAAGACCATTTCAGGGAATGATCGTAATCAAGCTGCTGCAACAGCCAGTCATGCAGCCACAATGCCTTTTCATAGTCTGAACCATCAGTCTCCTTGCTACACTTTTTTACCGCAGCATTCACGATGTCACCCACGCTCGGATAAGCCTTGTCAGATACCTGTATATTTGTGCTCACACGCATATAATAGACACCTGACGTCTTGTCCATTACATAAAACCTGAAGTTATAGACTCCCGAAGCAGTCATTGTGAATTCAAAGTCGTGAGATTCACACTCATCTGTATATTGAATCCACGCTCCGCGGCTTGGATCCGCCACGGATTCAAAACTATACTCACCCGGATTGGAATAACTCGGTGCATCCATTCTAAACAAATACCGGCCACTGCCACCATCCGCCGAAACGTGGAATGTTGTATCCTCTCCTAATTTGGGTTCGTTCCATTCAACCTTTAATGCGACACCTTTTTGAGAATCACTTTCAGCACTGTACTTATATTCTGTAACTCCCTCTTGGGGATTTGTTGATGAACCAGAAGATTCTTCCTGCGCATAGCCTATCACACGAATCGTCGATACACCTGTCATCACCAGTATTAATGTCAACATAAATGTTGCTAATTTCCTTTTTATCATAAGCAGTACCTTGAACCTTTCTTAATGTCAAAATAACATCACTACATATCAATCTCTTAATATATCTAGCATAACAGAAACACCGTTTTTTTGCCACAAAAAAACCCCGCTGCAGAGTATTTCTGCTTCGGGGTTTTGCGGTTATCTGTTGACCGGTTCAAATAACAACATTACCTGATTTTCGCACTGACAAGCCTGCTGTAATCAGAAGCCACAACAGCCTTTCCAGCCTTCTTGTTGGCAACAACCTTGAAGTAGTAGGTCTTGCCGCTTGAAAGCTTTTTGATGTTTGCGCTGTTTTTGATAACAGTGAGCTTTTTGAAGCCGCTGTTTTTCTTTGTGCTGTAATATACCGTATAGCTGTTTGCACTCTTAACCTTTGTCCAACTGACGGTTGCCATTTTATTTCCTGCTTTGACCTTGACCGAAGTCGGCGCAGAAAGCTTTGTTGCGGTCAGAAGCTCCTTTGAAACGAGAGAAAGAACCTTTTTGCCATCAATCTTCTTATAGGCTTTGACAACAATCTTGTACTCCGTACCCTTTGAAAGCTTTTTAAATGTGTGTGAGAGCTTCGTTGTATCAGCTCTATTGACAAGCTTTTTGCCCTTGTAAAGGTATACTCTGTATCCGCTTACACCGGCAACCTTTTTCCATGAAGCCGTGATTGAGTTTGTGGTCTGCTTAACGCTGATCTTGCTCGTCGCGGCGGGAAGAATGTTGAAATTCAGCTTTTTGCTGCCGCTGTAATTGCCCTTGAAGGTAACGGTTACTGTTGCCTTGCCGATATTTTTGTTTTTACTGTAAGCAACGGTGTAATCTGTTCCATTCTTAAGCGTTTTTTTGTTTGCATCCTTAACGATGACCGAAGGCTTCTGAACCTTTCCGTTATATGTATACGCCGACTTTTTCAGCGAAACTGACTTAATTCTCGCTATCGAAATTGTTGGTGCTATCGTACTGCAAACAGTGCACTTCTTGGTAATCTTGCCATTTGAGGTAAAAGTAGCCTTGACAACAGACTTGGAGTACTTATGTCCGAGAGCCTTGACTTTGGTCTGAGCGACTATAACGGTGTTGCAAACCGAGCAGTGCTTACCTTTGGTGAGACCCGTCTTTGTGCAGGTTGCTTTAATTTCGTTATCTATAACCGCATTATGTTCCTTACAGGAGATGTTAACTATGCAGTCTTGGCTTTCTGAATTAGTGATATACGGTGTAACATCGTAGGTTTTGTCTTTTTCAAGTCTGACTTCGGTAACTTTGCCTTTATTGTTACTAGAGACGAATTCACTAAGCCGGTTATTCTCTACAAGGTTTACTTCGGTTCCCTGAATATTTCCGCTGCCGAGATTTGACGAAGTTATGGTGATAAGATAAACCTTCGTTTCCGTCGGAGTAAAGAAGTAAGCGGTTATGTTTTTACAGAAATTGTCACCGTAACCTATTTTGGTCGGGTTAACATATTGCTTGCAGCTTTGGCAGTATGTGCCATTACATACAAGGCTCTGGTGCTGCTTCGGAATGACTTTCTGAATTGCATACTCACAGCCAGTGTGTTTGCAGTGTCTGGATTCCCTTCCATCTTTGTCGCAGGTTGCCGGCCAGTCAACCGTATAGGTGTCGCTCAAATCGTGTCCAAGTGCTGGCAGTTCGGTGTAACCCTCATAATATTTGCAGCCGAAGCACTCATAGCCGACCGTTCTTCCCTTTCTGATGCATGTTGCCTCTTTAGCAGCGAGAGTTCTGCCAAACTGATGCTCCTGGAAGCTTTCAAGAGCATCACACTTTTTACAGTACTTGTAGTGACCAAGAAGTGATATCCTTTCCTCTAATTCAGGCTCAGAATCGTGACAGGAGGAGATAATTTTTATATCCGCATCCAACTTAACAAAGTCAGGCCAGGTATTGTATGCCCTGGTACCGTTGTGCATAATAACATAGTTCGGCTTTTCCAGAGATTGTGATAGAACTATGTCATAGAAATGAGGAGGCTGGCCACCGTAATAGATTGAATTTACATTTCCCTTTTGTCCAATATAACAGCCGCCAAGCCTTACTTTTCTGCTGGATGGGGTGTTTTGGAAATATATTGTGCTGAACGGCTGTTCATTAAGAAGCTGATTTGAAATTACTTCTATTTCTGAGTTTCCTGTTATTGTAACATTGCCCTGCGGCTCTGGTCCGTATGAATATATACAAGACGGGACGCGTGCATTATTCTGAATAAGAGTACCGGTGATATAGAGATTGTTTATATCATAGAAGGAAATAACGTGGTGCCTGTTCTTATCGTTTATATAAGTGTCACTTCCGGATTGTGCTGTAAGAGTGAGATTATAGTTGATAAACTTCCCTGCTTTTCCAAGAATATTCACATCTGCGTTTGGGTTATTCACAGCGATCATTGAAGTTTCGTTGGCTGTTGAGTTAATGATTATCTGTCCGCCGGACTGGGTTGTGGTAATTGTGAAGTCGGTGTTTGCCTTGGAACCCGAAAAAACCACAAACAGATCCCTTGTCTCCTCGTCTGAACGAATATCAGTTGTAACTTTCAAGGTTTTTCCGTTCAAGTCAAGGGTGATTTTTCCGGGATAGCTAACTGTGATTTCGGAATACCACTCCTGCTCATCCTGATAGCTCCAATCGCTCGGAACTTGCTCTTCGTAATCTATGTTATTTTTGAGAACAACAAGCTTATCGGGTGGATTTGTCTCGTTTGAGGTGGCTTCAAGAGCTTTTTCTAGCTCAGCAAAGTTGGTTACATAGGTTGTGTTTTCGTCAACCGAATGATTGTCCGCTGCCGAAACAGTAAATACTGATGCCTCGAGCATCAGTATGACTAATGTTACGACAGTCAAAAGTTTTTTCTTTTTGTTCATAGGTTTCCCTCCTTTTAAAATTAATAATATGTAAATGTTTCCCTTCCCTACCCTAATCGGCATTGCAGGATTTTAACAGGATTCAGCTTTTTATTTTCCACTTTTCGCTATCTCCGTGAAGGCTATAACCACAATAAGAACAGCATCCGTTTTCATCTGGCAAGAATGTTGCTCCGCAGCTCGGACATTCCTTTTCAACAAAAAATTCACCGTCAGACTTTCTTTTTTCTGGATATCTAGCCCTTTGCATGGTCAGTTTCTTTTTGAATTTTTTTGTAAATGGTTTCTTATTTTCAGGAAGAAAGGTTTTTGTTCCATAAACTTCAGACTTAACCGTTGTTATTTCATCTGTGTTAGAGACTTTTAAAAGCTTGATCGTGCCAACACTGAAATCAAGCAGATCATTGTCATTTTCGTTTTTGCTAAAGTATTCGTTTAAGCAGGATCTGAGGTAGTTCTCTGAATATCCTACGATCTTTTTCGCTAAATTGTCTTGTTTAACTTTTCCACAAATAATAGGTGTAACAATCATTCCAAAAGCAAGAATCGCTGCACCGACGCCGGCTGCAAGGGAAATCTCCGTATCCTCGATCAAGTATAAGCCTGGAAAGACACTTAAGAAAAGTATGAAACCGGACAAAAGAAGCTGTAAAAATCTTTTCATATTTGTACTGATCGTTTCATAAATCTCAAACGATTCAGTCTGCCAATCGTAAAACTCGTTTCTTATAACGGCGCCGCAATATTCACAGGTAACCTGCTGACTGTTCAGCTTGACTCTTGCACCGCATGATGGGCAGGTTATTCTCAACATATCGTGATAATAGCTTTTCTTATTCTCTTTTTTGTCTGTGCGGCGAACGTGTCTCGACTGAAGTATTCGGAGATATGAATTTTTACGGTATATCTCATGCTGAACCCTGTTGCCTTGCATTGACTCGAAACGCTCCAGGGTGCTGCACTTCAAAACCGATTCCCGCCATTCTCTGCCATCATCGTTCCATGTTTCAAAGTTATTTTTAGGAATGGGAACAACATCCGTGACGTAAATTTTGCGGCATAGCTTATTCTTATTAAGTACGTCGATCTGACTGACGATTTTTTTTCGGAAAGCCAGGTCCATTCTTGCCGTAAGAAGCTTTTGATCCGCTTTTCCAAGCGGAATCAGTACTCTTTCAAATGCTTTTCTTATATCCTTTCGGATTTTCGAATCCTGTAGAGGAGTTTCCCTTTTTGCCAGCAATCTTTCCAGCTTAGCTTTTTTCAAATTCTTGGGAAGATATTCCGAAAAATCCATTACAAGTATACTTTTACCGATATAGAATGTACATAATATAGCAAAAGAAGCTGCAATGCACAGCGATACTGATAAATCCATAAAATCACCTCTGATTTATTCCTTGCTGACCACTTCATTTTCGCTCTGCTTTTTCCGTTTGTCTTTTACAATGTCACATATCATTATAACAACAAGGAACAAGCCAAAAGGGATTGCCGCGCAATAGAGAAGGAAATCAACGGGATTCCCCTCCGGGGAAAGCTTGTAATTTCCTTTTGTAGTTTTATAGACCTCTACTTTTATTGTATCGCCTTTTCTCAATTTATCGTATGTGTATCCTTTTGCGATATCTCTTGGCCAAACGCGTTCTTCGCACTTTCCTTTATAGGTCTTTCCGTCAATTTCATATGAAATTCTGAATTTATATGTTGTATAATCTACATCGCCATTGTCATCCTTACTATCGTAGGTTGAAAAGTCAACAATAACAGCGGAAACTTTCCGTATATCAGTTGAGGCTGCATATTCTTTCTTTTCAATTCTGCTTGTGACAATTCCGAATACACCCAAAACCATCGATGCTATGCCGGCGACCATAATAAATATGGTCATTTTAATGTGCTCTTTTCTTTTACTCATAACAAGTTCTCCTTTCGCAATCAGGACTGTGCCCGAATGAGTTCAGGCACAGTTCCCAATTTTAAGCCATATTTATCTAAAGGCTGTCAAGAAGTCCTGTCTATTTTTTTTGAATAGGATTTCCGTCTTTGTCAGTGAATTTGCCTGTAATGATCTTTATCAGATCAACAAGTACACCGATTCCAAAAACGCCGGCGGTGAAAAGATAAAGAATGCCTGATCCGACTTTACCCGCATAGAAACGGTGGCCACCAACTCCGCCGAGGAAAAGGCAGAGAAGAAGGGCCACAAGCCAATCCTTTTCTGTCTGCCCGCTGCCGCTTACACCAACGGGTGCTACATAATCTTCAACCTGCTCGCCGTTGAGTATCTTTTTAACATTTTCGGTCACCTCATCAAGATACTCCCCTCTTTGAATAGGAAGATTAGCTACTCCGCTTACGCCTTTTTGAATTACGCTGTTTTTGTCAACTCGCATACCGTTGACGGTTGTTGTATTCTCCTGAATGTTTGCCATGACCTTAATTTTGTTGCCGTCCTTGACAAATACCCAGACCGTAACGTCGAGGTTCGGTTCTTTCTCAAAAGAAATGCGCTTTCCAGGGATGCCCCCTTTGATTTTGAAAGGCATTTTAAAAGCCGATGCATGTGTGTTAAGCTTTTCGTATACATCTTCAATTGTGGTTGTATAAGAGAGTTCAAACTCCCTCGGGGCTGTTGCAGCTGCCATTGATTTAATATCTACCATATTTTTTCCCTCCTTTTTTTTCTTTTTTCCCTTTTTTATTTTATTATTCCGTGCTTTAACTCACACGGTAGATTACGACCGTCCCTCAATTTCTTCAATCTGCCCCGTATACTGTACACTCATGCCCATGCTTATGTAGTATTGCACATCCTGAGACTCCAAAAGGATTTCCCTTGCTATTGCTACATTCTTATCCTCGGACTCACCGCTGCCGACATAATCGGAATATATTGAAAAATCATAGTAATTTCCGTCAACAAGCTGCCCATCCATTCCTGACAGCATCGGGAATACCGAAAAAGAGTCGTTTCCTTTTTTAAAGCTCAGCGATACATTTGAATGTATTTCACTTTCATTGCAGCGCAGTAAAAAATAATCAATTCCATTTCCGTTGTAATTATAGAGTGTATTGTCGGTATTTACAGAATATTCACCATTATCAGTTATTTCCGCCCGATAAACAGACACACTGTATTTTGTATCGGCAATAACTACCGCATAAAGCTCCGCACCGCCTACATTTACAAGGGGCGCGCCGCAGAGAAAATCATATTTATCCGCATACTGACTGTCTTTTACGAAATTTATGATTTCTTCCTCATCAGCCTCGTAACCGACATAACCGATATAGGCAATTCCAACCGATTCTTTGTTATCAAGAATGGTGTTTTGAAGTTTTGATAAATCTGTGTCTTTTTGTACCGATGCTTCTGTGGTTGCTTCTATGGTCGCTTCTGTAGCCGCCTCTGTGGTTGCTTCTGTAGCCGCCTCTGTGGTTGCTTCTGTGGTCGCCTCTGTGGTTGTGGCGGTTGTTTTATCTTCGGTCAGATTAGAATCCTCTGACGGTTTTGCCACACATCCAGAAACCAAGGCTGGCATAATTAAAACCATCAACAGGGTCATAATGTATTTGTTATATTTCAACATTCATTGCTCCCCCCCCTTTCTACTACAACTATAGTCTTACACATTCTATTGTACGGATTTTTTGAAGTCTGTCACTGGCACTTGTGCCAGTGACAGAAAAAACTATTTTCAAACTTTTTTGACTTTGGGACATAAAAACCCCTTGACCATGTCAGTCAAGGGGTTCATTTACTCTATTCGTCTTTTAAAGTGGTCACCATGAGCTTGTTCTCAATAGCTGTCACAACCAACGCTTCTCGATTCTCAAAGCCACCTTTTTCAACCATATCGTCTAAGTTCCAGCGCACACCGTTTTTGGAGATGCCCAGTTTATCGGCAATCTCCTGATATGTAAAGCCCTTTATGTATAAGCGGAGAATATCAAGCTGTCGGGGCGAGAATGTATCGGACATTGTGCCTTCCATTTCAATTGCAGGAGAGGTGTCAGGAAATACTTTTTCGCCTGCAAGGGTACGCCTTATCACACTTATCAGCTCCTCTGTGCCGTGGTCTTTATACCACAGGCTGTCTGCTGCACCTGTCTTTGCTCGTTCCAATACCTGCGGGTCGACAAGCGAGGTTACGATTACTATTTTGATATTTAGAAAAGCTTTTTTTATACGTTTTGCGGCGGCAAGACCGGAGTGCTTGTGCTGTGTTTGTACATCCATAAGAATAAGCTGTATTGAACAATTGCAGTTTTTCTCTGCCTCAAAAGCGTCACGATATACGCCGACAAGGCGAAAAATTTCGTTTGATTTCAGCCGCTCGGCAAAATGCTTTTGAATATATAAATCATCTTCAACCAGTATTGTATTTATCATATGTCGTTCTCCTTTTATTGAACATCATATAAAACTTGACGCATCCTTTGGAATGATAAGCAGCAATTCAAATCGTGGCTTATATACAGTGTGCATTTCTCCACCGGCAGATTCTATGCTGTGGCGAATCGACGAGAGTCCGCTGCCCTCCTTAATAGGGCCCGACGGTGCAGCGCCATTGTTCGTTATCGTAATATCAAACACATCCTTTCGCCCATTTACGCTGATATATACCTCATTGCCTCCGGCATGCCTGATACAATTTGTTACACATTCTTTCGCAGCGACAACGGTAAGCTCTTCGGCAAGTGAATCGACCGGAAGGCATCCATCCATCATCACCGTTACACCGAGAATTTCCGCTGTCTGAACAACCTCTTCCATCGTTCCGCTGGCTGTCACTCGATCGCTTGTAAGCACTGCGGTTGCTTCCTGTAAAGCCTCAAGCTTTTTGTCAGTGTTTTCGTCGCTTTCCATTATATCACGAATTGTCAGCAAGCTTCTTCCGATTGTGTCATGTATATGTATTTTCAGGTCAAGAATTTCTTTTTCTTTTATATCATCGGCCATTCGTTCATACATTTTTTGTAGCTTTCGATTGACCTCTTTCAGCTCATCGTTAATAGCAGTTTGACGAACATTGCCATTATAAAGTTCAGTGACATTATGCGCTGTCATTTGAAGCCAGTTTTCATCATTGTCAACGGTTATATGCTGCTTGCGGAATTGCCAAACTGTCTTATCGGGCAGTATGTAACAATCGCCATTAACGATAATACTTTTATCGGGGTACTCCAACGCTTTTTCAAGATCGTCGGTAATCTGAAACTCATGCCCGCTCAGTGCAAACGACAGACGGCGCATACGGTCATTGCAAAGGACAATACGCCCGTTCGGATCGGCAAAGCACACCCCCATAGGCAGCTTGTCTGTGGCATCTTTAACGGAAAATGGAGATAGCATGTTCTTTCGGCGGCGATACTCTCTCGTCATAGCAAAGGCAAAATGAACAACAACAACGAAAATTACTGTAATGAAAATCAGCCAGGGCGCATCTAATAAAAACGCATCCTTGCCATTGAACGGATCCCCCTGTGTTACCGAGAACAAAAGCGTAAGCAAAAACGCAAAAATCACAAGACTCGGTAAATTATCATGCAATTTTGAACGATGCGAAAGTTGATATATAAAAAGTCCCAATTCAAGCACAGCTTCCACAAACAGCAGAAGTGGTATTAAGGTCTGCAAAAAGACCGGAAGTGAAGAAAAGGCACTCATACGGCGGCACCTCCCTCAATAATAAATACAAGATGCTGGTAGCCTGCGTCATCGTCCATTTCATAAAGAACGTTACCTTTATTTAAAAAGATCGACAGGTCGGCTTCACAACAGACATTCAGCGACAGCCGCAATCCATTTATATTTGCGAGGCTTATCTGCACACTTGTTAAATTTTCAAGATCTGCTTCTATTACTTCCTCATAAAAATCTAATATCGCAGCAGCATTTTTGCCCGAAATCGTGGAAAGTTCACTGTCCACATACAGAGTATTGCGTACATTTAAAAGCTTTAATGTCTGTAACGATTCGGAAAAAGCTCTCTCAAGCTCGCTGACTGCAACCTTACAATCTCGGTCGGCAAGCAGTGTCAAATGCTTACGGCGTTTGATATAACTGCATAAAACGGCAATCTCGGCAAGTAGCATTTTAACTCTGTCTGTATCAGATTTTGAGATTCGGCGGTATTCCTGTGTCAATGCCGAAATGCGGTTGATCTGTTTTTGTGTTGCCGACTGCAATAGATCGAACAGTCGGTTTTGCTCCTCCACCTTGCGGCGTTTCGACTCCCGCCTGTATTCATAGCGAAGAATCTCATTTCTTTCGGCAAGCTCTTCCGCAAGACATTCTGATTCTTCCTTAATGGCAAGCAGCGCCGACACATCCTCTGTCCATACCGCATAACCGCCGCCGATGGGCATAGTATGTACGGTCAGCCCACCGTCTACTGTGACAGGAGCTTTCTCGGCTTTTCTCATTGTTTCCTTTGATATAGGTTCAATATTCAACGCTGCATAGCGAATGTTGAAGTCTCTGTCAGTAATTTCTGCCGATGTGCCGACAGATGAGGCAAAAAGATCTGCGTAACGGCTGTTTGAATGAATATATCCGCAAGCAATGCAAGCCTCGAAACCGAGCATATACATAAGACTTTGAAATGCCGTAACGTCACCGAATAAATGTTTCAGCCATGGCGTACCAACATAGTTCAATGCAAGATAAGCCAGCGATATCGCAAATGGAATTACGGGCAAATAACGATGCTTACCGCGCTTTAACCTGCATTTAAAGAGCATAAAAATAAGTGCTGCTACGGCACAAAACACCTGCCATGCGATCACGGCAAAATAGCACACACCGTAGCCATGATCTGCATCAGACCAGACATCCGCATCTTTAGGGAATGTGAAAACTAATTGATGTAGATCATTCGTAAGCACTAGAATAAGCAAAACTCCCGAAACGACAGACAATAGCCAGACAGATTTTGGCAGTTTATATTCATCGGGCTTGCCCAGAGACATTGCGATCAGCAGTGCAAGCATGGGTACAAACAGCATTGGCAGATAGAATAGATACCACTGGTATCTTATTGCAACCGGCTGCCAGAATATAAAGTATTTTGCTGAGCGAAAGGTAAACCACAAAATCAAAAGCACCGAAACGCCTGTCAGATATTGTCCGACCTGTTTCTGCACGATACGTTGGCGGATTGAAATTCCCCAGGCGGCATAAAGCCCGATATAAATGAAACTACGCAGATAAGAAAACAGAGTAGGATAGAAACTTCCTCTTCCAATAAGTCGAAAAGAATATGCCAAAATTACGGCAAACAAGATCAGACTCATAGGAAGCAAAGGTTCTTTGTGGAGTTTTTTGTGAAGATCTTTATGAAGTATGTTGAAGATATACGATCTACTCCCCATGCCTCTTCACCTCAATCCTGCCTCTTCCACTCTCCTTAACATCATAGAGGGCGTTATCCGCCTCCTCATACATCTCGTTGAATGTCAGTTCAGTTCTTGCGATCACCGCACCCATGGAGATTCCTGTTCCTCCCTCTGTGGCCTTCACAGTCAGGTTCACCTTGTCAAATATCTGCTGAGCACGTTCCCTTATCACGTCATCAGACACACTCTTGTTGAAGAACAGCATGGCTGCAAATTCATCACCGCCCATACGGCATGCATGGTCATCACCGCGGAGTGCCGCCTGCAGTGTCTGTGCCACAAGGACAAGATATTTGTCGCCATTGTGATGTCCGTAGGTGTCGTTGTACTGCTTGAATCTGTCTACATCCATCATGATCATCACCGCTGTGTGCGTACACTCAAGAAGTCTCTGCTCCATGTCACTTCTAAATGCCGCATGGTTCAAAAGTCCTGTGAGGGGATCTGTACGATAGGTATTCTCCCAGTTTCTGAGTCTCACATCCGCCTTATTCTGCTCCGCATCTGTCAGCATCTTCAAAGCATATGTACTTGATACATCCACTATTACTATTTCTCCTCTGTCTTTCTGAAGTGCCGAATCATAAAACATTCTTCCAGTACATAATACATATATATCCCTGCCATCCTTCCTATGTATCTTGTGTTCCTGAAATACAAATGTGCTCTTTGCCAGATTCGCATTTACCTGACAGAGATATTCTGTTTTATCCTCGTCCGGTATAAGGTCGATTTGGGTTATGATATTATTCTCTATGTCCTCCTTGCTGTAACCCGTAAGCTCCTCAAAATTATCGTCTACAGATATGATCCTCCAGTTTTCATCCACCAGATATCTGCTATATTTGACTGTATGTACACGAAACGCATCCTTGCCATATTCAGTAAAATCCACCATCTGTCTGCGCGCCATAATCTGGATCTCTGTCTGTTCGTCGTCTGTGCTGGCGCCATCACCATCAGCGTCCGCCAGACCATCTCCTGGGGCAGTTCGATCACCAACATTCTCTCCATTACCATCTGCACCGACACCACCATCAGCAACCCTCTGCTTTGATTCATTTTCCAGTGAATTCGCATACTTCTCTGAGACAAGCCTGATAAACTCAGAAACTATATATGGATCAAACTGGCTGCCCGCGCAGCTCTTTAATTCTTCTATCGCTTTTGATATCGGCATACCCTTTCTGTAAGGTCTGTCATTGATCATTGCGTCAAATGCATCGACCACCGCGATCACACGTGACAGAACCGGTATGCTTTCACGGCTCAGTCCATCCGGATATCCATTTCCATCCCATCTCTCATGATGATGCCTTATCTCCTCCGCGATCTGTCTGAGTTCTGTGTTGCTCATGGCGATCTCATAACCCTTCTCAACGTGGGAACGCATGATCTTCCATTCCTCATCCGTGAGTTTTCCCGGCTTGTTGAGTATCTCCATAGGAACTCCTACCTTCCCTATGTCATGGAGCAGACAAAGCAGCGCCAGCTTGCTCTGCTGGATATCTGACAGCTCTATTCGTCTGCCAAGCTCAGCCCCCAGCTCCTGTGTACGACGCACATGCTGTTCCGTATCGCTGTCGCACTCCTCAAGAGCCCTTATAAGCGATGTCAGCATATCTGAAGTGCGATGATTCACTGTCCACAAGCTTTTTTGTCTTCATGGCTGTTGCCGCATCAGTGATTGCAGCGACGATGCTCTGTCCCTCATCCGCAGCCACCCCCACTGCATACTGTATACTTCCATCATACTGTTCTTTGACCTTTTCAACACATGCCGTCATCTCTTCCTCACTGCTGTGACTGCAAAGTGCTATCAGGTGCGCATCAATACCCCTGACATAATATGTTCTCTCTGGAAAGTTCTTTCTCATGATGCCCGCAAGTGCATTTATCCTCTGGTCACCCGCCTGATTACTACGAGTGCTGTTGATCACAGACAATCCGTTGATATCGCATATTGCCACTCCAACCGGAAACGTAAAATGGTCCACCTCTTCCATGGCAAGTCTCTGAAAGCTATCCCATTTCTGAAATCCTGTAAGCATATCCGTCTCCAGAGATATATCAGAAAATACAAACATCTGACCAAGTCTGCGGCCTTCCTTGTTGTCAAGCCTTCTGATATCGCACCTTAAAGGTCTGTCTCCGTCATCACCTTTTATATAGCACTGCAGAGAAAAACTGTCGTCATCAGCTGCAAGATCAACGGACAGATCATACGTCTCAAGAAACTGCTGCAGATTCTCACATTTGCAGAGGAGTTCCTTTCCAAGGAAATCATCCGCCCTGTCATTGTGCAGGATCAAATGATTGTCATAATCAAACAAAACTATTCCCTGACCTATATTCTCGAATATGTTTGTCTTTAGTTTGTTGAGCATTCCATGGGTTGAATAATTAAAGCAGCTCCAGTACAGAATATATGATGTAAGACTGTAGCCACAGATGGAATAATCCAGAAGTTTGTACACCTCCGCTCCCGGAGCGTAGAGAAATATTGCATTTATACCAACGAGCGCAAGAAGTCCCAGGATGACACTGCTGTACTGCAAACGATATTCATGTGGGATATTGCAAAGCTTCTTTAAAAGGAGTATGAGTACCACTCCCACCAGCGCATATGAAAAAACCAGATGCATATCATACAGCGGTTTCATATCATAGCTGTATTTTGCTATCACGGTGTCTCTTCTGACATACCCTATCGCTATATTTTTGAATGGGTTTATGGCAAATATTACAAGCTCATACAGGCAGTAAAAAAAGCATACGCCTATCGCCGCTCTTCCACACTTTGAAAAACGTCCTTTTGTAAAATAAACAATAAATATGAGCAGACATACCAGCATATAATCAATGCTTACGAAATATATACTCGACATGACGGACATGGCCATATACGAATCGCTTATAATGCTGATAAGATAACTGATATCAACTATAGCTGCTCCTATGCAGGCAAGCCCCAGAAACCTTCCCGTCGTCTTATTCTTTTTTATGGATTTCATAGCCAGTATAATATCCGTGGCGGCTATTATAATTGACGAAAAGACATATATCTTCAAAACGACTTCATTCATACTCATTCCTCCTGAACACCAGCCATACAAAATTTGCCTATATTTTACTACTTATCAAGATATGGGGCAATGTGGAAATTTTACCTATTCTCTCCCTTTTGAACATAAATTTCACTTGGTCTGACGGAATTCAAATATTGAACACACCTGTATTTGATGATAAAATCTACTATATTTATTGAATTTGGAGAACTAAGATGCAGAAAAAAATCGCTCTAATAAATGATGTTACAGGATTCGGAAGATGTTCCATCGCTGTCATGGCGCCGATAGTGTCCGCCATGAAGATCCAGGCTGTCACTGTGCCAACAGCAATACTATCTACACATACACAGTTTCCTATATTTTACTTTGATGACTACACACCAAAAATGCGGGATTACATCCAGACCTACAAAGATCTGGAGCTGCAGTTCGATGCCATATCAACAGGATTTCTCGGTTCTGAGGAACAGGTTGATATAGTTATCGACTTTATCAAATACTTTAAAAACGAGAAGAATTTTGTTATCGTCGATCCAGTCATGGGTGACTACGGCAAGCTGTACCCAACCTATACCGCGTCTATGTGCAGCAAGATGAAGGAGCTTGTAAAATATGCCGACATTATCACTCCTAATCTGACGGAGCTTTGCACCCTCCTTGATCTTCCATATCCGGAGCACACTGTGACCGTGAACGAGCTAAGGCAAATGTGCATGGCCCTGGCGGAGCAGGGACCGGAACATATCGTTGTGACAGGAATACATTTCAATAAGACTCAGATAGCCAACTTCATCTACAACAAGGATGAGGATTTCCAGATGGTCATGGTTGACAGGATCGGCGGCGACAGGAGCGGCACCGGAGATGTGATCGCAGCCATCATTGCGGGTATGTATCTGAACGGACACAGCGTCTATGAGTCCGTGAAAAAGGCCGCTTCATATGTATCAAAGTGCATAAGCTACTGCGTTGAGAACAATGTTCCGGAGAACTGGGGATTGTGCTTTGAGATGTACATGAAGGATCTGACTGAGGAATAACTTAAACGATTGGAGATTCAACTATGGTTTTATACACTGTAACCGGAAAAGTCGGTGAGGAAGGTTACCTCGACATTGCAAAGAGCGGGGATCTCACAGGCAAAAATATATATGTAAACATGACAAACAAATGCCCATGCAGCTGTGTGTTCTGCCTGAGGCAGACAAAAAAGCAGCAGGAGAACAATACTCTCTGGCTGAAGGATGGCGAGCCTTCTATAGAGGAGGTTCTGGAGCTTTTCTCAAAGTATGACCTGAATATCATAAATGAACTTGTATTTTGTGGATTTGGCGAGCCTCTTGAGAGACTTGAAGACGTGTGCGCGGTGATCGATTCACTGAAAAACACATATCCCAATCTCAAAGTCCGTCTCAACACCATCGGACTTGCCAATCTTATATATGGGAGAGATGTCACACCAGAGCTTGAGGGCCGATTCGACACTGTATCAATATCCCTGAACGCCCCTGATGAAAATGAATTTCTTGAACTGACCAGATCACGCTATGGGATCCAGTCCTACGCGGCCATCAAGGATTTTGCCGTTCTTGCCAAAAGGTACGTTCCCAATGTTGTCATGACCGTTGTAGAAAAGGTCATGCCTGAGGACAAGATCAAGCGATGCCGCCAGATATGCAAGGATTTAGGCGTGACTTTGAGGGTTCGCCCATTTGAAAATTAACCGCATTTTACAGTGACACTTACAAAGGAGGTACCGCTATGTTTCAATCTCTAGAGTTAAAACACCCAAGATTTTATCAGATATTCCGCCTGTTCATCGTCGTATTTGCATCTATACTATACGCATGGAATCTCCGATGCTTTGCCAAGACCGCAGGACTGTTTCCAAGCGGGTTCTCCGGAGCATCCCTGCTTCTCCAGAACATTGGAATAAAATTTCTGCACATAAGCGTGCCTTTTGCAGTATTCAACATTGGACTGAATCTATTTCCCACATACATATCATACAAATATATCGGCAAAAGATTTACCCTCTATTCGATCATAGTCATTCTTCTGTCGAGTATATTTGTGGATATTCTGCCATCATATGTATTCACTGACGACATAATGCTTGTAAGCCTGTTCGGCGGTCTCATCAACGGACTCGCCATCAGCCTGTGCCTGAACGTTGGAACCAGCACCGGGGGAACTGATTTCATCAGCATATTCCTGTCCCACCAGAAGGGTATAGATGCGTGGAACTACATACTGCTCGGAAACATCGTGATGCTGATCGCCGCCGGTGCACTGTTCGGCTGGTCAAAGGCTCTGTATTCGATCATTTACCAGTTCTGCAGCACGCAGGTGATCCAGCTTCTGTATAAGAGATATAAGAAAGAAACGTTGTTCATCATCTCCGACAAGTCAAATGAGATCTACCACGCCATCAGCGACCTGACTCACCATGACGCTACTCTGTTCAAGGGTGTCGGATGTTACGAGGAGAAGGAGAAAACCCTCATCTACTCCGTCATCAACTCGGAAGCGAAGCGTGAGCTCATCCCGATGATCCGTGGGATCGATGAGCACGCATTTATCAACGTGGTCAAGACCGAGGAGCTGGACGGTAGGTTCCATGATATTCCTCACGACTGATGATCAATGAACTGCCACTTGTATCCGAACGATCATAATACCTTTACGAAATGAACGCACAATAAACATTCCTGTCACCAATATACATATCTCTTATAAGTTTGTCTTATACAACGTACCGCGCCTCTTCATCCACACAAATGCTCCCACGCATATCACTATGGATATAAATGATCCAGCCGGTGCCGCAAATCCCATCGGGAACAATGTGTCTGGATACATGATAGATGCAATGTAAGATCCCGGAATCCTTGCACATACTATGGCTATCATATTGTGTATAAATCCTATGTAGGATTTGCCATAGGCACAGAAATATCCGGTGAAACTGAAATGTATTCCCGCAAATACGCAGTCCACGATATAGCTGCTTATATACTGGACACCCATGGTCACAACCACCTTGTTCTTGCTGAAAAGTCCCACGAGCTCAGGTGCAAACAGTTCAACAACAGCTATTGCAATGACTCCATAAGCCACTATGATCCCCAGTGCGTATCTCAGGACCTGCTCCGCCCTGTCGTGCTTTCCCGCTCCTATATTCTGGGCGGCAAGCGCGGATACAGTTGCCAGCATGGAGGATGGCACTATGAATATAAAGCTTATCATCTTCTCCACAACTCCAACTGCCGCGGCATCATTAACACCACGGTTGTTGGCTATGACTGTTATCACAATGAAAGCGATCTGTATGCATCCGTCCTGAACAGCCACCGGGAGACCGATCTTCACTATCTCGCCGAGCACGGTTTTTCTCGGAACAAAGTCATTTCTCGTGAGCTTCAGCCCTGTATTCATCCTCTTTATTGCGGCAAATGATATGATGACACTGAACGTCTGAGCCAGCGTTGTTCCAAGTGCTGCGCCAAGAGGGCCCATGCCACAGACACCTATAAATATATAATCAAGTGCAATATTAAGGCCGCATGCAACCGCGATGAAGTACATAGGACTCTTAGAATCGCCAAGTCCCCTGAATATGGAACTTATCACGTTGTATGCTGTTATAAATGGAATTCCTATGAAGCATACTATCAGATAATCCGTGATTCCTTTGACAGCCTCCTCCGGGGTATCCATAACTGCAACTATTGGATTTATAAAAATGAGCAGCATTACTGTAAGCAATACTGATATTATCATGAAGATGGTGACTGTATTTCCTATGGCCGCCTGTGCATCCTGAAGCTTCTTCGCCCCCACTGCTTTTCCTATGACAACAGTTGTTCCCATGGCAAGTCCCACCAGAATAACCGTGAGCATGTGCATGACCTGGGAGCCATTTGCCACCGCTGTGGTGGCTCCGGCATCATTGCCACAGAACTGCCCTATGATGAACAGATCCGCCATCCCGTATAGAGTCTGTAGAAAATAAGATAATAGATAAGGCAGTGCAAAGTACGCCATCGTCTTTGGCACACTGCCGGTCGTAAGGTTCTTTTCCATTGATTTGTATGGCCTCGTCTTTCATGTTGATGTGGACGGAGGGCGTCCGTTACCTCCGTCCCCACATGATATTAAACCTTACAACAATTGTAATGTCAACACATCAACTCTACCAAGGATACTGACCCTTCTTGGCATATGGCAGGAGTTTTCCGTCAAACTTGATGATGACTCTGTGGTTGCCCTCGGCATCCTCAGTCACATCCACGTCAAGGCCAAAATCGATGGCACTCATGATGGCATTTCCGCCCTGCTCGTGGATTATGTCCTTGATGGCAGGGCCATATGTATCAATGACCTCATGAAGTCTGTAGAGAATAGGATCCGTGTTGCCTTTATATGGGTGCTCTGCGAGAAATGCCGTGGCTGACTTATCTATTCCCAGTGCTTCTGCAAGCTTATCGCAATATTCTTCAGGCACATACTGCTGTCCCTCAAATGCTGATGCGAGCCATACTTTATTCACACCTATTTTCTCTGCCAGCGCCTCATATGTGAGTCCGCTTGCCTTTTTTGCTGCCTTCATAGCGTCAAGTTCATCTGCGTGCTGCAATCTGATAAGATAATCTGCATTGTTCATCGGTGTCATAATATCATCCTCCTCAAAAATCTGTACGGATATAAAATTCATCATAAAAAAATAGAGGCACTGCAAGATTCTGCAGTACCTCTTTGTACATCTGAGCTAATAATAGTCCTCTATCCCCAATATTGCAATACACAATATTGTTTATTTTAATTTAATTCTTCAAATATCTATGCCAATCTGAACATTGTCATTCTCTTAATCACATACTTATCATGCAACTATTATGGACATAAGATAGAATGGTGTTGTACCCACACTCTCATCATCAAGAACCGTTATCTCAAGTGTGTGTTTCTTCTTCTCACCATGATGAAGCACAGGCTCTATATACAGACAGTCACCCCAGTCCTCATCAAAATTGCCATCCAATAAAACCGGATGCTCGACGTCCCCATCAAGCACAGCCTGAGCCCTGACAGCAGGTCTTGATATGGTCTTTCTGTACTGTATTCCTATGCAGCTTCCCTCAAGTTCAAATGTTATGCTATCACCGGCATGTACACCTGTCCATCCATTCTTGAAATGATCAAGATGTCCCATCTTCTCATGAGTATCAGCCCTGAACCCTGAAAGCTTAGGACATATCTCGCGTATGGTAAGCCTTCTTGCATCCTCATATGCATTTGCGGTAACAGGGGTAGGAAGTACACATGAGCAGACCGATTCATCCTGTATATTTCTCTCTATGTCCGCGCCAGTATCTGCGGCATCCGTATTTGAGTCATCAGACAAATTCTCAGACTGTATGAGATCACCCACAATACTCTCAAGAAACTTTGTTATCTCACCGGCTACCAGACCATGTCCCTTGTCATTTGGATGAAGTCCATCCGGGGTTATGTCGATCCTGTTATATTCTCCCGCCTTCATCCGCCTATATATGGTGTCGTGCACGCTCACATGTGACACTCCATAATGATCTGCAAGTCGGTTGTGGATATCCTGAGTGCTCACACCCGTGTCGTAGAAAACATTATTGAGAACGACAACCGCCGGTCTTGAATGCCAGCCAAGCAGTGTTCTCAGCACACCTTCAAAGGTCTCTTCACAGTATATGTTATCCACATCATTTACACTGAAATCCACAACCACAAAGTCCGGCTGGTACATGAGCACATCAGTCACAGCCCTGGACACACCATAGTATGAGTCTGTGCCGCCTATTCCGCCATTCACATAATTGAACTTTGCCTGTGGAAATGTATCACACCACCACTTGTATACCCTGTATGCATAAGTATTTTCATGCTCCGTCGCCAAACTTCCCTGCGTTATCGAACCGCCAAGGAAACCTATTGTAAGTTCCTGTCCACTCTGGGCGCGCTGTATAACTGATTTTATTCTTTCAAGATCATAATTTTCCATGGTTTATCCTCCATATTTGAACATCAGCTCATTAATAATCCTATATTACCTCTAAGTTAGGATATAATTTAATTCCACCCCTCAATTTCGAGACCTTCTATATATTCGGCCAGCTCCGTTGCCATCTCGCACGCCTCCGGTATTCGGAGATGTCCTGGCGTGCCGCATCCGTTTCTTCCATATACATAATGAGTTATCATTTTATCATTCATATTGTCAACCACTTCATCTATAGCCTTGTCCCATGAACAGTCGTGGCAGAGAAGTGTGGTACAGCAGATTATGTGTGCATCCGGATATGTCTTCCTAAGTTTTCCCAGAAATTTCATGTAATGGTCACGCCACGTTTCCGCCTGCCTGCCGTTATAGTCATTTTTCATAAAATCATACGGATGGTTGTCATTCTGTCCTATAGCAACTATAACAACCTGAGGTGTGTACTGGGAGAAATCCCACCGTGTCGCCGGACCAAATGTAGGGTTGTAGTGAACCTTATCCCACACACTTTCCATGCCAATCTGATTCGGCTCTTGGAACCATCCTATCCTGTCCATGAGAGCTATCCCTCCCTGGGCTATGTCATGAATCTGTGCTTTCAGCTTTCTTGCAGTAATCCACGCATAAGAATACCAGCTATTAGAATAACCGCCATTGTGTACCGGGTCTTCCTTTCCAACGCAGTCAACAGCCTCCGATACCTCACCCGCTGACACAGAATCTCCATACACCTCTATTCGCCTGCCTGACAGCGGTTTCAAAGGAAGAAGTCTCTCCCCATCTCCAATCTCATACTCAAGTATTGTTACCTCATGGCATGCATCCTGTCTCTTGAAGAACAGCACACAATGTTCATTTGTATCGTTATCCGGAACAACTATATCAAGTTCCGTAATTCCCTCTTTATTTAAAAGATAACTTCTCTGCGACTGATCGATTATACATCCAAGATAATTGTCCCAATAGTTATTCCTGTTGGACACCTTTATCTTAAGAGTATTGCCCGTAAATTTCATCTCCGCAGATGTACAAGGATATACCCACACCGGCTTCTCCGCATCTGTCCAATCAATACGTCCTGTATACCTGATCATAACATCATTTGGCTTGATCTTCATAATATTGTCTCCTGTCATTCCATTTGTTCTATATACATTATACATTTCTGTTTTCATATTAGTTAAGCTCTACCTAATAGTCAAACTTAATTTAGTTAAATATTAATTATTTTTTAATCGCTTTAAACAAAATATGATTGAGAAGGTAGTTTCATATCTATAACACACCCCCATATACGTCTATTGATTATTTTTAACTGCAGTTCTATTATATGAAAGTAAACTATTCAATACATTTTGTAAGGAATGAAATCTATGAAAAGAGTAAACTTTGAAAATGGAAAGATAACTCAAAATATACTCGGTGTGGCCATTCCTATGCTAGTGGCTCAGCTCATAAGTCTGCTGTACAACGTGATCGACCGGATCTACATAGCAAGAATACCTGATGTGGGCACCGCTGCTCTCGGCGGAGTCGGTCTCTGTTTCCCGATCACCATCATAATCACTGCCTTCAGCAATCTGTTTGGCAGTGGCGGTTCTCCTCTGTTCTCAATCAGAAGAGGGATGGGGGATGATAAAACCGCAGATACCATAATGAATACAGCCTTCACTATGTTATGTGGTGCTGCCATTATTCTCATGGCTGTCGGTATGATATTTGCAAGACCGCTGTTGGTCCTGTTCGGAGCATCGGAAAGCGCACTCACATATGCGTACCCATATATGATGATATATCTGCTTGGCACTCTGCCATCCATGGTATCAACAGGCATGAACCCATTCATCAATGCACAGGGATATTCTGTAACAGGTATGCTGACAGTGGCCGTCGGTGCTGCCGCCAACTGTATTCTCGATCCCGTATTTATATTTGTCCTACATCTCGGCGTCAGAGGTGCGGCCATAGCCACCGTGATATCGCAGATCATGTCTGCCGCTTTTGTCCTCTACTTTCTGAAGAACAAAGCCGAATTGCAGGTAAAGCTGCTTTCATTGGGACAATTCAGGGAGTGTGTGACATATGCAAAGGATATTGTCAGTCTGGGAACCGCTGGATTTGTGATGCAGCTCACAAACAGCCTTGTATCAATATGCTGTAACAGTGTCCTGTCACGTACCGGAGGCGATGTCTATGTGTCAGTCATGACCATCGTGTCAAGCGTCAGACAGATCGTCGAAACTCCTATCTGGTCAATAGCCGAAGGTGCTTCCCCAGTCATCAGCTACAATTATGGAGCCAGAAAGCCCGATCATGTCAAAAAATCCATAGCCATCATGTCTCTGCTTGCAGTGATATATATGGTCATAGCATGGGGAATCATCCTGATTGCTCCGGGAGCACTTATATCTGTATTCAGCTCAGACAGTTCACTTATAAGTGACTCCATCCCGGCTCTCAAAATATATTTCGCTGCATTTGCATTTATGCTGCTTCAGTATATCGGCCAGACTACTTTCAAATCGCTGAACAAGAAAAAGCAGGCGATTTTCTTCTCTCTGCTCAGAAAGGCGATCATCGTAGTCCCTCTTACATACCTGCTGCCGTATGCTTTCCATCTCGGAACAAATGGCGTATTCATGGCTGAACCTATATCAAATATACTCGGAGGAAGCGCATGCTTTTTCACAATGCTGTTAACCGTAATACCGGAGCTTAACCGGATGAAAAAATAAAAATGATCCCACAGATATCCATAGTAATATCTGTGGGATCATTAATTTCTCTCTATTTTATTGTCTGGTTAAACTGCTTATCATCTAAGCTGCCTTCTTATCCTGAGTCATGTCTTTTGCATCTGGAGCCGTGATATCCTCTGATTCACGGTGCATCTTCTCACCCCAGTTTTCGTCCACAAAGCATTTGATTGCTGCTGCAAGTGCTATAACCCCAAATGTATAAGCCAATATATCCATTGCCATAATTATCTCTCCTTCACTGGTAATCTTATTTATTTAAATTCCAATGAAGGCGCGCTTTTTCCCGTCTGACCTGTGTATATATTCCAGAAGTATCCATCTGCGGCTGTTTGTCATCTCGGGATATCTGCCTGCAGATGCACATACACAGAATATCAGACTCAACAGCAATGCCGCAAGAACCGCCGACAGCATCCATGTATCGTCTATGGATTCTTCTGAATTTCCAGTCCGTATGTTTCTTGTCTGGATCACAAGCCCCGCAGAACTGTCAACCATGAGCACATCGTTGTTCCCGGCGTCTATTCCCCGACTCTCACCAAGCAATGATACCGAATGCGCAGAATAATTCCTGACATTCGGGTTGTAAAGCCCACAAACTCCAAGATATGAGACGCACATAACCACAGCAATTATCCATGCATATATATTGTAATGCGCTCTGCATCCTGCCATATGTGCCACCTCCCATACTTGATAAATACATCCGTCTTACTTACAGAGTATTATATTATATCAGGGAGTTTTTTTCTGCTGCTACACCGCTTCTTTAGCTGTCTCTTTGCCGTTTATTTGTCAATTCTTATCCTGCTCAGGCTGGACAACCTCTATCCTGAACACATTGATCGTGTCCACATCAGGACAACAGAACACTACAGTTCCCGGCTCATTTCCCGGGATGGTTCCACCATATCTAAGAATATCCACATATGGAAATGCCACATGCATGGCCATGGGACAGAGCTGCCCTCGCTCAGTATCAAAATCGTAGCTGTCACCTATCTTATGCCCCCTGTGGCAGCCGTGAGGGCCTTTGCGGTCTATGAGTGTTATCTTGATCTGCGGTCTGCTCATTCCGTTATCACCTCTATGTACTGTTCAAGAGGGATTCCCTTGTACTTGTCAACATTGTCCTTGTTCAAGGCTATAAGCTTCTCCACCACTTTCATGGCTGACTGCACACTGTCTTCTATGCTGTGTCCGCCTCTGTACTTTCCGATAAGCACAGCAGAGAATATATCACCGGTTCCCGGAAATCTCACAGGAATCTCTGTATATGGGAACACGTTCATTTTGTCTGTCTCGCCATCCAACAGGAGAGTGCTTGTCTGTCCATCTATATTCACGCTGGTAATAACTACGGTCTTTGCTCCATATCCGTGAAGCGTATGTGCCAGATCTTCGGCCTCCGCCATGGTCAGTATCCTCTTGTCAGTGTATTTGCTGGCAAGAAATGCTGCTTCTGTGCAGTTTGGCACTATGAGATCCGCCACTTTGCACATCTGTCTCATATAGCCAACCGTATTCTCCGTAACACCGTTGTACAGGATTCCGTCATCGCCCATGATCGGATCGACAAATATAAACGCACCCTGGTCTTTCTTCTTCTCACAGAACTCAGCCACAAGCCTGGTCTGTTCCTCCGATACAAGAAATCCGGTTGCTATGGTGTCAAATGTAAATCCAAGCTCACCCCACACTCTCATGCTGTTCTTCATATATCCGGTCGTCTCAAGTATATCGAACTTCCCGTAGTCCAGTGTATTTGACACGAGTGCCGTCGGAAGGTTGTACACTTGAAATTTCATGTTGGACATTATCGGTATCATCGCTGACAGTGCAACCTTGCCATAACCAGCCATATCGTTTATAAGCAGTATATTATTCATAGTCTCTTCCTCTTCCTGATCAATTAAAGTATATTATTTTTATAACATATATTTGTCACCGGATAAAGACTGCTTTATGAACTCGTACTCTTCATCGGTAACTGAGTACAGCTTCCTAACAATGTCATCTATCTCTTCATACAATCTGTATCGCTGCAAATAGTCTTTACCTGTCTTGTACGTCTGCATTTCTGAATTCACAGAACTTTCTGTGATAAGTTCTTCTGCCATAAGTTCTTCTGCCATAAGCTCTTCTGCCTTTGAGATTATGCGTCTCTGTGTCTCCTCGTCTGCTACTGGAACAGGAATATTCTCTATATGGGATCTCAGAACCTTCACTGCGTTGTACCGCTTCTCATATATGTACTGCGCCACCCTTGAATTGAGTATCGCCATGATATATCTCATATCAAGTCCCGGTATATGTGGAATGACCACATTGCAACTGTTCAACGTAAGCCTCTGCCTGTCGTCATATGCAAATACAAGCTGTCTGTTGATAAACCTGTAGATCAGTTTCTCCGGAGCCCTGTAAAGCTCCAGCGGCGCCGCCTGTTGATACAGGGTAAGTTCCGGATACATATATTTTTCCGTTTTTCCGCATCTGTATCTGTATACATCTGCTCCGGTTATCACTGCCTCCATTCCCTCTCCGCATTCTGTGGACACATATTTCGCATTATCCCCGGTCACTATTCCCAGTGCAAAATCTGCCTGTCCACGCAGAAATTCACAGTTATCTGTATTTTCTATTCTGCAAAGCAGCCTGTACTCATCATCAGTGAGCCTAAGCATAAAATTCTCACTGCCAAGCGGCCTGTCCGTTCCTACAACAAACTCTCTGCCGTCTCTCTCGATCACCGCACCTTTGCTATGTCCAGGATCAGAACTCTTTTCAAGCTGCAGCACCAACGATGGACATTGCACACCATAGAATGCATCGCCAAGGAAACTCACCCGGCTCACATTTGCCGATTCGGCTATGATCTCCCTGATCGTCTTATGATTATGTACATCTAACAATGCCTCCGGCAGCACAAATGCAAGAACTCCTTCATCTGTCAACAGCTTCAGCGCACACTCCACGAACACATCAGACGACTCCACGCCCCTTCCGGCTGCAGTTCTGTATGCTTTCCTGAGTAATGTCCGTGTCTCCCTGTCAAATGTATATCCCCACGGCGGGTTACCGATGATAATGTCATATCCCGGATCAGCCAAGAGCTTCTTATCATCCCCACCACATTCTGAATCATTCCTGTATTCTGAAATGAAGTCTCTGCGCTCTATGTGCTCATATATTGTCCGGATCGCTTCGTCCACATTGACATGTCTTCTTCCGGACAATCTCCCAAGTGCCAGATTGAACCTCGCAAGCTGTACACTGAGTTCATCTATATCGCACGCATATATATTATTTAGTTCTATATCATCCGGAAGCTGTATAAGGAAATTACCGGTTCCGCAACATGGATCGAATAATCGCTTACCGCCCTCAGATATTCTGCTTCCCATATCACCGGTCACATCACTTATCAGCGTTCTTACTACCTTTGTCGGCGTATAATATGAACCAGCCGCCTTCCGGCTGCCTGCATCTCTTATAGACATATAGAGAAGTCCAAGTACGTCCTCCCCCTTTTGATAATAGTAATTGGTGTCCATAAGATTTTTGTTATTATTTGACCATGATAATGCTGCTTTTTTGTCCTGAATTATATCATCGATCAGCGCACTCCATACACCAATTGTCAAGCTTCCATCTATATATGCAGGGAATATTTCTCTGTCAACAGTAATCTCACCACTGCTTACCAGCAGCTTGAGTGCACAATCCGCCAGCAGAGTTCTCATGACCATCTCAGTCACACATATATTCTGCCTCTCCAGCTTATCCACCAGACTTTTTACTGTGTCTGTACTCTCGCAAATGTCTGACACATATCTGTCATACAATCCTTTGCCGGACACATACCGCTTATTCCGCCGGCTTCTGAGCGACCTTCGTTCGCCAGTTTCCAGTGACTGTTTCAGATTACTTACGTACTCCTCTGTGAAATACATCTGACCGGCCGGATCTATGCCCTGTGATTCAATTTTCCCAAGTCTGAGCCAGTTCCGCCCCGTTGCCCTCGATATTGAAAGCTGCTGACACAATCCATCCAGCGTTATGTATTCCTCACTCATACACAGCCCCTCGTTTCTTCATATGTCTGCCTCATATGCTTTTCCTGATCATATTCAAATATATTCATACGCAAAATCTCCGCCTTATTCTTCTTCAAAAAATCAGCCAGAACATTATTCCTGCTCTTATGAAAAATGTGATATAAAAGCATGAGAAATTCGCAAATTATAGATACGTTGGAATGGTCCGTTTCTTACGTTCGGACTCATAGAAACCTTCGACTTGAAACCTATGCTTTGAACGGATTGTAACACCTCGCCCAGCCTTTGTCTATACTTTAGGCAAAACTCTCCAAAACGGAGAATTATGCCTCTGGCTGAGGTTCTTTGGATGGCTCTACACAGACAGAACCCGCAAGCTGTCTCTTAAATATAGTTCTAAATATCAATCTCACAATTGGTCCGCAATAGCAGAGCTGCCAGAGCAGTGCAACAGGGAGATTCATTCCCCATGTCTGGATAAATGTACCAACACTTGGTGAATCCTTGAACAAAACAGTTGCTATAAGGCTCATGATTGGACACATCATTATGCAGATGTAGAATGATATCATGAAGGTTATCACCTGTGGTCTGTCAGTCGGTCTCACGATCTTGAACGCAAGCATTGGTGCAAGCTTTCCAACCACGAAAAGCTCAAGCACAATAGCTATCGGCCACATGATCGGCATCTCATGAAGTGCCATGACAAATGTCTGATTGGTGAAACCTCCTGTGCTTAATGCTACATTGTAGCAGATCATTCCATAGACCATGAACATGGCCATGATTGTTGTGAATACAAATTCCTGTAATTTGTTTTGTGGCATAATAATTTCCTCCTTAAAATAAAAAGCCCAACGAAACTTTCATCTCGTTGAGCTTAACTGCGACTACCATTAATTGCCCCTATGGTAGCACAAATATTTTTAAATTGCAAGTAATTTTCTGTTTTTTGTAAACAATTCGGCTTACGCCTGCCCAGCCACGGCCTTCTTGCCTGTGTACAGCTGATAATATCTGCCCTTCATGTCAATGAGCTGATCGTGGGTGCCTCTCTCTATGATACGTCCCTGCTCCATGACCATGATGCAGTCTGCATCCTTGACCGTGGAAAGTCTGTGTGCTATGACAAATGACGTTCTTCCCTCCATGAGGGCATCCATTCCCTTTGAAACCATAGCCTCGGTTCTCGTATCAATGGATGATGTAGCCTCGTCCAGGATCAGTGCTGGTGGATCTGCAACCGCCGCCCTCGCAATCGCAAGAAGCTGTCTCTGTCCCTGACTGAGGTTTGAACCGTCCCCGGTGAGCACCGTGTTGTAGCCGTCAGGAAGTCGCTTTATGAAATCGTGAGCATTTGCAAGCTTTGCAGCCTTGATGCACTCCTCATCCGTGGCATCCAGCTTGCCGTATCTTATGTTATCCATGACTGTTCCTGTGAACAGATGTGTATCCTGAAGAACTATACCAAGACTTCGTCTGAGATCCGGCTTCCTGATCTTGCCTATGTTGATATTGTCGTACCTTATCTTGCCGTCCTGTATATCATAAAACCTGTTTATCAGATTGGTGATGGTCGTCTTGCCCGCGCCTGTACTTCCGACAAATGCTATCTTCTGACCAGGCTTTGCATACATATTTATGTCGTGCAGAACTATCTTATCCGGATTGTAACCGAAGTCCACATTCTCAAATTCAACCTCGCCTGTGAGCTCCCTGTATGTGACCTCGCCAGTCTCATGCCTATGTCTCCATGCCCAGAGTCCGGTTCTCTCCTCGGTCTCCGTGAGATTGCCATCTGCATCCTTCTTTGCATTTACCAGCTCAACATAGCCCTCGTCCTCCTCTGGCTTCTCATCCGTCATGGTAAATACCCTGTCGGCTCCAGCTGCAGCCATGACTATGGCGTTGATCTGCTGGCTTATCTGTGTAACCGGCATCGTAAAACTCTTGTTAAGCGTCAGGAATGCCACAAGCGTTCCTATGGTAAGACCTGACCATCCATTTACTGCAAGTACACCTCCAAGTACAGCGCAGAGAACATAGCTTATGTTTCCAAGGTTCGCATTCACCGGCATGGTAATGTTGGCTATCATATTTGCCTTGTAGGCGCTGTCCTGAAGAGATCTATTCAATTTGCAGAAATCGTCATATGCCTTTTCTTCGTGGCAGAACACCTTGACAACCTTCTGGCCGCTCATCATTTCCTCTATATAGCCATTTACCTTACCAAGATCCTGCTGCTGCTTCATAAAGTATCTTCCCGACTTCGCGCCCAAGCTCGACGTCGCCTTTATCATGATAAGCACCATGACGACTGACAGCACCGTGAGCGGTATATCAAGAACTATCATCGCAATGAGTGTTGAGATAAATGTGATGCTTGAGTTGATAAGCTGCGGCATACTCTGGCTTATGACCTGACGGAGTGTGTCAACATCATTGGTGTACACCGACATGATATCTCCGTGTGCATGTGTGTCAAAGAAAGATATCGGAAGGGATTCCATACGTTCAAAAAGTTCAACTCTGAGTCTCTTCATGGTTCCCTGAGTCACATTTACCATGATCCTGTTGTACGCGTATGCGCAAATGATTCCCAGCACAAGTATAAGACCAAGCCCCAGCATCCTGTGGGCGAGAGGTCCATAATCAGGCGTGCTCTGTTTCATCATCGGTTCAATATATACATCGATAAGTTTCTGCATGAACATCGATATACTCAGTATTGCAAGTGCTGATATAAGTATGCTGACCACAACTGTAACGCATGCCAGCTTGTATTCCTTGAGGACATATCTGAGCAATCTTCCAAGTGCCTTCATGGGATTTTTGCCCTGATCCTTTCCAGGTCTCTTCAGCCCTGCATCCACTTTATCATCCATCTTATTTTCACTGTATTTCTCTGTATTTCCTGTCATTACACTGCCTCCTTTCCTCCATAATTAATTCATCTTCTCATCGAAATCACCGCCGCCAGACATCTGTACGTCGTAGATCTCCTTATATATCGTGTTGTTCTTTAACAGATTCTCATGTGTGTCGAAGCCGCTGACCATTCCGTTATCCAGAACTATGATCCTGTCAGCATCCTGCACACTTGATATTCTCTGGGATATGATGATCTTGGTGGTGTTCGGTATCTTGGTTGCAAATGCCTGCCTGATCTTCGCATCCGTGGCGGTGTCAACTGCGCTTGTGGAATCATCGAGAATGAGTACCTTCGGGCTCTTGAGCAGCGCTCTGGCAATGCAGAGTCTCTGCTTCTGACCGCCGGACACATTGCTTCCGCCCTGCTCGATCCAGGTGTTATATCCATCCGGCATCCTGTCTATGAACTCATCCGCACAGGCAAGCGCGCACACCTCACGGCACTCTTCCTCCGTGGCATCCTCCTTGCCCCATCTCAGGTTGTCGAGTATCGTGCCTGAGAACAGCACATTCTTCTGTAGCACAACCGCCACCTCGTTTCGGATGACCTCCATATCGTAATCACGCACGTCATGTCCTCCGACACAGACCGAACCACCGTCCGGTTTCACATCGTAAAGTCTGCTTATCAGATTGACAAATGTCGACTTACCGCAGCCGGTTCCACCTATCACACCGACCGTCTCACCGGATTTTATGTGAATGTCAATATCCTTCAGCGTGTCCTCTGCACTTCCAGCCTTATACACGAAATCCACATGGTTGAAATCTATTCTTCCATCAGGCACCTCCATGATCGGCTCATCAGGATTTGTCATGGTCGGAGTCTCCTCAAGGACCTCAGATATACGTCTCATACTCGCCATGCTCATGGAGATCATGACAAATACCATGGACAACATCATCAGCGACATCATCATGCTCATGACATAGCTGAAAAGTGATGTAAGATTTCCAGTTGTCATGCTACCACCGACTATAAAGTGCGCTCCGATCCACGACAGGAGCATCATACATGTAAAGATGACAAACATCATGATAGGATTGTTGAAAGCCAGCAGGCTCTCAGCTTTTATGGACAATTCTGCAAGGACCTCTGCTGCCTTCCCAAACTTCTTATCCTCGTATTCTTCCCTGACAAATGCCTTTACGACTCTTATCGCTGATACATTTTCCTGAACGCTGGCATTCAGGTTGTCATAGTTTCTGAACACCTCGTCAAATATAGGTGTCACCTTGAATATGATGTAGAACAGACCAAATGCAAGAACCACAAGTGCTGCCACAAATACAAGTGACAGCTCCACGTTGATTGTAAAGCACATTATCATACTGCAAATGAGCATGAGTGGCGCACGGACTGCGATTCGTATGAGCATCTGGTACGCGTTCTGTACATTTGTCACATCCGTCGTCATACGTGTTATAAGACTGGCGGTGCTGAATTTGTCAATGTTGGTAAATGAGAACTCCTGAACATTCCTGTACATGCCCTCCCTCAGGTTACACGCGAATCCTGTTGATGCGCTGGCAGCGAATTTGCCCGCCATCACTCCAAAGAAAAGGCTTAGGAAAGCCAGTACAAGCATGAGTCCGCCATACATATACACCTTGCTCATGTCCTGTCCGTTGATTCCCTCATCGATTATCTTGGCGGTCACAAATGGAATGAGGATCTCCATGAAGACCTCTGCCGCCGTAAATACAGGTGTGAGTATTGAGTCCTTCTTGTACTCGCCCACCTGACCAAGCAATGTTTTGATCATTCTATTTCCTCCTTGTTTCAGTTTGAAATGCTGACAGAATCCTCAGATGCACAAAATCAGGAATTTGATTTATGATATGCGATATCTGATCGTCAGCTATGTGTGATTTGACGCAAGTTGCATAAATATTAATACTTCTATTTTTTAATGTCAATAGTATACAGAGGCGTTTTGTTTGTGAAATTTCTGTGTATTTAAAGTATTTAAAGACATATTAAAATAAGGCATATGAACATCTTTTTAGTCCATATGCCTCATTTTATAGAGATCTAATATGTAATTTCCGCTCTAACAGCCATTTCATTCAAAGCCATCAATGGGTCTTGAACCTTTTCTTAACACAAATTCCTGCAACCCCCACTATTGAAACAAACATAAGAATCACATACAACTGCAAGTCTGTACTGTCACCAGTTTTTGGAGATGATTGTGTTGTTTTATCCGTTGTACTTGTCTCCTGTGTTTTATTGGTTGTACCTTCCGAAGGCTCCTGTGTTGTACTGGTTGTGTCTTCCGAAGGCTCCTGTGTTGTACCGGTTGTGTCTTCCGAAGGCTCCTGTGTCCCCGTTGTCTTCTCGTTTACTGTAAAATGAGCTGTCGCTGTTCCGCTCTCAGAGACAATGCCAAGTGTATGCTCACCCTCCGAAAAACCGGCAACATAATCCTCTTTCAATGTTACGATTATACTTCCAGATTCCACCGTATAATTACTCTCATCTATGGTCTTTCCGTCAACCTCAACACGAATAAAATCCCTGTATGCAGCATCAGATGTGAATGATAGTGCATTCTTCGCACCTGCTGTTACTGTCGCTCCGTCTCCCTTGATAATAACAGGGGCAAGTTTCGCAAGCACTGTGTCTTCCTTTTTAATTTCATTTTCTGCTTCTTCATCACTAAAATACTTATTACATTTATCACAGAACCAATATGTGCTGTTTCCTTCTTTTGCAGCAGTAGCAGCTTGCTTTTCTACTTTTTCCATATCGTGACCGGCGTTTTCTGCTGTCCGTACATTTTCCTTTGTTTGAGATTCAAAAGCAGAATTTTCAAATGTCACACTGTATGTAGTTAATTCTGGCAATACGCAGTTCTTTTCCTGTATTACTGTTGCTGTTGTATCTGCTGTCTCACTTTCTACGCCATCACATGCTGTACATTTTCTTTCTGCTGTACAGTGTTGATTGTCTGTGCTCCATGTGTATGTTACATCTCCATAACTATGACCTACTGCCGGAATCTCCGTATAGGTGGTGTAATCACAGTTACTGCAGGTATCGTAAGTTTCCCAACCGTTTGCGGTACAAGTCGCCGCCTGTGCATCGTGATGTACGAGGTCGTGACCCGTAGCTTGGATCGTCTCTGTTTTTATTCTGCCGCATCCAATGCAAGTATACTTTCTCTCCCCCTCTGTTGTGCAGGTTGGAGAAATAGTTATAGTGCCATTATCCCAAATATGTATTCCAACATCGCCCTTTTCTGCGCAGACATTACACTCATGCCAATGATTGTTTTCATCCGAAATCCAGTTTGAGTTCCAATCATGTCCGAGAGGGGTGGATGTTCCTCCGCAGATCGTGCAAGTCTGTCCGCTTGTGCAGGTTGCCGTTCCGCTCCACACATGCGCAGAACGTGGATTGGTGATATTAGTGCCACATTCTGTGCAATAAACGTGATGCCAATGATATCCAGCGTCTTTGTATTCATAAGTTTCGGTTGTTCTTACCCATTTACCACAGATGTCGCAATAGGCTTTGCCCGCATATGCCGGTATCCGCAGCAGCATCAGCACCATGCACATAGTGAGCAGGGTGGTCAAAATTCTTCTCTTCATATAGTTCCCTCCCTTAAAAATAAATCTGAGTTTGGTTAGTGATTTCTGTATATAAAGATTTTATCATTTTGACTTCTTCCATGTAATCTCCGTTTCGATACGAAAATGTATATTTTCCTATTTCAGCATATAATTTTTCAGCTCATCCCTCTTATTTATATTCATTTTTTCATAAATCCTGCTCAGATAAGTTTTAACCGTATTGGGTGAAAATCCCAGATAATCTGCAATTTCCTGATTATTCCAATCTCGGCTTGCCAGCATTGCAATCGAGAATTCCACTGTGGATAATGCATCCGTCACTGAATTTCCTGACATAGGATTGTGGATTGACATCCATCCCCTGCTAAAGGCAATGACTTTATCAGATAATTTGTTATATAGTTTTGAATCCTCCTTGCGGATACATGACTCCAGAAGTCCCTGCAGCAAACCATGATGTTCAACGAAAGGTTCCAGAAATTCGTCTTCTTTCGCCACGTTCCACGCCAGCATCAATGCATCTTTTGCTTTCTGCTGATTTTTCAGATTCATCTGACACATTGCAATCATACAATACAGATAGATCATACTAATAGGATATATATCATCCCTGAACATCAATGCTGCCTCGCAAATTCCAAGTGCTCTGCCATACTCGCCTTTTAAATATGCCATGTGAGCTATTACATAGGCAGAAAACAGCTTAATTCCAGGCGGCAATGTTACTGCATAAAGCTCCACATCCGGAAGTTCATCCACCGAAAGATGCAAAAGCACAGAGGACATATATCCCGCAAATACACTGACAGCCCTGTCCTCAGCGGATGAAGGATTTTTCGTCTCTTTTTCAAGACATTCCTGAATCTCCCTCAGTCCTTTTCTTGATGCAGCTTCTCTGCCAAGTGTCAGATTAGAATATACATATAACAGGCAGGATGACATCTTCAATTTTATATTATGGCTCATCAGATAACGTTCTGCTATATGATTGCACTCCTCCGCCTGCCCGGTAAAATAATAGTATTCAGCACGTGCTATCTCCTGAAAATCCCTGTCTTCAAAACTGTCTACCATCTTTTTCGCTTCACCCGGCTGAAATGCTGCATTGATCAACGGCAGTATGGTATATTCACTCATAATCGTATCCCTCCAAACCAACGATCCGCCAAATCATTTATCAATCGCTCTAAGTATAAATCCTGCTGCCACTCCAGCCGCCACGCCTACCACTATTCCGCCAATGATATCTGTCGGGAAATGCACATACAGATACATTCTTGAGAACGCTATGAGGATCGCTATCACACAGGATATTGCGCCCAGCAGTTTCTTCCTGCTCATGAACAACGCCGTGACAGCCGCAAATGATGCCGCCGTGTGTCCCGATGGGAAGGAGTAATCCTTTGGTTTCTTCACTATCAGATCTGTAAAATCCGCCACATCATACGGTCTTGTTCTGGCAACCAGATTCTTTAACAAGCAGTTGGTTATGAGAAGATCAAGGATAAGTGCGATGGCCATGCACAGCCCTGCCTTCCTCGTCTTTGGAATGATCAGCAACACAGCCGCCATTACTATCCACAGTATTCCCGCATTTCCAAGGGATGTGATCGCCACCATAATCTTGTCAAGCCATGGGGTATGTATATTCTGGAGAGCGTCAAGGACTTCTATCTCCCACATCAGAAATTACCGCCGTTCCAGCCCCAGTCATGTACGCCGTGGTAAGTCACGTACACCGCATTTCCCGGGATTTCAAGCACATCTGCAAATATATCGCAGATCTTTCCTGTCATGGCATCACATGCCTTCGGAGTCACATCACCGAATACGCTGACTTCCACATATGCACCCTTATCAAGTTTCTTTCCACCCATGAACAGGTCGTATCCATCGTTGATGCCGACCATAAGGTAGCTCTCCGTCTTGTTCATCGTTGTTATCGCCTGACCGAGACTGCTCTTAAGAGTCTCCTTCTGTTCATCGCTCATCTTCACTGTAACCTTTGAATCTATAAATGGCATTTCTTTGTCCTCCTAAATTATATTATTCATATAAAATATATACACGACTTTTGTAGACATTTGTCTTTGTATGCTATATTGTGGCAGAATCATAATAGCACTACCAAATCAGGGGAATACGATGCCGCCGGTCCTTAGGTGGCGCAACAGGCGGCACCTTAGTACCGTTGCAGGCTGAGTTAAGCGGGAGCGACCCCTGATTGGTATGCTATTATGATTCTGCCACGTTAATAACTATCCCAGGCAAATGTCTACAAAAAATCCTCAAATTCTATCTCAGACGGCAGTCTCAGATCTCCTCTCGGGCTGACCGACACGGTTCCAACCTTCACACCGTCCGGCATACAGTTCCTCTTGAACTGCTGGCGGAAGAATCTCGTGTAGAATACCTTCTGCCATTTGTCGATCTCGCTGTCTGAGAAATTGTACTCGTCACTCTGTCTTACAGCCTCCTTGCACAGCTCATTTACCTCCTCAGGTGACATTCCATATCGCAGTGTATAATATAAGAAGAAATCGTGCAGGATGTATGATCCCACGGTGTCCTCCGTCTTCTGCGCGATGGTTCCGTCCGGGTTCGGTGGAAGCAGCTCCGGGCTGACCGGTGTGTCTATGATATCGTCTATGATCGGCGCGATACCCACAAATCCATCAACCTCCATGAAGTGTCCGACTTCGTTCACAAGTGAGCGCACCAGCGTCTTTGGTATACTTGTATTCACCGCATACATGCTCATATGGTCGCCGTTGTAGGTGCACCAGCCAAGTGCCAGCTCCGAGAGATCTCCGGTTCCAACCACGAATCCGCCCTTCTTGTTGGCGACATCCATGAGTATCTGTGTTCTCTCCCTCGCCTGACAGTTCTCATAAGTGACGTCATGCACGCTCTCGTCCTGTCCAATATCGGCAAAATGCTGTCTCACCGATGCAGCTATGCTTATCTCTCTGCTGTCACAACCGAGCAGTCTCATGAGTTCCGTGGAGTTGTTCTTCGTCCTGTTTGTCGTTCCAAATCCCGGCATGGTGATTCCCACGACAGTTGTGGGTGGAAGTCCCGCATTCTTCACCGCCTGTGCTGAAACCAGCAAAGCCAGTGTGGAATCAAGTCCACCTGACACTCCCACGACCACACATTTACAGTGGGTCGCCTCTATCCTTCTCTGAAGTCCGGCAACCTGCATCTTGAATATCGCCATGCACCTCTCAAGCTTATTTCCCGATGGGACAAATGGTGTCATCTTCACCTTCATGAGCACATTTCCTTTGTCCATGAGTGGGGTATCACACACCACCGTCTCATACTTTCTGAATGCGAAATCACGCTTGCAGTCGGCAAATGACTTGTTGGCTATCCTGTCGTGTCTGATCTTGGTGAGACTTATATCCCTTATCAGCACTCCATCCTCAAATGGCTTTACCTCGCCGAGGAGTTTGCCGTTCTCGTACATCAGATTGTGTCCTGAAAATACCAGATCCGATGTGGACTCGTACATTCCAGCCGACACATACACATATCCGCACAGGCAGTCCGACGACACACTTCCTATCAGCTTGTGCCTGTATGCAGCCTTTCCGATGACCTCATTTGACGCGGAAAGGTTGAGTATCACCTCTGCTCCCGCCATGGCAAGAAGTCTTCCCGGCGAAACCGGAGTCCAGGCATCCTCACATATCTCTATGCCAAGCTTGACTCTCTGGTCTCCGCTGCCCATCTCTATCATCACATTGTTGCCAAACAGCACTTCACTGCCAACAGCCCTGTCCCCGGCTTTCTTTGAACCGGCATTGTATTCAAGCTCATCTCCATCATCTTCCGGGTCCATGAGATTGACCATCACCGCATCATACTTTCTGGCTGAGAACCATCTCTTCTCGTAGAACTCACCGTAGTTTGGAAGGTAAGTCTTCGGCACGATGGCCACGACTCTTCCGCCCTGCAGGAACGCCGCACAGTTGAACAGCTCTCCGTCCACCTCAAATGGCAGACCGACCACCAGTGCCGACTGACCAGTACATGTAGCCATGGCAAGCTGAAGAAGTCCTCTTCTCGCACCATCTATGAGCTTTCTGTTCTCAAACAGATCCGCACAGGTATATCCCGTGATAGACAGCTCCGGCGTCACTATGACATCCGCAGCATCCTTATACTCTTCATATATGTCCATTATCTCTCTGACATTTCCGCTGACACTTCCGATGTGAACCTTCGGCGTAACGGCTGCCACACGCAGCATATTCTTCATTGTTACCTCCTTGTAAAATCTCATTTGATTTTGCCTTTTCATAACATTTACACTTTACCACCCGGCGCCATTTATTTCAACGAAGTTCACAACTTGATGAGTCTCTATTTTCGGTCATTTCCCAGTTCAGGGCTTGTCCGCCGGGTGTCAGATAACTTTGTGTTTTTTATCTTTTGGCGAAAATGCTTTAAAAAAAGGCTCCCGGACATATCATTGCGCCGGGAGTCTTTTTTCTGCCATGCAGACATCCAGTGACATACGGTTTATCCGCCATCACTCAACACTGCATCTATATATTATAATGTACTGATTACTTTCCAAGTGGCTTGCCTGTGAGCTTCTCATAGCCCTCAAGGTAGATGTCGATGGTCTTCTGTGCGACATCATCAGGAAGCTTCCAGCCCTTGTCAGGATTAGCCTTCAGCCAGTCACGTGCGAACTGCTTGTCAAATGATGGCTGGCCATGACCTGGCTCATATACATCTGCTGGCCAGAATCTTGAGCTGTCAGGTGTAAGCATCTCATCGCCGAGAACGATATTGCCATTCTCATCGAGACCAAACTCAAACTTTGTATCTGCAATGATGATTCCTCTTGTAAGTGCGTACTCTGCACACTTCTTGTAAAGTGTGATGGTGTACTCCTTGAGCTTTGAAGCGTACTCCTCGCCCTTGCCAGGGAAGTACTTCTCAAGGTGAGCAATGCTCTGCTCATATGATATATTCTCATCGTGATCGCCAATCTCGGCCTTTGTTGATGGTGTGTAGATAGGCTCAGGAAGCTTATCAGACTCCTTTAATCCCTCTGGGAGCTTGATTCCACATACTGTGCCATTCTCCTTGTAGCTTGCCCAACCGCTTCCTGTGATGTATCCACGAACGATACACTCGATTGGAAGCATCTCAAGCTTTCTGCACATCATGCTGTTGCCGTCGAACTTCTCCTGCTGGAAGAACTCAGGCATATCCTTTACATCAACTGAGATCATGTGGTTAGGAAGAATGTCCTGTGTCATGTCAAACCAGAACTTTGACATCTGTGTCAGAACTGTTCCCTTCTTGGAAATTACATTGTCGAGGATGACATCGAAGCAGCTTATACGGTCTGTAGCTACCATGATCAGGCTGTCTCCATTGTCATAAATCTCACGTACCTTACCTTCTTTGATTGGCTTTAATTCCTGCATTTTTTTATCTCCTTGATATTTGTATTAATACCTGTTAGAAATTGTATCCATATAAGTGTGTATCACTTTTTATGGTTGCTTGTCAAGGCTTTGGAAGCCCTCAAAAATTTTTTCTCAAAATTTGTCAAGGTTTATGCGCCTCACGGGATTTTTATTGTGTAAAAGCACATTTTTCATCTTTACAATGTTATTTGTGATGGCTATAATAACAGAGCACAATATCTAGTGGGTGTTTCACATTATCTCCACCAAATATATTGTGTTTACATATTTTTTCTTTATAAATAATTCCATGCGGCACAGGCAGCCGCATCTACTATATTACGTCGAACCAGACCTGATTGGCCTGATTTCAGTTAACTTGAATGATTGGAATATTACGATTAAATTTACCATTGAATTGGAAGAGGGAGGCTATTGCTGTGTCAGAGGAAGCTAAAACACACGTACACGTAATCAAAAGGAATGGAGAAGAGGTGACATTTGACCTGTCAAAGATCGAGAATGCCATCAAAGCTGCCAACAATGAGGTTGACAAACTCCACCAGCTCAACGAATATCAGGTTCACGCCATCGCGGACAACCTGGAGAAACAGATAGAATCAATGTCCCACGCAGTTCACGTGGAGGACATTCAGGATATGGTCGAGACCGGTATCATGGAGATGAGAGGATATGAGGTTGCACAGAAATATGTGCGTTACCGTTACAAGAGAGAGCTCGCACGTAAGTCCAACACCACGGACAACGGAATCCTTGCGCTCATAGACCATATGAACGAGGAAGTCAATCAGGAAAACTCCAACAAGAATCCGGTGATCAACTCGACACAGCGTGACTACATGGCCGGTGAGGTATCCAAAGATCTGACCAAGAGAATGCTTCTGCCTGAGGATATAGTTGAGGCACATGAGGCCGGAATCATACATTTCCATGATTCTGACTACTACGCTCAGAAGGAGCACAACTGTGACCTCATCAACCTTGAGGATATGTTGCAGAACGGAACAGTGATAAGTGAGACCATGATCGAGAAGCCGCACAGCTTCTTCACGGCATGCAACGTCACCACGCAGATCGTGGCACAGGTTGCCAGCAACCAGTACGGCGGACAGACATTTACCCTGTCCCATCTGGCACCATTTGTGGATGTGAGCAGGAAGAAGCTCCGTGCACAGGTCATCGAGGAGCGCAAGGACTGTGGCGAATCCCTTGATGATGCCATTATCGACAAGATAACAGAGAAGAGACTTCTGAACGAGGTCAAAAGTGGAATACAGACTATACAGTACCAGCTCATCACCCTGATGACATGTAACGGACAGGCACCATTTGTCACCATGTTCATGTACCTGGATGAGGTTCCTGAGGGACAGACAAGGGATGACCTGGCGCTCATCATAGAGGAGGTCCTGAATCAGAGGATCAAGGGAGTTAAGAACGAGAAGGGAATCTGGATCACTCCGGCATTTCCTAAGCTCATATATGTTCTGGACGAGGACAACATCACCACAGATTCCAAATACTGGTATCTGACCGAGCTTGCCGCCAAATGCACCGCAAAACGTATGGTTCCTGACTACATCTCCGCCAAAGTCATGAGAGAGATGAAGGACGGCGACGTATATCCATGCATGGGCTGCAGATCATTTCCTACAAAGGAGGACGGCATCAGGAATCCTGATGGATCCCGCAAATATTACGGACGTTTTAACCAGGGCGTCGTGACCATCAATCTTGTTGATGTGGCATGTTCATCATACGGCGACATGGACAAATTCTGGAAGATCCTGGACGAGCGTCTTGAGCTTTGTCACAAGGCACTCAGATGCAGACATGAAAGACTGCTCGGAACCATATCAGATGTCGCTCCTATACTGTGGCAGCACGGTGCGCTGGCAAGACTTAAGAAAGGCGAGAAGATTGACAAGCTGCTCTTCGGCGGCTACTCAACTATTTCCCTTGGCTATGCCGGTCTCTGCGAAATGTGTGTCCGTATGATCGGCAAAACACATACATCCGAGGAAGGCAAGAAATTTGCGCTCGCTGTAATGCAGAAGCTCAACGACAAATGTGCTGAGTGGAAGGCTGCTGAGAATATCAGCTATTCCGTATACGGAACACCTATGGAGTCCACTACTTATAAATTTGCCAAGAATCTGCAGAAGCGTTTCGGCATCATCCCGGGCGTAACAGACAAGAATTACATAACCAACAGCTATCACGTACATGTAACCGAGCACATAGACGCCTTCAGCAAACTGAAGTTTGAGTCAGAATTCCAGAAGCTGTCACCGGGCGGCGCCATCAGCTATGTTGAGGTTCCAAACCTCCAGAATAACATAGACGCAGTCCTTGAAGTCATGAAGTTCATATACGACAACATTCTCTATGCAGAGCTCAACACCAAGAGCGACTACTGTGAGAAATGTGGCTATGACGGCGAGATCAAGATCGTGACAGACGATTATGGCAAGTTGGTGTGGGAGTGCCCTAACTGCGGCAACCGCGACCAGAACACTCTCTTCGTTGCAAGACGTACCTGCGGTTATATCGGAACCCAGTTCTGGAATCAGGGACGTACACAGGAGATCAAGGACAGAGTCCTTCACCTGTAGAATTAGTCAGCTTAAAACTGATACTTTCAAATAAAAATACAGACAGCACAATTGTGAATGAAGTGACCTCAAAAAACAATTGACTGTCTGTATTTTTATTACTTTCTTATAACTACAATATCTAGCATACCCTCATGTAAGCGGCATCATCTGCAAAATCCGGCTGATCCGAAACAAACTTTATAACATCTGCGGATTTTACGCCTGGATTTCTTTTGATATAAGCAGTGAGCATTTCTAATCTTGCTGCATTCTTCTGAGCATAATGCTCCATAGCCGAGACAAACTCAAAATAAGAATCATCTATATTGTTGAGCAGTTTTCTTAATTCTTCCATAACTACGCCCCCTTACATTTCTATTCTCATATATATATATTATAGTTATCATATCCATGATTCTCAAAATAATACCAATATGGTTTATTATCTATTCCATACGAAATATGTACTGCGTATGTTTTTCCTTCGTATTTACTATAATTCGTATTTATTTCTCTGCAGATTTTTGCATATTCTGCCCTATCCAAGATAAATGTATTATAAACAAATCTCACAACTTCTCCTATCATTCATAATATCATCTGCACATAAATTACACAAGCTAACACCAAAACATATTATATACCCTAATTTGTGATAATTAATGCAAATGTAATTTTTGATAGATTTAGATGTAATAATCCGTTTAATACGTCTCCCACAACTTCATCTTCTTGGCATTATCCACTATGTCAATGCAGCTTCCGTCAATTGCATTTATACATATAATCTGGGATATCTCCCCTACCGTGTCCTGTCCCCGAAGCTCCTCGCTCTGTGTAAATATCCATGCAGGAATGTAGCAGAGCTTTCCATCGTCATCTGCTGTCGCCATGTATCTGAGTGCCACGTTGTTGAACTGAACCTTGCCATATCTGGTCTGGTATTTCTCATAATATGTTGCAATGCCCTCATTTGCCTTTGCGATCATGTCGTTCCAGCTCATGAGTTCCACATCCTCCGCCTGCAGGGATGAAGGATCTGTGTAAAGCTGGGCAAACATATCTACAACTCCATCATCATCAATATTTAATGTTACACTGTCACCAGGCTCAAACATATAGCCATTCTGTGTCTGGAGATTGTCAACGTTATATAATTCGCCCTCTCTCTCCTTTGCTCCGTATATAGACCTGCTGAGCGTTACCGAGTATCCACTCACCTTGGTCTGCTTTACCTCGCCATTGTCATCCGACCATATTCTGGCAAGCGGCTCTGTCTTTGTACTCTCCATACCGTCTATCCCCATCTTTGAGAGGAAATTCATCGCTTGGGATATGGCATCGTTCTCCGTGAGTTTGCTCTCATTTGTGACATTGGTCAGATCTATGTCTGTGGCATTGCTGATACCCGTCACATAGGTGTATGTTGCGCCGCTCACACCATCCAAAAGCTTGTTTTCCTCACTCTCGGATTTGTAAAATGATATATACACACCTGCGTCTGTATTGTCATCCTCACCGCCATACTGTGATATACTCACCGTATATTCCTTGTCTCCATATTTGCCTGTATACGATGAATACGGATCATCATAATTCTCCAGCAAAGGAAGTGAATCCGGTGCATCTGCCATCTGCTTCTTGTATGTCTCTATCTGGGTATCATACCAGGCATCCGACGAATCATCCCCCTGCCCCTGAGCCTCCTTCTTAAACTTCTCTGTACTCTCTATCATACTCTTCAGCTCATCCTTGGTCTGCACTCCATCCTTGCGGATATATATGCCCTGGGACTTGTCCAGGAGTCCCTCGACAATGCTCTATATCTGTGCAGCATCAAGCTTCATAGTGCTGTAATATACCCTCTTCATGGAATCCGTATCAGGAATATCTATCGAACCGGAACAGCTTATCTCTGACAAGCCCGAATTGCCCACATCAAATGTCTCATCACACTTCTCCGGGATTCCCAGACTCTTTGCAAGGCTGCCACCCGCATCGTTACTGCCATCATCACTGTATCCACTTGCCGAACCCGACTCTCCATCCAATGTATAATCAACCTTTTTATTTCCACATCCTGTCATCTGCATCGCCATCACTCCTGCCAGCACACATGCCGCTATTCTTGTCGCTCTCTTTCCCATGATTATCTTCCTCCTTGTCATTTCGCAAATATTCATATATTAGACATTTCATCTGACCATATCAGCACATTTATTTTGATATGGTTTTTGTTCCTGCCCCAGTCTCCGGGTCTGTTCCGTACCATGTCTCAAGACATTTTGCAGTCTCAATTATATCTACACAGCTTCCATCCACTGCGTTTATGTACACAAGCTGCACTATATTATCGTATGCGCCATGATCCTCCTCAATGGAATCACCATATATGTATTCTGTCCTGTCCCCATCACCGCTCGACCTGTTCTCACAGCCACACATGCCACATACGGCAAGTACAGACATGGCCAGCGCAGTTTTCCGCCACGAATTTCCTGACATTTTCTGCCTCCCTTCACATTAAACTTCAGAAATGTCTCTGCTCATAATGTATTGTAAAATGGGTGTACATTAAGAAACAATTGCCGGGAACTTTAAGATATTCTTAAGACGAAAAAATCCCTTCCGTATGATGTACCTAATCATACGGAAGGGATCTGTAATCCACATTATATTTAGAATTTGAAAAACATCAGCAGGAGTATGATTCCCACAAGCGTGAGTGCCGCTCCCACCAGAAAGGCTATCTTAAACCACTTCTCATCACCTGTCACCCTGTCAAATGTATCATCCTCAACCTCAACAAAGCTGAGTGCCGTCATGGTCATAAGCCCAAGTCCGGTAAAAATCGCAGATGAAGCAGGTATCCTTATGGCCGGTATAACCCACAATATAAAATATACTACATCACATCCAAGCAATATAAACAGCTTTTTTCCATACTTCTCAAGCATAACCCTCGATCTCCTTAATATAACACTTAACCTGTATCATAACACCTTATATGTGTTTACTCAAGCTTTCCGCCTTTTTGTTCTTAAGCCTCCTTATTATGTCATCACATCCACAGACTGCACTTATTCCCACCGCTATCCCAAGCACGAACAGCATTGTGGAATTGCCATATGCGCTTGCGGCCTTCCAGTCTGAATCAAATGCCGCGCTCAGTGTGTAATAGAGCGGAGCCCCCGGCAGAAGCGGGATGAGTCCGACTATAAGATACTGATTTGCCGGTGCTTTCATGATCCTTGCCGCTATCTCAGCATATATGGCAGCCCACAGGCTTGCCGCAAGAGATGGAATAAATACGTCATCTATGATATTTCTGACCAGAATGTATACTATCCATGTGCACATTCCATTGACCGCCGCCGGTATCACATTCCGCCTGCCAAGATTGAACATAAGCGCAAATCCCAGTGATCCCAGAAGCGCAGTGATTATCTGTACCGCCATTTGCCATTCCTCCTGTTGTTATCTGCAGATAAATACCGCCAATGCAAATCCGCAGGCTATGCCTGCCGCCCACAGCACTGACTCAACCAGTCTCAGGCTTCCAGTTATCGTATCACCGACAAACATGTCCTTCACTGCATTTGTCAGCGCAAGTCCCGGGATCAGCAGCATTATATCTCCTATCATGACCTTGTCCTCATGTATTGGAAGCACGTGCCCCGCCAGTCCTATCAATACACCCGTGGCAAATGAACTCAGGAAATTAAATAGTATGTTGTTGGTGCATATCGGGACAAAATACATCTGCATCAGCCATATCCCCACAGCAAATGCCGCCGCCATAGCTCCATCAAGTATGGTTCCGCCGAAGAATACCGCAAGCGCTCCCGCCGCCAGCACGCTTCCCACGCACACCCGGAGTCTCGGCGCTGATGCCTGCTCTATCTCTTCAATTCGTTCTTTCAGGCCCTCAGTGGCTAGTGGCTGTCTGCAATACTCTCTGCTCAGGGCATTTATCTGCTCCAGCTTCCAGAAGTCCGTCTTTGTCCCATCCCTGGTTCCTCTGGTCATGGAGCACACCGATCCATCCGGCATGTTCATGGTACATACCAGAGTGGATGTAATAGCAAATACGTCCATACGCTCTGCTCCATAAGCAGCTCCCATTCGTCTGAGTGTATCCTCCACTCTCTTCACCTCCGAGCCATTCCGGATCATCATGGCTCCGACATCCATGAACAGGCCGAGCATTTTCACATCCTCCGGACTTCCCTGAGGCATATTCCGCAGCTTCTCCATTCCGCTGTGTCTGTCAATATCCGCCATACCCATATGCCACCATCCTTTTTGTACAGATATACCGCATGCCATTATCTATCTCATTGGAACCTGCTGGAAATACTGGTGTCTTCTCTCATCCACCATCTTCTCCAGTTCCTTCTGATTGTGGTTATATATCTTATTTATCTCATCGTTGTATCCTATTATTATGTATGGAACCACACTTTCTATGTATGCAAGGGTGTCATCACAGTCCTTCTCCTTCCTCATCGGAAGCGCCATTCCGCTGCCATCATTCAGCCTGACCTCGATCTGGTAAGACTTACCCGCCTTGATTCCGTACACTTTGTTCTGGGTTATGAGCTTATATACCCACATAAGCTCCCTGGTCTCGGAAAAATTCACCGTGTCACCCTTGATATACATGAAGAACTCGTTATTTAATCTGAGGCCATTCACTGCAGCACCTGATCTGTAAAACTGCTCTATCCTCTCCATCTCATATTCAGGATTTGGCTTCTTCTTGCAGTAATCCAGCACGTCTCTTATGTTGCTCTGCCTTATTGCCAGGGATACAAACCATGCCGCAAATGCGAGGAACATCGCGGATCCAAGCCCTATCCATATCGATCCTTCATCTACCCCCATTGCTGCAGCAACACCGGAGATTCCGATTGCTGCAAATATCACTGCTCCAATAATACATTTTATCCTGTACTTTGTTCCAAGCTTCTTTATCATCTGTTTTAACCCCATTTTCTTAATTTTACTCAGTCATATTCCACCTTCATCAGGCAAAGTCCATGTGGAGGCGCCGTAGGCCCCGCCAGCTGCCTGTCCATCCCGGCTATGATCTCAGGAATATACTCCGCACTCATATTCCCATATCCAACCTCTACCAGTGTTCCGGTCAGTATCCTCACCATGTTCTGCAAAAATCCATTTCCATGGAATCTCATGCGGACGTAGTCTCCCTCCTTGACTATATCCACATCGTATATAGTTCTGACCGTGGATTTCTTCATTTTATTGTTGCCACAAAAAGATCTGAAATCATGCTTTCCGACAAAATACGATGCAGCCTTTTTCATCACATCCACATCAAGTATACTGCCCTGTGGCACACACCACACATAATTTCTATCAAATACAGGTTTCTCAGCACCTACATACAGCGTGTATTCGTAGACTTTACCGGTTGCATTCAGCCTTGCATGAAACCTGTCCCCGGCCACAGCAACATCAAGCGCGCAGATATCCGCAGGCAGATATCTGTTCAGATAATCTTTTATCTCTTCCGGAGTCTTATCTGTTTCTAGCCTTCCGTTTGCCACCATGGCTCTGGCATGTACTCCCGCATCAGTCCTGCCTGCACCATGGATATCGACCTTTGCATCGACCATCCTGGTTAGGACCGCCTCTATTCGCCCCTCCACTGTATCCGCATTTGTCTTGCTCTCCCAGCCATGATAACGTGTGCCATCATAGCTGAAAGTAAATCTGTAATTTACCATATGTCCTCTCCAGGGACCTGCTCGCCTGTGTCTGTCTCAAATTCCTTTACCTGTTCAAGCCAATATTGCTTATCTTTTTCTGTTATCGGTCTTATGACTTTACATGGATTTCCAGCAGCTATCACACCATCCGGAATATCCTTTGTGACAACCGACCCTGAGCCTATGACAACATTTGAACCTATGGTCACACCCGGATTGATGACCGTATTGCCGCCGATCCATACATTATCGCCTATTGTGACCGGCTTGCCAAGCTCCACACCGGCATTTCTGATCATCGCATCTATCGGATGACTTGCGCAGTATATATTGACCCTTGGTCCCAGAAATGCATGATCTCCAATGATGACGTCACACTGATCCAGAACTATCAGCCCTGTATTTGCATAGAAATAGTCTCCCACATGTATATTTGTTCCATAGTCGCAGTAAAATGGCGGCTCTATGTAACACTCCTTTCCCATGTGTGCGAATAATTTTCCAAGATACTCGCCGGTTCTTGTCATTGTCTCAGACCTCGGAGCACCATTGAACTTATCAACCAGATCCTTCGCCTTCCCCTCCGGATCCCAGTCCACACATTTATATAACTTGCCAGCTTTCATTCTGCCAAACATTTTCTCTACTCTATCCATAGAATTTTCTCCTCGTATTATAATATTTACTCATCATGTTTATATCTGACTAAAAGATACCATTCTTTATGGCTGCAATCAACCGCAAATATAATTACTCGTAAATCGAATCCAATATAAGCAATAAACTGCTATCGTTAACAGAAAAACTGCTCTCCAGATATTATAATAAGCCGCGTGCCTGTATTCTGAATCGATAGCGTAATCGACTGAACTTCAGCGCTTATTGCCGGAGCGGCGCGCACAAACGCCCTTATCGTGCGCAGAGCGCAGTGCAAATATAAGCAAGCTGAAGTGACGGAAGATTAGTGTGATTCAGAATACAGGCACACGGCTTATTATGTCTGGAGAGCATTTTTTCGTCCGTCCTCAATACACATAAAGGTACATCCCAAACCAATGCAGCGCAGCCCCCAGCATCACAAAGATATGCCAGATAAAGTGCGCCCCCTTGGTGTCCTTCACAAACGGAATCATGCCAAGCGTATAGACAATGCCACCACCCACGATCCATCCCAAAAGCGGCTTGTCATTTCTGAACCAGCCCGGAATGAACATGATGGCGCTCCATCCGATGACGAAGTACAACGTATAGTGTATCGGTCTGAACCTGCCCGGTCCGAACACACATATGATGGTGATCCCCGCTATTATGAGCGCCCACTGCACACAGAACAACACTATTCCAAGCACATTTCCCCAGTACACAAGGTACAGCGGAGCAAATGTTCCGCCTATCAGCAGATATATCGAGGAATAGTCAAATCTTCTCCAGAGCCGCTTGACTGCCAGCCCGGATTTGTATGAGTGATACAGACAGCTCATGAGAAACATCAATATCAGTGATATTCCATAAAAACACGATGCCATCACTTTGAGTCCTGTGTCTGACTTCAGGAGAAGAAGGACAAAGCCGGCTATGGCAAGCCCTGCTCCTATTCCATGGGTAACAGCATTTCCCACCTCCTCAAGCACGGTGAGCTTTGGCGGCTCATTTAATTCCTTGTAGTGCTGCCTTTTTGCTCTTTTTGCCTCTTTCTTCTCTTCTTTTCTTTTCTCTTTGTCCAGTTCAGCTTTCTGCTGACTGCTCATGTCTGAATTCTTGATTTGTGCCATATTTTAATTTTGAACTTCTTTCTATCTATAATTTATACTGCTATCTATAATCTACACTGTCTTACAACCGCAGTCTCCAGCTCCCGTGCAGAGTACAGCCCTGGGATCATCATCGCAGACCGCTAAAGTGCCTCAAACACCTGCACCCCGCGTCTCTTCAGCCATATCCTAAACAAAACTGCAGCGGCTGCCGTCAATGCAGTGCTTATTGCTAGATACATTGTCGCTCCGGTAAAACCTCCGAATAACAAATATCCCACCACAAGTACAATAATATACACAAAATTAGATAAAAGAGCAACAAGTACACCCATGCTCTGCTTCACGACTGATGCTTCCGACGTCCAGTCAAGCTTTGGCATCTTGAGATTGACTGCAAGCCCTATGTATGCAGTCAAGCACACATAAAGACATGGTATCAGTAACATCATCACGCCATCTACAAGTGATGGTGTCACAAAAACAAGCATCACTATATCAAGGATCAGCGCCGGAATCAGGGTAAGTATCACATGCATCCTCAGTTTTGCCCTAAGTATCTGCCACGATGTGACTGGAAGCGAACGCACGATCCAAAGATTCTTTCCCTCCAGAGATATCGATGGTGCAGTCAGATCATTCATCGACGCGGCGGCACATACGGCTATACACGCCCCAATTATAAGTACACCATCCGGTAGTCCGGGAGTTTTCGTAATCATATCTACTACATACTGTCCTTTAACAAGACAAACCACTGCCATAGCGATCATTATCAATGTCCCCAGGGAACAGTTGAGCATATATACGGCAGATGCTGCCAGTCTTTTGAACTCTTTCTGAAGAAGTGCTGCATCCTGGCTCTGCGCCTTTGCAGCTTTTATTATATTCTTCCTTTTTGTATGTCCGGCTTTTGTCGTCACGATTCCGATGAATGTTCTCTCAAGTACCAGCCACACTGCAAGAGAGATGATCAATGTGCCTGCTGCCACAAACGCCAGCTGCAGTCCATCTCCTGTAGCCGCACGACCAATTGAATAGAGCGGATATGCAGCACCTTTTATCTTTGCACTGTATTCTCCGCTGTTTGCCAGGATCTTTGAGAGCAGCTTATTTGCATTCATGTATACAGCATAATATGCGGCTATAAATGCCAGTGACAATACAACTGTCACAAAGCTCTTATTTCTGGTCTTATTGCCTATCTTCCCCACTACCCAGCCAAGTATACATGAGAGCACCAGTATGACAAATGTCAGAAGAACCAGTACTATAATAGATGACACGACCGGCCACACACCGGGATGGGCTACTATTCCATATACTATGATACCGGGAACCATGGCGGTCACGGCGAACATCGCACCCATGATGTACACTCCTGACAGTCTTGCAAATAATATAGCCCTGACCGGGATGGGCAGTGACAGCATCAGGTCATTGTCTTTTGCCTGATACAAGCTCGCATATGTATTGAACACACTTCCTAATATACCGATGGTCAACGCCATCATAGACATCATCGCCATGTACATCCAATCAAGCCCCGCAGAACAAAGCGGCTCACACACCGAATATGCCTCCATTCCGAACATGGCTCCCATACAGCCCTGCAGCACTGCCACATAACTGATGATACCCAGAACTACAGCACCTTTGGATCTGGACTTTCCAGTCTTCCGGTCAACGAAAAATCCACTGAACAGCATCTTAAGCTGTTTCTTCATCAATATCCTTATCATGACTCACCCTCCAGATCAAGGAACACGGATTCAAGTGACTCGTCTCCCTTCACCTGCTCCATTATGCCCGCCTTCACCAGTCGTCCGCCTTTTATGATCGCCACTTTATCGCACAGCTTTTCTGCGACTTCCAATACATGTGTGGAGAAGAATATCGCCCCTCCGTCATCGCACATTTTTCTCATCATCTGCTTGAGTATATGGGAAGCCTTTGGATCGAGTCCGACAAACGGTTCATCCATGATGACAAGTTTCGGCTCATGTATCCATGCTGATATGATTGCCAGTTTCTGCTTCATACCATGGGAATACTCGGATATCAGCTGTCCTAGGTTGTCTTTTATCTCAAATGCGTCAGCATATTTGTCTATGAGCTCGTCCCTGACTTCCTCCGGCACGTCAAATATATCTGCTATAAAATTCAAATATCCGATTCCGGTCATAAAATCATACATATCTGGATTGTCAGGAATATATGCCATCTGTTTCTTGCATTCCAGCGGTTTTTCCTTTATGGACACACCATCTATAAGGATATCTCCCTCCTCAAAATTCAGGATCCCTGTACACGCTTTTATAGTGGTTGTCTTACCTGCCCCGTTGTGTCCGATGAAACCATATATCTCCCCCGGCATTATATGTAGGCTTAGATTGTCCACCGCCAACTTATCTCCATATCTCTTTGTGAGATTTTTTATTTGCAGCATATTATTTTCTCCTTTTTCAAAACAGGGGACGGAGGTACCTGACCTCTCCGTCCCCATAGATTATCGCGCTCTATGCTTATTTCGCTTCATCCTGCCCCTGAACTCATCAAGTGCCGCGCGACCAGGTCCCGTCATAGGTTTGATCCACCTTCCTTTTAACAAGTACGGTGTCAGTATGACAAATCTCAGAAGTTCATCCGTGTAAACAAATGAGAACACTGCGAGGAATGGCAGCTTGAGCACCATTCCTGCTACCCATGTAGCCGGGACCGAAAACAACATCAGTCCACTGATCTCCATAACTGTTCCAACGATAGCCTCACCGCCTGCACGGAAGCACTCGTTCTGTATATAGCAGCATGTTCTGACTGCTCCGAAGAACAGATATATTATAAGCATATACTTTGTGTACATCATCGCCTCAGCCCCGAGTCCAAACAATCCAAACAGCGGATTGTGCAGCAGCATCGTGATGAGCACAATTGTGAATGTGATGGCAGGACATACCAGTGCAGCTCTCTTGGCATAGGAAAGTCCCCTGTCCAGATTACCCGCGCCAACTTCATTTCCCACGGCAACGCTGGACGCATTTGCCAGACCACCAAAGAATGCATATACAAACCCTTCACATACACGGAATGCAGCCATGGCGGCTATGGCGGAATCACTCTGATGTCCCATGACGACATTGATTATCATCTGTCCCACACCGTAGAGTATTTCGTTACACACGATTGGGAATGCCTTGGACGCATAGGACTTCACAAATCCCATATCAATATCAAATGCCTTTCGCGCACTGAACTTTATCTCATGCCTGCTCTTTGCAAGATACAGAATGAGCAGCGCTATGTTCACGATACCAGACACCAGTGTACCTATAGCAGCACCGGCAACTCCCATCTTGGGAGCACCAAATCTACCATAGATCAACACAAAATTTATACAAAAGTTGAGTAAAAGTGAGATGACCGAGCACACCAGTGGCACCTTCACCCTCTCAGTCGATTTTAAAAGTGCTGTAATGATCGCGGCAAATACCTGAAGCGGATACGACCATCCAACTATTCTCATATATGGCTTCGCAAGTGCTATGATCTCTACTTTATCTGTATATATTCCAAGTATCCACCCCGGTGCAACCACAGTCACCACCGCAAATGCTATTCCAAATATTCCCGCACATATGATCGCCAGACCAAATGCCTTGTTCATTCCCTCTGGATCCTTGGCACCCCAGTATTGAGACATGAACAGAAGGGAGCAGCTGACAAATCCCCAATATGTTGAAAACAAAAGTGATCCTATCTGTGCACACACGCCAACCGCCGCAACGGCGATCTCGCCCTCACTTCCTATCATGATGGTATCAACCATACTAGCGGTGGTCGCCAGCAGATTCTGCATCGCAATAGGCACAGCAAGCACAGCAAGCATTCTGGCAAATTCTTTCCATGTCACCTTTTTATTATTTTTTACAAAGCCCGTAGCAGCACTTCCCATTTTTGTTTCCTTTTCCTGTTATTATCTCTTTCATCATTTAATTTGATGCGTCCGATTATTGTACTCCCGAATAATTGTATTTGCAATGGCTTTATACCTGTAGTATGAAGTATTTTCTTATTAATTTTAACAGGCGCACCACTTTCATTCCATCTGTGATGCGCCAAGCCTTGTTATTTTCAAGTATTATATTTTTGTGTGCCATTGTTACATACTGTTGGTTGACAAATCTTCGAGTTCATGCTCTACTCTCTCAAGCTCACCGTCACTCCAGTTCTCTCCCAGTGCAAATACTGCCCTGCACACACTGAAGTTCACCTCGCCATCTGCGTTGATCTCCCCGGAGATCACTCTGTGGGATATCTTCTGAAGTGTGGAAAGTATGTCTATCCGCACGTCCGATATGACAGAAGGCTCTACCACATTGCCATCACTATTGCCTTCCTCGTGCTCTGTCCGCTCTTCTCTGTACACGCTCTCCCAGTCATAATCTGCAGTCCTGCCACATGGTGCACCGCATACACTGCAGTCAGGGACAATTGTATGCTTATCAGCATGCACCCTTGCGATCATCGCCTTCATGTCTGCATCAGAGATGCCAAGAGCAATATCAGACATGTGCAAACCTTCTATTATTATGTTATTTGTATCATCAGTCACATGCATCATCCCATCAGTGGCTCTCACCAACCCTATCAGAGCACCGACCAGACGACTGCCTGTCTCAGTTGTAATTCTTATTTTATCTTCCATTGTCTTTACCTTTCATGGTGCTGTGAAGAGAATGTCAGTCAAGGATTCTTCCATCTATTGATATTGTCGCAACCTGCCATGGGATAAACTTGCCGCTGTCCTGAAGTGCCTTCTTCGCAGCCATCTCCAGTCCTCCACAACAAGGAACCTCCATACGGACTATTGTAACACTTTGTATGTCATTTCGCCTGATAATCTCTGTAAGTTTCTCTGAATAATCGACACTGTCAAGTTTCGGACAGCCGATCAGAGTCACATGTCCCTTTATGAATTTCTCGTGGAACGATGCATAGGCATAGGCTGTACAGTCCGCCGCTATAAGCAACTTTGCACCATCAAAGTATGGCGCATTTACCGGGGCAAGTTTGATCTGCACCGGCCACTGTGTTAGCTGGCTCGGGCGCTCATAATTATATATGTCACCTGCCTGCTGATTGACTGTTTTATCAGTTGTATTCTGTACGCATTCTACTGCTGCCTGTTCATATGAGCTTGCCCGTACTGTTTCACCTGAAGCTGCTGCCGGTCTCCTAAATATGCTTCTCGCCATAGAACCAGGGCAACCGGAGTGTACCGGACTTTTTTCATGCATCACTCCTGAGCCAACCATATTTTTGGATTTTTCTGCATCGAGTCTTGCCTGTTTGTTTGCCATGACTGCCGCCTCATCATACGCAGCCGCCTCTCTCTCCACAAATGTTATGGCTCCTGTAGGACACGACGGCAGGCAGTCGCCAAGTCCATCACAATAATCGTCTCTGAGCAGCTTTGCTTTGCCGTTTACCATGCCTATAGCACCCTCATGGCACGCATTTGCACAGGCTCCACATCCATTACACTTGTCCTCGTCTATCTGTATAACTCTTCTTATCATATATATTTCCTCCAATCTTTTTCCTGCTTTTAACGTCATTATATTCAGTCAGAGCATTTGTGTATGTTGAATTTTCAACATAAAAATGTTATACTTTCTAGGGACAATCCTTGTGACAAAAGTAGCGTCCCCACTAAGAGGTAATATGAACAAATACATGGACACATTATTGAAATCCAGTCTTTTTTCTGGTATTATCGCCGACGACGTTGACTCCATACTGGACTGTCTGGGTGCAATCATCAAAAAATACCAAAAAAATGAGTGTATTCTCATGGCTGGCAACACAACAGAATATATAGGATTGCTGCTTACAGGCAAAGCGATAGTCATCCAGGAGGATTACTGGGGGGGTCAAAGCGTCATGTCTGCCATCCTGCCCGGACACACGTTTGCGGAATCATATGCCTGTACCCCTGGCTCCGTACTCGACGTCAGCGTATATGCTGAAGCTGCAAGTTCTGTATTGTTTCTGAATGTTCAAAAAATGCTCACCACCTGCCCGGTAACATGTGGCAGACATAATCAGATGATAAGAAATCTCCTGTGTGATCTCGCCGGCAAGAACCTGAGGCTCGGCGAAAAATCAAAGCACATGAGTCAGAAAACAACCAGGGATAAGTTGCTCTCCTACCTGTCATCGGAGATGCACAGACATGGCAGCAACGAATTTGACATACCATTTTCCAGACAGCAGCTCGCTGACTTTCTGTCCGTGGATCGCAGTGGACTGTCTACTGAACTTGGCAGGATGAAGACTGATGGGCTGATCGACTTCCACAAATCTCATTTTGTTCTCAAGTCTCCTGCCCAGGGGTGGACTGATGTGTGATGTTGATGTATCATGTAATTAACTGTTCAGGGAAATTCATTACAGATGGGGGATTTTCCCTGATTCATGTTTTATCAATATAATATGATCAGGAGGGATTTCAATGAAACCAATGAAAACTATCAAAGACGGATGGAACAAATTCACTGTTGTCGTAAAGGATAAAGACTACTCAACAAGAGAGGCCGTACTTTTCGCTATCTGCACATTCCTCACAGGACTTGTGCTCGGAATGCTCTGCTCCCCTAGAAAGAGCCAGACATTTGGCTCATACAACGGAAACTGCAGCGATGGCGGCTGTAACTGCGACTGCGATTACGATGAGGACGATTTTGAGTAGGCTGTGAACTGATAACTAATATCCCAAAGCAGAAGACAGGTGTCGATTATCTGACACCTGTCTTCTGTTTTATACAAGATAGATTTTATATCTTCCAGCTAACTGCCAGCTCTCTCGAATCCACAAATCTCCTGTAGATACCGTCCTGTTTCATGAGCTCCTCGTGGGTTCCCTTCTGGGCTATCCTTCCCTGATCCACAACAATTATCTGATCCGCATGTCTTACGGTCTTGAGTCTGTGGGCGATCATGATGATCGTCTTTTCCTTTGTCAGGGCATCCACTGCAAGAGTAAGCTCCTTCTCGTTCTCAGGGTCAACATTTGCTGTTGCTTCATCAAGGATGATGATAGGTGAATCCTTCATGATGGCGCGGGCTATGGATATTCTCTGCTTCTCACCGCCTGAGAGGGTTGCACCGCCCTCACCGATCAAAGTGTTGTAACCGTCAGGGAGCTTGCTGATGAAGTCATGGCAGCACGCCTTCTTTGCAGCCTCCACAACCTCTTCATGGGTTGCCTCCGGTCTTCCGAACTTGATGTTGTTCTCTATGGTATCAGCAAATAGATATACATTCTGGAATACAAATGAGAAGTTGTTCATGAGACTGTTCATGCTATAATCCTTAACATTTGTTCCGCCCAGGGTTATCTCACCTGAATCCACATCCCAGAATCTGGCGATCAGATTGCACAAGGTTGTCTTTCCACCGCCGGATGGTCCGACGATCGCCGTCGTTGTCTTCTCTGGTATGGAGAGTGAGATTCCGTCTATTATCTTTCTCTTATCGTATGAAAACTCTATATTCTTAACCTCTATATCGTGATTTTCCGGATTGAGTTCCTTTCCATCTATGTCCATTGTGTCAAGTCCGAGCACTGCATTTGCCTTGTCTACACATACACTTACCACATGTATCAGGGATGAAAATGTTCCCATGGTCTCAAGGCTTCCGTAGAGCATGAATGCCGCGATCGACATACCCACAGCATACAGAACGCTCATGCTGCCATTTATATAGAAGTAAGCCGAAAGACCAATTATCACTGCTCCCGTGAGTTTTGTCACAACGCTCTGAAGGAAATGATATGGAACATAGACAAGCTCCATCTTTACATTTGCCCTGACGCAGGCTTCATTTGCCGCATTGAGTCTCTTCGTCTGCTTGCCGATGAGGTTGTAGGACTTGACCTCCGATATGCCCTGTATGTACTCCATAATCTGATTTATGAGCTCAGTGTCGCAGTCAATCTTCGCTGAAGATGCCTGCTTGCCGGCATTCTGCATCACAGTATTTATCACAAGGAATATGGCAACTCCTGCAAGTGATACCAGCGCGATCCTCCAGTCGCAGAGCAGGATCATGAGTATGATCATGGATGTCTCGAGAAGCCCCTGAGTCGTAAGCATGACTACTCTCGTAGCCACATCTCCCAGATTCTCCATGGTATTTGTCGTTACTGATGCGATCTCACCTATGCTGTTGGAATTGAAATATCCCATCGGCACATATCTGAGGTGCTCCGCCATCTCTATACGCTTGAATGCCGCTGTGGTGTAGCCGCCCTCTGTCTGAAGCATGGTCGACGACATCTTGCACAGTATCCCAACTATGATGGATACCGCCATGATGGCTATTGAACCAAGTATGTATTTTCCAAAGTCTTTCCCCTCTATAACGCCCATGAGGACACACATTATAGCCGGGATCTTCAGTGCCGATGCCAGTGCGTCTATCAGGCTTATCGCTATTGAACGCTTGAACTTGCGGCTGTTTTCCTTACCTGAGAACAGGAAGAACTTTTTTAATACTCCAAACATATTACTCGCCCTCCTTTTCATCGCCTGCCGTATCCTTGACCGAGATGTGCGCCTGCCACATATCCCTGTAAAGTGTGCATTTGCTAAGAAGCTCCTCATGTGTTCCGTGAGCCTCCACATTTCCTGCATTTACCACAAATATCTGATCCGCATCCTTGATGGTGGAAAGTCTGTGGGCTATGACTATCAGCGTCTTACCCGCCACAAGCTTGGCGATAGAGCTCTGAAGTATGGCCTCATTCTCCGGATCGGTGTAGGCTGTTGCCTCATCCAGTATAACTATCGGCGCGTCCTTCAGCATCGCCCTGGCGATGGATATCCTCTGTCTCTCACCGCCCGACAAATGTCCACCTGCACCGCCGACCACGGTGTCAAATCCATTCTCAAGATTCATGATGAAGTCATAGCACCCACTCTTTCTGGCTACCTCCTCGACCTCAGCGTCCGTGGCGTCCGGTCTTCCCTGTCTTATGTTGTCCCTGACTGTCTCGTTGAACAGGTAATTATCCTGTGACACATACGCAAGCCTGTCGTTGAAATCCGTCAGCGCGATATCCTTTATGTCCACGCCTCCGATCTCTATGCTTCCGCTGTTCACATCCCACAGTGAAGCTATCAGCTTGGCTATTGTAGACTTTCCGCTTCCCGACGGACCGACTATCGCATTTACCGTTCCCGCCTTTATATCCATGCTCACGCCGTGGAGTATCTCCTTGTCGTGATAGCCAAATGTAATATCTGTAACCTTTATTCCATTGTCCTTCGGCTGTGCCTTTGTGTGCTCAGGTCTTACGAGTTCAGGCTGCTCCAGGATTCCTGTAACCTCTCCGATGACTGTCGACAGCTTGCCCAGATCATCGGTGTATGAACCGATTGTGAGCAGCGGACCGACTATTCCAAGTGAGAGGATGATACACACAACGAAATCCGCTGTGGTGAGCGAACCATTTGACACATAGTGCGCACCTATCGGAAGGACCGTTGCAAGTGTGTACGGTGTGATGACGAACATGGCTGCTTGGAAGAATGAGCACTTCTTCATCCAGTTGATATACGAGTCTGCGTTCTCCTTTGCCGCCTTTGTGAACTTGGCATATGAGCTCTCTGTCTTGCCAAATGCCTTGATGACCTCGATTCCATCTATGTACTCCACTGCTGCATCGTTCAGCGCCTTGGTCTTCTCAACTGTCCTGTTGTAGTTCTCCTGGAAATCGATCATCATGCCCATGTACGTTGCAAATCCAACGACTATCGGGATAAATGAGAACAACGCAAGTCTCCAGTCAACCATGAAAAAATACACGATGACGATGATAGGCGCCAGCAGGTTGGATGTAAACTCAGGCACGACATGCGCAAGAGTTGTCTCTATGCTGTCTATTCTCTCCACCATGATGTTCTTGAATGAACCCGATGGAGTATCCTTCACATATCCAAGCGGCACCCTTGCAAGCTTGTCGCAGCATGACTTTCTGATATTTGCAAGCACGTTGAATGTTGCCTTGTGGGAACATGCCGTTGATACGCTATGGCAAAGCTCAGCAAGTATAAACGAGCCCGCTATGATAAGAGCCTTCAACATATATTCCCTGAGATCCTTATCCCCGTCAAGGAACATCCTGACCACGTCCGCAATGATGAAATACGGAACTATCTTGAATACTACATTGATAACCGCCAAAATGACGCTCCACACATAGGATGACTTCTTCTGCCCCGCCCATGTGAGGACCCAGCTCACCGCTGATTTCTTTTTTTCTTCCACTTTTTCTCCTCCTTATATCTTGAGCAAAAACTTGTTCGTTTTCACTTATTTGCATTAGCTTCATCTAACCTCATAGTTTAAAATTATGCGGTTCGGTATTTTACCTTGCCGCATAACTACTGACTACTCCGGAAACTGCACCTTCCATAGTCTCTCCCAGCCTCCAGTGTAGAACTTCTTGAGCTTGCCGACATTCTCTATCGCAGTCTCACGATCCATGTCGTGTTCTATGATCTGGAATATCGCCGAAAAAAAGCCACTATATATCATATGACAAAGGCTGTCGCTTATGTCCGGCACATTTATACCGGCTCTGTGCATCTCATCCACATACTGCTTTGAAGATCTCATCTCACGGTCTACCAGATTATGTATCATATCTCCGTATTTCTCATTGTCGCTGCACCGCAGCAGAAGTTTAAAATTATCATAATGATCATACACATAATTAACCATCTGATCCATTCCTTTTCCGGATGCGCTTGCCATATTCTCTGTCTGCTTCTCCGGAGGCAGACTTTGGAACTCCTCAAGCACGCTGTCATATATCCCATACAGCTCATCCACATACGGATCTATCAGTGCATCAAAAAGTGCCTCCTTTGTAGGATAATATTTATAGAATGCACCTGTTGTAAGTCCGGCATCTTTCACAATGCTTCTGAGCGATGCCCCTGCAAATCCATACTCAAGGAAATGATTCAGTGCTGTTTTCAAAATATTTTGTCTTGTGTTCTCTGCTTTTTCTGTCATAAAGACTCCTCTCCCGTTTAATATGCCTCGCTTCTGACCGAAACAGATTCCAAATGCAAGTGCCATACCAACCATCAGACACGCGCAAATATAACAGTGTTATATTACACTGTTATATTTTATATATAATCCCCCTGTTGTCAAGTGCTGTTTTGATATTTTTTCAGCCATATCAAATTTTTGATAAAATATGCGCTTTACCCTTATAAAAAACAACCACCTGATATACAATACGATATCAAGTGATTGTCTAATTAGTTTTTCTCTCTTCTTCTCTGCTCTCTTGTCTTATTCTTTTCTCTATCTCCACACTCTTCATATACTCAAGACCTACCTCTCCATCTTTCTTAACTGCGATCACTATCCGATGAAGCTCTCTCCTAATTTGTTCTGAGTGTATCAGAATCCCAAGCAAAGTCCAACTACGGATTGCAGTTCTTACAAGGTTCATATCCCTCAGATATGAGCTCGTCCCTTGTGGTCGTTCTCTCAGATTTATTCACTTCCTTCATCTGTTTCACACTCCTGCATGATGGCTTATGAAACTTACCGGTGTTGGTGTTGACTATGTATGTATCCTCATCCGCAGACTCCTTCTGGATCTCCGATGTATCACTGCCAATATCTGACTCCGTATCCCGAGTTTCTCCGATCATTCCAGCTTCTGCTGTCTGGTCATCATCTCCTTTTTCCTCTGATACTTTAGTGCTGGCATTCTCTCCCGGCACCACATAATCCGGATCCGCTTCGCTGTCCCCTGTAGCATAGTCGATTATCACGCCTGGCTGTACATTGTACACATACACATTGAAACTTACTCCTGCGCCTTTATCCTCCACGGACTCCGCCTCCATCTGCACTCCGGACGCAACCAGATTGTCTCCATCGTATACAGGTGTAACCCTGTAAAGCACATGATTTCCAGTACTTTCCACATAATCAGCTACCTCATTTTCAAATGGCAGCATGCCAGTGACATTCAGATATCTGGTTCCAGTTATCAGATTCTTTTCATTTGCATTCTCCCCGGCAAGCTGATATCCGATCAGATGGCAGCGATTATACAGATAATTGCCGTCTATACGATCATTGTATTTAACTGTATGCCACCCTGAAGGCTTTATCATACCTATCTCGCCGCGCTCCTCCGTTGGCATAATCTCCTTACAGATATTGGCATAGGCAACTCCACATCTTCCAAGAAAGTCCAGGTCGCTGTAATTCTCAAATGCCTCCGTCACCATCTCATCCTCACTGAAATAAGGCACATTGCCATTTATCTCACAATATGCCTCTCCCGAATATATGGGAATATCAGCAATCTCCATGCTCGAAGCCTGCTGATCTGCAATATTCTCAGATGCTGCCGCACTGCTTTCAGGTGACATGTTGCCGGTGTTATCTTTTTTCTCCGCAACTGTGGTATTCTCTGATTCTGAGGTATCTTCTACAGTCTCCTTCTCATATCCCTTTACCGCGGACCTGCTGCCATCCGCAATTTCTGACATACTGCACCCGGACATCAGCAATGCAAATATTGCTACATACAGTACACTGTAAAATTTTCTTTTCACGTCACATTCTCCTCTCTGAAAATGTTATCCCTGCCTATATACATCCTATTAAAATTTAGCTATCTTTTTTCCAGAATGTATAATAACATTCTACATTTTGTCATCCGTTTTGTGAATACATCCCCGCATAAAACCTCAATTCAAAACAAAGAGTTTTCACTAGCTGCTTTAACGAATCATTGCAACAAAAAAGAGGATATATACCACATGTGATACATATCCTCCTTACAATTTATGCTCCCTTGTGTAAGCTTTTCCCTACACCATTCCATTTGCGACCTTATACTTGTAGAGCATCTCCGCATGATTCTGCTCCTCGATCTGTATATCCGCCAGAAGCTTTCTCACCGCGCTCTCGCCAAATGCAAATATCTCTCCATTGTACTCGCCTGACACAAGCTTCTCTGTTCCAATACAGTCTGTTGCAAGGAACTCATCATTCTTCTTATCCTCGGAATCGTCCATCATCTTGTATGTCTGCTTTGGCTCATAATCTTTTCCATCGCTGTCATTGCAGTCACACTGTGGAACCTGTCCGTCAAGCACCTGGGTAAGTGAATCATAGTGCTTCTGCTCTTCCTTCTGTATAGTCTGGAACAGATTCTTAAGCTCAGGATCCTTCGCCTGCTCCGCATATCTTCCATATTTCTCCACACAGGACTTCTCCTGTGTCTGAAGATCCTGAATAACTGTTTTCTCTTTTTCCTTTAATATCATAGCAATACTCCTTTCGATTAAAATTCATCCCATCGCATAGATATTATTGTCCAAAATAGTACAGCTCTATTCCTACATCTCTATTTTTTTATATTTTTCTGCCTTCTGGTCATTTATATATATGTATGGCAATGAAAAATCTCAGGACCGTGTCATACAATAAAAGGCGAATGCCCTGCAATTGTCATACAGCCATCCGCCATTATATCACATATATTTATTTTATTTCTGTAGTCTCACAAACTCTCTGCAATAAGCCACATACATTACAATCAACACAAGTCCAACAGCCACTATTGGCATCACGCCTGTGTCAAATGCAAACATACTCACAAACATCAACATCCACATGACAAATCCCACCTTGATTCCTGCCATAAATCCCTTCTTTGAGGATTTTGCGATTGCTATAAGCTCGGCCTCATCTGATGACTTCTCCCAGTCGCGCCTGAAATTAATGTCAAATATATTTCCCTTTTTCTCCGGATTCAGTTTCTTCTCCTCATCAATAACCAGCTTTTCAATGGCACAATACAATATCATCGATACGACAAATACTACCTCCGAAACTATCGTCATAGGCATACCCTTACTATTACTATACGTCCTGTCCACAGCGTATATACACACCGGAAACAACACAAGTCCAACGAACACGATGACACACGGGAGATATGAGGCAGTCGTGATCCGACTCTCTATATCCACTATCACATCCTCGTTCTCTCCGTCCCAGCCTCTGATCATCCTCTTTATCTTCCCATACATGACAAATGACACCACAAACGTCGCCAGCATGAGCACACCATATACTATAGGCAGCGTATCAGCTGTTATCCGCCATATATGATCCCAGTTGATCCCATCCAATGTGTCCTTATTCACCGCGGCAAGCCTTCCCGCCAGGAAACCTCCCAGCAGACTTGCCAGGATCATGACCGCAAATATTATATATATCTTCAGATTACTTTTCTTGTTCACTTTTTTATCAGTATCCTTCATCTCATATCCTCTTTTCATTCTATGAATTAACACGACCTTATCCATATGTCAGGAATCATTCCTTATCATCCTCGTATTGGAATATATCCTCCACACTGGCACCACACACCTTTGCGATCTTGAGTGCCAGTGTCACCGATGGACTGTAATCTCCCCTCTCTATCTGACTTATCGTCTGCCTCGAGGTCTGCACCAACGCTCCCATCTCCTGCTGGTTTACTCCCAGCTTCGCCCGATATTCCTTCAGCCTGTTGTACAGCGGCATCTATATCACCTCCAGCTTGTTAATCTGTATTGTCATCATAATCAGGTCCATTATCTGTTTATGCCGTCCTCTCCATCAGAGCCCAATCCTTTTATTACATTGTCCGCATCTTCAGCTTCTGCTCTGTCTGCCAGCCCATGCTCTGCATACTTATGTGTGGATGTCCCCCATATCATGGAAAAGCTTATTCCAAAACAGAATCCAATGGAAATTCCAAGCGCCAAATTGTCAAACAGCATTCCATACACTATACCAAGTGCAACACCTATGATAATTCCAAGTGGTGCGCCAGTGGTTTTATCGCGCTTACACACATATATTTTATCCCTCAAAAAGAATCCATCACTCTTCCCATCTCCAAATACATCTATCACATTCTGATACACATTGCTGTGGGCAACCTCCATCATGTCATCTGCCAGATCCTCCACCTCAGGATGAATGTAATACTTTCTAAGCTTGTATATACTGAGTACATCCTTGCCACTTTCAGGTTCAGGCGTCAACTCACTCCTGGCAATATCTTCTTTATCAAAGATAAAGCAGCTCCACATCTGTTTCTTCCTGAAAAATCCATACACCGGAAGCCCCTTCTTCAGACTTTCCCGGATCTCATTCTCAAGCTCATTTATATCACAGACCTCAGCCATAGCATCTCCTAGCTTGTGCTTCTTTAACATTCTTTCTGTGATCGGTGTCACGGAATACCCCTTGACCTGCGTCTTCAATTTGTCCACTGGTTGGGAGACGATCATGCCCTCAAACATAGCTTGTAGTGTTTCACAGGTAGATTTCTTATTACCTTTATCCATACCATTTTCACTTAGATTGTCCTTTTTATTTACACCTTGCTTTTTCCTCATATCCTCATAACTCCATTTTAATTCTTACCACTAAAATCCCATTCCAAATTCAAGCTATATATATATTATATATGCCAAATGACAACTATAGTTGTCATTTCTTTTACAATGGAGTATAACAAATGACAAGGAAAGTTGTCAATAACTTTTGACAACTTTCCTTGTCATATCAATGTTGGAACGGAGGCACCTGAAACCTGGAGAACCGCCAGACTGATGCCTGGCAGTGCAACAACTAAACAATTGAGCAAGATCATCTTTTGTTAAATGATATCATACTTCTCCACATCCACGACTGCCTGTCCCTCACATAACAGCTCTATTCCATCCGCTTCAATAGGTGTATATATCGCCGTGCTCATTGTCATAGCTCCATCATTTACAAACAGTTCTATCGAATTCCTGTCCAGTATAAATCTGAGCTTTATACTATCTTGAGCCTCCTGCTGTTCATCAACCTTTCCCTTGACATCCCCGTAACATTCTGCTGATTTCACGCAGGCCCTTCTGATACACACCACATCTTTCTCAAATCCTGCAAATGTCCTGTCCATCTCTATTATATTATTTTCTCTGTCATATATAAATCGAGTATAATATCCGCTTCCCTTTGCCAGATTCACGGTAAATCTGCTGTATTTGTTTCCAGTGATTACAAATGTCACATCCAGACTTCTTCCACTTATACCTTCCAGACTACGCCGTCCACTCACTACTTTATCTGAGTACCTGACCATATTAGCATGATACTTCTCTATCTCTCTCACTGGCTTCTGTATCAAGCGTCCATTTTTCAGAGATATCTCCCTCGGAATCGTCATCATTCCCTGCCACTTCTGTCCACCGGGTATCCACAGATTATGCCACGACTGCATCCACGCTATCATTATCCTTCTGCCATCCGGCAAAAGTGTAGTCTGAGGCGCGTAGAAATCTGTTCCATAATCAAGTGATAATGGCTCTCCACCGTCAAATTTCTTCTCACCTTTATCAAATTCTCCAACAAAATAGATAGAATTATTTCCATTGTGGAATTCATATCCCTCTGCTTTCATTCCCGTAGGCGATACGAGAAGTACATGATGATCGTCTAATTTGAAGAAATCAGGGCATTCCCATACGCCGCCCAGATCACCTTCATTCCGTGCAAGGATACTCTCAAATGTCCAGCTTTCCATATCAGCGCTCGAAAGTAATACCACAAGCCCCTTATTATCCTGATCCACACAGCCTGCAGCCATATAGTATCTGCCATCCTCAAGCCATGCCTTCGGATCTCTGAAATCCGCTCTGCTCAATCCCTCCGGCAGCATATCTCCAGTCACCACCGGGTTATTCTGTATTTTTTTATATGTAACGCCATCACCAACCGCTATGCTCTGGTTCTGCAATACCCCATCACCGTTGGGATTTTTCATAACACTGGTATATATCAGGACATGCTCTCCATCTTTTTCAATGGACGTACCTGAGAAACAGCCCTCGGCATCATATATCATATCAGGTGCAATCGCCACAGGAAGCTGCTCCCATCTTATCAAATCGTCACTGACCTGATGCCCCCAATGCATAGGTCCCCATTCCGTACTGTACGGATGATACTGGTAAAACAAATGCACCTTACCATTATACACAGAAAATCCATTCGGATCATTCATCCAACCGACAGGCGGAGTCACATGAAACAACGGTCGCTCATTCTTATCTATTTCATTCTGAGTTTCGTATTCCCTCGATGCAGCAAGTGCCCCGCTAACCACATTTTTTCCCGTCATCTTCCCATTTATATCCATCTCTTTTTCTCCTTTATACTTACATGGTTTATATTTTGCGTTCTTTCAAATAACACATTTAAATCAATAAAATAGAGACATTTCCACTGTACTATACATAGCATCTCTTGAAAATGTCCCTAAATAAATTTATTTCCTATTTTATAATAAACCTACACTGAAATATCTTTCAGCCCTGTCCGCCATAACTGTAGCTATAACCTTATCCCTACCATACTTCTCTGCCATCTGCATAGCTGCCCATACATTTGCACCGGATGACGTACCTACAAGAAGTCCCTGTTCTTTGGCAAGTCGTCTCGCCATCTCAATGGCATCCTTATCCGCCACTTCCACCACATCTGTTACCAGTGATGTATCCAGGACATCCGGTATAAATCCATCACCAATACCCTGTATCTGATGGATTCCCGGGCCATCTCCATGTAGCGCTGACACTCCCTTAGGCTCAACGGCAACAATCTTCGTATCTGGATTTTTCTCCAACAGATATTTAGCTATACCTTGGAGAGTACCTCCACTTCCAACACCAGACACATATATGTCTATCTTCTGACCAAGCTGTTCACACATCTCAACTGCTGTTGTGCGATAATGCGCATCTGGATTTGCCTGATTGACAAACTGCTGCGGCATGAAATACTTCTCTGGATCAGATTCTGCTATCTCATTTGCCTTATCAACAGCACCACCGATGCTTAGAACCGGATCCGTAAGTACCAGCTCAGCACCAAATGCCCTGATAACCTTCTTTCGTTCCTCACTCATATTCTCTGGCATCACAATTATCACTTTATAACCTTTCTGAACACCACAGAGTGCAAGCCCTATTCCGGTATTACCGCTCGTAGGCTCTATAATAGTCATTCCCGGCTTGAGTTTTCCCTCACTCTCTGCAACCTCCAGCATGTTTTTTGCGATCCTGTCTTTAATACTTCCACCAGGATTAAGAAATTCCGCCTTGGCAAATATATTGTATCCTGTCGACTTTTTCAGACACATAAGCGGAGTATTCCCTATCAGATCAAGCACATCATTGTAATACATATTAATCCCTTCTTCTCTTTACTTTATATTATAATATTTTACATATTTTTCCACCAAAGTCACTATAAAATATATAGAACTGTCTTTATATTAATGTGGTTCATTCTCCTTTTTCATAGTTTGCCATTTTCCTTCCCACTAATATAAATAAAGCCTTGAAACACTGAGTTTTCAAGGCTTTTTAGCAGGGGATGAGAGAATCGAACTCCCACCAAAGGTTTTGGAGACCCCTATCATACCATTTGACCAATCCCCTATATACAGAAAAAATTTAACACCTGTTGCAGCGTTAAATTTTCTCGGTACTTTTATTTTGTACCTTCAGAATTTCACACAGAAAGCTAGTAACCTAACCCCATCTAACAACCAACGACTGTTTCAAAGTAAACTTTATTCTTTACTGTGTATGCCTTAGATTCTGCACCTTGCAGATATCATGCACACTTGCGTATCTCCAAAGCTTATCTCTTAGAAACCTCTAAGGATAAGTCCTCGACCTATTAGTACTTCTCAGCTGAGTGCGTTACCGCACTTACACCTGAAGCCTATCAACCTTGTAGTCTTCAAGGGGTCTTACTCCGAAGATGGGATATCTTATCTTGAGGGGGGCTTCACGCTTAGATGCCTTCAGCGTTTAT
>OWJI01000089.1_pt1 | contig 69329 bp, 74 predicted proteins | sample 1732541 | NCBI WGS metagenome assembly OWJI01 (sample SAMN05065727, study PRJEB22554) | human gut metagenome | biome: ENVO:2100002; feature: ENVO:00000062; material: ENVO:00002003 | host: Homo sapiens | place: USA
GAGCGCGTGACTGTTAATCACGATGCCGTTGGTTCAAGTCCAACAGGGGGAGCCAATAACGCATAATCCGAACACTTTCGTTACTAAGAATGTGTTCGGATTTGTTATTTATTTTTGATATTGTAGCCGTCCGAATTTTATGAGTTTGATATGTACCCAGAATCCTGAACACAATAAAATAGCTTAACCCATGGATGCTATCCTGTATAAAACAGGAGGCATCCATTTTGTTTTAGCCTGTATTCTAACATTGTTGTATATTTATCAACAGCTTTTGAAAACTCTTCAAAGGACGAATAATTCATCTCATTGCCATAGTACATTTCATTCTTCATTCTTCCGAAGAATGTTTCCATGATACAGTTATCATAGCAGTTGCCTTTTCGGGACATTGATTGTCTTATCCCATGCTCTTTTAATTTGTTTATGAAATAGTTATGCTGATACTGCCATCCCTGATCGGAATGCAATATCAATCCTGTTACTTCAGGATGGGCATCAAATGCTTTATCAAGCATTCTTTTTACTTGATCAAGGTTTGGACTTAACGACAGATCATAAGAAATTATCTCGTTTGTTGCCATATCCAATATGGGAGAAAGATAGCATTTTCCCCATGAGAAATTGAACTGTGAAACATCTGTTGTCCATTTCTTCAATGGTTTGTCTGCTTTGAAATCTCTGTTTATGATGTTTTCAGCGGTTTTTCCGACATTCCATTTGTATGAATGGTACTTTTCTTTTGGCTTTTTTCCTAATAAGCCTGCTTTGTGCATAAGCCTCTGCACTCTCTTATGATTGATGCTATATCCTTGGTTAACAAGTTCATGATAAATTCTTCTCACACCATATCTATGCTGATGCTGTTCAAATATCTTCATTATGGTTTCAAGCAGATCTTTGTTCCGTTCTCCGACAGCATCTTCTTTGCTTATTTCATAGTAATACGTCGATCTTGACATATTCATAGCCTTAAGAAGATGTTTTAATTGATGTCCTTCTTCCCGGAGTTCTTTAATGATCGCTGCTTTTTCGCCTTGAGTTGCGCAGCCTGCATTTCTTCTCTCAAGGCGCTCTCTTTTTTTATTACTTCGATCTCTGCCTTGATATATGCATTTTCGGCTCTCAGGCGAATAAGTTCTTCATATTCTGTTTCTTTGATCTTGCGTGGATTATTGTAGTTTAGCTTTTTCATATCAGGATTTTTGGGTGGACGTCCTTTCTTACATGGTACAAGTCCATTATACCCCATTGTTTTGTATTTGTAAACCCATTGATAAAGCTGTCCTTTATTTATTCCTGCCGATATTGCTACCGATTTAATAGAAGCTCCCGACAGTACTTTTGCTACTAATTCATAGCGTTCTTCTGCTGTCCGGTTCTTGTTTTGCTTTTTATGTTCCAATGCTTCCAAACCGCATGCTTCTTCTGTTCGCACCCATTCCCGTATCATTTTCCGAAAATTTTTCTGTTTTGTTCCTTCCGGTGTTTCAGGCCATTCTCCTTTTCTGTACAGTTCCACTGCTTTTCTCTTGTACTCGTTATCATATCGCACAAAAATACCCTCCTTACTGGGTGTCCAGTAAAGAGGGTACATATCAGTTCGGGCGGTTTTTGTTCTTTTAAAATTAAATTCGCTTTAGAAGCGAAAAAACTAACTGTATTGGGTATAGATTTTATATTCTTGATATGATATACTGTTGATAAACACATAGGAGGGATATAATGGACAAAACAGTTATAAATTTTCGTTTATCGGATTTAAGAAAAGCAAAGCATATAACACAGGGGGAGCTTGCTGAATTTGTCGGCACTTCCTTTCAGACAATAAGTAAGTGGGAAAACGGTATAACTATGCCTGATATAACTGTACTTCCCGTACTCGCAGCTTTCTTTGAGGTTTCTATTGATGAGCTGTTAGGAATAAAACCTTTGAAGGGCGATGTCTATTCCTCTGAAGAAACCGACTCTGAAAAGTTTTGGGATAATCATTTTGAATATATTATGCGTTCAAGGAATGAAAGCTGGAATAATGATTACCTTGGTTTTCTCATTCGTGAGGTATGGAAAATTGATAATCCTGTCAACGTACTTGATTGTGGGTGTGGATATGCACATTTCGCTCCGATGTTGATGAAATACTTACCCGAAGGCAGTAGCTATACGGGCATAGATTTCTCATCGTCCTTAACTGAACAGGCTGAAAAATTGCTTGAAAAATATAATATTAACGGGAGGATTTTAAAAGGCGATTTTCTTGAAAGTAATTTCATAGATAAATTCGATATTGTAATGTGCCAGTCTGTACTCCGTCATATCGGTGATTCCAAAGCATTCATAAGCAAGATGATAAATGCGGCGATTGACGGTGGTCTTGTTATATGTATTGATACCAACCGTGAAATTGAGTGCTGTGGTTTGTATATTGACGGTATGGATTACGGAGATTTATGTGACCATAGTGGAGCAATAAAGCATTGGAAAGCTGAACTTGAAAATTCTAAAAGAGATTATGCTGCCGCTATGAGAAATGCCTATGTTATGCGTGGGCTTGGCTTATCAGATATTGATATTCGTATGAGCGATAAGGTTTCTTTTGTTTGTCCGGAACAGAGTGATTATGATACCAAAATCAACGATTTTATTGATTCTAAAAGTTTATGGTATTCAGATGTTGAGGAAGCTGTTGAAAGGCTCATCAATCACGGTATGACAAGAAATGAAGCAGAATCGTATGTTGGTAAAACAAACAAGATATGCAATTACCTTGAAAATAACAAAAGCGAAGTTGCTTTTACACGTTTCAAAGGTAAGACAATAACTTTTGGTTGGAAAAGGAGAGCTTGAAATGGATAATTACAGCTTATCGGTTGGTGTTATAGTGATAAAGGATTCAAAGGTTTTGCTTGTAAAGCATAACTATGGCAGTGCTAATGGCAAGTATCTGAATCCGGGAGGATTTTTGAAAGACGGAGAGCTGCCTGAAGAAGCTGCAGTTCGTGAGGTCTTTGAAGAAACAGGTGTAAAGATTTCGCCTGTGGGAATGATTGCTGTTCGCTGTCGTAGTAATGAGTGGTATATGGTTTTCAAGGCTGATTATGTCGAGGGCGAGCCTTGTGCAAATACAGAGGAGAATGATGAAGCTGTTTTTATGGATATAGATGAGGCTCTTTCAAATCCGCTGGTAACAGATACAGCTAAAACGCTTATTCAGACAGTGTTATGCGGTAAGGTGATACCTGCTGTTGATTGCCGTAAAAATCGGTGGATGTATTCGGTTGATAATATGACGTGCGTGTGAGCTTGCTCACGCAATACGACCGATAGGTCGTAATTGCATAGCAATTAAGTCATATTTCAAGGTTCGCTCAGCCGTCCAAATCTATGATTTGGAATACGGCGTGCGGTTCTTATAATCTCGCTTGACCAATTTCGCAACAAGTTGTTGCTTGACTTACTCTCACTTGTCGAATATAATGAGCTTACGAGGTGATGATATGACAACAGCAGATATAATCAAAGAACTCCGTCATAATGTCAATATGACGCAAGATGAAATGGCACAAGCACTTTTTGTTACAAGACAGGCGGTTTCACGCTGGGAGAACGGAGAGTGCAACCATAACCTTCTGAAGTCGAAGCAAGAAAAATATTTTCAATGCTACACCATATCGAAGCAAAGCCATTCAGATGAGATAAGTTTTCCGGATGAAGAATATCTGTTTTCTGTTTCAGCAGAGGAATCACAATCACTGAAGCATCAAGCAACATTCTATGTTGTTTTGGAACAGCATTTCTGTATGCTTCCTGCTGTTCAAAATCTTTAAGATTCCAATCTTTTAACAGCTGTTCCATATCGCTATCGGAAATACCCTTAGGAATTATTTCAAGTAAATTTGCTACGGTATCCTTGTCTTGAATTACTATGTAATGCCAATCTCTCATATGGTCGTTTGTTGGTGCTTTAAGCCCGGATGAAATTATCCTTTCGACAACTTCTTCGGGAATGGTTTCGTTTTCAAAATCACGAATAGTCCTTCTTTTTTCTATCACCTCATAGAAAACCATTTTAATTTCCTTTCTTCATCATGTTGATTTACAGTAACTTGTCAAATTTCCGATTTGTAGGGTGGATTGACCATCCTTATAATCCCATTATACTACGCATTTCCACTTTATGCAACCGATTTTCCTATCAAATTGCCATTGGGCTGACATCGTAAACCGCATAAAAAAGAGCCTTGCGGCTCGGGGGATATAGGAAAAGGAGCAGCCGTGCGTGGTTGCTACTTTATTGTATTAAAGTGCGATGAATTGGAATTTGTCAATAAGCAATTTAGTATAATTAATTTTCCTTTATTCGTCCAAGGTATTATAAACTACCCTTACACCTTGTACGACATCATTTTCAGCATAAAACACCACGGTGAACATTTGGCTATGCTCTATGAAAAATAGTTTTTGATTGCTGTCTTGAGTGCCGTAAATATACCTATATAAGCCCCTATCCTTAAAATTATTTATTTTTGACGGCTCTCCGTATTTCTTCAGCACATCAGCCTTTGTTGAAACATTTGGCGTTATACCCCCAATTGAGCAATCATCCGATTCAAGAGCGATATCGTAAATAAACCCATCCTCTTCCTTTCCTTCTATAAAGTCACCGATTCCCGCTACAAACATTTCTTTTCCGTTAAAATAAAAATCAGCCAATCCTGTATCGTCAACATAATGAGTTTCACGCTTTTGGTATGTCCACGCATCATCCAAATCGCCAATTCTCTTTGGCAATTCAAAGGGCACCCCTTTTATAATGAAACTTTTCCGGACACGTTCTATATCAAATTCCGTTTCATCAGCATTATTTGAATCGATGTCAGAACTTAAATTATTGTTTCCTGTTGGTCCTTTGGCACAGCCTGTCAAACTGCAAAGTAATGTCGCTGCTATCAACAACGCAACTGTCAGTTTTATTCTTTTGCCGACACAATTAATTATAGACATAAGCACACGACCTTTCAACGAAATGGAACTGAGTTATCTACCAACATATACATATTCCGATTATCTGGCAGATTAACTGCCCTTATAAACTCATTATACTACGCATTTCCACTTTTTTCAACCACTTTTCCAATCAAATCCCCATCGGCACAGCCTCATCAATATCCGCTTCACGCTTAGGCTTTGCAACCCCATAAAAACTTGAAGTAGGATCACAACAGTTTTTCTAATTCTATCAGTAACTTTTCTTTCATATCTTCTAATTCTGTCTTTGAAGGGCGGTTATTATCATTGTACATTTTTTCCATAGGATACCACCAAACAGGTCCTTTTCCGTTGTTGCCATAGTTTTCTATATCTCCGCTTTTCCTTGGGAATAGGTGCCAGTGCAGATGTGTATCGCCATTGCCTAACAATTCATAGTTCATTTTTTCTGCTCCAAAAGCGTTTGAAACTGCTTCGGCGACTATGGACATTTCCTCTAAAAACTTAATCTTTTTCGAATGGTTTAATTGAAACAGTTCTGTTTTATGTTCTTTGCAAAGAAATAATGTGTAGCCCTTAAAATGCTGATTATCACCAATAACTACATAACCCGTTTGCAATTCTTTAACGAAGTATGGATTCGTACCATTGCTGATCATTTTAATTCTGTCGCATATAAAGCACATACTCTAAACCTCTCATTTTCTGTTTGTCAGGAATAATAACTACTTGTTCAAGACTATTATAGCATAATCCTTTATGTCTGTTTGCTTTATAAATGAAAAAAATTATAAAATCTTTTCCATATACCCACAGGTAAACGGGAAAAAATCATATTTTTTGGTTCCTGTATGTGTAAATCCGAATTGCTCATACCAATTTTTTAATTTTTTGTTTTCCTCGACTATTCCGATGTTGATTTTTACGCAATTTGTTTTTTTGGCAGTATTAAAGGCATGAAATAACAGCTCTTGACCGATTTTTCTGTGTCTGTATGTCGGAAGTACACATAAATTATTTAACTCACACTCATTATTACTCTGCAATAGCAATGAATAGTAGCCAACAATTTTCCCGTTATCCCAAAAGGCATACATACGTCTATGCTCACCGAATAAATGCCACTTTAATCTTTCTTCCGTCGTTGCAAACGCAGTGAATTTTGGGGCGTTTTCAGCAGTAAAGCCAAACTCGTCAGCAACTGTGGCAAAGCTGACTCTGATTACATTTACACATTCGGGAATATCTTTTTCATTCACTTCCTCTATCATGGTAAGTACCTCCGAATTTTGATTTAGGGGCAGTGCGTTGGTTCTTAAATAAATTGTATCATATAAAACTTAGTAATTCAACGGATATTTGCAAAAAGGCTCAACAATCACTTGATGATGTATGAGAAAGAATTTCAAGCGTTCACGTTCACTGCTCATCAAGCCTTTTAACAGCTTAAAATACACGGACAAACAAGCCGTGAATATTAAGCTCTCGTTTTTGGCGGATATTATGGACGCACACTGTCTGAAAGATAAATTTTTCACTGTTTTGCGAAGCAGTGCCGAACAGGCTGAAACAATGCTGTCAGAGTGGATACATATTGCCGAGATAAGTTCACTTGAAGATTTTCGGTATTGCGCTCGAACGCTGAAATCATGGTTTGACGGCATTATCAGTTCATTTGCTTACAGTTACACAAACGGCTTTACCGAAGGCTGCAACAACAAAGTCAAAGTTTTAAAGAGAAATGCTTACGGTTACAGAAATTTCAGAAGATTCCGTAACCGTATTCTACACATTTTTTCTCATCAAAAATTATCAGCGGATTCTTGATCCGAACCCGCTGACGCAATTTTTCTGTTTTTTCGTACCCCTACTATTGACAAAGAGCCATTAAAAATAAGACCTCCCTTTTCCATAAGAAATTGGGAGGTTTTTTGTTGTTATATTAGCGAAAAACTCAGCTTGAAGTAGCGGAGTTTTATTCAACCGATTTAGATGAAACTATCGTTTTAGTCGCCTCAATCTTCCTGTCCGCATACAGTGCGACATCCTTAATAGTCAACTTTTTCATTGCAGATATAAAGCTGTCCATAAGTCCCAAGTCGATTTTATCGTTCTTTTGCGGCAATCTGATATGCTTTTCTTTTACAACGTTCCAGCCGCCCAATTTATTTTTATACGAGTAAATCGGCAAATCTGTAACCTTGTTGATACACATAACCATAAATAAATACTGATTAGGAAGCAAGGTTGTCTTGTTATCTCTCCAGCGAATAGTGTAAGAGTCAGATAATACAGTAAAATCTCTTGACTGGTAGTACGCTCTGTAAATATCGCTGTTTGAAGGTATGGAAATTACATTGCTCAGAATAGTTGCGCCTTCTTTTGGTGCGTAATAATTCAAACCTTGATTTTGGAAACTTGAAGTCAGGCAAGGCAGTACGTATTCTTCTGTTGGTTGCTTTGGCAATTCCTTAGCCTTATACGGAAGCTTCTTTGTTTTAACTCGTTCAAATAAATTTCCGACTTTATATGTGCCCCAGTTTTCTTCGCTAAGCTCCCTAAACTTCTGAAGAGCGTCAAGCTCTTCATCCGACAATTCGTAATTGTCGAATCCGCTTACTTTTAAGTAAGCGGATAGCTCAGCTATCCGCTGAGCCTCCAGCTCAGCTATAAACGATTCCATAAAATCAAAGTCAATTTCGCCGTTACTTTGCGGTAATTGGATGGTTTTGGATTTTATCTTTTCCCATGAACACATATTTTCGTAACCGAATTCTCTGCTCAAATAATTAAGTGAAATCGAAAAGAATAATCCCTGATTGTGCGTCAGCGGTTTAAGCGGTTTTAAAGAAAAAACTCTCGCGTGGGTAACCATTTTATATTGAAATTGGCGATAAAACGCACAACCGAACATATCTATCGTAATAGTACCTTTTTCAAATATTTTGGCTGGAATATCACTTTTGCCTAATACACCATTGTCCGTTAATCCTGATGTAATTACATAGTTTCCCACACCATTTATGTGTTTTTTCTGTATGTCGTAATCACCATTTGAACTGGTAAAAAGCTTTTCAATCTTATACTCGCCCCACTCAACTTTGCTTAGCTTTTCATTGAGTGAGGCATTTATTTTCCCAGGCTTTCGTCCTCGTTATCCTGATTCTTTAACAAGGTTGATACTTCCCAAGCAAGATAGTCGCTTACAGTTTTCTTGAAATCTTCAAGAGTAGGCTTTGTATCGATAGGCGCTGTCTGATTCCAATCTGCACCGTTCGCAGGGTCAATGTGTCCCTCATAATACTCTTTTTCAGTGAAAATGTTGAGCTTTGCTTTTCCGAAACGCACCAAATCAACAACTTCCTGATAACGTTCCTTAGCTCTGTCTGTATCAAATAAATTTTTGCTTGCTTTTTTACGGTCAGAACGGGTATATCCGTCATTTGAGAAATCAATGAATTTAACAACATCGTCCTTCTGATGTGCTTCGCCCACACGGAAAACATATACATTAGTCTGCACGCTGGATTTACCGATAAATAAATCTATCGGCATTTTAATGCTAGCAAGCAAGGTGCTATGTTTCAGAATATTTTTGTTATAACTGCTTGCTTTTCCTGAGCCTGCTGAATTCTGAATAATAATAGCGGCATATCCTTTGCTCATCATTGAGAGAGCCTTTTCAACGAATATCATACCGTTGCCTTCTGCTGAATATGGAGGGTTAAGAATAAATGCGTCCGCAGGGAATTTTTCATCAGTTTTTTCAAATCCGTAGTTACCATCAAAGTTCAGAGAGTCTTTATTCAGAATGTTAGAGCTGCCATCGCCCATCATAATCATATTTAAGACCGCAAGCATATAAACATTCGAGAGGATTTCAAGACCGAGAAGCTGATTGGCTTTAATATTTGCTGATTTGATTGCTAACTGTTCAGGAGATTTAATGGTATTCTTAGCGTCAATAAGCATTTCATTCATAGCCGCAACGAGAAGACCTGCCGAACCGGTAGCAAAGTCCCATACATACGAGTCTTTGTTTACTCTTGCAAGTCTACATAAAAATGTTGCTACATATGACGGTGTGAGTACAACATCGTTGAGCTGATCCTGTGTGAAGCCGAGCCAAGAATACATTTCATTGAACAGTTTGCCTGTAAAATCGGTAGTTAAACCTATTTTATAGTAAATACCAAGGTCATCAACTATTTTCACAAATACTCTTTTTAACTGGCTTTCGCCGTCAGTTACCTTATTGATGTTATCAGTAGTCAATGTATTCTGCAATGTTCTTACGATTAAATCCTTTTTATCCTTTGGCAGTTTTTTAGCATCAAGGAAGGATTCAATTTTTCTAAGCATAATATCGCCATCTGTATTATTTCTTTCATTAGACGACTTCAAATCGGCTTTTGTAAGTGGGTATACATTATTATCAACATCGCCGAGCGTTGCCATAATAGAAGCGGCAACCAGATAAACACGGTCGTTTTCGCTGAGTCCTTTTTCGCTCTTGAAAATATCATTGTTAAGCTTTACAAGGCTTGTGGTAATTTCCTGTTCTCTGCGTTCTTTCAGCTTTTCAATCTCTTCGGGTGTAAGCTGTAACTGCTTAACCTTTTCTATAAAAGCGTTGAAATGGTCTTTCTTCAGAAATGAAAGGTCGGAAAAATCGTCAACCTTTTGACCGATACCGAAATTGTTTTTGGAAACATAATAAACGCCAATCTGAGGTATAACCTTTCCGCTTGTGTCTTTATGTCCGGTAACACCAATGGCAATAACATCGGTATAACTTGTGTAATGAAGTACGGCATTTGCATAATGGACTGCACCGTTAACAGCATAGGAATTTATATTAGCAAAATCAGGCTGGTTTTTAGCGTTTTTGTTGGCAACGTTACCCTCACTGTCTAATTTAACAAGCTTGTCCTCATAACCTTTATATTCAATAAGAATGGGATAATATTTCCCGTCATCAGCACGCAAAAGGAGCTTAGCATCAGGTCTGTTTCCTCCCTTGCCGCCGTTCTTTGAAAAATAATCATTAAGAGCTTGGTCTATCTCTGTATTCAGTGATTCCTGTTCGAGCTTATAATCTAATTCGTATGATTTAAGCCAGCTATTAGCCATATCTGCAATATTCGGCTCAATGGATTGTACTTTAGATTTAGCAGTCATTTTCTTTATCCTCCGACTATTTTTTCTTTTAATTCTTTAACACTTGCTGTTCTATCAACATTATCCAGTAGTAAAAATGCTAGTAACATCATTTGATACAACTCATCGTACCATTTTTCAAGCCTTGCTTTCGTCATTTTTGCAACATGCTCTTTATACTTAGCAATGTCCTTTTTGCTACGATTGTTGTGACGAACATTCAAATTGTTAAGCATAAAGAAAATATCTTCCGAAAGCTGTTTATTTAGAGCTTGAAGTTCTTTCCGTTTAGGCTCCAGTTCTGAACCAAGTGAAATCAAAATCTTCTTTTTGAGTTCAATCTCTCCTTGCAACGATCTATGGTTATATCGAATAATATCTATTGCCAAATCTTGTTCAATTATTTCGACAACTGCTGTAACTTCAGGCTTATCTTCAATTATCAAAATTCGTTCATTTTCAATATATGCTTTGTGATTATATTTTTCCAAATTGTCGAGCATAACATCTCTTAAATGGAAAAAGTTATTATTCCATCCGTTTTGTGAATCTTTATCCATTATATCGCGATACGCTAAATTCCAAAAATTATATGTTAGCTCAATTAGTGTCATAAATGCATCGGTATCACCGTTCTTGGCATCTTTTTTAATTTCATTATAATTAACTGTTTCAAGAAAATCAACGACATTTACAAAATGACCTCTATAACTCCAGTCTCTAAAACAACACTTATCAATGAATTCAAATAAAGTTAGGTCATAGGGCGGAGAATAAGTGCTCTTTTCTTTAGCAGACATTGAAACAATCCTATCAACTTCATTAGATATATTAATTGACGCAGATGCTATATCAAAAATGCTTTTTCTCATTTTATCACCTTCTTGATTTTTATCGAAAACGTCAAATTACGTATCGATAATTCCAAAGTGTTATTGATACTTTAGGATTTTCAAGTACAATAATCTGCTTTTAATTATACCACGAACCTTGTCAAATAGCAACAGCGGCAGACCATATCTTGTAGAGGTTTCAAGGCTTGTAAACGAAATCGAAAACGGGAACGCTTATGACATTTCAGATTGCAAATATGTAACGGGCGTAAGCGAGTACGCCGAGGGCTTTTACAATTCCAACAGCGACTACGTTATCAGAGAGATAAACGGCGAGTTGTACCGTTTTGATTATACCGCTGACGGAAGCGTTGATAAGGCGGAAACAATAATTGTTGTCAACGTAATCCTTAGCATAATGTCTGTGGTAATCATTGCGGTTATGGTTTACATAAGGGCAAAAATTCTCGCTCCGTTTGAGAAGCTCTCTGATATTCCTTATGAGCTTTCAAAGGGTAATCTTACTGCACCTGTAAAGGAAGCGAAAAACAGGTTTTTCGGGCGATTTGTCTGGGGTGTGGATATGCTCCGGGAGAATATGGAGCAGCAGAAAGAGCGTGAATTAAATCTGCAAAGGGAGAAGAAAATGCTTTTGCTGTCCTTGTCGCACGACATAAAAACTCCCTTGTCGGCTATAAAGCTGTATTCAAAAGCACTCTCAAAGGGGCTGTATACCGATAAGGAAAAACAGCTTGAAATTGCCGAAAACATCAATGCCAAAGCTGATGAAATAGAGGGATATGTTGCTGAAATCATCACTGCTTCAAGAGAGGACTTTTTAAGTCTTGATGTGAATATGGGCGAATTTTATCTGTCGGAGCTTGTAACAAAAATCAAGCTTTACTATACCGAAAAATTGTCGCTCATAAAGACTGATTTTTTCGTCGGAGAATATGGTGATTGCCTTATAAGCGGAGATTTTGACCGAAGTGTCGAGGTGGTTCAGAATATAATGGAGAACGCAATAAAATACGGCGACGGCAAGGAAATTTCAATCAGCTTTTCCGAAGAGGAGGGCTGTATTCTTATTGCTGTGAAGAATAGCGGCTGTACGCTTCCCGATACGGATCTGCCGCACATCTTTGAAAGCTTTTGGAGAGGTGCAAACGCAGAAAACCTGAAGGGAAGCGGACTTGGGCTTTACATCTGCCGACAGCTAATGCACAAGATGAACGGCGAGGTATTCGCACAGATAAATGACGGAGATATATGCGTAACGGCGGTGTTCGGGAAAACATCTTGCGATAGGTGGGTTTGAAGAAGCTGTAAAGGACAATGTTTTCGGCAACAGTAAGGGGAATGCTTGGAAAGCATATTGCAGGGATAAATTCACTTGAAGATTTCCGGTATTACATCCGAACGCAGAAATCGTGGTTTGACGGCATTATCAGTTCATTTGCTACAGTTACATCTATGGCTTCACCGAAGGCTGTAACAACAAGGTTAAAGATTTAAAGAGAAATGCCTACGGCTACAGAAATTTCAATAGATTTCTTCACTGTATTATCTGCGTTTTTTTATTTTTCGTACCTCAACTGTTGAAAAAGAGCATGGGAACGCCATAAGCGGTTTGTGGGGATTGCGAAGCCTAAGCAGGAGGCGGATGTTGACAAGGTTGTGCCGATTGGAATTTGAGTGGAAAAGTGGTTGAAAAAAGTGGAAATGCGTGGTATAATGAGTTGAAGAGTGAGGGTAATCTGCCGTATAAATTCGGAATTTGTATAGTGGAACGGAAAGTGAGTAAAATATGACCGGAAAATTTAACAACAGTTCAAACATAGTTTTTAACTCATATTGTTTTATTATATTCCCTTTGATATTAATTGGCGGAGCAATAATCGTTGCGAAAAACGGACTTAATATAGCCATAGGAGTATTTCTGGTGGTGATTTTGGTACTCGTATCAATTTTGCTGTTATCTCTGCTTAAAAAATGTGAATTTTCAGCCGACGATGAAAAGATCGTTTTTCGTGTGGTGTTTCCGTTCCTTAAGTATACATATTACTTTTCGGAAATCAAATCGGCTTCTACACAGGTAGGTTTCTCTCACGGTCGATACGGTGCCTCCGCCCGTGTGGAACTTGTTATTACACTATCTGATGGGGAGTGTATCACATTCTATGATGAAGATGTTCCCGATGAAGCGTTAAGTAGCCCTGAAAATCACAAGATGTTTCAAGACACTCATCAGTTTACGGCATTATGTCGATACATAAATGAAAGAGCAGGCGAATAATTTTCCGTTTATCAGGCAATTAATTAAACGAAAGGGTGTTTATTATATTCAGCAAAATCAAGCGAGGGTTTGACAGGGAAGGTAAAAGGGCGGTTGCGCTGTTGGCAACGGCGATACTGCTTTGTGGTTTCACAGGATGTGCCGGTAATGAAGCGGGTAGTGCTAATTCCGATAGTGCTACAAGCGCGTTGCTAAGTACACCTGGTGTAGAATCGAAAGATTCACAAGGTTACTCCGATAACATCAATTCATCCGACGCACAAAACGAACAAAGCGACGTTCAATCGGATTTTGATTTTGATGAGGCTGTGAAAAACATTACGCTGTTTGGGAGTAAAATATCTTTGCCGTGCACGATAGAGGATTTCGGGGAGGATTATTCATTACTTGAAACAAATTTAACAACGTTTGGCGATATTTCATCATGTAGTATTTTATATCAGGGAAAAAGCATCGGAACGGTTTCTCTGATTGGGTACAAAAATGATGGCAATCTTAACGACAAGAAAATCGTTTCTTTGTCATTAGGATTTATTGCAAAAGATGTAGGTGCGAGCGATACGCTTAAAAATTCATTTTATGAGAGCCGCGGTTGGTACAATGGTTTGATTGAAGTTGATTTTGCCGGATTGTCATTTGAATCAACGAAAGTTGAAGTGGAAAGTTTATTTGGTAAACCGGATAATAGTGATGATGATTCTGCGGATTATAAGTTTTATTCCAATGACAAAAGCAACAGTGTCGAAGTAAGGTTTTATCAAGATAAGGTAAAACAAATCATCGTATATATGAATGGAGAAAATAATTACGAGCAACAACAGTGATGCTTTAATTTTCTTCAAAACAACTGAAAGGGTGTTTATTATATTTAGCAAAATCAAGCAAGGGTTTGACAGAAAAAGCAAAAGGGTGGTTGCGCTTATGCTCGCAGCATCAATGCTTTGTGGAATAGCAGGCTGCACTAAAGAACCATCGGATTCTCCTGCGGATATAAGTGACGCCTCGGTTGAACTATCCAACGATAATGACGAAATTGGTTTTGACATTGATAGAGTTAGAAAAAGTATTATCATTAAGGGGCAAACGATTGAAATTCCCGTTAAACTCGGCGAAATACCCGAGGGTTGGAGCTACAAGTTATATGACGAGAAGGACGTTTACCTTCGGGATAATCAGTTTTTGGCAACAATGTATTACAACGGAAATGAAATGTATATAGCCGCTTTGGAAAACTTTTTTCCCGACAAGCCGAAGGAAAGTATTATCTATAATTTAACCATAGAAACAGATGATTGCTCAATAGATGGATTAGTTCCGTTTAAAAGTACAAAGCAAGAAGTGGTTAAAAGATATGGCGAACCTGTATCAAAGGCTGTTTATAATGGTTGTGACTATTATCGTTACGGAATAGTGAACGGAGAAAATAAGGCTGGTGGTAGGCTGAACGACCATAGTTTAGGTATTCGATTTGACGAGAGTGATGCCATTACTAAAATCAGCATAACTTACGCCGATTTGAGTGTTAATTATTGATGAGAGAAAAATAATACAGCAAAAGAATTTTAGTGTGGACTTAGAAAAGGAACTTACGGATACATCTTTATGATGTGGTCGATTGCTGTAAGGGATACATCGGACACTTTAAAAATCAAAACGGTTTGCAGATGGCTGACTTGATTCAGCCGCCTGCAAACCGTTGTTTTATATTTTAACCGTGAACATAAGCATATTGGTGTTTTGTTTATCTGTGGTGTCGGTGCGGGATTCTGTAGCGGAGGCAGATACATTTTCAGCGGTTATCGAGCCTTTGTGGAGTTCGGCTATTGCCTGAGCCACCGATAAGCCTATGCCGTAGCCGCCGTTTTTCTGCGTTCTTGCGCTGTCGCCCCGATAAAAGCGGTCGAACAGCTTTTCGGGGTGGTCTATAGGCTCGCAGGTGTTGGCGATGCTGAGTGTTATGTTCTTTTCGCTGCCGTAAAGCTCAGCCCTTATGACACCTCCGCTTTCGGTATATTTGACCGCATTGTCAAGGAGTACCGTCATAAGCTGTACTATACTGTCACGGTTGCCGCTGAGCCTGATGCCTTTTTTGATGTCCTGTTCAATCATTATGCCTTTGAGGGCGGCAGGCTCTATAAATGCGCCGACGGTATCTTCTGCCGCAGTGCTTATATCGAATTCGCACATCGGGAGCTTTGTTGAGCTTTCGTCCATTTTGGCAAGCATCAGCAGATTCTGCATAAGTCCGCTGAGTCTGAGCGTCTGCGCACGGATATTCTTGCTCCACTTGTTTTCGCCGTTGTGAAGCTCCATTGCATCTGTATTGGCAAGGATAATGGCAAGCGGCGTCTTAATTTCGTGACCTGCGTTTGTGACAAACTGCTTTTGCTTTTCAATGCTTCGTGCAACAGGGGCGATAGTTTTGCGGGAAAGAAGAATTACGAGCAGCAGCATCATAAGCCAGCCGAATATTCCTGCACCGACCGATATAAACAGTACGGTAAAGAAGGAGCTTATCTGCATACCGTTGTCAAGAAGGATGATAACTTTGCCTTCTGCACGCTTAGTTTCGCTTATCCTGTACAGAAAGCCGCTGTATGTGCCTGTTCCCGAAGCGTTATTTTTAAGTGCTTCGGTAATAGCGGCCGCTTCGTCTTCGGTAAGCGAGGATATATGAGTTACATCCGTCCTTATGATATTGCCGTTTTTGTCGATCGCAACGGCGGCATAGCGTGCAGAATCCACTGCGTTTTTATCGTGTCTGCCAAAGCCGTTGTTCTTTTTATCGTCGGGCGGTTTAGTTCCATTGTCCTGCGGCGGAAAATCGGGATTATTCTGACTGCCGGATGCGTCGGTTGTATCTGCGTTCCACTTTGTTGAGGTTTCAAAGCTGTAGCAGAGCATCTCCATAAGCCTGTCGTTATCGCCACTGGTGGTGAGATAATTGAAAACGTTTATTCCGCCGATAAGCACGACAAGCAGAATTGTTACCGCCAGCATAGCGGATATGATAAACTTTTTTTGTAGCTGTTTTACCATCAGTCAGCATCCCCGATCTTTGCAAGAGTATAGCCAACACTGCGCTTGGCTCGGATCTCAATATCAGCACCGATAGCGGCAAGACGTTTTCTTACATAGGATATATATACCCATACTGCGCCGCTCTCTGCATCGCTCTCATAGCCCCAGACCTTTACGAGAATATCCTCAGTGGAAAGATAGATGCCCTTGTTGAGCATAAGAAGCTCCATCAGCTTGTATTCTATCTTGGGCAGGACAATAGACTGCAACGGTCCTTTAAGCTCACAGCTGCTGAGATTGAGCGACACATTGCCGAATGTCATTATATCGGGCGTGAACCTGTCTTTCCTGCGGAGCATTGCTCTGACACGGGAAAGAAGCTCGCCCATCACAAACGGCTTCGGAAGGTAATCGTCTGCACCCATATCAAGCCCCGCTATCCTGTCCTCGACCTCAGCCTTTGCGGTAAGCAGGAGAATGGGAGTGGTGTTCCCCTCGCTCCTTAGTGTTTTAAGCACCTCCAAGCCGCTCTTTTTCGGCATCATTATATCAAGAATTATCCCGTCATACTGCTCGGCTCTTGCGTAATCAAGAGCGTCGGCACCGTCATAAACCGTGTCTACCGTATAATTATGATAGGTCAGAATGTCGGTCACAGCCTCAGCCATACTGACCTCATCTTCTGCAAACAGGAGCTTCATAATATCACCGTCCTTTATGATATTGATATTATAGTGCGGTTAGCTTAGAACAGCCTTAGAGCGTATGAGATTTTATGCGAAATCTAAAGCTCAGCATTTACTTATATCCGGCGAACGTTGCCGGAACAATCAGGCATATACAAAAAAAGCTGCCGCAGTGCGACAGCTTTTAAAAGCATTAATTATTCTGCAGATGTTTCTGTGCTTGTTTCAGATGAGGATTCGGCTACTGAGGAATCAGCAGAAGAAGCGTCAGTTGAAGAAGCGGAAGAATCTGTCGATGAAGCATCGGAAGATGCCGATGAAGCTGAGGAATCGTCACTTGTAACGGAAGATGTTACAGATGATGTTGCGGAGCTTGTTGTCGAAGAATTATCCGACTTGCTGAAGTTACCGCTGTACATAACGACGAAGTTAACAACGAGAGCCACAACAAAGAAAATAACTGCGGCAATCTTTGTAAGTCTGTTCAGCTTAGCCTCGTTTGAACGGCCTGAATTTCTCTGATAATAGTTGTCTGCACTACCGCCTGTGATCGTCTGCGACATACCCTGCTTTGTATCCTGCATAAGTACCACGAGTACGATGAAAACACAGGCAACAATCAGAACAATAGCACTGATTATTTCTAATATTCCCATTTATATGTCCTCCTTATAGGAATACGGGTAAGTCCGAGATCTGTTTGTCGTACAAACCCAAAATTATTCTAACACGCAAATGCTATTATAACATAAAAGGAAATGAAATGCAAGTGTTTTCGGGAATTATTTTAAAGCGGAAAGAGCTTTTTTTCCTATATCGTGGCGGTAATGTGCCTTTTCAAAGCTGATCGTATCCACTGCCTTATAAGCTGTGTCGAGCGCTTCCTTTAATGTATCGCCGTAAGCGGTAATGCCGAGAACACGTCCTCCTGCCGTAAGGAACTTTCCGTCCTCCAGTTTTGTGCCTGCGTGGTAAACGAATGCACCCTCGCACTGACCGTTTTCGTCAAGTCCGCTTATCACCTTGCCTGTTTCATACTTTTCAGGGTAGCCGCCGCTTGCCATTACAACGCAGGCGCACGATTTATCGCTCCACTTTATATCAAGTGCATCGAGTTTTTCTTCCCATACAGCTTCGATTATATCCATAATATCCGTTTCAAGCAAGGGGAGAACCACCTGTGTTTCGGGATCACCGAAGCGGCAGTTGTATTCAATTACCTTTGCACCGTTCGGGGTCAGCATAAGACCGAAGTAAAGGCAACCCTTGAACGGTCTGCCCTCAGCCGCCATAGCCTTTATAGTAGGCAGGAATATCTTTTCCATACATTCCTGCTGTTTGTCGGGGGTGTAGAGGGGGTTGGGCGCAATCGTACCCATTCCGCCCGTGTTAAGACCCTCATCGTTGTCATAAGCACGCTTGTGATCCATAGAACTTATCATAGGCTTTACTGTCTTTCCGTCTGTGAACGCAAGAACGGTTACTTCGGGACCTGTCATAAATTCTTCGACAACTATTTCACTGCCGGATTTGCCGAATTTTCCGTCAAGGAGCATTGAACGTACTGCGTTTTCTGCCTCCTGCTCGTCCTTTGCGATTATAACGCCCTTGCCGAGTGCAAGACCGTCACACTTGATAACGGCAGGGAAGCTGTTCTGCTTTTTGATATATGCTATAGCCTCATCTGCGTCCGTGAAGGTTTCATAAGCCGCAGTGGGAATGTTGTACTTCTTCATCAGAGCCTTCGAGAAAACCTTACTGCCCTCAAGAATAGCGGCATTTGCTCTCGGTCCGAAGGTCTTGAAGCCCTCTGCGTTTAGCTTGTCCACCATACCCATAACCAGCGGATCGTCGGGGGCTACGAATACATAGTCGGGTCTGAGCTTCTTTGCAAGTTCAACACAGCCGTCAATATCGGTTGCCTTTACATTAAAGCACTCGGCATATTTCGAGATACCGCCGTTGCCGGGTGCGGCATACAGCTTGTCTACCTTCTTAGATTTTGCAAGGGCTGTTATTATGGCGTGTTCTCTGCCGCCTCCGCCTATTACAAGTACGTTCATGTTAAAAATACCTTTCTTTCTTTTGATTTATTCATTATTCGATGATAAGGCCAAGCAGCTTTGCGAACATTGCCGCCTGCCACACATCGACCTTTGCGCCTTTTAGCTCCGCTCCCGTATCGGAAACGGTAAGACCTTCGATATTACAGGAGGTGAAGTCAAGCCCTGCAAGCTTTGTGCCGAAAAACACAGACCTTGCCAGCGTAACGTTTTTAAGCTCCGTCTGTTTTATCTCACACGAAGAAAACAGAGCGGAGGAGAAGTCGGTATCTGTCACAGCTACCGATTGCAGCTTTGAACGCTGAAAATCCGACAACTCAAAGCTGCCCCCGTCAAAGCTGACGTTTTTATAAAACGAGTATTTGAAAGCCGTCCCGACAGCCTTACAGGAGGTGAACGAACAGGCTTTGAAATAGCTTTCGGAAAAATCGCTGTTTGAAATATCACAGCCCTTGAAAACGCAATCTATAAAAGTGCATCCGGAAAAATCGCAGGCTGTAAAGCGGCATCCGTGAAACAGGCAGTTTCTGAAACATATGGCCGAAAAATCGGTTTCGGCGCATATCAGCCTCGAAAAATCCGCCGCAATAAAATCCGATTCGTCATCACGCACTTTTGAAAGCTCGGCATCAATATCCGTTACCGTAAAAAGATTATCGGGCAGCTTCGGAGCGGTCAATGACGCAGATAATGACTTTAATTCTGCTGTCATGTGTTTACCGAATTGTCAAATGACATTGACCCGAGCGTGTATTCAAGCGCCTTTGTGACTGCTTCTTCGTTATTGTCAAGGTGCAGAGCAATCAATGTGTACACTTTATTGCCGTGACGGGCAAAATATATGTGCTGTGTTGCGGCAACGGAATTATCTCCGTCCGAGGATTTTACAGTTGAGTAAAATGCGTCGGTGTTGCCGATTTTAACCATGCTCTTGGTCGATGAATCGACATTATCGCCAACGACATAATAACTCATGAATTCCTCGCCGATCTCGGCTACCGTTCTGCCCTTTGTATCTTCGTCCTCATCGCTGCACATAGCAACGATATTGGATGTGATCTCGCCGTCATCGGAATAATGTACAAGATAAAGCTCGTTTTTATCTTCTTCATATTCGCTGACGCCGGTATTGAAGTATACTCCGTCATCGTACATCAGAGAAAATTTGTTTATTTTATACTTGGTCGGACTTCCAACGGGGGTATACTGAGCAGGGGCAGGGGACGGTTTTTTCGTTTCGGACTTGTCGGTAATTGACGTGTTCGAGGTTTCGGGCTTTGCGGTCGTTGTTTCCGCTTTTGTAGTTTGCGTTGATGTTGCCGCAGTAGTTACTGCGGTAGTCTGCGGTGTCACTGTCTGGGGAACGGGGGTTGTTGATGATGTGGTACGGCTATCCGGATTTATGCCAAGCGGGTTTTTGATCGTTTTGGAGCAACCGCACATTCCTACGAGAATTGATGCGGCGCAAATCAATAATAGTGCTTTTTTCATCGGTCTTTCCTTTCTTCCGCTTTTATCGGCGGATGTTGAAGAATATAGAACGGTGTGGACTCTATGGTGAAAAATTCGGCATTTGACGGCATGATATAACGGAAGAACAGCGTGGTATTTTTTGTCGTAACAGTAACAGTATAGCCTTTTTGTTTTCTGAACAAAGTCATAGGCTTGTAGGTTACGCTCTCAACGTCCGTGTATCTGAAAATATAGGTATGGCGTTTGTTCGCTATACGCATAAGACGTTCATCGGCGTAGTAGCTGTACTGTTGCTCGCCATCTGAAACTATCCGTATATACCATATCGGCAGTATCGGCAGAATTACGGCAAGAGCAATTTTTATTATTATAATTGAGGTATTGTCAGATATTGCTCCTCCATTCAACAATATATTTAATGAATACAGGACGAACATCAATTCAAAGATACACGCTATTGCTATTTTCAATGCGGCAAACGGTGACAATACCCGAAATGTACCGCTCTGTCTGAATTCAAATCTGCCGTCAAGGATGTCTTTATCTGTATAAGTAAAATGCATAGTGATACCTTTATCGGAATTTAAAAATAACGGGCGGACGTGCCGCCCGTTTACTGAGCTTATCAGTGGTGGAAAAGTCTGATTCCCGTGAATGCCATTGCGATACCGTACTTGTTGCAGGTGTCGATAACATTATCGTCACGGATAGAGCCGCCGGGCTGTGCTATGTATTCTACACCGCTTCTGTGCGCTCTTTCAATGTTGTCACCGAAGGGGAAGAATGCGTCTGAGCCGAGCGAAACACCCTTCATTGTTGCAAGCCACGCTTTCTTTTCTTCTGTCGTGAATACGGCGGGCTTTACCTTGAAGATGTTTTCCCATGCGCCGTCTGCGAGAACGTCCATGTAATCCTCACCGATGTAAAGGTCGATAGCGTTATCTCTGTCGGCACGTCTTATGTTATCTACAAACTGTAAGCCCATAACCTGAGGTGACTGTCTTAAGTACCAGTTGTCAGCCTTTGTACCTGCAAGGCGTGTGCAGTGGATTCTTGACTGCTGACCTGCACCGATACCGATAGCCTGACCGCCGCAAGCATAAGCTACGGAGTTTGACTGAGTGTACTTTAATGTGATCATTGCTATTGCAAGATCTATCTTTGCGCTCTCGGGTATATTCTTATTCTCGGTCACAATGTTTGAGAACAGCTTATCGTCAATAACCAGCTCGTTTCTGCCCTGCTCGAAAGTAACGCCGAAAACCTGCTTACGCTCGATAGGCTCAGGAACGTACTCGGGGTCGATCTTGATTATATTGTAGTTGCCCTTTTTCTTTGACTTGAGAATTTCAAGCGCTTCGGGATCGTAATCGGGAGCGATAACACCGTCGGAAACTTCACGCTGTATTATCTTTGCCGTTGAAACATCGCACTTGTCCGACAGAGCGATGAAGTCGCCGTATGATGACATTCTGTCGGCACCTCTTGCTCTTGCATAAGCGCAGGCAAGGGGTGACAGCTCGCCGAGATCGTCTACCCAGTATATCTTCCTGAGCGTGTCTGTGAGGGGAAGTCCTACAGCGGCACCTGCGGGTGAAACATGCTTGAATGATGTTGCGGAGGGAAGACCTGTAGCCTTCTTAAGCTCACTTACAAGCTGCCAGCCGTTGAAGGCATCCATAAAGTTTATATAACCGGGCTTGCCGTTAAGCACTTCGATAGGAAGTGAATTTCCGTTTGCCATGAATATTCTTGACGGCTTCTGATTGGGGTTGCAGCCGTACTTTAACTGAAGTTCGTTCATTGTAGTAAAGTTCCTTTCGCTTACTTGTTTTTATTGATTATGCGTGATTCGTACTTGCCTGTGGCAATGTCGATATAACGTGTAAAGAGTGAAACCTTGTTGTCTGCATTGAGATTTTCCCATACCATTGATGTGAACGTGTCTATATCCATATCGGGGATAACAACTGTCTTGGGTTCGCCTTCGTAGCTTGGCAGGGGGTTGCCGTCACACTTGTAGGTGTGAATGAACTTGCCCTTGCCGTTTAAGGGATTGCTGTAAGCGTAGGTGTATCTCTGACATGATGAGCCGTCGCCGTCTGCGCTCTTTAAGATAGACATTGCGAAATTCATATCGCCGTTGTCAAGGTGGACTATACCGGAAATTCTCGGTGTGTAGTTGGGCTTGTCATCTTCAAATTCTCTTGTTCTGAGAGCCTGCTCGAATGTCATCTGCTTGTCCATAAGCTCATAGATAGTGTCGGTCTGGTCGCCGTTTGTAACTATCGTCTTGTTGCCGAGAACTCTTACGGGTGCATAAATGATGAGGTGGGGATCTTCCATCTTGCTTTCATCGAAAGCCTGTGTTCTGATGCCCTCGCCGTCCTCTACAAAAATTCTGTTACGGCTGTTTTCGCTTCTGCCCATAATAAAGTAGGCGATTACCGCTTTTGTGCCGTCTGCGGATTTTCCTATCACGATGCCTCTGCCGTGATAAGCAAGAGAGTTAAGCTCTTTTTCAAGTGTTACAACTTCCATATAGCCTCCTGTTGCGGTTTTGCGTGGAACACGCAGTTTTCTGAATATAACTTGTTATAACGTCCTCAAAATCCCGTTTAGTCGGGAGAATGCGGACATAAGGTTCAATCGTCGATAACGGTTATGCCGTCTTTTACGGTTATCTTTCCCTCGCAGAAAAGACGTGCGGCACGGGGAAGAATCTTCCACTCAGCCTGCTCCATAACACGTTTCTGAAGAATTTCGGGGGTGTCGCCGTTTCTGACCTCAACTGCCTTTTGCAGAATGATAGGTCCTGCGTCACATTCCGCTGTCACAAAATGAACGGTAGCGCCTGTTACCTTTACGCCCTTTTTAAGCGCTTCCTCGTGAACGTGAAGTCCGTAGTAGCCCTTTCCGCAGAAAGAGGGGATAAGGGCAGGGTGAACGTTTATCATCTTATACCTGAACGCATCGCATACCTGCTCGTCAAGTATTGTCATAAAGCCTGCGTAGATAACAAGGTCAGCCTGCTCTTCCTTTAAAGCGTCAGCCATAGCCTTGCTGTAAGCGGCAACATCGGCATAGTCACGTCTTGCGAGCACTCTTGTCTTTATGCCGTTATCTGCGGCTCTTGTCAGTGCGTAGGCATCGGGCTTTGACGCAATAACGCAGGTGATTTTACCTCCGCCGAGTCCCTCGGACTTTTCGGCGTCGATAAGCGCCTGCAGGTTAGTTCCGCCGCCCGATACAAGTACAACGATATTTTTCATATTACTCAATTATGATGCCCTCGTCACCCTTGATTATTTCACCGATGCAGTAGCTTTCAACGCCTGCGTTTCTGAGTATCTGTACAGCTTCATCGGCATCGTCCTTGTCAACTACAACGGTCATACCGATACCCATATTGAAAGTATTGTACATATCGTGTTCGGAGATGTTTCCGACTTCCTGTAAGTGCTTGAAGATATAAGGCACTTCGTAGCTGTGCTTTGTAATCTTTGCTGTGAAGCCGTCGGGGAGTGAACGGGGAACGTTCTCGTTGAAGCCGCCGCCTGTGATATGCGAGATAGCCTTTACGTTCTTCTTTGAGATAAGCTCCAAAATGGGCTTTACATATATCTTTGTAGGTGTAAGGAGAGTTTCACCGAGAGTTTTTCCTGTGGGGAGGACTTCATCGAGAACTTCCTTGCTGTTTATGTTGAACACCTTTCTTACAAGAGAGAAGCCGTTTGAATGAACGCCTGTGGAAGCAAGGCCGATTATGATGTCGCCTTCCTTTACGGTGCTGTTGTCGATTATCTTCGACTTGTCAACAACACCTGTTGAATAGCCTGCGATGTCATATTCGTCTTCGGGCATCATTCCGGGATGCTCAGCGGTTTCACCGCCTATAAGCGCACAGCCTGACTGTACACAGCCGTCAGCAACGCCCTTTACTATAGCGGCTACCTTTTCGGGCACGTTCTTGCCTATAGCAATATAGTCAAGGAAATAAAGAGGCTTTGCACCGCAGCAGATTATATCATTTACGCACATAGCGACCGCATCTATACCGATCGTATCGTGCTTATCCATCAGCATTGCGAGCTTGAGCTTTGTGCCGACACCGTCTGTACCCGAAACGAGTACGGGTTCTTTCATATCTGCAATATCAAGCTGGAACAGACCGCCGAATCCGCCTATGCCTGTAAGCACACCGGGGATATTGGTGCGTTCAACGTCCTTTTTCATCAGACGAACACCTTCGTAGCCTGCGGTAACGTCAACGCCTGCTGCTTTATAGCTTTCTGAAAAACTGTTCTTCATAATAATAATTCCTTCCGTTTGGGGACTGATGTCCTTATGTGGTGGTTTTTTCTTTGCTTTCGCTGATTTTCCTGTCGAATTTATCCTTGTGCATTTCCGTGGGAATATTCGTGGGGTATTCTCCGCTGAAACAAGCGGTGCAATAACCGCATTCACAACCGTTTGCGTGTACCGCAAGCTTCTTTGCGTTTTCCACGCTCAGATAGCCGAGCGAATCTGTGCCTATTATGTCGCTGATCTCTTTTATCGAATGATGACAAGCGATAAGGTGTTCTCTCGAATCTATGTCGGTACCGTAGTAGCAGGGATTGAGGAACGGGGGAGCGGATACTCTCATATGAACCTCGGTGGCTCCCGCATCACGCAGTAATTTTACAATCCTGCCGCTTGTGGTGCCTCTTACTATAGAATCGTCTATAAGAACGACACGTTTGCCTTTTACGACACTGGCAACAACGTTCAGCTTAATCCGCACCTTGTCTTCTCTTGACGATTGACCGGGCGAGATAAAGGTTCTGCCGATGTATTTGTTCTTGATGAAGCCGATGCCGTAGGGAATACCCGACTGGTGAGAATAGCCTATGGCGGCATCTATTCCGGAATCGGGAACGCCGATTACTATATCCGCCTGCACGGGATGCTCAAGAGCTAAGAATGCGCCTGCACGAAGTCTTGCCTCGTGAACCGATGCACCCTCTATGACCGAGTCGGGACGTGCAAAGTAGATATATTCAAAAACGCACAAAGTATGCGGACGCTTGCCGCAATGATCTTTTATTGAGCGTACTCCGTTTTCATCGAATACAACAATCTCGCCGGGGAGCAGATCTCTTACGAATTTAGCGCCGACCGAGTCAAGAGCGCAGCTTTCGGAGGCAACTATATATGTTCCCTCGTTTGTTATGCCGTAGCAGAGCGGTCTGAAACCGTTCTCGTCACGGGCGGCAATCAGCTTTGCAGGCGACATGATAACAAGCGAATATGCGCCGTTTATCTTATTCATCGCACGGTTGAGAGCTTCTTCTATAGACGGAGCTTCAAGCCGTTCCTTTGTTACAAGGTAGCTTATAACTTCTGTGTCGCTTGTCGTATGGAAGATAGAGCCTTGTTTTTCAAGCTCGTGACGTAACTCGTAAGTGTTTACAAGGTTTCCGTTATGGGCGAGAGCCATTCTTCCTTTATAATGATTTACCAGAATAGGCTGGGCATTAAGACGTGCATTTGCTCCGGTCGTGCCGTAACGCACATGACCTACCGCCATATTGCCCTGTCCCAGTCCGTCAAGGCGCTCGGGAGTGAACACATCGTTCACAAGACCGGTGTCCTTGTAGGAATTGAAAACGCCGTCATCATTTACAACGATGCCGCAGCTTTCCTGTCCTCTGTGCTGTAATGCGAATAATCCGTAATATGTTGTTGCGGCAACGTTGGTCTTTTCTTTTGCGAAAACACCGAACACGCCGCATTCTTCATGCAAACCGCTTGTCAATGGAGTCATTCCTTTCCGTCCCAGCAATAAGTGCAAAGCTCACACTGTGGCTTGCCTATTGCCCGTACAGTTCCGTCAAGCGACTGGAATTCAAGCGATGTCAGCTTTAGTCTGCGGCATATTTCGTCACGCAGTTTCTTTCCACGCTCTGTGTTTGTGTCACTGTACTCGTCGATAAATCTGATACCATCTGCACCCTCGGCCTCATCAATTATCTGTCTTGCAATCAGCTCCATCTCCGATGTGCTGCGGGAGAAGTTGAGATACTTACAACCGTACATTATCGGAGGACAGGCGCTGCGCATGTGTACTTCCTTAGCACCGTTCTCATAAAGGAACTCTACTGTTTCTCTCATCTGAGTTCCTCTTACTATGCTGTCGTCAACGAACAGCAGCTTTTTACCCTCAATAAGCTCGTGGACCGGAATCAGCTTCATTTTAGCTACCTGATTTCTCATTGTCTGGTTGGTAGGCATAAAGCTTCTGGGCCATGTGGGAGTGTACTTGATAAAAGGACGTGCGAACGGGATACCGCTCCTGTTTGCGTAGCCTATTGCGTGAGGTACGCCCGAATCCGGAATACCGCATACATAGTCAACGTCGGGAAGTTTACCGTTCTTTATATCGTTCTCCGCCATAATCTCGCCGTTGCGTGTACGCATCGTTTCAACGGTCACACCCTCATATACCGCATTCGGATAGCCGTAATATGTCCACATGAACGAGCATATATGCATTTTGCTTTCATCGCCGTCGCTCAGCACTTCACAGCCGTCCGCAGTTATCATATCTATTTCGCCGGGACGAAGCTCTTTATATGTGCTGTAGCCGAGCTTCTGGAATGCAAATGATTCAAGTGATACGCAGTATCCGTCGCTCCTTTTTCCTACAATTATTGGAAGTCTGCCGTACTGATCCCTTGCGGCGATAATTCCGTCCTTTGTAAGAATGATAAGGGACATTGTACCGTCAATCTTGCTCTGGGCGTATCTTATACCGTCGGTAAAATTGTCCTTCTGTGCAATAAGCGCACCGATGAGCGAGCCGGAGTTTATACTGCCGCTGCTCATTGTTTCAAAGTTTGCACAGCCGCTCTCGAGCAGCTCGGTTGAAAGCTGTTCGGCATTTCTGATTATGCCGATACTGCATACCGAATAAATACCGAGCTTTGAACGCACCAGCAGGGGCTGAGGGTCGGTATCGCTGATACAGCCGATACACAGCTTTCCCCTCATATCAGTAGCGTCCTGTTCAAACTTTGTTCTGAACGGTGAGTTTTCAATACTGTGGATAGCACGCTGAAAGCCTCTGTCGGGGCTGTATGCGGTCATACCGCCTCTGCGTGTTCCGAGGTGGGAGTGATAGTCTGTTCCGAAGAAAACATCGGTTATGCAGTCGTTGTTTGACGCTGCGCCGAAAAATCCACCCATATATTATCCTGCCTTTTCCTGTTAGATTCTTTTCAATTGTTGTGATTATTTGCCCATAAGACGCTTCATTATTTCAGCGTAAGCGTCCTCAACACCGCCCATATCACGACGGAAACGATCCTTGTCAAGCTTCTCGTGAGTTGTGCTGTCCCAGAAACGACAGGTGTCGGGAGAAATCTCGTCGGCAAGAATTATTGTGCCGTCTGAGGTCTTACCGAATTCAATCTTGAAGTCGATAAGGTCGATGTTGAGCTTCTTGAAGAAGTCAAGCATAAATTCATTTACCTTGAAAGCGTACTTTGAGATAAGGTCGATCTCTTCCTTTGTTGCAAGACCGAGTGCAAGCGCATAGTAGTCGTTGATGAAAGGATCGCCCAGATCGTCATTCTTGTAGCTGAATTCAAGTGTGGGGCAGAGGAGCTTTGTACCTTCCTCGATGCCGAGCTTCTTTGAGAAACTGCCTGCGGCTACGTTTCTTACGATTACTTCGAGGGGAACGATAGAAACCTTTTTAACGAGTGTTTCTCTGTCATTCAGCTCTTTAACAAGGTGAGTGGGAACACCTGCTTTTTCAAGCAGACCGAACATATAGTTCGTCATTTTGTTGTTGATAACGCCCTTACCTGAGATAGTGCCTTTCTTGAGGCCGTTGAATGCTGTTGCATCATCCTTGTAGGATACGATAACAAGGTCGGGATCATCGGTTGCGAATACCTTCTTTGCCTTTCCTTCATAAAGCTGTTCTTTCTTTTCCATTTTGTTTATCCTTTCTTCAGCGGCTGTGCCGTATTTATTGATTACATTATATATAGTACACCGATCAAAGCTCGGCAAGTACCTGCTCCATTTTTTTGTCAGCCTCAAGAACCTTTGCGGTCTGTGCTGCACGGTATGCCTTCATCTTTTCCATAAGGGTATCGTCTGATACCGCAAGGATCTGTACGGCGAGGAATGCCGCATTTGCCGCACCGTCAATAGCTACTGTAGCAACGGGAACTCCGGCGGGCATCTGTACTGTAGACAGAAGTGCATCTATGCCCTCAAGTGCGCTTGCTTTTATCGGGATGCCGATAACCGGCAGGGGAGTCTGACCTGCGATAGCTCCGGCAAGGTGAGCGGCTTTGCCTGCGGCGGCAATGATAACGCCTGTGCCGTTCTTCTCGGCATTTCTTGCAAACTCGGAAACCTCTGCGGCACAACGGTGAGCGGAGAGAACACGAAGCTCTGTAGGAACTCCGAAGTCCTTAAGCACCTGAGCCGCTTTTTTTACGATAGGCAGATCGGAATCGCTGCCCATTACTATGGCTACTTTTTTCATTTACGAACATCCTTTCAGAAAATAAATAAAGCTGTGTAATCCAATTGCACAGCTTAAAAAATACACTTATTCTTATAATACGGCGTAGAAAAAGACATATATGAAAATTTACCGAGGCTTATCAAAGCTGTTGTAAGCTGTATTTTATTCATAGATCTCATGCTTTCCCTCCGTACTTGTTACTATATCATTTTACCTTATTTTAATAACAAATTCAAGTGCTAAAGCAGAAAATCTCTTAAATTGTGCTTTTTCAACAATAGCGGCGCTTTGTTTTTGTGCTATATGTACATTAATTACTTTACAAACTTTCTGTGAACTAAATTAGCATAAAATCGTTTACACGACGTTACAATGGAAGAATATCCGATTATAGAGCGGAAAATAGAGAAAATCAGTAATCAAGTTGCGACCGAATTGTTACAAAAATGTAACAGATTTTTGTGCATGATGACGGAAAAGTGCCAAAAAAACATTTTTTGTAATCGTTTACGGTAAAAAAACACAATTGCGGGCTTAAAATGCTTGCAAATTTGTGAAATCTGTGATATGATTATGTCAACGAGGAAAAAGTGAACAAAACTTTTGACAAGCTACAGGTCTTTTTAGTGAATTATCCATTGTTACATATACGGCAGTATATACCGTTATGTCACAGGAGCTTCAACCGGAAGCCTGTTCTTACCGGGGATTGTTTACGGCTCCTCTTTAATGAGGCCGTAAGGTCAGGCAGTGAAAGCGATAGCTATTCACAACAATGAATACTTCTGGAGGAATTACCAATGAAGAAAAGAATTTTAGCAGCTGTATTAGCATCTGCATCAATTCTGGGCGCAGTAGCAGGCTGCTCAAGCAACGCTACAAGCTCAGCAGGATCTTCTACAACAGATTCGAGCAAGACTGAAAACTCAAGCAAGACTGAAGACTCAAGCAAGACTGATGATTCAAGCAACGCAGGAACTTCCGATAAGTTCACACTTAAGGAAGGCGAAGGCAAGACTCTTAACATCGCTGTATGGAACGAAGAGTTCAAGAATTACTTTGATAAGTACATAAAGGCTAAGATGCCTGAGGGTGTTACAGTTAATTTCAAGATCACTGAAAACAAGGACAATGCTTATCAGAACAAGCTCGATGAAGACCTTCCCAAGAACGAAGCTGCATCTGCTGACGACAAGATCGATATGTTCTTATTCGAAGCTGACTACGCTCTCAAGTATGTTAACTCAGAGTACACACTTGATGTTAAGTCACTCGGTCTTACTGACGAAGATCTTTCAGGTATGTATCAGTATACAAAGGACGTTTGCACAACTCAGGATGATGCAAAGTTACTGAAGGGTGTTTCATGGCAGGCAACTCCCGGTCTGTATGCTTACAGACGTTCAATTGCTAAGGACGTTCTCGGCACAGATGATCCCGCGAAGGTACAGGAAGCTCTCGCTGACTGGACAAAGTTTGACGAAGTAGCTGCTAAGGCTGCTGATAAGGGTTACAAGATGCTCTCAGGTTATGATGATGCATACAGAACCTTCTCAAACAACGTTGCTGCTCCTTGGGTTAACGAAAACAAGGAAATCATCGTTGACGCCAACATCATGAAGTGGGTTGACCAGACTAAGACATACACAGACAAGGGTTACAACAACAAGACATCTCTTTGGTCTGATGCTTGGGCTGCTGACCAGGGTCCCGACGGTAAGGTATTCGGCTTCTTCTACTCAACATGGGGCATCAACTTCACACTTGCAGGTAACTCACTTGCAGTTAAGGAAAAAGAGGGCGGTAAGCTCGAAGTAGGTAACGGCGGTTACGGTGACTGGGCAGTTTGCTACGGTCCTCAGGCTTACTTCTGGGGCGGTTCTTGGCTCGCTGCTGCAAAGGGCACAGATAACGCTACATTAGTTGGCGATGTTATGAGAGCATTCTGCTGCGACAAGGACTTCGGTCTTCAGTTCACAAAGGATACTCAGGACTACTACAACAACGAAGCTGCAATGAAGGAACTCGCTGCTTCTGACTTCAAGTCAGCATTCTTAGGCGGTCAGAACCACATCGCTCTGTTCGTTGAAACAGCTCCCAAGATCGACATGAGCAAGATTTCTGTCTACGACCAGGGTCTTAACGAGACATTCCAGGCTAAGTTCAAGGAATACTTCGACGGTACTGTTGATAAGGATACAGCACTCAAGAACTTCTATGAGGCTGCTATTGTTAAGTATCCTGAGCTCAAGAAGCCCGCTAACGCATAATAAAGGCTTTGTGGCTTAAACAATATTGACCTTCATCTTGACTGCGGGTTCTGTGAATTCGCAGTCAAGTATGTTAATGGGGCGAATTACGGATGTTTCCGCCTTATTAACATACTTGACTGCTCAAGATGGAGAATATACTGAGATTTTTATAAGGAGTGTTTTTATGGCTCAGGCAGCTAACGCAGGAAGCGCGCCGGTAAAAGCCAGAAAAGGACAAATCGGGAAATATAAAAAATGGGGCTACATATTTATGCTCCCGTTCATATTAGTTTTCCTTGTTTTCCAGGCTTGGCCGCTTATTCAGACTTTCTATTACAGTATGTTCAAATACTTCAAGTCGGGTCTTAGTTGGATAGGACCGGAGTTTGTCGGATTTGATAACTTTGTGGCAATTTTTGATATGAGTTCAGGTAACAATATACTTGCACTCACATGGAATACGCTTATCATGTGGGTACTGGGATTTGTTCCGCAGATAATCATTTCATTACTTTTTGCTTACTGGTTTACTAATGTAAGACTTCGTTTAAGATGTCTTGGATTCTTCAAAACTGTAATGTATATGCCTAACCTTATCATGGCATCTGCATTTGCAATGCTGATATTCTCAATATTCTCCGATATCGGACCTATCAACGAGCTTATCAAGCACACTACCGGCGGCGAGGCTTTCAGATTCCTCAGCTATACGGGCAGTACGATGGGACTTGTAGCGTTCATGAACTTCATTATGTGGTTCGGTAACACGACAATTCTGCTGATGGCGGCAATGATGGGTATCAACGAATCTGTTATTGAGGCTGCTGAAATCGACGGTGCAAGCAGCTCACAGATATTCTGGAAGATAACTCTTCCTCTTATCAGACCTATACTCGTATACGTTATGATCACTTCGCTGATCGGCGGTCTTCAGATGTTCGATGTACCGCAGATCCTTACCGGCGGTCAGGGAGGCCCGAATAACACTACCAAGACGCTTATCATGTATCTGAACGAACAGATCGGTACATCTAAGAACTATGGTATGGCAGGTGCGCTTTCAGTAATTATATTCATTGTATGTGCGGCACTCAGCCTGGTTGTTTACTACTTCTTTGCTGCTGACAGAAGCAACAAGAAGTCTAAAAAAGGAGGTAAGTAAGTATCATGGCAAAAAAGGAAAAGGTACTTGAACATACCTCAGCACTTCAGCAGAACAGAACAGATCCGGATATGAAGGTAAAGCCTACGCTTATTATTCACAGAATAATCTGTTATATCGTTCTTATCTTCTTCTCAATCCTGTGTTTGTTCTTCTTCTACATCCTGCTTGTTAACGCAAGCCGTTCACATTACGATATTATGTCCGGCTTCTCGTTCCTGCCGGGAAATCAATTTATCAATAACTTCCAGAGTGCGATCTCAAACACAACGATACCTGTTATAAACGGTGTTATCAACAGCTTGATTATCGCAACGTGTACAGCAGTATTATCAATTTATTTCTCGGCAATGACAGCGTATTCAATTCATGTATATGACTTCAAAGGTAAGAAATTTATCTTTAACTTCATATTACTTATCATGACGATTCCTACACAGGTTTCTGCGCTCGGTTTCTTCAGTATGTGTACCGACTGGGGACTCAGAGATACATATATTCCTCTTATAGTTCCTGCTATTGCGGCTCCTGCAGTGTTCTTCTTCATGATTCAGTACATGAAGAGCTCGCTTCCTATTGATATTATCGAGGCAGCAAGAATTGACGGTTCGGGCGAATTCAGAACATTCAACACGATTGTTCTTCCTATGCTGAAGCCTGCTCTTGCAGTACAGGCAATATTCAGCTTCGTTGCATCATGGAACAACTACTTCCTTCCTTCGTTGATCATTGATACATCAACAAAGAAGACAATGCCTATCATGATCGCACAGCTTCGTTCAGCAGACTTCTTAAAGTTTGATATGGGTCAGGTTTATATGTTCATTTTCATAGCAATCATACCTGTTATCATCGTTTATTTCTGCTTATCGAAATTCATCATCGCCGGTGTTTCACTCGGTGGTGTAAAGGAATAAGACAATTTTGGGTTAATATATTTTATACAGAAACGGCATCGGAAATTTTCCGGTGCCGTTTTGCCGTATATAATGCCGTAACATCAGTGCGGTATTTGCCTTGTGGTATACAAGCTAAGAGTGTATGAAGCATAAGAAAATCCCCTGTTAATCGCTTAACAGGGGATCGGAGTTTATTCGGTTATGGGATTAGCCAAGTCTTGCTTCGAGATCAGCGAGTTCCTGCTTTAAACCGTCGGGGAGCTTGTCACCGAACTGCTTGTAGAATTCCTTCATCTCTTCTACTTCCTTCTTCCAGAGGTCTCTGTCAACTGCGAGCAGCTTGTCTTCAACTTCTGATGTAACCTCATCCTCGATACCCTTGAGGTTGATGTCACCCTTCTTAGGAAGGTAGCCGATAGGAGTCTTTTCAGCGTCGATTGTGCCTTCACATCTCTTGATGATCCAGTCGAGAACTCTCATGTTGTCGCCGAAACCGGGCCACATAAAGTTGCCGTTCTCATCCTGCTTGAACCAGTTAACGTTGAATATCTTAGGAGCCTTGTCACCGAGCTTCTTGCCCATATCAAGCCAGTGTGCCCAGTAATCAGCCATATGGTAGCCGCAGAAGGGCTTCATAGCCATAGGATCGTGACGGAGTACGCCTACTGCACCTGTAGCAGCTGCTGTTGTTTCAGAAGAAACTGCAGAGCCTACATATGTGCCGTGCTGCCAGCTGAATGACTGGTAAACCAGAGGAGTTGTAGCTGCACGTCTGCCGCCGAAGATGATAGCTGAGATCGGAACACCCTGGGGGTTGTTGAACTCAGGTGAAATGCAGGGGCAGTTCTGAGCGGGAGCTGTGAAACGTGAGTTAGGATGAGCGAGCTTGTTGCCTGCTGCTGTGTATTCCTTACCGTTAACCTTGTTGCCCTTCCAGTCTGTTGCATTCTCGGGAGGATTCTTGTCAAGACCTTCCCACCAAGCTGTCATATCATCATTGTTGATAGCAACGTTTGTGAAGATTGTATTCTTTCTTGTAGATGCAAGTGCGTTGTAGTTGCTCTTTGCGTTTGTACCGGGAGCAACGCCGAAGAAGCCGTTCTCGGGGTTGATAGCGTAAAGTCTGCCATCGGGACCCTGCTTCATCCAAGCAATATCGTCACCTACTGTGAATACTTCATAGCCTGCCTTCTTGTATCCCTCGGGAGGAATAAGCATAGCGAGGTTTGTTTTACCGCAAGCTGAGGGGAATGCTGCTGTGATATACTTGATGTCGCCATCGGGCTTCTTAACGCCGAGGATAAGCATATGTTCAGCCATCCAGCCTTCCTTCCAACCCTGGTAAGAAGCGATACGGAGTGCGAAGCACTTCTTGCCGAGCAGTACGTTACCGCCGTAAGCTGAGTTGATAGACCAGATCGTGTTGTCTTCAGGGAACTGAACGATGTATCTCTTTTCGGGATCAACGTCAGCCTTTGAGTGAAGGCATCTTACGAAGTCGTTGGAGTCATCGGGCAGGTTCTTGAATGCCTGTGCACCCATTCTTGTCATAATGTCCATGTTGAGTACAACATAGATAGAGTCTGTCAGCTCAACACCAACCTTAGCGATAGGTGAGCCGATAGGTCCCATTGAGTAGGGGATAACGTACATTGTACGACCCTTCATAACGCCGTCATAGAGCTTTGTCAGCTTAGCGTACATTTCCTTAGGATCCATCCAGTTGTTTGTAGGACCTGCATTCTCCTTCTCTCTTGAGCAGATGAATGTTCTGTCTTCTACACGGGCAACGTCGTTTTCAGCTGTTCTGTGATATAAGCAGCCGGGGAGCTTTTCCTGGTTGAGCTCAATCATCTCGCCTGTTGCGATAGCCTCGTCACGAAGCGCCTTGAGCTGCTCCTCGCTGCCATCGATCCATACAACCTTGTCGGGCTGTGTGAGGGCTTTCATTTCTTCAACCCACTTTAAAACATTCTGATTCTTTGTCATAACCGATTGTTCTCCTTTTCTTTATTTTATCAGCTTGTGCTGATGAAAGTCATTCGGTAGGGAATTACCGATACGGTTCATCGTACCTTGTTCCCCTTTTACTATTATAAACTATTTTTTGCAATAGGTCAATAGCGAAATTGCAAAAACGGTAAAAAAATTGCACAAAGTAAGCGTAATGCAACCGACTTTTTAATTTACGTCGGGAAAACTTATTACACGGCTGTATAACAGGTTTTCTTAAGGTCACGCTACCTTGTGCTTTTTATTTTACTATTTTAATATCTACTGATTTTAAAGGAATTATATGTCAGCTTTAACTTCCTTGCGAAGCAGTATTATCGCAAGAAGGTTCGGAATTGCCATAAGGCCATTGAAAAGGTCGGAAACGTCCCACACGACTGTTGCCTGAATCACTGCTCCTACGAAAGCGGTAACAATGAAAATTGCAAGATATACGCCTACCCACTTCTTTGTGAAAAGGTAAACGAAACAGCTTCTGCCGTATATCCACCAGCCTGTAACGGTTGTTATCGCAAAGATGAATGTTGCGATACTGAGGAATGCACCGGCGAAATCGCCAAGACCGTTCTGAAAGGCAACAAGAGCCATGTTGAAACCACCTGCCTTTTTGTCTACCAGCTTGTCAGCGCCGCTTGAAAGTATACAGAGTGCTGTCATTGTGCAGATGATGATGGTATCAATGAAAACCGAAAGCATTGCCCACATACCTTGAGTATGGTGCTTGTCAGCGCTTGAGTTTGCATTAATCATTACTGATGAGCCAAGACCGGCTTCGTTTGAGAATACACCACGTTTTACGCCCCACTTCATAGCCTCGAGCATTACTACGCCGACAGTTCCTCCGCCTACAGCCTTGAAAGAAAAGGCTTCTGTGAATATCCTTGCAAATACGTCCGGAATATTCTGATAATTAATTATAATTACAGTAAGGCAGCCAATCAGATAGCCTCCTGCGGCTATCGGGATTACCCACGATGTAACTTTACTGAGGCGGTGGATACCTCCGGGTGCTATTGCGGCGATTACTGCGGCACAAAGAATTCCCGATACCCATAGAGGTACTCCAAGACAGTTCTGAAGTGCCATTGAAGCCGAATTCACCTGAGCCATATTACCTATGCCGAAGCTGGCACCTATACAGCAGACAGCAAACATTCCCGCAAAGAACGCACCGAGTTTTTTGCCGCCGAATGCTTTTTTTATGTAGGCGAACGGTACGCCGCCCGTAAGGCCGTCGGATTGCACGGTTCTGTATTTTGCACCGAGATAGTTTTCGGCAAAGCTGGTAGCCATACCGAGAAGTGCGGAAATCCACATCCAGAATATTGAGCCTGCGCCGCCTATTGCGATAGCGCTTCCTATTGCGATAATATTTCCTGTTCCTACTGTTGCACCGAGTGCGGCGGTGAGGGTTCTGAAAGGCGAAACCTTCTTTCCGTCAGCCTCAGGCTGTTTTGTAAGGAGTGTACGCTTTATTATAGTAGGGAAGTGCAGTACCTGCAAGCCCTTTGTTCTTATCGTGAAGATAATTCCCGAGCCTGCAAACAGTATAAGCACCGGTATGCCCCATACTATATTTTCGTTTATCCACTCTAATATTTCCATACTGACTTGTTCCTTTTCATCAAGCACAGACGTGAGTGCCTGTACGTTTTACATATTGATTGTATTCCCGAATATCACCGATTATGACGGGGAAGCTTCACATAACGATATAATCTCGGCATTTCAGGGTAATTTTCGATTAAAAATAGCATATAAAAAAAGTAAAATCTGATAAAATTTTGAATAGTTACTGCTTGTTAATAATTAAAAGCAAAAGTATACAAGTCGAAAAATAACCCCTCCGGTTTTCCCGGAGGGGCGTAAAAACCTATTCTATTCCGACTATTCAAAATTTTTGGGCTTTTAGATTATTTCGTGCGGATTATTCGCCGCAGTATTCCTTCTTGTAGTATTCAACAAGGCCTACGAGATCCTCGTAACGCTTCTTGGAGTTAGCAACAGCTTTATCGAACAGTACGTTAGCTCTTTCGGGGTTAGCACGCATAAGAGAGTTGTAACGAACTTCTCTCATCATGAATTCCTTGTAATCGCCTGTAGGAGCCTTGCTGTCGAGTGTGAACGGATTTGTTCCTGCAGGAGCAGCGGGGTTGAATCTGAACAGATGCCAGTAACCTGCCTGTACAGCTTCCTTTTCTACCTTCTGAGCGATTGTAAGGCCGCCCTTGATACCGTGGTTGATACAAGGAGCATAAGCGATAACCAGTGAAGGACCGTCATATGCTTCAGCTTCTGCGATTGCCTTTAAGCACTGGTTCATATCTGCACCCATTGAAATCTGAGCAACATATACATAACCGTACTTCATAGCGATACCGGAGAGATCCTTCTTCTTAACGTCCTTACCGCCTGCTGCGAACTGTGCAACTGCACCGATGTTTGTAGCCTTTGAAGCCTGTCCGCCTGTGTTGGAGTAAACTTCTGTATCGAATACGAATACATTTACATTCTTGCCTGATGCGAGAACGTGGTCAACACCGCCGTAACCTATGTCGTATGCCCAGCCGTCGCCGCCGAATATCCAGTTGGACTTCTTAGCGAGGTAGTTCTTAGCCTTGAGAACTGCATTCTTTTCAGCGCAGTCGCAATCAAGAGCTTCAAGAGCAGCAACGAGATCCTTTGTAGCAGCAGCGTTTGCCTTACCGTCGTTAGCTGTTTCGAAGTATGTGTCGATCTTAGCCTTAACGTCAGCATTTTCAGTCTTTTCAGCAATTGCCTTTAACTGACCCTGTGCTCTGTGTCTTAATGTATCCTGAGCGATGAACATACCGAGACCGTACTCAGCATTATCCTCGAACAGTGAGTTGCCCCAAGCGGGACCCTTGCCTTCCTTATTTACTGTATAAGGAGTTGAGGGAGCAGAGCCGCCCCAGATTGATGAACAGCCTGTAGCGTTGGCAATGTACATTCTGTCGCCGAAGAGCTGTGTGATGAGCTTAGCGTAAGGAGTTTCACCACAGCCTGCGCAAGCACCTGAGAATTCGAGCAGGGGCTGCTTGAACTGTGAACCCTTAACTGTTGTTTCCTTGAACTTCTCGTGAACTTCGGGCTTGTCGGCTACTTCCTTAACAGCGTAGTCGAACATGGGCTGCTCGTTCATCTGAGAATCAAGTGACTTCATAACGAGTGCCTTGTTCTTAGAGGGGCAAACCTGTGCGCAAACGCCGCAGCCTGTGCAGTCGAGAACAGAAGTTACCATAGCGAACTTCATGCCGGGAAGACCCATAGCGTCCTTCATCTTTGCACCTGCAGGAGCCTTAGCAGCTTCTTCTTCGGAAAGAATTACGGGACGGATAACTGCGTGAGGACAAACGAATGAACACTGGTTACATTCGATACAGTTCTCGGGAATCCACTCGGGAACGTCTACTGCGATACCACGCTTCTCATAAGCTGCAGAGCCCTGGGGGAATGTACCGTCAGCCATGCCTACGAATGTAGATACGGGGAGCTTGTCGCCTCTCTGAGCGTTAACGGGGATAAGGATATTGTTAACGAAATCAACGAGATCCTTTCTGTCACCTGTAGCTGTGTGAACGGGAAGTGTACCCTCAGCGTCAGCCCAAGATGCAGGAACGTCAACCTTGATAACCTCGCCTGCGCCCTTTTCGATTGCGGCGTAGTTCATTTTAACAATGTCGTCACCCTTCTTAGCGAATGACTTGTAAGCAGCCTTCTTCATATATTCGATAGCATCTTCAGCGGGGATGATGTTAGCGATTGAGAAGAATGCAGACTGTAATACAGTATTTGTCTTGTTGCCAAGACCGATCTCCTTAGCTACCTTGATAGCGTTGATGATGTAGAAGTTGATGTTGTTCTTAGCGATGTATGCCTTAACGGGAGCGGGGAGCTTCTCGTCAAGCTCGTCAACTGTCCACTGGCAGTTGAGCAGGAATGAACCGCCGGGTACAACGTCCTCAACCATATCGTACTTGTCGATGTATGAAGGGTTGTGGCAAGCTACGAAGTTAGCCTTGTTTACAAAGTAAGTTGACTTGATAGGCGACTTACCGAAACGAAGGTGAGAAATCGTAACACCGCCCGACTTCTTTGAGTCGTATGCGAAGTATGCCTGAGCATACATATCTGTGTGGTCACCGATGATCTTGATAGAGTTCTTGTTAGCACCGACAGTACCGTCTGAGCCGAGACCCCAGAACTTACAGCAGGTTGTGCCTTCGGGAGTTGTGTTGGGGTTCTCACCGATGGGCAGTGAAAGACCTGTAACGTCATCCTCGATACCGATTGTGAACCTGGGCTTTTCTGTGTTGTTGTATACTGCAATGATCTGAGCGGGGTTAGTATCCTTAGAACCAAGACCGTAACGACCTGTGAATACGGGTACATCCTGGAACTTGCCTGCCTGCTTGAGAGCTGCAACAACATCGAGGTATAAGGGTTCGCCGAGTGCGCCGGGTTCCTTTGTTCTGTCAAGAACTGTAATCTTCTTAACAGTTTCGGGAATAGCAGATACGAAAGCGTCAACGCTGAAGGGTCTGTAAAGTCTAACCTTAACAAGACCAACCTTCTTGCCCTGAGCTAACATATAGTCGATTGTTTCTTCGATAGTATCGCAAACAGAGCCCATAGCAATGATTACCTGCTCAGCATCGGGAGCACCGTAGTAGTTGAACAGCTTGTAATCTGTACCGATCTCAGCGTTTACCTTGTCCATGTACTTCTGTACGATAGCGGGTGTAGCTTCATAGTACTTGTTGCTTGCTTCTCTTGCCTGGAAGAAGATGTCGGGGTTCTGAGCTGTGCCGTGCAGAACGGGCTTCTCGGGATTGAGAGCTCTGTTTCTGAAAGCGTCTACAGCTTCGTGGTCGAGCATCTTGTCGAGTGTTTCATAGTCCCATACTTCAATCTTCTGGATTTCGTGTGATGTTCTGAAACCGTCGAAGAAGTGAAGGAAAGGAACTCTTGCTTCGTATGTTGAAAGGTGAGCTACAGCACCGAGATCCATAACTTCCTGAGGGTTAGTGGAGCAGAGCATAGCATAGCCTGTCTGACGGCAAGCGTAGATATCGCTGTGATCACCGAAAATAGAAAGTGCGTGTGTTGCAAGAGCACGAGCGGAAACATGAATAACGCTGGGCAGTAATTCACCTGCAATTTTATACATATTGGGGATCATGAGCAGTAAGCCCTGTGATGCTGTGTAAGTTGTAGTACATGCACCTGCTGCGAGAGAGCCGTGAACTGCGCCTGCTGCGCCGGCTTCTGACTGCATTTCTACTACCTTTACTTCCTGTCCGAAAATGTTCTTTCTTCCGGCTGTTGACCAGGAATCTGTTACTTCAGCCATTACTGAAGATGGTGTAATGGGGTAAATCGCTGCAACGTCAGTAAACGCATAAGACACGTGACCTGCGGCGTTGTTACCGTCCATAGTAAGTTTTTGTCTTCCCATGGGAATCGTCCTCCTTTGTTTTTGCATACGGTCATACCAAGACGTATGCTTTCAACTTAGTATTATATCATAATCGTTCCGGAATGTAAACCTCTAAAAGTGAAAATTTTCAGAATTTTTTAGTTTCCTGTACAATTTTTTGAGTCAGCTTAAGCTAACCCGATACAAGCCGTCTTTGAAAAAATATTATCCGCCGGCAATGCAAATATGCTCTGTATAAGATGTGACAGGCGTATTTCCGCTATCTATGCGGTACAGGCGGCTGTGCCGCTGCGAGCGGATATCTGCTGTTTCGATAATCTTTGTGAAAAGTAAGAAAAAATTTCCCGCTCCTCCTTGAAATAATCGCCGTTTAATGATACAATATTATATATAAACTTACTATGAAATTCGCTGCAACAGCAGTTATAGGAACGGAGCAGAAAAATTGATCCAGTATTTAAAGGATATCTGGGAGAATATACAGAGTGTTTTTGCAACAATGGGACTTGTTGATTATCTTGATATTCTCCTTCTTGCCTATCTCATATATAAAGGCATTAAAATCATCAAGGAAACACGGGCGGAGCAGCTTATCAAAGGTATAATTCTGCTGGCTATACTTTTCTTTGTCGTAAACCAGTTTCAGCTGAAGGCGATGAAGGTTATAATAGAAACCTTCCTCAATGTCGGAATTATCGCTATTCTTATTGTATTCCAGCCTGAGCTTCGCCGTGTGCTTGAAAAAATGGGACGAACCACAAAGGTAAAAAAGCTGGCTCTTAATTTTGAAAGTAAGACAGATGCGGCGACCGCCGACATACATAACTGTATAGAGGCTGTCTGTACGGCTTGCGAACAGCTTTCGCAGACCGCTACGGGCGCACTTATCGTATTCGAGCGTGAAACAAAGCTCGGTGAGCAGATAGACACCGGTACGATAATCAACGCAACGCCGAGCCCTGAGCTTTTCGGTAATATATTTTTCCCGAACACACCGCTGCACGACGGTGCGGTGATAATCCGTGACAGCAAGGTATATGCCGCAGGATGTTTCCTGCCTAAGCCTCAGAAGGAAGAACTGATTTCAAAGGCTCTCGGTTCACGTCACAGAGCGGCTATCGGTATGAGCGAGGTTTCAGATGCGGTGATAGTTGTTGTTTCGGAAGAAACCGGTACTATATCTATAGCCGAAAACGGAAGTCTTACACGCTTTTACAACAAGGATACGCTTCGCAAACTCCTTACACAGAAACTTGTTCCGGAAAAACCCGAAAGCAAGAAACTGAAAGATAAAGCGTCAAAGAAAAAAAAGAAAAACGCACCCGATGCGAAAAAAGAACAGGGGGCGGATAAATAATGAAGGAATGGATAAAGAACTTTTTTCAGAACTTTGTCAAGAATTTAAAAACTATCATATTCGCACTTGTGATTGCCGTTATTGTGTGGTTTGCAATTTCAATGCAGATATTCCCCGATGTCACAACTCACGTCAGCGATATTCCGGTTGAAGTCAAGGCTACGGAATATATGACGGAAAATGCGCTTTCCGTAACGAACAGTTATGTTGATAAGATTACCGTGCAGGTAACAGGCAAAAGATACGAGGTAGGAAACCTTACCGCAAACGACTTCACAGCCAGTGCGGATCTGTCGGCTGTCACGGCGCCGGGTGAATATAAGGTAAAGGTTAACGTAACACCGGTAAAGGAAAACAGCTGTACGGTTGACGATGAGGGTCTGAGCGTTAAACTCAAGGTCGAAAAGACGGTATCAAAAACGTTCAGCATTTCCGACGGAAGTATGAAGGCTGTGGCTGAAGGAGTTACAGCTACGGCGGGTATGAAGATAGACAGCGTTACCGCTGAGCCTTCGACTATAACGCTTACGGGCGACAGCACCGCAATAGACGCAGTGAAATCGGTCGAGATACGTTCTGTATTTGCTGGCGAAACCTCAGAGTCGGTTTCTTCAAAAGGTCAGATTGTTCTGCTTGGCAGTAACGGAGATATAATCGAAAATCCCGATATAAAATACGACAACGAGAGCTACACCGTGAATATAACGCTGTATAAGCAGAAAACTCTGCCTCTTACGGTACAGTTTACAAATGTTCCGTCAAACTTTGATTTAAGCAGTCTTAAATACAGCATCTATCCTGAATCGCTCACTGTTTCTTCACCCGACGATTCGCTTGATTCACAGGAGAAATTCGAGATAGGAACGATAGATCTCAGTCAGCTTACGACCAAGTATTTACAGAAGCTGACGCTTCCGATAGCTTTACCCGAAGGATATAAGAATATCAGCGGAAACACCTCCGCTATGGTTTCCTTCGAGGATGCGGAGAATTACACGTTCCTCAGCTATACTGTTCAGAAGGATAATATCCGTATTATAAATGCACCGGACAATTTCGATGTCGATGTTCTTACAAACGAACTCAGCGTCAATGTTACGGGTCCGGCAGATGAAATAGCGGCGCTTGCGTCAAAGGATATTTATGCGACAATAGACCTTATGGGAACTACGCTTACCGCAGGGCTTAAAGATGTGACTGCGGAATTCACGTTGCGTGGAACCAAGGTCAGAAGCTGGGTGACAGGAGAATACAAGGTATCTATACAGGTAACCGAGAGGGCAGAGGATACTGCGGATTAAAATCGGAACGGAGATGTTTTCTTGAATATTTCATTGCTTTCACAGGCGGTCGGTACGTCTACCGATCCGCTTGAGAATGCGCAGGAGCAGATAAAAGAAGCAGAAACGTTTTTCAATCAAATGATAAACGCTTTTGTAGGATATCTGCCTACGCTGATTGCGGCGGCGATAATACTGGTTGTCGGAATGGTTATTTCCAAGCTCGTGCTGAAAATGATGAGCAGGGGTATGAAACACGATGTTATCGACAAGACTGTTTCACGCTTTATTTATTCATTGGTCAGAATACTGCTTTATGCGCTGCTTGCTACTATTGTTCTCGCCGTTCTCGGCGTTCCGATGACTTCTATAATAGCTGTGATAGGTACGGCAGGAGTTGCCATCGGACTTGCGCTTCAGGACAGCCTTTCAAATATAGCGGGCGGGTTCAGCATAATGCTCACAAAGCCGTTCAAAATAGGAGATTACATCAAGGTCGATGACGTCGAGGGTACGGTTGAAGCAATCAATATGTGGTATACCGAGCTTCATTCATACGATAATAAAGCCATCTTCTATCCCAACGGGCAGATAACATCAAAGAAGGTCACCAACTATACAACGCTTGGAATAAGGCGTGTGGATATGGTATATACGATTTCTTACAATGCCGATTTCAGAAAGGCGATGGAGGTTCTCAAAAGCATAACAGATGCTCACGAGCTTATACTTAAAGAGCCTGAGCCGAAAATCAGGATAACCGAGCTTGCCGAGAGCGCTGTAAGAATAACCTGTTATCCGTGGGTAAAGGCTGAGGACTACTGGACGGTATACTTTGACCTTAACGAAGCGGTCAAGGAGCAGTTTGATAAGAACGGTATTGAGATACCCTATAATCAGCTTGATGTGCATCTGAAAAAAGACAATCAGGATGCCGCTACTAAAAAATAAAGCAGGCAATAATGCTTTCGCAGAGCTGTCGCAGGCTCTGCGAATTGTTATATCGGACGATATACGGTAAGGAAAAATTGATTTGCGAATGAGAAAAGGAGTTTTTTGTGGATAAGATACATCTGAAATCACCGTCAAACTGGATAAACGATCCCAACGGATTTATATATTATAAAGGTAAGTACCATTTGTTCTATCAGCATTTTCCCTATGCGCCGGTATGGGGCAGAATGCACTGGGGACACGCTGTAAGTGACGATCTTGTTACATGGGAGCATAAGGGGATAGCTCTTTATCCTACCAAGAAAAATGACAGGAGCGGATGCTTTTCGGGTAGTGCGGTCGAGCATGACGGGAAAATGCACATTTTTTATACCGGCATAAATTATCGTGAGGAAGATCCCGAAAATATCAACTGCGCACTGAATTACGGCTTTATAGCGTCACAGATGAAGATTGTTTCGCAAGACGGATATACCTTTGATAATTTCAATGCGAAAACTACGATAATCCAACCTTTGCGTGACAGCACTTCAGGCTCGGAATCCGACACCAGAGATCCTAAGGTATGGCGTGGCAGTGATGCGTGGTATATGATAGTCGGAAGCACCTATGACAACAACGGAAGATTCCTGTTTTTCAAAAGCGAAAATCTTGAAAACTGGGAATATGTGAATTATTGCGAAAAAAGAGGATTCGGCTGTATCTGGGAATGCCCGGATTATTTTGAAGTCAACGGTAAAGGCTTAGTAATCTTTTCACCCATCGGAATACTTAATGATAATATGACGTATGATTCAGCGGCAATATGCTGTTTTGCGGATTTTGACGAAAAAAGCTGCAAAATGACTATGAGCGATGAATACAGTATGTTTGATTACGGCATAGACCTGTATGCGCCGCAGAGCAATACGGACGAAAACGGCAGACGTGTAGTTATTGCGTGGGCGAGAATGCCCGAAGCGGTAGGCAATAATGAGAATAAGCGCATAGGTATGATGTGTATACCTCGTGTGGTTGACATAAGAAATAATCACACATATTTTTCACCTCACCCGAACATAAGAAAAGCCTTTTCAAAAAAGAGCGGCAAGCCCTCGCATAAATCGGGATATATGCTGAAAACAGCGATAAACAACGGGGAGAGTATAAACATCGGCGGTTATATCATCCGCCGTGAAGATGATATTATCATAACGGATCGTACAGCGGTTTTTATAAATGATAAAAATTACAGGCTTATTGCAAAAACACCTGTTGTGAAAGAGGGAAACAGGCTCGAAATATATGTCGACAGCAATCTGATAGAAATATATATCAATGACGGGGAATATGTGCTGAGCAGTGTGGTTTACGGATTGTCGGATATAATTGAAGGCGGAGAATACGAGATTTTCGTAACGGAATAAATATCTGAAAGGGAATATATCATGGAAGAAAAGAACACAAATGTTTCGCAAACGGAAGAAAATCCGGAGCAGAAAAGCCCTGAAATATTGGCTGAGAGCGTAAGCACGACCGAAGCGGCAAAAGCCGGCATTAAGACGGCAGTACCTAAATGGCTTATCGTAATTATAGCGGCTATGGCGGCGGTGATAATAGGGCTTTCGGTAACGCTCGCAGTGATTCTCGCAGGAGGGAAAAACGTCGATGAATCGTCATCATCGCAGAGCGGCACATCCGCAGATAACAGCGAAAGCTCATCATTATCCCAAAGCACGCAGAGCGATACTTCGACAGACAGCTCGCAGGGCGCTGTAACGGAAGACGGCATTGTCCTGCAATATTCCGTAGATAATTCGTGGGGCGACGACGGCAATCTGAATTACGGAGTTCAGTTTGGTATCACCAACAATACAAACAGCGGAATTTCGGGCTGGGAGCTGGTCGTTGAAATAGACGGTCTTAAAGGCTGTGAGGGCTGGAACGGCACATACAGCCAAAACGGAAATACGGTAACTGTGACAAACGCCGAATATAACGGGGATATTCAGCCAGGCTCCACTGTGGTTATCGGCTGTAATCTGAATACGGACAAAGAACTGAAAATAAACAGGGCAGAGCTTAACAAAACGCAGTGCGTTGTTAAAGCGGGAAATGTAAATCAGAATAATCAGAATAATCAGAATAATCAGAACGCAAACGGCAACGGCACTTCCGAAGCAGATGTTGACGCACTGCTTGAAAGAAGCAAGGACGGCGAACAGGGTGACGACTGGCTACATACGGACGGAAACAAAATCCTTGATAAAGACGGTAAGCAGGTGTGGCTTACAGGGGTGAACTGGTTTGGATATAATACCGGCACGAATACATTTGACGGCTTATGGAACAGTGAGCTTAAGTCGTCTGTAAAGACTATTGCCGATCACGGATTCAACCTTATCCGTGTGCCGATGTCGGCTGAGCTTATAAATTCGTGGGCGGCGGGAGAATATCCCAAGGCAAACTACAACAATGCCTACAACACAGAACTTAACAGTATGAACAGCCTTCAGATATTTGACTATTTTCTGAAGCTGGCGGAGGAGAACGGTATTAAGGTCATGCCGGACATCCATTCCGCCGAAACCAATGCTTCGGGGCATACGGTGAATCTCTGGTATACCGACAAGGTAAGCGCAGAGGATTATTACAAAGCGCTTGAGTGGATGGCGGATCGTTATAAGGATAATGATACGATAATAGCATACGATCTCAAGAACGAGCCGCACGGCAAGCCCTATGAAGCGGATAAAGCGGCGATATGGAACGATTCAGATTCGGCTAACAACTGGAAATATGTTGCCGAAACTGCCGCATCAAGAATACTTGCCAGGAATCCGAATGTGCTTATACTGGTAGAGGGTACCGAGATATATCCGACAGATATTAAGAGCAACAAGAATTTCAGCTCGACAAATGACGATGATTACTATTTCAACTGGTGGGGCGGTAATCTCAGGGGCGTAAAGGATTTTCCTGTTGATCTCGGAAAATATCAGAATAAGCTGGTGTATTCTCCGCACGACTACGGTCCTACTGTTTATCAGCAGCCGTGGTTTGAGGGCGACTATGATTTTGACAGCCTTATGCATGACTGCTGGCAGGATAACTGGTTCTTCATCTATAAGAACAATACCGCACCGCTTCTTATAGGAGAATGGGGCGGATTTATGAAGGAGCCTAATCTTAAATGGATGACCTGTATGCGCCGTCTGATAAGCGAGAACCATCTTAACCACACATTCTGGTGCTACAATGCAAACTCGGGCGATACGGGCGGACTTGTGCTTGATGATTTTTCAACGTGGGACGAAGAAAAGTACGCATTTGTAAAGGAAGTTCTGTGGCAGGAAAACGGCAAGTTCGTAGGTCTTGACCATAAGATCGCACTCGGTGAAAACGGTATCACGCTGAAGGATGCCAAGGGGCTTTAGAGCCTGATAAGTGATGAAACTTAAATGCCGATAACGTCATATCCATCCTTGCCAAAACGGCAGGGATGGATAAGATGTGAGGCTAATAATAAAATATGTATCTGCTTTACGGGACGCTTATTGTCACGAAGTGGCGGCAATTTTAAGCTGTAAAAGAAAATCGAAAAATTTTCAAAAAAGTCTTGACATTTCATTTTTATTGTGTTATAATATACAAGCGTCAATGAGATGCGTGCTTTTAAAGCAGTTAATGAATATGCGGGTGTAGTTCAATGGCTAGAATCCCAGCCTTCCAAGCTGGTTGTGTGGGTTCGATTCCCATCACCCGCTCCATAGTTTTCACGAAAGTGAAAACTTATTTATTTTGATAAATATGAAAATGCAGACCATGCGCCACTAGCTCAGCTGGATAGAGCAACCGCCTTCTAAGCGGTAGGTCACAGGTTCGAATCCTGTGTGGCGTGCCATTTATGGTGGGTGTAGCGTAGTTGGTTAACGCGTCGGATTGTGGTCCCGAAGATCGTGGGTTCGAGTCCCATCTCCCACCCCATATTTATTAAGAACGAATGCCGCCTGCGCTGGCTTATAGTGCCGGCGGCATTCGTTTATACTGGGATATAGCCAAGTGGTAAGGCAACGGACTTTGACTCCGTCACTCGTGGGTTCAAATCCCGCTATCCCAGCCATGCGTAAATCCTCTCTGTCACTGCGATTGAGGGGGTTTTTCTTTTTTGAAATTTTTGTGTTGTAATTGGCGATTACGCCACAATTACGCCACAATTACGCCATTGTGTATTTGTTAACTGCTTCAGAAAGTATCTTATAATCATCCATGTGTGTGTAACCGCTGGTTACTTCTAAAGACTGATGACCGAGAATTTTCGATACAACGGCAGTCGGCATTCCTCGTGCCTGCATCAGTGTGCTATATGTGTGTCGTGTTGAATGCGGCGGTAAAACTTCTATAGGCTGCTTTCCGTCAGTCGCAAGTTGCTTATTAAGACGATCGAAGAACCACATATATCTGCTTCGCAGGCTTGATTCTGTGACAATGTAATCAGCGATAACATATTTCTGAGCTCTGTTGATTTTTTCTTCAATAAAAGTCATTACATTCTTATTGATAGGTACTATTCGCTCCTTGCCGTTCTTTGGTGGGCCTATCGTTCCATCACGCTTAACAGCACTGTCGATAAGTACACAGCTACGTTTAAAATCGAACTTTCCCGGTGATAGAGCTCTCAGCTCACCGGAGCGTATTCCTGTTGACAAAAGAATGATTATCGGAAGCCCGAAAGTATCGTCGTTTTTTGCAAAATTTAAGATTTCGATTGCATCCTCCTCTGTGTAACTTTGCTTCTGTCCTGCTTTCTTCTTGGCTATCTGCGCTCTTGTAACGGGATTCTTTGTGCAATAATCGTTGTCTACTGCATCCTCAAATAAGGCGTTCAACAAAAAGCGTAACCGCTTCCGAATACTTTGGCTGTAATCAAGGTTCGCAAAAAAATCGGTAATATGGATGGGCTTGATGTCACTCAAACTCATTTTGCCTATCTTATGATCACTCACTTTTTGTAAGAGATACTTATATTCTTCAAACGTGCTTCGCTGTATGTTGTTTTTCTTGTATGTGTCCAGCCACACAGGAATCCATTCCGACAGCGAATAGTCGTCGGTTGCTCGCTTTGATTCTCCGCCGCTCTTGATAAACTCTTTGTACTTCTTACGGCATTCTGATTCCGTAGAGCCGTAGAATCGGTAACGTAATCTTTTTCCGAAAATATCATAGCCATTACTTATGGTCAATTCTATTTGGCCTGTTTTAAGTTTTCTGAAACTTCCGTCGCCCTTTTTGCGTGCTCTCATAATAAACACCTCCTAAATTTTTTCCCCGCTTGTTACGGCGGGGAATTGAATTATCTTTCGTATCCTTTTGACTTTTTCTTTTTGGGCTTAATTTCCTGTGTTTGCTGATAACCCGATACTAAATCTGCGTGACAGTTTTCGCATGTTTTGGCGCAAGCGTCATTTATGTGTGCACAGTTAGGACAACATATTTTTTCGCTCATCTTCAGTCCTCCTTTCTGCTGGGATGTGTATTATATAAAAATATAATAATCTTTTAGTCAGCTATAGTTGATAAGAAGGCGTTGTATACTTTATATTTCTTTACCCAGATTCGCTATCTCTCTGTCAAGCTCCTCCTCACTTGGAACATTGTCATATTTTTTCATCGTTCTTTGTGATACAAAATCTGTTACAAGCGTATTATTGCCTGCAAGAATGTCTGCAACAATTTTCTTGAATGTCGTAAAACTAACGATAGAATCAGGAATTTCAAGCTTTTGACAATTGTTGAGCATTTTAGGTGCATAATAGTCTTTATATTCGTAAATAGCTTTTTTGACAGCCGGAGCGATGATAAGCTGATAAGAAGCTAAATTTCCGCCATCTTCTAATCCTGACAAATCTATGCGAAGAGTGTAAAGATAATACTGTAAACTTTCCTCGTAATTCCTAGAACTTTTAGACAGTTCAGCTAAAGAAAGCAGTACGTTACGATAAGCACAGTATTGTTGCTCTTGCAAAGTGTCGTTAAGTCTTCGGTTGAGTATAGCTTTCGCTACTTCATCAGGCACAGTATCGCCAAGATTTCTTTTCTCTGAAATATACTCGTCAACTGTAATACCGTATCTCTGGTACTCTATAGCTGTCAGCAGTTCGGCGTGCTCTTTGATAAAATCATTTCCTGCGTCCGTAAGAACACAGTCGGTAACGCCCTTTATTGTTCCGGAATGCTGTAATAAACCTCTGCCTATCATCTGTTCTTCTTTTGAACGAGGATCGTCTATTTTGCATTCATAGTGCATCCATTTTGGAAAAGAACTGTGCTTTCCTTTAACATACCAGTTAAGAAAACGAGTATTAGCAAGATCATCATCTGCATTTGTTGGTTCGGCAAGAGGCTCTGCAGAGGTCGGGTTGTTTTCTACAGGCTGTTCTTTCTTACCGAAGAGTAAATTAAATAAGCTCATTTGTCACCTCTTATGTATTTCGCCGCTATCTGCGGCGATTGTGCTCTATAAAATCTCTGAATTGATCGTATAATCTGCGCTCTAATGGCGATGTTAAAAAGCGATTACGTCTATAGAGTTCTTGCATACGCTCAGCGCGAAAGCCTGCTGCTTGCAGAGAAATATTACAAGTTTCGGATATTTCTTCGGCTGTATGCAAATCAAGCCCCCATAAGACACAAGCGGGTGCTAATAGCCGTGCCGCAAACATATCTGCTTGTGTTTCAAGTTCAGGCTTGACTTCTGTACGCGCCCTATTGAGTTGTGTTACATCGTCACCTAAATGCCCGAGTAGGAAATGTCCGAGTTCATGAGCGATCGAAAATCTGCAACGAGATTTCGGCTCTGTATTGTTGACTACTATTGCTATTTCAGAGTTTATTTTTACTATCCTCCCGCTTTCGTTCGCATTGAGATAGTTATTATCATCATCAATAACATCGATGTCGTAAATGCGGCAGATACTGCCTATAGGCACAGGCAATAATCTGATGTTACAATCAAGCAGACACTGCCAGCTCGCGTTACGGACGTTTTTGTATTTTGCATAGTCCATTTAATCACCTCAGGGTTATTGTTTACCTTGAGATGATTTTTATTTATACATTAGTCGTACTTGTCGTTTTGCGGTGTTGCTCCTAATATTATTTCCGCTTCGCTCTTTGATATTTTCTTTTCTCCCGGCTCGTCGCCTCCGCGTGCGGCGGTTTGAATTGTGACATATTCTTCTTCGTCCGGATCAAGAAGCGTATCAACAATCGAAATATCTCTTTTGTTAAGCTTCTGGTATCTGTCGTACAGTGTAGCCGAAAATAATGTATTCGGCATCGGTAGTCCAAAGCAGTTGGATATTTTGCGCGCCAAATTTATGCTGACTAACTTGTGCCCTTCTTCTATTTTTCTTATAGTTGATTCTCTACAGTTAAGCACATTCGCAAATTCAGCCCGGCTCATGTTTTTACTTTCACGCAGATATCTAACAACATCCGATGAAGAACGGTATTCAAGGGGATTATAATTGCTAGGCGCAACCTCTGAATTATCTGTTTTAAGCGCAAGGTATGCCGCACTTACATTAAGCTCACAAGCTATCGACTCAAGTATAGGCAGCTTTATTTTTGATACCTGCCCTGTTTCGTATCTCTGTATTGTTGATTTATTTAATCCTAAACGTTCTCCGAGCTCACCTTGTGTCAGTTTGTTTCTTTCACGACATAGTTTGATTCTTTTACCAATTTCGTTTACATCTGCCATGTTGTTCACCTCGTTTCATTATAATCATTATAGCATATAAAATTGCATATTGCAATAGCATTTTTGAAATTTGCTAAAAAAAGTTGCAAAACGCTATTGACAAACGCCGAAAGATGTGTTAATATATACTTGCAGAAAGTTGCAAAACGCAACAAAGAAGGGAGTGATAAAATGGTGAATGCAAATAAAATCAAGGGCAGAATGCGTGAACTTGGAATAACGCAGGCAGATGTGGCTAAGTTTTTGAACGTCGCTCAGCCAACTGTAAATCAGAAAATTAACAATATCAGGCCGTTCGACTTAGATGAAGCCGAGAAATTTTCAAATCTCCTGGGCATAGACACTTGTGAATTCGGTGCATATTTTTTTGCTCATTAAGTTGCAAAACGCAACAAAGAAGGGAGGCAAACTAAATGGACAAAGAAAAGTGCCTCAGCTGTGAAAAAGAGATATCAGCAGACTCAAATTTTTGCTCACATTGTGGCAAAAAGCAGAAGTCAGTGTGCAACTGCTGGGTAAAAGAAAAGCCTTATAGAGGAGGTGAGAACATGGTAGCCAACATTGAAAGAGAGTGGGAAGAAAAGTACAAGCCTGCTATTCTCCGGCATAAGAAAGTGCCAAAGGAGATAGTAGCTGATTTGCTTGACGTATCAACACAGACGGTTGATGATATGCTTCGCTCGGGTGATTATCATTTTGGCATTGCACGGCATTGTGCAGGCGGTAAATACAAGTATGAGATTCATCCATTGCGATTTATAGCGTGGTACGAAGGAAGGTTACTTTGATAAGGAGGTAAAAATGAAAATATCTAAGATAATCGCCTACATACTCTCCCAGATCCTGCGGCTGTGGATAACAGCCTCTGCGACAGTGATGATGTACATACCGATGTCGGCACTGGCTTACGCCCAGAGGGGCTATCGTGCAGTTGGCGGCGAAATGCTACCCGTTGCAATAGTCGCTGTTGCGGTCTGGTACGGGCTTGGATGGCTGTGCGAAGAGTGGTACAAGGGCACACTGGCAATGTTAAGGCTCAGAGAGGAGCATAAAAATGGCAGATAAGCTGATAGCCTGCACTTGCGGCGGCAACGGCATCACGGTCGATGCTGAGCCACCCAAAGAAGAGCGGGAAAGCTGGGAAAGGCACGGATTTGAGCCGCCGAGGCATTACGCTGTACGTTGTGACAAGTGCGGAAAACAGACGGGAACGTACAAACTGAAGACACCTGCGTGGAAAGAATGGAACAGATTGAACAAGACAAAGTGCAAGTACAAGCTGTTTAATGCAAAGCAGAAAGCAATGGTAATGCGGCGAATCATCAGAATGCTAAAGGACGCAAGAGATGAAAGCCCGAACGATGAAGCAATCAAAGGCTATGCGGAAGATCTATACGATGAAATTCTAATAGCCGCTGAAAAGGGGGCTGACAATGCCTGAGAAGCTCATCAAAAGCAAACAGCGTGTCAAAGACTTTGCCGAAGTGTTTACGCCGGCACACATCGTCAAGGATATGTGCGACCTCGTCCCCGAAGAGATGTGGGTAAGCATAGACACAACGTTCCTCGAGCCTGCCTGTGGTACTGGAAACTTTTTAGCCGAGATCCTCAGCAGGAAGTTCAGGTTGTGCAAGGACTGGCAGGAGGGTTTAAAGGCACTGAACAGTGTGTACGGCATAGACATACAGCAAGACAACGTTGAGGAAACGAAAATAAGGCTGTTTGATATGTACATAGCGGTGTTTCCGAAAGCTCCGGCACTGTCGAGTATAATCGCAGTCGGCATACTCGAAAAGCATATAGTGCAGGGTGATTTTATTCCTGAGTTCACACGGAAAATCAACGAGAAAAGGAGAAAAGTAAGTGATAGCATCCAACTTCAACGTCCTCCTCGAGCGTGACGCAAACGAAGCGGCAAGAGCAGGGCTAAGCTATGGCGAGTGGTGGTCGATCAAGGACGGTCAGAAGCTCGCCGACAAGGTACACTTCCGCAGAGCACAGCAAGTGGCGGCGCTCAGCAGAAAGAGAGGACAGCGAAAATGAGTGAAATAGGAGTTGTTAAAGGGTTCAAGGTGTTCAATCCTGATTGGACGTGTAAAGATAAACAGTACGGTTGTCCAGGAAGGTTTGAAGAAGATGTTACACCGTCTATCTGCAATAAAGGGATGCACTTCTGCAAGAGGGCAAGTGACTGCTTCAATTATTATTCTTTCGACCCGAATAACAAGGTTGCAGAAGTCATAGCTTACGGCGAAGTTTCAGAAGAAGGCAATAAGTGCGCTACGAATAAACTTGAAGTAGTTCGTAAAATCCCGTGGTCTGAATTGCTTGACCTTGTAAACACCGGGAAAGGTTGCACCGGACTTTGCAACAGCGGCAATTGCAACAGCGGCAATCGCAACAGTGGCAATTGGAACAGCGGCAATCGCAACAGTGGCAATTGGAACAGCGGCAATTGCAACAGCGGCAATTGCAACAGCGGCAATTACAACAGCGGCAATTACAACAGCGGCAATTACAACAGCGGCAATTGGAACAAAACCAACTTTTCCAACGGTTGTTTCAATACGATTGAACCGAAAATTCATTTGTTCAACAAGCCCTCTGAATGGACTTATCAGGATTGGTTAAATTCGGATGCCCGTTATCTTCTAAATCAGCTTCCGGGTAATGTAATTAAATACATTTGGCTTGATGATATGACGAATGAAGAAAAGGCGGCACACCCAGAAGCGGAAACAACAGGCGGCTATCTGAAAATCTTGGATAATTCCGAATGTGCGGTCATTTGGTGGCGTGGACTTTCTGACGGTCAAAAGGCAATTATCACAGCAATTCCGAATTTCGACAAGGCTATTTTCAAAGAGATCACCGGGATTGATGTAGATACGGATTAAGAGAGAGGGAAGAAATGAAGTTTAAAGTTAGCACAACGGTTGCTACTTACGAAGAAGTAATGGCAATTGCTCAGGCACTTGTCGGTATCATAGATGAGTTAAAAATTGTCGCTGAGGGTGAGGAGGACGAAGACGATGTATAAATGTGAGCGTTGCGACTGGACAGGCTCGTCCTCGGAACTCGGATATTACACCGAGTATCGAGGAGAATGTCATGGCGCACCTGCGTGGGAAACATTACCGTGTTGCCCAGAATGCGGGTACGACGTTGAACCGGTCGAAGAAGAATAAAAAATAACCGCCCGAAGGCGGCAAAAACAAATATTTATGCAAGTCCAGTATAACACTGGCAAAGGAAAAAGTCAATGGATATAAAAGAAAAACTTACAGCCGAACTGAAAGACGCAAAGCTCGGCAAGTATGAAACAGAAGTAAAAAACGCTGTTTTAAGGACTATCTGCAAATTCTGCGAGCAGAATGCAGAGTTTAAACAGGCCATAGAGCAGTCGGACAAGTCTTTTGCCGACTGCCTCAAGGCAACGGTCAAGGGCGCAGGTGCAAGCCTCGAAGATCTCGAAGTATACAAGCGTGCAGTAGCATTTTACTTTCCCGGTGCGGATATAAAATGCACTATGACGCTTGATCTCGGTGATAACGGATTCAGCAACAGCAAAACATCCACAGAAGCAGACAGTGGCAAGTTACAGCTTGACCTTGACAGCCTGCTCGACTTCTGAGGTGCGGTAATATGAAAAAAGAACGTAAGGAACTTCTTATGCACAGCTTTCCGGCCGCTACAGCAGATCAGATGAGCAAAATGGAAGGCAAGGGAGCGGCAAACTACATAATATTTCTGACACGTGGTGCGGAATTGTTCGCAAGAGGGTATCACAGATATTCTAACGGTTATATCGTCGAGCGACAGCGCTATGTGTTTGCAAAAGACGGAGCAGTAAGATACGGTAGCGAAGACGGTAAGCGGTGGGACATTCGCTCAGAGTTTCGTGAGCCGGTCTTCTGCTCAGCTTCATACGGGTATAGCTTCAACAACTCGTATAAAATCATCAACGAAAAGGCGATAAGCCGGTCGGATATGCGATACAGTCAGTACGATAAGTATGCGGGAGATCTGCTGATGTGCTATCTGGACCTGTACTGTAAGCATCCGAATCTCGAATATTTGCTGAAGCAAGGTTATGACCTGATTCAAAAAAATTATACAGGCTTTTGGGGCAATACGGCAAAACTTACATTGCCAAGTTATATTAACTGGAAAAGTAATAATCTTCTTGAAATGCTCGGCCTTACAAAATCCGAGTTCAAAGCTCTCAAAGGGCAGGAACACTTATACGGCGCTTACAGGATAAATAAGGAGCATTTTCCAAAAGTGACACCGGAAGACCTGATACTTATATCTAAAGTCTTTGACTATGAATACGGAACGCTGAAACGCTTTTTAGACGCAACCGGCGCAACACCGCAAAGAATGTCAAGATACCTTGCCGATAACCAAATAAACACAAGAGATTACAGCGATTACCTTGACCAGTGCAAACAGCTCAGATACAACACTAAAGATACTGCGATATGCTTTCCGCATAATTTCGAGGCAATGCACGAAAGACTGTCGGCAACTATCGAGTATCAGCACGATAAAGCGGTAAGAGCAGAGTTTACAAAGCATATTGAGGAACGCAAACAGCTTGAGTTTTCTGACGGAAATCTGATGATAGTACAACCGAAGCAGCTGTCGGATATAGCTTACGAAGGTAAAGCTTTAAGCCATTGCGTCGGCGGATATGCCGAAAGGCACGCAAAAGGCGCTCTGAGTATAATGTTCATCCGTAAAAAATCCGAGCCGGACAAGCCGTACTATACAATGGAAGTCTCAGCGGACGGAAAAATCGTACAGGTCAGAGGAAAACGAAACATAGCACCGGGCGAGGACGTAGATACGCTGATCAAAGATTACATGGCGTATCTTGAAAAGATTTTCAGCGATAAAAGGAGGAAAACAGCATGAACGACTTACCAACACGTTGCATTGACCCAATATTAAAAGATTGTGAAAATTGTCGTTACGGACACGTTGTTTATCCTGGTTGGGTTGAAACATATGAAGACATATACGGTTGCTGTTATGACACATATTGTTCACTTGGATATGACCAAGATAGACCCGAGGACGAGCCTACCGAAGAAGAGTTGAAAAAATTTGATGAATGGCTGGCAACCATATACGGAGATAATGCAAAATGAATGAATTATCAGTGAATTACACAAAAGCACAGGAGCTTGATCGCAGAATAAAGACCTCAGCACAGCTAGCACAGCAGAGCTTGTATGAGATGTGCAAGGGTTTTAAAGAGATGAGGGACAGTAAGCTCTATAAGGAGCTGGGGTATAGCACGTTTGAGGATTACTGCGAACAGGAAACAGGACTAAAAAAAGTTCAGGTGTACAGTTACATTAAAGTTATCGAAAAGTTACCCGAAAGTTTTGTTCAGTCGACTGTACAAATTGGTGTTCAGAAACTCTATCTTTTATCTTCCCTTTCTGAAGAAGAACGTACAGAAATAACCGAGAACACCGACCTTGAAAACACCTCCGTCCGTGAGCTTGAACAGCAGATACGGCAGATAAGAGCGGAAAAGGATAAGGCGGTAGCCGATAAGTCGGCCGCAGAAGCTGAAGCATCCGCCGCCGCTCAGCAGGCGAAATCACTTGAAAAAGCCAAGAACGCATTGTCACAGCAGATAGCAGCACTCGAAGCAGAAATAAAAGAACTTGAAAACCGTCCCATAGAGGTTACGGCTGAGCCGGCTAAGGACGGCGTTATGGACAAGACAGCGTTTGATAATATCTGCAAGACTTATGAACAGCAGCTTGACAAGGTGCAGGAGGACGCATTACAGGACACTATCCGCTTAAACCGTGAGCATACGGAGCAGATGAACAGCCTTAAAGCCGAGAACGAAAAGAAACTTGAAGAACTCCGCAGTCAGCTTGAAGCCGCTAAGCGTGAGCAGTCAGAACTTACGGTGAGCGTACCCGACAGCAAGGAAACATTTAAAGCGTACCTTGCAACAGCTATTGATGCGGCGAAGCGGTTATGCGAGTTCATCGGCAATAATTCCGCAGACAGTAATCACGATCTGTTTGTCAGCAAAGCAAAGCAGTTTTTTGAGAAGATGACGGAGGATATAGCATGAGCACATTATACGACATCGATAACCGTCTGTACTCGCTCTTAGACGAAGAAACAGGTGAGATAACAGACCTTGAAGCGTTTGAGCAGATACAGCTTGAGCGTGAGAAGAAAATTGAGAACATCGCCTTATGGGTGAAAAATCTCAAGGCGGATGTAATGGCTCTAAAAGCCGAAAAACAGGCTTTTGCCGACAGACAAAAGGCGGCGGAGAAGAAGATAGATTCTCTGCGCAAGTTGATCTCTGACGCTTTGGGTGGTCAGCCGCTTGAAACGCCTCGTGTCAAGTTGTCCTTCCGCAAAAGTGCAGAAGTGCAGATAGACGATAAAGACGAGCTGCCCGATGAGTATTTGCGTTACAAAGAGCCTGAGCCGAATAAGACGGCTATCAAAGAAGCAATAAAAAGCGGAAAGGAGGTAGCAGGCGCACATCTTGAGGATACACTCAGCCTGCAGATAAAGTAATGGGCATACCGGTTTTAATTGTAGGACGGAGCGGCAGCGGAAAAAGCACATCGCTCCGGCACTGCCAGGACTTCGCCGTGTTTAACGTTATCGGCAAACCGTTACCGTTCAGGAATCCGCCTAAGACGTTAAACACCGACGATTACAGCAAAATAATCAACGGGCTGTATAAATGCAAAGCTAAATCAATAGCGATAGACGACGCAGGTTATCTGATGACTAATCAGTTTATGCGTGGACATTCGTCAACGGGAGCAGGCAACCAGATATACAGCTTCTACAATAGCGTTGCAGATCAGTTCTGGGGGCTACTTGAGCATATAAAAGCGCTCCCGCCCGACAAGATAGTTTACGTTATGATGCACACCGACTTTGATGATAACGGCAACATGAAGCCTAAGACTATCGGCAAACTACTTGACGAAAAGGTTTGCATAGAGGGAATGTGTACGGTAGTGCTCAGAAGCGTTTACGATAACGGCAGATACGTTTTCCTTACGAATAAGGAGGACGATACAGCACTTGAAAAAACGCCTATAGATATGTTCCCCGAAACCGCTATAGACAACGATCTTAAGATGGTCGATAACACCATCAGAGAATATTTTAATATCAATACGGAGGATAAAGAAAATGCTTGAACCAAAAGGATATAACGAAGTACAGGAGTTCGGTGAGTACGAGAAGCTCGCTCCGGGCGGACACGTTCTCAGAATACTTAAAGTCGAGGAAACGACATCAAGAAACGGCGATGATATGATAAAGATATATCTTGACACCGACAAGACCGACAAGCAGCCTGGCTTCTTCAAAAAACGTTATGACAGCGATACAAGAGCAAACAAGAAGTGGGGCTGCATTGTAAATCAGCTTGTCATTGACACTAAGACAGGGCTTGCAAGCAGAGGTTTAAAAACATTCCACACCTGCGTAGAAAAATCAAACAGCAGTAGTTTTAAGCTCATATGGGGCGACAAGTACGCCGCAAACTTCAAGAACAAGCTGATAGGCGGACTTTTTCGTAACGAGGAGTATGAAAAACAGGACGGCACAACAGGCTGGTCGGTCAAGTGCATGGCTTTTCATTCGGTCGGAGCGGTTCTTGAAGGGCTTGAAGTGCCTGAAGACAAGCACCTTGACAATGCGGTTGCACCCGGCTATCCCGTTACAAACAGTGTTGTTGCCGCTCCGCCGACAAACGATATTCCGTTACCCGATGACAACGACTATCCGTTCTGACAGGGGTGCGTATGACAGAAGAGTTTAAAAATTACAAGCCTGTCAGCGATTACACTAAGGAAGATTTCTTAACGGGCACAGAGCCATATGAATACTGCTGTGCTTTTATCGACGATCCGTTTGAGTTTGAACGAGCAAAGGCGAGAGTGACCGAGCAGGCGGCGAAGCTGAAAATACGTAGCTTTATGACTTTGCTCGGCAACTATTGCCGAAAATACGCAAAGAACCTTTCAGAAACGTTTACGGCTACAAATTTTCCGATGCAGCCGATACAGCTGATATGCGGCAACTATATCTGCGACTATACCGGTGTATCGCTTGACGGCGAAACGGTATGCGCACATCCGATAATGCCTATAATGCGTCTTTGCAATATCGACACGGGTGTCGAAAAGATAAAAATAGCTTACTCGAGGGGCGGCAGAGCGTTCCGCTATCTTATCGTTGACCGGAAGACAATATCATCGGCAAACAAGATAGTTGACCTGTCCGACAGCGGTATAGCGGTAACATCGGAGAGTGCAAAAGCACTTGTAAAGTATTTTGCAAAAATCGAGCAGTTAAATCCCGAGCTTATCCCCGAGACCGAGTGCGTTACCCGTTTGGGCTGGATAACTCAAAGCGATGATCAGCTTGATTTCGCACCATATATCGACAGCATAGTGTTTGACGGCGAAGCAGAATACAAGAAGCATTACGACAGCGTGAAAACTGTCGGAGACATCAGAAAGTGGTATGAGATCATTTACACAAATATCCGCTTGAAGTCTGTTGCGGCAAGAATGGTCTTTGCTTCCTCGCTTGCTTCCGTGCTTGTAAAACCGCTCGGCTGTAACTGCTTTTGGGTTCATTTGTGGGGCGAGACGGAATGTGCCAAAACGGTTCTTGCAATGACGGCGGCGAGCGTATGGGGAAACCCCGAAATAGGCGATTATATCATGACGTTTAATGCTACTACTGTTGGCATGGAAAAGACGGCGGCGTTTTACAACAATCTGCCGTACATACTTGACGAATTACAGATCATCAACGACAAGCGAGATCTCGATAATCTGATATATATGCTGACAGAAGGCTCAGGCAGGAGCAGAGGAAATAAGCTCGGCGGACTTGACGCTGTGCCAAAGTGGAAGAACGCAGTAATTACAACAGGCGAAAGACCGATCACAACGGCACGCTCCGGCGGCGGTTCGGTGAACCGTGTTATCGAGATTGAGTGCAAAGAGAAATTCTTTGACGACCCAAGACACGTTGCAAACACGGTAAAAGCAAACTATGGAGCGTTTGGCAAAATGTTTGTGCAGAAGCTGATAAAAGACGGCTTCGAACACGCTGAGGAGCTGTTTGACAGCTATCAAAAAAAGCTGATAGCCGATTACGACGTAATGCAGAAACAGGCACAGAGCGCCGCTCTGATACTCACAGCGGACACGCTGATGTGCGAAATGCTTGGCGTGGAAGAAACGGCACTGAAAACGGAAGAAGTAGCTGAATTTTTGAAGACTAAGGCTTCCGTAAGCGTCAATCCGAGAGCGTATGAGCATATATGCAGTTTTGTCGCTTTAAATTCGACACGCTTTGTATATAATCCTGACAAGCCTATCGACCAGTGGGGAGTTCTTCCCGGTGACAAGCAATCGGTGTATATAGCGGTGCCGGTGTTTCGCAAGGTGTGTGAAGAAGAAGGGTACAACTCACAGGCATTACTATCTTACCTGCGTGACAACCGCCTCATAGAGCTTGATAAAGCGGGCAAAAACTCGGTAAACAAGAAGGTCAACGGATTAAGCACACGCTGTATTCATATGACCTTGCCGGCGGAAAATGACGATAAATACGATGATATAGAGCTGTAAAGTTACACCGGGTACACCTAAAGTTACATCACTATGTAACCGCTAAATCGGCTCTGTGAGCGGTTTTGCGGACACGGTTACACAAGTTACACCTTTTTCGGATATACCGCTATATAGTAATTTAATAATTTTTAAATTCTGCGTGTATAAAAAAATCCTATAGGAAGTTTTAATTTTCGGTGTAACGGTGTAACCGTAGCACTCAAACGCAGTTGTAGAGCGGATTCACACGGTTACACCTTAGGTGTAACATTGGTGTAACAGGTGTAACGCATAATAAGGAAAGAAGGTAAAGAATGAAAGATTACGATAAAAAAATATTTTCCGAGCGTTTAAAGAAAGCAAGAGCGGATAAAAATATGAAGCAATCCGAGCTTGCGCAAGCAATCGGCGTATCGGCGACAACTATCAGTAGCTATGAAAGAAGCGAAGGCACAAAAATTCCCTCTCTTGATAAAGCTCTGGTGCTTTCTGACGTTCTCGGCGTATCACTTGACTGGCTGTGCGGAAAAGACAGTAAAACGGTCGTTTATACTGATTTTGACGCTAAGATGTATATGACGGCACTTGTGATTGTGCTTTCAGAAAAGTCATCTAAATTTACAACTAATGAAAAAGGTCACACTATTGCATTTGAAAATAAGGTTTTAGGTGAGTTTTTGCAGAAAATTGTAAATTTGCTTAAAGTCTATCGCAATAATTTTCTTGACGCTGAAAACTTCAAAATTTGTGTTGATAACACTATAGAGAAATACTCAAAAAGAACGGTTATAGTCGACAAAATGGTCGCAATATTATGATGCAGTTATATGACTATCAAAACGATCTGATAGATAACCTCTCACGTTCATGGCGTGACGGATATAAACGACCGTGTATAGTTCTTCCGTGCGGCGGCGGTAAGTCGGTGATAGCGTCAGAGATAGCTAAACGTACAACGGACAACTGTAACCGTGTGCTGTTTATGGTACACAGGCAGGAACTATGTGAGCAGATATATAACACGTTCAGCGATTACGGCGTGAATATGAAGCTGTGCAGCGTGAATATGGTGCAGACGGTATCACGGCACTTACAGGATACTAAGCGCCCTACACTGATAATAACAGATGAGAATCATCACTGTGTTGCGAGTACATATCGCAAGGTGTACGAAGCGTTTCCGAAAGCGTACTGCGTGGGGCTTACGGCGACACCGGTACGACTTAACGGCGGTGGGCTGGGAGAGATAAACGACAGGCTCATTGAGGGTCCTACAGCAAAGTGGCTGATAGATAATAAAAGGCTTGCACCGTATCGGTATTACGCTCCTGCTCTTGCGGATTGCTCACGATTGATATCACGGTGTGGTGATTACTCGGCGGAAGATGTTGAACTGCTGATGGATAAACCTAAGATATACGGTGATGTCATAAAGTTTTACAAGCAGTTATCAGACGGCGGTAAAGCGGTATGCTACTGTGCAACGATAAGGCACAGTACAGCAATGGCACAGCAGTTTTGCGACGCTGGTATATCGGCACGGCATATTGACGGCAGTACGCCGAAAGCAGAACGTGCACAGGTAATATCAGACTTCAGGACAGGCAAGATTAAGATACTCTGTAACGTTGATCTTATATCTGAGGGCTTTGATGTTCCAGACTGCTCGGTGTCTATACTTCTCAGACCTACAAAATCATTAACTCTGTATATACAGCAGTCTATGCGCTGTATGCGGTATCAGCCGGGTAAGACAGCTATCATCATAGATCATGTCGGAAACGTACACAGACACGGACTACCGGACGCAGAACGCAAGTGGACGCTTGAGCCGAAAGCACCGACGAAGAAGCAAGCACAAGCAGAGATCAAGATAAAGCAGTGTCCTGAGTGTTATTTTACTCACGAGCCTGCAGATGTCTGCCCGAACTGCGGACATGTCTATGAAAAAACACAGCGTGAAATCAAGGAGCAGCAGGAAGCAAAGCTGATTATGATTACAAGTGAGTATCAGGACGTTACTCAGTGCAGAAGTATACAGGAACTATACGCATACGCAAAAATCAAAGGTTACAAGCCCGGATATGCGTATGTGAAAGCTAAAGAATGGGGTTGGTTCAGATAAAAGAAATTGATATACAAAACAGCATACGCCTTGCGTTAAGCGGAAAGTGCGTTATCTTCCGTGCAAATGTCGGAGTGTTCAGTACGGCAGACGGAAGAACGGTGTCAACAGGACTTCCTAAAGGATTTTCGGATCTGTTCGGCTACCGAAAATCCGATTGCAAAGCGGTATTTATCGAAGTAAAAACGGCGACAGGAAAAGTAAGACCTCAGCAGGAGCAGTTTTTGAAAACAATGAGAAGCTACGGAGCTATCGCAGGGGTAGCAAGATCGGCGGCGGAGGCGCTAAAACTGATAGATGACAGCAAATGAGGTAATAGAGCTTGCAAGGCACAATACGCCGCTTCCGGACAATGCAACGCTTGCGGAGGGGTTATTGTATAAATCAATGCGTCTGACATATGCGGCGTTCCGTGAGGGCGAGATAACAAAGGAACAGGGCACACAAGAGCGCAAGCAGGCAGTAAAACAGTTTGACAAATACCAGCTGTACGAAAAAGCGTACAGAAACAACGCTAAGCGTGGCAAAGCAATAGGCGAGTTGTTATGCGAGGTAAACAAGCACGGCTGTGAGCTGTGTAAAAGGATAGCTAAAATATATGACGGAAGAGAGGCGCTTAAGGATGAACGGAGAGAAGATTAATCATCCCGAACACTACAAAGGCAATAAGTATGAAGCAATAGATATCATTGATGACTATCAGCTTGGTTTTAATCTTGGCAATGCTGTCAAGTACATACTCCGAGCAGGCAAGAAAGGCGATACACTCGAAGACTTGAAGAAAGCAACGTGGTACATCGAACACGAGATATGCAAGCTGATGAATGAGCAAGAGGAGAGAAAAGAGAAACGCTCTAAGCGTTGCTCCGAGTGCAAATGGTACAAAACAAATGATTGCATGATGGCTTATTGGGTGCATCATGGCACGGACATACGCAATTGTACTTGCTGTATGTGGGAGGCGAAAAAATGAAATCACATATTGCAGGAAGCAGTCTGACAAGCAGGGCAAGTATCGAAGACGCAGACAAAACACGGAAAAATCACGAGGCAGAGGTCGGATACCAGGAGAATATACGAAGGTCGGACGAGCTGAGATGTGAGATCAACAGCACAAGAAATCACGATGTCAAGCTGATGCTTGCACTGAGGTGTATCGAGCTGATGACCGGCGAGGAAGAATTTGAAAGGAGAAATTTAAATGAGTAGTTTTTACGAGTGCGAAATGAGACCCGGTTGCGTTGCCAGCCACAATAGGTATGGCAGTGTTACGCTTGTCACAGCTCTTGTGACGGAAGATTATCCTCAGCTGTGGGCTGTAGAGGCAAGAGATGGTGAGTTAAAAATTGTGCGTGAGGATGATTTGTACGATTTCGGATACTATGGGGAGTGATAGAATGACAAAGCAGAAACTTAAAGATTACCGTTACACCTGCAAGTGTATCAAGCAGCTTGAATCAGAGTTGAACGATGCGGCAGTAACCGACAGCACGCAGGGTTCGCAGAGCGAGTACCCCTATGTCAAACATAGCGTCACGATTTCCGGCGTTCCGGATAACGATACACACCTTGCCAAGAAAAGAAGACTGTCCGAACTTAAAGCACAGAAAGCAGAAGTAGAACGCTTCATCGGCAATATTGCGGACAATCAGACAAGGGATATGTTCTACTACAGGTACATACAAGGCTATACAATGGTGAGAACTGCGGTAGAAATCGGCGGAGATAACACACCCGACAGTGTGAGAATGCGAATAAATCGGTATTTGCGTTAATGTTGTTCGTTTTGTTCGTTTTAAGGGTGCTATAATTTAAAATGACAAAATATAAATAAATTGTTAACCTATAACCGCTCCCTAACCGGAGCGGCTATTTTTTATACCCAAAAGAAAGGACGGTGTACCGCCAATGACCGAAAGACAGAAGAAATTCGCCGAATACTACGCTCAGTGCGGTAACGCCGCCCAGAGTGCGATACAGGCAGGATACAGCGAGAAATACGCAGGTCAGAACGCTGACAAATTACTAAAAAATACTAACATAGCAGACTATATCCGTGAATTAACCGAAGCCGCCCAGACTGCCCGAATAATGACGGCAAGGGAACGGCAGGCGATACTTTCCGATATGGCTAAGGATAAACAGAACGAGCTGCCGGACCGTATCAGAGCTATTGACACGCTGAATAAGATGACGGGGGAGTACACGCAGAAGGTCAGCATTGACGGGGATGTGGGAGTGAAGATAGTTGACGACTGTTAAACTCAGCGACGTTATAGCGCCCTCGTTCTACGATCTGCACAAGGATATAAAGGCAGACAGGCACACGCATTACTGGCTCAAAGGCGGCAGAGGCTCGACAAAATCATCTTTTGCATCAACGGAAATTCCGCTCGGTATGATGAAAGACCCTATGGCGAATGCGGTCGTTATCCGAAAAGTAGGTTTATATCTGAAAGACAGCGTTTACGAACAGCTATTGTGGGCGATAGAAAGGCTCGGCGTGTCGCACTTATGGCAGTGCAGGCAGTCACCGCTTGAGCTTGTCTACACGCCGACAGGTCAGCGTATTTTATTTCGTGGCGCAGACAAGCCGAAAAAGCTGAAATCTACCAAAGTCAGAAAGGGCTATATCCGCTATGTGTGGTATGAGGAGGCGGACGAGTTCGGCGGTATGGAAGAGATACGCACCATCAATCAATCCCTGCTCAGAGGCGGTGCGACATACACCGTTTTTTACACGTTCAATCCGCCAAAAAGCCAAAGAAACTGGATAAACAGCGAGGTGCTTGTTCCCCGCTCGGACAAGATAGTGCATCACAGCGACTATCGTTCTGTACCTCCCGAATGGCTGGGCGAGCAGTTCTTGATTGAAGCCCGGCATCTTGAGCAGACAAAGCCGGAGCAGTACAGGCATGAATATCTCGGAGAGGTGACCGGCACGGGTGCGGAGGTATTTACGAACATTACTATCCGTCCTATCACGGACGAGGAAATAAAGTCATTCGATCATATCAAGCGTGGTATAGACTGGGGTTACGGCGCAGACCCGTTTGTATATATAACAGCTCATTTCGACAGCAAGCGAAACAGGCTGTTTATTTTTTACGAATTTTTCAGGTGCGCCGCAAAGTATGACGTTATTGCAAATGCAATCCGCAAGGAAAACACTCAAAACGGCACAATAATCGCCGAGTCTGCCGAGCCACGCTCAAACGATGAGCTGAGGGACAGAGGTCTTCGCATACGAACAGCTATCAAAGGTCCGGGAAGCGTCGAGCACGGTATAACGTGGCTGCAAAACCTCGAGGAGATCGTTATTGACAGTACACGTTGCCCGAATGCCGCCCGTGAGTTCAACGAATATGAGCTTGATCGCGACAGCAGGGGCGAGCTGAAAGCGGACTTCCCCGACAAGAACAATCACACTATAGACGCTATCCGTTATGCCCTCGAAGACTATATCGGCAAAAAGATAGTGAAATCAACGCTCAGCAAGCGGAAATTAGGCATTTATTAAGGAGATTTTATGATAACATCACCGATTTTTACAACAGATAAAACGGCGGAGATGATAACGCCGAAAGTAGCACGGGATTACATAGAAAAGCACGATAAGTACGAAATGCCACGTCTTGCTATGCTGGATAATTACTACTGCGGCAGACAGCACATCTGCGACAGACGCAAAAGTGACGATATGCTGAGCAACAACCGTGTTATGATAAATCACGCCGCATATATCGCAAAGTTCACATCTTCGTATCTGATAGCTACTCCTGTTTCTTACAGCGGTAAAGACGATACGGATATTACGGCAATAACCGATTGCCTTTCTTATGCCGACAGCAGTACGCAGGACGCAGACCTGGCACTCGATGCCGCAATATTCGGCAGAGCATACGAACTTATCTATATGGACGCTGACAGCCGCCCAAAGCTCGCCCGTATCACTCCGCTGTCCGCATTTGTCGTTTATGATGATACTGTGGAACAAAATCCCGTATTTGCCGTGTATTATTATCCCGTTTTTGAGCCGGGCAACAGCACGCCTGAGTGCTTCAAGTGTCAGCTTATGAACGATACGATAACGCAGGACTTTGAGCTTACAAGCAACTTCGGACTTAAATCGGAGGGCGAGGCGGTACCGCACTATTTCGGCAAAGTACCGCTGAATGAGATCTATAATGACGGTCAGCGACAGGGCGATTTCGAGCAGGTCATAAGCCTTATTGACGCATATAATACGTTGCAGTCAGACAGGGTCAATGATAAGGAGCAGTTCGTTGACAGTCTGATGTACATCAAAGGTCAGATACTCGGCGAAACAGATGATGAAAAGGCTGAAACCTACAGCGATATTCAGCGCAACAGGGTCGTTGAGCTGTCGCAGGACGGCGAAATAGGCTTTCTGACACGGCAGTTTGATGAAGCCAGTGTAGAAGTACTGAGAAAGAGTATAGTTACCGATATTCACAAGATTTCGGGTGTGCCTGATATGTCCGATGAGAGCTTTGCCGGAAATGCTTCGGGAGTGGCCATGAAATATAAGCTGTTGAACCTTGAGCAAATAACCAAAACAAAGGAACGTTATTTTACAGAGGGTTTGCGATACCGCCTTGAGTGCCTTTCCAACATAATCGGCATAAAGGGCGGTCATATCGATCCGAAGCTGATAGACATAACCTTTACACGCTCACTTCCTCAAAATGAGCTTGAATTATCCCAGGTGGTGGCAACGCTTGACGGTAAAGTGCCGCAGGAAACTTTACTGTCGCTCCTGCCGTTTGTTAAAGATCCTCAGAGTGCCGCAGAAGAACTCCGACAGCAGAAGCAGGACGCTATAGCGGCACAGCAGCAGATGTTTATGAACACACCGCTTGCAAGGGGTGAAAGCAATGACGAATCCGAGTAAGAAATACTGGGAGGACAGAGCCGCAGGACGAATGGTAAGCTACACGGCAAAAGCGGAAAGCACCGCTGATACGCTCGGTAAGGCTTATTACGCAACAGCACGGTATCTGCAAGTGGAAGCGAATGACGTTTTTAACGCCTTTACAGATAAGTTTGAATTGAGTATTGCCGAAGCCGAAACAATGCTCAAAAATGCACCGAATAAGTCTATGTTTGAACAGATGAAGACCGCTCTTGCTACCTGCACCGATGAGCAGAAGAAACAACAGCTTGAAACATTGTTATCATCGCCTGCATACGCCCACAGAATAGGGCGGTTGAATGATCTTGACAGCAAGATAAGTGATATGTGTTCACGTCTTGCAAACGTCGAAATAGGCGTTGATACAGAGCATCTGGGCGATATAATTCAGAATGCGTATATGCAGACGGTTTTCGATGTGACGAAGGGTGCGGATTACCGTGCGGCT
>OWJI01000095.1_pt1 | contig 68559 bp, 63 predicted proteins | sample 1732541 | NCBI WGS metagenome assembly OWJI01 (sample SAMN05065727, study PRJEB22554) | human gut metagenome | biome: ENVO:2100002; feature: ENVO:00000062; material: ENVO:00002003 | host: Homo sapiens | place: USA
GTTATGCTTAAGAAGCAAAAAGTATTTTTTGAAACACTTTTTCTGTATTTCAGATCGTTTTGTAAAATATTTTTACATTTTTTTATCCTGATGCTAAAAATAACGATTTAATTATGATATAATATGAACACTTGGCAAGACAGCAGAATGCTGCCAAGTGCCGGAATAACCCCGGGTCCTGGAATCCGGACAAAATTTATCAGCAGTGAGGGGATTTTACATGAAACTTTCAGCACGTATCCAAAGTTTAACTTCTTCACCTATCAGAAAGCTGTCGCCGTATGCAGATGCAGCTAAAGCGAAGGGTAAAAAAATCTACCATCTGAATATCGGACAGCCCGATATCAAAACTCCTGACCAGTTTATGGAAAGCATCCGCACTTATGACGAGCAGGTAATTGCTTATGGCAATTCCAAAGGCGAAGGTTTTCTGATCGAAGCGATACGCAAATACTATGCCGAAAAAGGTATGGATTTTGCTGCCGATGATATTTTTATTACCAACGGCGGCAGCGAAGCTTTGATTTTTGCTGTCATGGCCTTATGTGATCCAGGAGACGAAATCATGGTATTCGAGCCGTTTTATGCTAACTATACTACTTTTGCCAGAGAGTTCGGCGCTAAAATCAACGCTGTACAGACAAATGTGACTGACGGTTACCATCTGCCTGACGCTGCTACTATCGAAGCGCAGATCACGCCCAGAACAAAAGCTGTTTTACTGACTAATCCCGGTAATCCGACCGGTGTTGTTTATACACAGGAAGAAATGGATATGATTTCAGCAATCGTCCGCAAACATGACCTGGCTTTGATCGCTGACGAGGTATACCGTGAATTTGTTTATGACGGCGCTTACCGCAGCTTTGGCACAATGCCCGAGCTTGCCGACAACCTGATCATCATTGATTCGGTTTCTAAACGCTACAGTGCCTGCGGCGCCCGTATCGGCTGCATAATCAGCAAAAACAAAGAGCTTGCCAAGCAGATTATCAAATGCTGCCAGGGCCGTCTGTGCAGCCCGATTCTGGAACAGGTCGGCGCAGCCGCTTTATATACTACTCCCGTCAGCTATCTGGAGGAAGTGAATCAAGAGTACAAAAAACGCCGCGATACGATCGTTGCCGCTCTTAAAGAGCTGCCTGGCGTAGTTGCTTCCGATCCGAAGGGAGCCTTTTATATTATGGTGCAGCTGCCCGTAGACGATGCTGAAAAGTTTGCTATCTGGACTTTGGAAAATTTTGCTATTGATAACGAAACTGTTATGTTCGCTCCCGGCAACGGTTTCTACAGCGACCCTGAGTTGGGGGTTAATGAGGCTAGGCTGGCCTATGTTCTCAATTGTGATGATTTGAAAAAGGCAATTTATATCCTTGGTGAAGCACTGAAGGCATATCCAGGAAAAACTAACTGATAACTAAAGTAAAAGCCTTGAATACAAAAAGTATTCAAGGCTTTTTTATTTTTTAACGGCCGATATTGATAACCTGCCACGCGTCCAAAAGCTTAGTCAGGCTCCAGCGGGCATTGGCCGGGCTGGTAGAAGGCAGGAAATGCACAGTAATCCTCTGCAGATCGAGCTGTCTGGTATATTTTTTAAAGGCGGCGGCAGCTTTGCCTCCATTACAGCAGATAGTATGTATCTGCGGATGATTCTGCAAAAATCCGGCCAGATCGTTAGGCTGCTCGCAGGTAATATCTGAATCAAGACTGCCTTCACGTTCGCAGTAACCCAGTACGTCCCAAAGAGCTATACGGTTATCTAAAAGCATCTGCTTTTTATCAGCATAATCCAAAGGAACCTCAGCATAGCCTAAAAGCATCGTCATCAACGGCCAAAAACGATTCTGCGGATGTCCGTAATACTGCTGCATCTGCAAGGAACGAACACCGGGCATGGAACCGAGAATGAGCAGCCTGCTGTCTGTGTCAGCGACCGGGTCAAAGCTCTGACATTCACTCATCGTCCAACCTCCAGCTTATCATAATACGTTCTGCATCAGGCCTGGCCTTGATATTTACAGGAACCGGTTCTGCAAGCTGCTGCCAGCGCCGCAGATTATTGTTTTTCAGCCCGCGCAGCTTTGATTCCAGCTTGCTCGGGCAGGTTATTACTATGTTTCCCGCGCCTTGGCAAAGCAGCCTCTGCAGCTGTGGAGTCAGTTCGGCATAGAGCAAAAAGCTTTGCACAAGTTCACCAAAAGATGGGTGGAACGGTCCAGCAACAATATTACCTTCACTGCACAACTCTTCATCGGCCTGCAAGCCAACACGAATGACTTTGATCCCCGCCAGGGTTAATTTGCTGTATACATAAGCACTTTGCTCAACTGCTGCTTCCAGTGTCAGAGGCTCAAATTCACCACTTTCGTAAATATGCTCAAGCGGCGTGCCTTTTATTACCAGCAAGGGATAAATACGGGCAAAAGAAGGACCGAGCCTGAGCACCTGCTCAACCGTAGCTTTGACGCTGTCAAAGCTTTGACCAGGCATACCTACCATCAGCTGCAGACCGATCTCAAAGCCATACTGTTTCAGCAAAGAAACAGCCTTATAAACATCGGTGGCCTGATGCCCCCGCTCTGCCGCTGCCAGAACATTATCGTCCAGCGACTGCACACCCAGTTCTACCGTTTTTACGCCGTGTGCCTGCAGCAGCTCTAACCGGGCGGCATCAATATAATCAGGTCGGGTAGATAAGCGAACACTGCCAATAACGCCTTCCGCCAAAAGTTTATCTACAGGTCGGAAAAGTTCTGTCTGCAAGTCGACTGGCAAACCTGTAAACGAGCCGCCGTAAAAAGCCGCTTCGTTAGAAGGGCCCGGTTTGATCCATTGCAAATAGCGTTCGAGCTGCTGCTCTACGTCTCTCGACGATGCAGTCTGCTGACCGCTGATAGTTTTTTGATTACAGAACACGCACTGGTGCGGACAGCCCGCATGCGGTATAAACACAGGTATGATTGCCACTGCCCTGCCTCCTTGTATTAAACGTTTATTATAGTGCGGCTTATTAGTGCGCCTGCATTTTTATCAACATGCTTGATAATTGCATTATACCCGTATCACCGCTCCCGGTCAATGCCCGCCATACGCCCTGGTGTCATTCACAAAATTTTACTTGCCTTTTTTAGAAAATGTTGCTATAATCCAATTAGTCCGATTTCGGACTTTATTGAAAAAGGAGGGCGCTTATGCATAAAGAGCTGCAACGGATACGCCACGGCTACTACGACCTTTGGTTCGGCACAAACGCCGTCTATGAACGCTGGGCCAAATCACACGGACTCAATAACAATTTACTGCTGACCCTGTATTTGCTGAAGGAATTTCCAAATGACTGTACCCAGCATCTGATCTGCGAAAAACTGATGCTGCCCAAACAGACGGTCAACAGTATTTTGTCCGGATTGGAAGACAAAGGCTTCGTCGAAAAAATAATCAGTCCTACTGATAAACGTGTCAAGCTGCTGGTTTTTACCAGGCAGGGCGCTGCTTATGCCGACGAACTTTTACAAAAAATGGATAATTTTGAAGAACGGGCGCTACGTAATATGACTGACGCCCAGCGTAACGCACTGCTGGAAGGCGGCTTTGCCTGGATGAAGGCTTTACGTGACGCCATAGATGATTAGGAGGATATCATGGGATTTGTATATTTAGGTTTAGCTATTGTTTTGGAATTACTGGGCACAACATTTTTGAAATACACACTGGGCTTTACTAAGCTGTCACCTTCGCTGGTAGTAGTTGCAGCTTACACAGGCGCTTTTTATTTTCTGTCCCGTTCACTGCAGTTTATTGATTTGAACATTGCGTATGCAACCTGGGCAGGTATCGGTGTCGTTGCCGCAGCCATCATTTCAATGCTGGTCTTTCACGAAAGCATCAACGCCATCGGCGCCGTCGGTATGGCTTTGGTCGTCAGCGGCGTAGTTCTGCTGAACCTGTATGGACCTTCACACTGAGCTGAACAGCAGACAAAGAAAACCCTTGCCGGTAAACCGGCAAGGGTTTATTTTATTTAGGAAAGCCTGTCAAAGGCGCGCCCATTTTTTCAAGAGCGCTTTTAGCAGCCTGCTGTTCCGCTTCCTTTTTCGTCCTGCCTTCGCCTGAACCGATATGCTTACCGTTAACGGAAACAATGGTGGCAAAATGTTTGTTGTGTTCAGGACCTTTGGAACCGATCAGCTCGTAGACGATATCAACATCGCCATCCTGCTGCGCAACTTCCTGCAGCCTTGTTTTAAAATCACTGCAAATGCCGTGCGTACAGATAAAATCCAGCTCGGCTTTCATTAACCCCAGTAAAAATACACGGGCTGCTTCCATACCCTGGTCTAAATAATAAGCCCCAAGTACAGATTCAAAAGCGTCGGCCAGGATAGAAGCGCGTTCGCGTCCTCCTGACAAACCTTCTCCCTTTCCTAAAAGCAGGTAATCACCAAGATTTATTTTACGGGCATATTCAGCCAGAGATGCTTCGCAGACGATATGGGCCCTGAGCTTGGTAAGTTCTCCTTCGTTAAGGTTGGGGAAAGTGCAGTACATATATGTACTGACGATAACGCTGAGCACGGAGTCGCCTAAAAATTCTACGCGTTCGTTATGTTCCGGACGCGGTAATTCTTTAGATTCGTGAGCGTATGATGTATGCGTCAGAGCGCTGTTTAGAAGTTCCAGCTCGTGCATTTCGATGCCAAGGCTTTGACAGAACTTCAGCAGCTGCTCTTTGCGCGTGTCTTGCATTTAAATCACTCTATTCTCAATTAAGCTTGATATTTTTTGAAGAGAATGGTGGCATTATGGCCGCCAAAGCCGAAGTTATTGGACAGAGCCGCTCTTACTTCTGCTTTACGGGCTACGTTAGGAACATAGTCGAGATCCAGACCTTCTTCTAAATCAGGATCTTCATAGTTGATCGTCGGAGGGATAATACCATTCTCAATTGTCATGACGGTAGCAATTGCTTCTACGCCGCCTGCAGCGCCCAGCAAATGTCCTGTCATGGATTTGTTGGAGCTGATAGTCATTTTATAAGCATGATCGCCAAAAACCTTTTTAGCAGCTAAAGTTTCATTCAAATCATTACGATGGGTAGAAGTGCCATGAGCGTTGATGTAATCAACGTCTTCCGGCTTCATACCAGCATCGTCGATAGCCTGCTGCATGCACAGCGCAGGCATTTCACCGCTCGGATCAGGAGCAGTGATGTGGTAAGCATCGGCATTCATGCCAAAGCCTACCACTTCAGCATAGATATGAGCTCCACGTGCCAAAGCATGTTCCAGCTCTTCCATAACTACTACGCCGGCACCTTCACCCATAACAAAACCGTCGCGTTTTTTATCGAACGGACAGGAGGCCTTTTCAGGATGTTCGTTGTTTGTGGAAAGAGCTTTCATGTTACCGAAGCCTGCTATAGCAACAGGAGAAACAGCAGCTTCTGTGCCGCCTGCGATCATAATATCGGCATCGCCATATTGAATAGTGCGCAAAGCGTCGCCTATACAGTTAGTGCCGGTAGCACAAGCTGTGATGATAGCGGTATTAGGGCCTTTAAAGCCTAAAGCAATAGAAATCTGGCCGGCAGGCATATTCGGGATCTCCATCGGAATGAAGAACGGACTAATTTTACCTGGACCTTTTTCGCCATATTTTAAAGACTGCTCGAGGAAGGTATGGATGCCGCCAATGCCGCTGCCAACGCAAACGCCGGCACGAACGGGGTCAATTTTTTCCAGATCGAGTTCAGCATCTTCCACTGCCAGTTTAGCAGCCGCTACAGCAAACTGGGTCACACGATCCATACGTTTGCCTTCTTTTTTATCGCCATAGTTAGCAAAATCAAAATCTTTAACTTCGCCTGCAATTTTAGTGGTGAAGCCAGGATCAGAAGCATCAAACTGGGTAATGAGACCGATACCGGATTTACCAGCGATCAGATTACCCCAAAATTCATCTTTGCCGATGCCGATTGGAGTAATCGGGCCAACACCGGTAATAACGACTCGTCTTTTCAAAATAAATCACCTCAAATTAAATTTTTGCTATTTCTTCTTTCAGTCTTCTGAAAATTTCTTTCACGGGTAAAATTTCTTTGATCTTCCACATATTGGCACCTGTAAAAACAAGGCCGGTTTCAACATCGCCTTGCTGAGCTCTGGTGAGCGCGCGGATGATGCAGAAGCTGCGGGAGCATTGTTTAAGGCAGTTATCACAGGTGCGGGGACGCGGCTGCGTACCTTCCAGAACCTGTTTGGCAAAAGGATTAAGGATCGCCCTGCCTTTATAGCCAACGGGACTGTCGATCTGTACAACGTCCTCTTTGGTCATTTTGAGATATAATTCTTTCAGCGCCGGAGCACCGTTGGATTCTTCGCTGGCGGCAAAACGACTGCCCATCTGCACACCGCTGGCCCCTAATTTAAGAAGCTCCGCTACAGCTGCGCCGTCAGTAGCTCCGCCGGCGGCGATAACCGGAATATTGACCGCCTTGACAATGTCAGGCAGAATATCTTTGATGGACTGTTGAGTCCCAAGATGTCCTCCCGCCTCTGTTCCTTCCACTACAATAGCGGCTGCACCGAGCTTTTCAGATATTTTAGCTAGTTTGACAGAGGAAACGATGGGCACTACGGCTACGTTATGTTCACGCCCCACGGCGAAAATATCTCTTGAAAAACCGGCACCGGCAACGATCAGGTCAATTTTTTCTTCGGCAGCAGTGGTAATTAGCCCAAGAAATTCGCGGGCCGCAACCATGGCATTAATGCCGATGATGCCTTTCCCGCCGGTAAGCTTTCTGGCCAGCCGGATCTCTTTACGCAGCTCGTCAAACGCCATGCCGGACGCTGCGATGAGTCCTATTCCGCCTTCCTGCGCAACGGCTGCCGCCAAACGCGCGGTAGACAGTCTGATAGCCATTCCGCCTTGTATGATCGGTACTTCGGCTGTCAAATCACCTATTTTAAGTACTGGTAGTTTCAACAAATATCCCCCATTTCAGGACTACTGCAACTGTCAGGGAAAGCTCCTAAGAGCTTTCCCTTGAGCTGCTAAAAGATTATTTTTCTTCATCCAACATTTTGACTGCATCAGCCACGGTGCGGATTTTTTCAGCTTTTTCGTCAGGGATTTCAACTTCAAATTCCTCTTCGAAAGCCATGATTAATTCAACGATGTCGAGGGAGTCAGCGCCCAGATCATCGATGAAGGATGATTCCATCTTTACTTCATCAGCGTCAACGCTCAATTGCTCGACAGTAATGTCTCTTACTTTTTCGAAAGTGCTCATTTACGATTCACCTCCTTCCAAAGGTCTTTTTTTAAGAATTGCATAATTACATTACCATACCACCGTCAACATGTAAAGTCTGACCGGTTATGTAAGCAGCATCGTCACTTACAAGGAACAATACTGCCTTGGCAATATCTTCAGGTTCGCCAAGACGCGCCAGCGGGATGCCGGCTTCCATATCGGCTACTACTTTTTCTGGTAAAACGCTGGTCATATCAGTTTTGATAAAACCAGGTGCCACACCGTTAACAGTGATGCCACGGGCGGCAACTTCTTTAGCTACAGATTTGGTGAAACCGATGCAGCCTGCTTTTGCTGCAGCATAGTTGGCCTGACCGGCATTGCCCATTACACCTACGACAGAGGTGATGTTGACGATACGGCCCGCTCTTTGTTTCATCATGTATTTGACAGCTGCTTTAGTGCAGTTGAAAACACCTTTGAGGTTAGTGTTCAGCACTGCGTCCCAATCTTCTTCCTTCATACGCATCAGTAGATTGTCACGAGTGATGCCTGCATTATTGACTAAAATGTCGATACGGCCGAATTCTTTGATAACGGCATCGATCATTTCAGTGCAGACTTCAAGCTTGGCAACGTCACCCTGCAGCAGCAGAACTTTGCGTCCCATAGCTTCGATTTCAGCAGCCACTGCTTCAGCAGCAGCTTTGTTACCGGCATAATTGACAGCGACATCAGCTCCTGCAGCAGCCAGCGCCACTGCGATAGCTTTACCGATACCGCGGGAAGCACCTGTAACCAGTGCGATTTTACCTTCTAACTGCATTTTAACGAACCTCCTTAAAATAAGCAAGTGTTTTTTCAAGGCTTGCTTCATCTTCGACGTTCAAAGCAGCCATACCCTTGGCAATTTTTTTAGTAAAACCGGACAGAACCTTGCCTGGGCCGACTTCGACAAAAGTATCGACGCCGCCTGCGATCATATGGTTGACAGAGGTTTCCCAAAGTACAGGCATAGCAGCCTGACGGATCAGAGATTCTTTGATTTCTTCTCCTTTGGTAACTTCAGTTGCAGTTACATTAGCTACGACAGGAATCTTAGCGTCGTGGAAGGTAATAGTTTCAAAAACTTCAGCCAGACGTTTGGAAGCCGGCTGCATAAGAGTGCTGTGGAAAGGTGCGCTTACGGGAAGAAGAACAGCGCGTTTGGCTCCGGCTTCTTTCAACGCCGCCAAAGCTTTGTCCACTGCGCCTACAGAGCCTGCAATAACGACCTGGCCAGGGCAGTTGAAGTTTACTGCCTGTACAGCTTCACCGCATTCAGCTTCAACAGTACGGCAGATATCAATGATTTTATCGCTTTCAAGACCTAAGACAGCGGCCATGCTGCCTTCGCCAACAGGAACAGCTTCCTGCATGAACTGGCCACGTTTACGAACGATACGGACAGCATCAGCAAAGTCCAAAGCACCTGCCAAAACCAAAGCAGAATATTCACCCAGGCTATGGCCAGCAGCAACTTCGCAGCTCAGTCCGTTTTCTTTCAGCACCTCAGCACAGGCTACGCTGGCAGTCAGGATAGCCGGTTGAGTATTAAAGGTCAGACGCAGCTGATCTTCCGGACCATTAAAACACATATCGCTGATGGAGAAACCCAAAGCTTCGTCAGCAGCTTCAAAAACCTTGCGAGCGCAAGTATAGTTATCATAAAGATCTTTACACATACCTACAGTTTGGGAACCTTGTCCCGGGAATACAAATGCAATTTTGCTCATTGGGAAAACCTCTCTTTCGTCTTTTGCTCAATTGTTCTTGCAGGTTTATTTACTCCATTTAAGCACAATGGAAGACCATGTGAGGCCAGCACCGAAACCAACCAACAGTACTGTACCGCCTTTTTTAAGTACGCCCTGCTCCTGCGCCTCGCACAGGGCAATGGGAATGGAAGCAGCGGAAGTATTGCCGTATTTATCGACATTTACCCAAACTTTTTCCATTGGCATTTTCAAACGTTTAGCAGCACTGTTAATAATGCGGATATTAGCCTGATGCGGAACCAGAAGATCGACATCAGCCGGTTCAAGACCTGCTTTAGCTAAAGCTCGTTTAGCCGTTTTGCCCATGATCTGGATTGCAAATTTAAATACTTCATTGCCGTTCATATGGATAAAATGCTCTCTTGCATCTACTGTTTCGTGAGAAGCCGGTCTGCGGCTGCCTCCAGCCGGCTGGAACAGATATTTTCCGCCGCTGCCGTCGCTGCCGAGATCGATACCCAAAACACCAAGACCATCCTCGACTTCACCAATGACCGCCGCTCCTGCACCGTCACCAAAAAGAACGCAGGTATTGCGGTCTTCCCAGTTCATAATGCGGCTTAAAGTTTCAGCACCGATGATGAGCGCTTTTTTGTACAAACCGGATTTTACCATCTGGCTTGCTACGCCCAGACTGTAAACAAAGCCGGAGCAGCCTGCGGACAGATCGAATGCAGCTGCGTTTTTAGCGCCGATACGGTCCTGTACCAGACAAGCAGTAGAGGGAAAAGCATGGTCAGCAGAAGCAGTTGCTACGATGACCAGTTCGATTTCTTCAGGGCTTACGCCTGCGTCAGCCAAAGCACGTTCTGCCGCAATAACGGACATATCGGATGTAGCTTCACCTTCAGCGGCAATATGCCTGTTTTTAATGCCTGTACGTTCAACGATCCACTCGTCGCTGGTTTCTACTATTTTTTCAAGATCATGGTTGGTCAGCACCTTTTCAGGCACATAGCAGCCCAGACCTAAAATACCAACTGCTTTTTCCATTTATATTTCCTCGTTTCCTTTTCTTGATTTCACGATATTGCCGGCGATATGTTCAACTACATCACGCTCAGCAAAATCTATAGCCACGCCGATTGCATTTTTGATAGCCTTTGCTTTACTGCTGCCATGGCAGATAATAAAAGGTGCCTTGACACCCAAAAGCAGCGCACCGCCGTATTCAGCCGGATCAAGCCGCTTGGCAAGCCCCTTCATAGCCGGTTTGATCAAAAGTCCGCCCAGTTTGGCCAGAAAACCGCCATTCAAAATAGCTTCTTTCATTAACTTCATTATAGCACTTGCAAGACCTTCTGCAAACTTCAGGACTACATTGCCGACAAACCCGTCGCAGACGACTACGTCAACAGTGCCTTTGTTAATGTCACGGCCTTCTACATTACCGACAAAGTTGATATGTTCTTCAGCCTTGAGCAGAGGATAAGTAGCAAGAGCCTGCTCGTTACCTTTTGTTTCTTCTTCACCGATATTCAAAAGCCCGACGCGCGGATTTTTTATTTTCAGCATCAACTCAGCATAAACGCTGCCCATGATAGCACTTTGCACCATATGTTCGGGTTTGGCGTCGACTTTAGCACCGCTGTCTAAAACTACTGTCGTCCCGGTAAGACTTGGGATAGGAGTCGCGATAGCCGGACGTTCGATGCCCCTGATGCGTCCCAGTCCAAACAATGCTGCGGCTACTGCCGCCCCTGTGCTTCCTGACGATACCAGCGCATCACACTCTTTATCACGCAGCAGCTTCGTAGCAACGACGATAGACGCATCTTTTTTGGCTTTTACTGCTATACCTGGATGTTCATCCATATTAATAACTTCGCTGGAATGATGTACTGTGATTTTTCGTTCATCAGCAGCATTATATTCCTCCAGCAGTTTTTTTATAATTTCGGAGTCGCCTACGAGAACGACTTCGCAGTCATACGCTCTGACAGCCTGGACAGCTCCCAAAACCAGTTCTTGAGGTCCATAGTCAGTTCCCATCACATCAACCGCAATTTTCACTATTTCTCGATCCTTTCGTTGGGCAGTGATACAATAATGAATTTAGCACGAAACACTTCTTCGTTATTGTTGCGAACTTTGACCCAGATAACATATTTATCATGCTCACGGCGGATCACCTCCGCCTTAGCGACTAAGGTTGCACCGGCATAGACCGGTACTTTATACTTAACATTACCAACCCCTGTCAAGGCCGCATCTGCATCGACTACAGCCAGAGCCAGGGTATTGGCCATCGCAAACATATAGTAACCGCGTGCGACGCCTGTTTTTTCCAGCACCATTTCCGGCGTTATTTTCAGCATCGAAATACCGATCTTATTCAATTCCAGATCAATAAGATCGCCGACAATATCTTTTTTGTCGATGGCTTTCAATTTTGTCTGAGCAGTTTCGGCCATCTGACGTGTACGTTCACGTACTTCCGGAATATTCATCCGCAGGCGATCCAAACGGATTGTCTGGATACTGACTTCAAGTGCTTTAGCAAGCTGCTCGTCTGTCAAAAATGGATTGCGTTCCAACATCTTGGACAGATTTTCCTGCCGTATTATTTTTTTGGAAGAATTCATTTTATCACCCAACTTTAGTACCAACTATTAATATCTAGAGGTATTATAAAAGTTCACAATAAAAAAAGCAAGTAAAAATTTTAATTCCATGCTTAATTTTCCGAATAATTCACAAGTTAGTCACAATCAAATGCCCAACGGTTTTCAAACAGATTTTTTACTTTGCCTGTATCACCTTAGTACCAGCCAATAAAAAGCAAAAATCCCCGTACCTTAATGGTACGGGGATTTAAAGCTGCAAGATTATTGTTCTTTAACGATAACTTGTTTGCCGTTGTAATAACCACATTCGGGACAAACGCGATGCGGCATTTTCATCTCATGACATTGCGGACATTCGACTAAGCCAGGAACTGTAAGTTTCCAGTTCGCACGACGGGAATCGCGACGAGCTTTGGACATTTTTCTCTTTGGTACTGCCATCTTTGATACACCTCCTCAAGCTAATGAATGTGAATTTAATTTTTGATGAATTGCTTTAATGCCGCCAACCTGGGATCGACTGTGGTAGTATCACAGCCGCAGTCGCCTTTATTTCTATCGGCGCCGCAGACCGGACACAAGCCCTGACAATCGATCCTGCACAAAGCTTGAAGGGGCTCTGCCAGCAGGAGACTTTCACGAATCGGTTCCGTCAGATCGACGATATCAGATTCATAAATAAAAGCATCATTTTCGATATTCTCAGCACTTGCCGGATAGAATTTTTCCAATACTTCAGCCGTACTCTTACCTGTAAAGGCTTTAAGGCAGCGTCCGCAGGTCCTGTTGACCATGGCTTCAACCATAGCTTCCAAAAGCAAAACATCACCGGCATTGGATATCGTGCCTTTTACGGTCACCGTTCCTGTCAGCGGAAGATCCGCTTCGGTAATGTTCAATTCTGCTGGTTTCAGTTCATAGGAAAAGTCTTTTTTACCGACCAGTCTTTTCTTGATTTCTGCGACATTTATCTTTATCATATTTCACCAATCGTATCAATTATAGCTATGCTCTAAATCTTTGTCAAGAAAAAAGCGTAACTTTTATTATAATTTAATGATGCGGCGACAGATATTCAGTGTATCACGGGCAATGACCAGTTCTTCATTCGTGGGAATCACAAAGATCTTGACCCGCGCCCTTTTGATACTGATTTCCATCTGTTTACCGCGCAGTTTGTTAAGTTCCGGATCAATACGCGTACCAAGATATTCCAGACCATTACAGATCTTATCACGCATAAACGGAGAGTTTTCACCCAGACCTGCTGTAAAGATGATGGCATCAACGCCACCCATGGCAGCAACATAACCACCAATATATTTTTTGACCTTATAAGCGAAAATGTCTATAGCAAGCTGACTGCGTTCATCACCGCGGTTAGCGGCACTTTCCAGATCACGGAAATCACTGGATAGCCCTGAAATACCTAAAATACCGCTGCGACGGTTCAGATAATCGTCGATCTGCTGTGCATTCATATTTTCTTTTTCCATCAAAAAAGGAATGATAGCAGGGTCGATCTCGCCGGAACGTGTACCCATGACAAGTCCTTCCAACGGTGTATACCCCATGCTGGTATCGATGGATTTACCATATTTGATCGCAGCAATACTAGCGCCATTACCCAAATGACAGGTAATAAAACGCAGGTCGCTCATATGCTCGCCCATCATTTCAGCCGCCTGCTGGGCTACATATTTATGGGAAGTTCCATGGAAGCCATAGCGGCGCAGTCCGTATTTGACATACATTTCGTAAGGCAGGCCATACAAATAGGCAATCTTTGGCATAGTCTGATGGAACGCCGTATCAAAAACAGCTACCTGAGGAGTATTATACATCAGGCGCATACAGGCTTTGATACCATACAGGTTCGGCGGGTTGTGCAGCGGTGCAATCTCAGCGCAGGCCTCGATCCCGTTCAAAACATCATCGCTGATCAGTACCGAATCGGTAAAGCGTTCGCCGCCGTGCACTACACGGTGCCCAACAGCATCGATTTCATCCATACTGTCAATAACGCCATATTCTTCATTAGTCAGGGCATCCAGCGCCATCTGGATGCCAACAGAATGGTCAGGTATCTCGGCGCTGATATCTACTGTGTATTTGCCCGTAGGCGTGTGTTTGAGAACAGAACCTTCCATACCAATCCGTTCGATCAGACCTTTGGCCAGCACCTGCTCGCCGTTCATATTAAGAAGCTGATATTTAATTGAGGAGCTACCGCAGTTGACAACGAAAATAATCACAGTTTTCCTCCATTTGTGCAAAATTTAGCTTGCGCTCATAGCACGTTTTATTATATCATATAGTATACACTATTTAAATGATAATCGCTAGTATAAACATTATAAATGAGGGAGAATATGAATGAGCAAAGCAATAGGAATCGTAGCAGAATATAATCCTTTCCACAACGGCCACGCCCATCATCTGCGCGAAGCAAAGCGGATAGCCGGCAACAGGCCTGTCATTGCCGCTATGAGCGGCAGCCTTGTACAGCGCGGCTTGCCCGCCCTGACTGACAAATGGACCCGTGCCAGAATGGCCGTTTTAGGCGGCGTTGACCTGGTTTTAGAGCTACCGACAGTTTTCACCTGCCGCAGTGCGGAATTTTTTGCTGCAGGAGCTGTAAAATTACTGGCTGCTACCGGGATGGTATCGCATCTTGCTTTTGGTGCGGAAGCGGCCAATTCGCAGCAGCTGATGCTGACCGCAGAATTTTTGAACGAACCTGTTTTTCAGGACGCACTGCATCATTATCTGGATGAAGGGCACAGTTATGCCAAGTCTTTAGAGCTTACGCTGGCGGAAGACCCTTCCATGCTGACGATTGCTGAACATCCTAACAATATCCTGGCTTTAGAATACTGCCGCCAGCTTCTGCACGGCGGTTACGAGATAGAACCTGTCGTCGTTAAACGCCGCGGCAGCGGCTATAAAGATAAAACCATCAACGGGCCTATTGCCGGCGCAACAGCCATCCGTGAGCATTATCGCGGCTATGGCATCGATGAAGCGCTGCTCAGCACGGTTCCGGCAACTACAGCCCAGCTGCTGCGTGAGGCAGATCTTCAGTACCGAATGGATATCAGTGATAAAATTCTGAACCATCTGCTTTTATACAAGCTGCGTTCTTTGACACCGTCCCAAATAGCCGCAGCCTGCCAATGCAGCGAAGGATTAGAAAACCGTCTGGCAGAAGCTGCTTCCTGCACTACATTCCAAGACGTAGTCAGCGCCACAGTTACCAAACGTTATCCCGCTTCACGTGTCAGAAGACTGCTGATGCAGCTTTTACTGCAGCAGTATCGCGCTATGTTCGATAATGCCAAAGACCCAGCTTACATCCGTGTTCTGGCCTTTAACGACCGCGGCCGCGAACTGTTGAAAGAAATGCAGGATTCTGCTCAGCTGCCTGTAATTATCAAACTGGGGCGCAACGTCTTGGAAAAATACGGAGAGAAAGTCGAGCAGCAGCTTTCCGTTGATATTGCGGCAACTAATCTGCTGACCCTTCTGCAAAAGAATCACCAACCACAATACAACAACGATTATACTGTCTCTCCGATCTATATTCAAAAATAATAAAGCAACAAAACAAAAAGCCTTCCGCTTGAGCGGAAGGCTTACTTTTTTTCAAAAGCTTATTCTTCGTCTTCTTCCTCTTCCATCGCCAGAAGTTCCATATCACGCTGAGGGCGTGAAGACATAACGCTTTCACGTTCAGCATTAACGGAAGCGCGGTTATCGTTTACAGCCTGTAAAGCGGACTGCAGACTACCGCTCAAATAGCCAAGCATATCATCGGCATATTGCAGCACATCGTGTTTTACACGCTCAACATAAGCATCAGCTTCGTCTTTCATTTCCTGCTGATTACGCAAAGCAGTACTCTTTACATCTTCAGCAAAGGCTTCTGCCTGTTTGGAAATTTCTTCCTGACGCATTAATCTTTCAGATTCGGATTTTGCCAATTCTAAAATACGGTCAGCTTCGGTTTTAGCCTGCAAAACAATATTGTCAGCTTCTTCATGAGCTTTGGTGACGATTGCTTTTTGTTCTTCAAGCAGTCTGGTAGCGCTTTTGACTTCTTTGGGAATCGCTTCCTTCAAATCATCCAGGATACCCGCCAAATCGCTCTCTTCGATAATGATCTTATCAGTAAGAGGTATACGGTTAGCCTCAGAAATAAGGTTATACATTTCATCAAAAATTCTGTCTAAAGTCGCACTTGTACTTCTATCAATCATCATCAAACTCAACCTCTTTCTAATATTATTCTTTGCTTATAACAAGGCTTTTGATCCGATCTTCCACACATTCAGGAACAAGACCATGGATACAACCGCCAAAGGTTGCCAATTCTCTTATTCCAGAGGAACTTAGGAAAGAGTAATTAGCATTAGTCATAATAAAGACTGTTTCTAAGTTATTGTCTATTTTTTTTATGAGCAGAGCGCGCTGAAATTCATATTCAAAATCAGAAAACGCACGTAAGCCCCTTACAATAAAAGGAGCTTTTTCCTGCCTGCAGAATTCATTTAAAAGACCGGAAAAACAGGTTACTCTGGCATTAGGGATATGTTTTGTCGCATCCCTGAGCATTTCTACCCTTTCCTCCATGGTGAACATTGCTTTATCTTTACCCGGATTATGAAAAACGCTGATAATGATCTCGTCAAACATTTGGCTCGCCCGTTCAAAAATATCGAGGTGGCCATTAGTAACCGGGTCAAAACTACCCGGACAGATCGCTCTACGCACTGTTTAACCTCCTAGAAGCTGCAACGCAGTCTGATCATAAATTCAATTATCTTGTTCCTTATTCGACGTACGTTTCTGTATTCCTGCTATTTTTTCACAAATTTATTTTATTATTTTACAACATTTTATTATACTTTGGCAAATCTTATAAACGAAAGTAAAGTTTCGCCATAGGCTTCCTGACGCACAAGCTCAAAGCACGCTGCCAGCACACCTATTTCATCATGCTTTGAATGTTCGATGATCAGATAGCCTCCGTCTTCAAGTACTTGAAAGTGTTCCATTTTCTGCAGAACTTTCTGAACCCAGCCTTTATTATAGGGAGGGTCGCAGAATGCAAAATCAAATTTTAATCCCTGATGATGCAGATGTTCGATAATATTTACCGCGCTGCCTTTGAGAACCTGAACATCAGCCTCCGCCCGGCATTTAACGATGTTGCTTTGTACCAGGCGCAGAGATTCCCGGCTTTCATCGACAAAAGTAACCGCAGCAGCGCCGCGGCTCCACGACTCCAACCCCAGATTACCTGTTCCGGCAAACATATCCAAAACACGTGCGTCGATAATTTTAGTGCCAATAATATTAAACAGAGATTCTTTGACCCTATCAGACGTGGGACGCACGTCCATATTCTTTGGCACAGTCAATTTCAGCCCCCGTGCCTTTCCCGTAATTATCCGCATTCAAAAAACTCCGTATCTGTAATATAATAAATATAACAAGAACGGCAAAGGAGACAGCCTATGAACAAGAAAAAATTTATTCTGCTCGCATTACTACTGCTCTGTGCCTATTTTTATGAATTATTCGGCGGTATGCCTGCAACTGTCCCATTTGCGCTTCAGCCTGTAAAAGCCGATACTTCGCTGCTGCTGGCTCCGTTAGACAGCCGCCCTCCCTGCACCGCTATGGTCAGAAAACTGGGAGCACTGGCTTCTATCAACGTGATTACACCGCCGCAAGAACTTCTTGACAATTATAACACACCTGCTGATAAAGAAAAACTGTTTGCCTGGCTGAAAAATGAAATGCCGCAGCATCCAGCCGCAATTTTATCAGCTGATCTTTTAGTACACGGCAGTCTGCTGGGCTCACGCGTGCCTTTGGGAACAATTAACGATGAAGAAAAGTTTTTGACTTTCGTAAACAAACAGCATGCTCTCAATCCACAAATCGATATGGCGGTTTTTTCCGTCATTCCACGATTGCTGGTCAGCGATCAGCTGATACCAGACAGCTGGTATCAATGGCACCTGATGCGTTATGCAACATTAAAGGATATGGCAGAAACCTTTGGCGATCCTTATTTTACCAGGCAGCTGCTGGCGATCGATGCACGCATACCGGATGATATTAAAACAAAGTACAGCAGTCTGTATGCCAACAACGACAATTTTAACAAAAAACTGGTCCAGCTGGCACGCGCAGACGGCCTGACTTTGGCTATCGGGCAGGACGACGCCCAGCCATTTGGGCTTCCTAATCGTAATGCCAATCATGCGCTGGCATATATGAAACATGCAGCTTTAGGTTCCAGCGGACTTATTACAAGCGGAGCTGATGAAATATCAGTTTTACTGCTGACCAGATATTATAATAAACTGTATAATTACAAACCGCGCATTTTTGTAGAGTATTCCTCCCCTAAAGTCGCAGCTAAACTCATGCCCTATATGCCCTGTTCTGTTGACGCAAGCATCAGGGACAAAATAAATTTTATCGGTGGTCAGCTTACAGATAATGCTGCTGTCGCAGACTTTATTTTATTCGTACACTGCGGCGACGATGACAATCAACCTAATAAAGCTATGCTGCAAAAACTTAACACCCTGCTTATATCAGACCGCCACATTGCGCTGGTTGATCTTACGGCCAACTATACTGAAAACGAACTTTTAATACCTAAGCTTTTGGAGGCTAAAGTACCGCTCAGCAGACTGGCAGCTTTTTCAGGCTGGAATACTTTAAGTAATTCACTGGGAACCGCGCTTAGTCAAGCAACATTATTTACCGGCCAGCTGCACCGATTACCGCAATCAGAACATCCGTCACTGTATGCCCAAAATCTGAACTTCACAGTTGAACGTTTACTTGATGATTATGCCTATCAGAAATTAATGCATGCACAGTTAACTACATTATTGAAACTGAAAAGCTATACGCCAACTGATTTGGGAGAAAACAAGTTTTTTGCAGAAACGCTTATTCGTGGCTTTTTACAGCGGCAAAAGATTCAGCTTCTATATGGAGACCTTGGCCGTACACCTTTTTATCGCAATAAAGACAGTAATTATTATTTAACGGGTATCGACATAAATGTAAACCTGCCCTGGGCACGTATTTTCGAAATCAATCTTGATACAAACTGCAGTTTTGGGGAAAACCACAGGCAGAGAAACAGCTTTGCCAACATTTAGTAAATAAATAAAATCAGAATATCGGCTTTTTTCTTTGACAAGAGCATGATATCATAATTAATAAACAAGAAGTCACCATTAATAGCTACAACAATATAGCTTAACTTTTGAAATAAAGAAGGGTTTATTTTATGATTCCTCTTTCCAGACTGATCATTTATGTTTTTATATTATGGTTTTGCTATATGGCGTATCTGGTAAAATTCAGATAGCTATTTGAGAAGAAACACTACGGGAAAATTTTTTCACTGCTCTGATAAAAAGCATTTCAAATAATTCTTTTCAAGCAAAATAAAAAAGCCGCAGAAGGCTCTGCGGCTAACTTTTTAAGTGGTCGGGGCGGCGAGATTCGAACTCACGGCCTCTTGTACCCGAAACAAGCGCGCTACCAAACTGCGCCACGCCCCGACTTAAGTTACATCACTTACTGCAACGTAAATATTATATAAAATAACAAATAGTTTGTCAATGATATTTTTTATATTTTTAAAATAAAAAGCTTCCCTGCTGCCAGAGAAGCTTTTCAGACATCAGCCTTGTGTAACTACACGAATATTAGTAACGTTGAATGCTTCTGCGATAGCAGGCAGGCATTCGCGTTCGATATTAGTACGGTGCAGCTCATTATCGGCGACCAGCATGATCCTCGGTCCGCTCAAATTGATATTATGCACATTACTGATCAAGCGTTTGAAACTGTCTTCTCCCAAGCTCTCTTTCAATTTGGCAAGGCCTTCCATCAGATACGGCTTTTCTTTAGCCATACGCTGTTCCAGCGGAGTAAACGGCACTGTAACTACACGCGCATCTTTAGCCAGTACAAAATTTTCCTCATGCTCGCCTGGTACTACTAAGTCATCTCTCATGGTTTTCCCTCCTTCACTGCCTAATTGTTACAGAATTATTATAAATTATTGACGATTTGCAGTCAAGCCGGCAGGATTATTATAACTTAAAGCGAATATATATAAAATATTTTGAATTTATGATGGGAGTTGTTAATATGTCTTTTTTTGAAGAGTTTAAAAAATTTGCTATGCGCGGAAATGTTATCGATCTGGCAGTCGGCGTTGTTATCGGCGGCGCCTTCGGCAAAATAACATCGTCTTTAGTAGATAATATTATTATGCCCCCCTTGAGTCTCTTATTTGGCAAAGTGGATTTTTCCGGACTATTCATCAGCCTGAACGGACAGCATTACGATACTTTAAAGGCTGCTCAGGATGCACATGCCCCTATTTTAGCCTACGGTCTTTTTATAAATACTATCGTTAATTTCCTGATCATTGCTTTTGCTATTTTTGTACTGATCAAACAAATCAACAGACTTACGCCTCCGCCGGCTCCGGCTCCAGAACCGCGTTTATGCCCCTTCTGCAAAACTGCAATCGCTGACGATGCGACCCGTTGCCCACACTGTACTTCGCAATTATAAAAACAATTCATTTTTGTGCATCAAAGGCGCTTCTTCCATGAAGCGTCTTTTCTTATTTGCGAAACCAGCCCATTCGTTGTATAATGTTTAGAAGATTTGCTTCTTCACTTTATCACGAGGAAGTTTCCAGTAATATTAGGAGGTTATTTCATGTCCGTTTATGACGTATTAAAGGAACGTGGTTTTTTAAAGCAACTCTCCCACGAAGATGAGATCAAAGAGCTGCTGGAAAAGGAAAAAATCACTTTTTATATTGGTTTCGACCCCACAGCCGACAGCCTGCATGTAGGTCATTTTATTGCTTTGATGGTTATGAGCCATATGCAGCGTGCCGGACATCGTCCAATCTGCCTTTTAGGAGGCGGGACTGGTATGGTTGGCGACCCCAGCGGCAAAGACGATATGCGTAAAATGCTGACTCCTGAATTTATCGCTCATAACATAGCCTGCTTTAAAAAACAGATGGCACGCTTTATCGATTTTTCTGAAGGCCAGGCTATTATGGTCAACAACGCCGACTGGCTGCTTGAACTGAATTATATCGAACTGCTGCGCGATGTCGGTGTACATTTCTCAGTAAACCGTATGCTGACAGCGGAATGCTTTAAAAAACGTTTGGAAAAAGGCCTGTCTTTCTTCGAGTTCAACTATATGATCATGCAATCTTATGACTTCCTGCAGTTGTTTAAAAAACACGGCTGTATCATGCAGCTCGGCGGTGATGACCAATGGTCCAATATGCTGGCCGGCGTTGAACTGATTCGTCGCAAAGAACAGAAACCAGCATACTGCATGACCTGTAAATTACTTACTACCAGCGATGGCCGTAAAATGGGAAAAACAGAAAAAGGAGCCCTGTGGCTCGATCCGGAGAAGACTTCGCCATATGATTTCTACCAATACTGGCGTAATATCGACGACAGCGACGTTGAAAACTGCCTGTCACTGCTTACCTTCCTGCCTATGGAAGAAGTACGCCGCTTAAGCTCCCTGCAGGATGCTGAGATCAACGAAGCAAAAAAAGTTCTGGCTTATGAAGTAACAAAGCTGGTACACGGAGAAGCTGAAGCTGAAAAAGCACAACAGGCTGCTGAAGCACTGTTTGGAGGAGGCGGCGCACTTACCGATGTCCCAACTATTGAAATCACTGCTGCTGATGCCGAAGGCAAAATAATTGATGTTTTGACCGCAGGTAAAATATTCAGCAGTAAACGTGAAGCCCGGCAAATGATTCAGCAAGGCGGACTTTATATTGGCGAAAATACAGTGTCCGATCCTGAGGCAAGCTTTGCCCCTGCAATGTTTGATGCAGAAAAAAGCCTACTTATCCGCAAGGGTAAAAAGAAGTATTTCCGCCTCATCATCCAGTAATTTAAAGGCTGCCTGAGGGCAGCCTTTACTTAATAGTAGAATTATCAGAATTTTATATCTATTCACGATGGGAGACTTTTTATGAAACAGAACCTGACGTTTTGGGAAATCTTACCAGTAGGGTTGATGCTCTTTTCGTCCTTTTTCGGTGCCGGCAATCTAATCTTCCCACCGGCATTAGGCCAAGCCGCAGGCGACCATTTCTGGTCAGCTGCGATTGGCTTCTGCGTTACCGGCGTAGGTATGCCGCTTTTGGGTATTATTGCTATGGCACTCACTAAAAACGATAACCCCAATGCCCTGGCAGACCCTGTCCACCCGAACTTTGCCAAAATCATAGTTATGCTGGCAGTACTGACGATCGGCCCGTTGTTTGCGATTCCTCGTACAGGTGCGGTGTCTTATGATGTCGGTATCAGACCTTTTGTCCCTGAAGACTACTATACCACAGGTTTGGCGATTTATTCGCTTTTCTTTTTCATCGTAACCTATGTCTTATCTATAAATCCATCTAAACTGGTAGACTGGCTTGGAAAAGTTTTAACGCCAATGCTGCTATTAAGCCTGGCTGTACTTATCATCAACGTTTTGCTTGCTCCAATGGGTCCTATGCAGCCGGCAACAGGCAGTTATATAAACCTTCCTTTTCTAAGCGGCTTTCAGGATGGTTATAACACAATGGATCTTCTGGCGACGCTTCTCTTCGGCGCAACCGTCATCAATGCCATTAAACTCAAGGGTATCACCGATGACCGTCTGCTGACAAAAATCTGTGTCTACTCCGGTTTGATCGCAGCATTTTTCCTCGCTCTTATTTATGTAGCATTGGCTTATACCGGCGCTACCAGCGTCAGCATTCTTGGAATTTCTCCTAATGGCGGTGTAGCTTTAGCTGATATCGCCAACTATTATCTTGGTGCGGCCGGCAATGTTGTTTTATGTCTGATGATCTTTTTTGCCTGTCTGACCACAAGCATTGGCCTGACAGCTTCTGCAGCCTCTTATTTTACCAAAGTAACACACGAACAGGTCCAATACCAGAGGTTTGTAGTGGCGATCTGTGTTTTCAGCTTTGCTGTTTCCAACGTTGGTCTGACTAATATCATCTCTTTTTCGATACCTATTCTCTGCGCCCTTTATCCGATTATTATTGCTTTAGTTCTGCTGGGAGTAACCTCTAAGCTTTTCCATGGCGATAAGCGAGTTTATCGCTGCTGCCTGTTCTTTACAACTATTTTTGCCCTGCTGGATGGACTAAAGGCAGCAGGTATCAAACTTTCAGCCTTAGAAACCATACTTGGCAACACAATCCCCCTTTATGCCGATGGTTTCGGCTGGATCGTACCTTCAGTCTGTGGCGCTTTATTAGGATTGCTTTGGAAACTTCTGGTTCCAGCACAAACTAAATAATCCATTTTCAAATTTATGCGCAGTTTTTTAACTGCGCATTTTTATTTCACAAATAAAAATGCATCTATCAAGCAGGAAAAGAGTTATAATAAAGAAAAGGAGTGTGATATTATGACACAGACGAGCGGCTTTTTTACTACCTCAGACCAGGCGCATCTTTATTATGAAGTTCATGGTAAAGGTCAGCCACTTTTTCTTGTACATGGCTGGCAGTGTTCTTCCAGATTTTGGCAGCACAATATTCCAGAACTTTCCAAGCACTTTCAGGTAATAGTTATGGATAACCGCGGGCACGGCAAATCCTCCAAAGGTCTGCAGGGCCAAATCGTTGCCCGTTACGCACAGGATATCCGCGAACTTTCTGAATTTCTGGGTCTGAAAAATTTTATCCTCATGGGCTGGTCTTTAGGCGGACCTACAGTGCTTTCCTATTGGCAGCAATATAAAACCGACAGCAATCTGATTGGTCTGGGGCTGATAGATATGACGCCATTCCCTTTCAGTCCTGAAGAATGGAACAGTCAGGGTTTGCGCAACTACAATATGGAAGGGTTCAATGCACAGGTCAACCGATTGGTCAACGAACGGGAAGAATATTTTGAATTTTTTGCAAACGCAATTTTTAAAGACGGCAAACGACCAGCCGGCACAGACTGGGTAATTGAAGAATTCCGCAAGCTGCCGCCCTGGCTCTCAGCAGCCATCTACAGCGACTATATTGCAACAGATTTCACTAACGTTCTGCCAACAATAACTGTTCCCACGCTGGTCGTCAACGCCGACGGACCTGTTTTTGCCTGGGGAATCAAGCAGGGCACTTACCTGACGTCTCTAATCCCCAATGGTAAATTTGTAGCTTTTACAGAAAGCGGTCATATGCTCTTTTATGAAGAAGCAGAAAAATTCAATCAAGCAGTCAGTGATTTTATCAAAGACTGCCTCCCTCAAAATGTTTAACTAATAAAAAAGCAAAGGCTCCCGACAATTCGGGAGCCTTTAATTTTTTAAAAACGTCGTAAATGCTTCAGCAATGCTGCGCACCCTGCTTTGATCTCCACATACGTAATTTCAAAATCACCAGTATACCAGGGATCAGCGATGTCACGCGGCAGCTCGGTAAAATCCAGCAGACGATGCACCTTTTCCTGCGGGTCACTGCCAATGATCCGCAGAATATTGCTGATATTAGCACGATCCATACCCAAAATAAGATCATATTTTTCATAATCTTCTTTGGTAAGCTGCACAGCATATTTACCTGCTACACTGATATGATCCTGCGCTAATTTTTTACGTGTTCCCTGATGCACAGGATTACCTATTTCTTCCCTGCTTGTACCTGCCGATGCAATCACAAACCTGTCCGCAAGCCCTTCTTTTTTGATCATGTCCTTCAGTAAAAATTCTGCCATTGGCGAACGACAGATATTGCCGTGGCAGACAAAAAGTACCTTTATCATATATCTAAAACTCCTTATAAATGCTTGATTTTCCTTGATTTTACGCCACTTTTAGGCATTTCTACGACAGAGGCATTTTGAACATATCTTAGTATAACTACGCATAAATTCGCTTGCTTTTGCCATCATTTGTCGTAAATTCTGTCGTAAATTCAAATAATTTACGACACGCACCTTTTACGGTGCGTTGTCGATTTCATGGAGGTTTCATCTGCAACTTTCAGCATTTCTTCTTCCGCATCCTCAAAGCCTAAGTGAGTATAGACATTGAGTGTAACTGCAATATCACTATGCCCCATAATATATTGAAGTGTTTTCGGGTTCATTCCTGACTTCGCCATATTACTACAAAAGGTGTGTCTGCACACATGAGGTGTAACCTTTGGCATCTGAATCTTGTAGATTTTGTTGTACTTTTCACGGATATGCTGAAAATACTTTTCCCAATGGAGTGCAACCATCGGTCTGCCGTTTTTGTCCAGAAACAAAAATCCGCTGTATCCCTCAACCATAGGTTCAATCTTTGGATTTTTTCTGTTTTCCAGAATACGTTGAAAGCATTCTTTCACTTCCGGAGTCATCGGCACCATTCGTGTACCACTTTCGGTTTTCGTATCTTCAATTACATATTCCATACTTCTTGTTATCTGGAGCTGATGATCCACGATGATTCTGCTGTTTTCAAAATCAAGGTTGCTCTTGGTCAGTCCCACAAATTCCGAAATACGAAGTCCTGTCTTGAACAAAATAAAGATACCGTCATAGTATTTGCAGAAATGCTTGTCATTCTTTACAAACTCCAAGAAATCTCTTTCCTGTTTTCGTGTAATAGCATCTCGTGTTACGCTATCATTCACGACCACAGTGTTCAGCTGAAACTCAAAAGGATTCTTTACTATTAAATCATCATCAACCGCCATCTGAAAGGCAGGTCTTACAACACCTCTGATTGTGTGAATGGAACTGTATCCTCGTCCATCCATCTGCTGCATCTTAATCAGCCATTGTTTTGCATCCGATGGCTTGATTTTATCAATACGCTTCTGACCAAATTCTTCTTTCTTGATGATATTCACCACGAATTTGTAATTTGCTCTTGTGTTGTGTCGAACACCGGTCTTTGTTCCGATATATTTCTCCACGAGTTCCAGAACCGTAAAATTTCCTCCATCCGGTGCGATATTACTGTTTAAATCCTTTTGAATCTGCTTTACTTTTTCTCTCAGGGAAATATCATCATGTTTTCCTGCCGGAACCTTGTCTGCCGGAGTCAGTTTCCAACTATACACCGTCTTTCTCTTGCCCCATCCATCCTGATACTTATATTCATATTTCCCGTCTTTTCGCTGGCTCTCTCCATTAAATAATCTTCGACCTTTATTGTCTCGTCTTACATCTGACATTAAGTTTCTCCTTTCTATCAACCAACTGTCATAGAAAAGAGCCAAGCTATGATATCCCTATAATACCATAAACTCGGCTCTGATTCTATCTTGTATTTGCCATTTTTATATGGCAGATAATTTCTCATCAACGAATTGTTCAAATACTTTTCTCTTTATCTGAGGACGTGACCCATTCCACAGGATGAAGTCAGCATCTGGATTTTCATCTATCAGCTTTTTCAGTTTCTTATCGCCGATGCGGAAATATTTTGACGCTTCCTGCACACTTAGTGTGTATTTTCGCCACAGCGGAATATCATACTTATCTACATTCATTTCCTGTTCTTTCATCATAGGCAATTACTCCCTCTTAATCCAAACAATCTCATAGCCTAAAACATCCGCCAACTCCAACACTTCTCTATATCGCAACGTTTCACGATGCAGCTTGCCCGACAGATTAGAAACACTTTTACTCCATCCATATTTCACCGCCAATCGCTCCAACACCTCCTGCATTGTGATACCCTCACGCATAAGCTGTGATTTCACTTCATTACACACATTCATTGAAAAAACACCTCCATGAAAAAAGAGCCCTGCAAGTGACATGACAACGAAGTTCGACAACCGACCGCAAAAAACTGTCATTCTTCAAATGCGAAGCTCTATTACTATATTTATTTTCTTTTTTATATTATCTGTTGCTTTTGTTGTCAGAGAGTAAAATTCCTTGAAAATAAAGGATTTCTTTGACACCCTATCAGACAACTGACCGACAATACAGCCGACAATCCGACCAACAAATTAAAATGGAAGCTCCATCTGACGGGCTTCTTCCTCTGTCAGTTTCACAAATCCATCCGTGGAATTTTCCTCGGTTGCCATACTCTGGTTGTCACGTTCCCAGCCACGCTGCCTGCCATAACTGCCAAAATATCTTGGATTTGTAAATTGCTCCCATCCCTTAACACTATGGTTCATAATCTCGTTGATTTCACGGAGTTCCCATTGTTGCGGTTCATTAAAAGCATGGTTTAATGCTTCTTTATAGAGTTGCTTCGAACACACCTGTTTTCCAGTAAACTTCTCCAGATATGCTTCTATCAGACCTGCTTTCGTGTCCTCCGGCATGAATTCCTTCTGCAATTCTTTCATATACTGTTCCGTTTCCTTTGTCAGTGTCAGTCGAACCTTTCCACTTCTATAAAGTACCATTGCTTCTGCCCATAACTGGTCAATATATTTTCGAGATTCCGCTGCATTCTCCAAAATATGAACTTCTGCTCTGTCCGGATACACCATGATAGGCAAGAAGCGTCGGTTACCGCTTCGGTCGAGAGGAAGAAAGTCCAGCGTATTGGAAGTACCTCCAAACACACATTGACGGAGCCTGTCCGCAGCCTGTTTATCGTAAGGTGTTTTATACGTTTCCTTTCTTCTGCTCAAAAACGATTTGATTTCTTCAATGCTCTTGGCATTTGCAGTAGCAATCATTTCTGACATTTCAATAATCCAATGTCCCTGTATTTTACGAAAGACGTTTTCATCATCCATTTTCTTTAAATCATCAGAGAACCACTCGTCTTTAATCGCAAGGAACTGGAAAAAGGTTGATTTACCCGCCCCTTGTCCACCTGTCAGACAAAGCATCACATCAAATTTACATCCCGGCTTAAATGCTCTGCTGATTGCTCCCAACAGAAACAATCTCATAGCTTCATAGGAGTATTCATTGATTTCTGCTCCGAGGAAATGGTGTAAAACATATCTTATTCGCTCTGTTCCATCCCATTCAAGCTGATTCAGATAATCCCTGACCGGATGATATTTATTTTTATCCGCAACAATGGAAATAGCTTTTTCAACTTTTTTCTCCACCGTCAGATTGTATTTTTCTTCCATATAGAGCAAAAAATAATTGAAATCCGTTTCATTCATCATTCTGGAAGTCTTTTTCCACCACAGCGGTTTTACGATGTCTGTTCTCTCGGTCATAATATTATAGCGAAGCGCACCTGACAGTGCCGGATCAGATTGCAATACGGTCAGACAATTCTTGATTGTATTTTTTACACTGCCATTCTCGTTTAATGTCAGGCTTCCCCTGACTTCCTCCACGCTCCTGCACACCTGCATCTCTGTAACCGTCTGCATGACTGCTTCCTGTGTCTGCGGCGTTAAATTCTGAAATTCGTTGTTCAAGTACAGATACCTCCTTTCCGTATTCCATAACAATCAAAGCTTTTTCTTCTGCATCACCAAATACCAAAACATCCAGCAGATATTCGATGTGGGATGTCCTTTGCAAAGCTTCTGTAAATCGTGGATGCCAATTTTCATCTTCTATGCAAGGTGCATACTGAATCTTCCATCGTTTCAAAAGATGATAATAATCTGACAGAACCCTAAAAACTCTGCTTTCTGCCTCTGCATATTTCTGTGTATCCGATTTTTGCTGTTTTATTACTTTTAGTTTTCTTACAACGGACTTTGAATCATAAGAAATTCCAAAGTCCAGAGCCAGCTTTTTTGCCCCTTCCAAACTGCTAATACCATAAAGCTTAGAGACAAAATCTATCACATCTCCATCAGCTCCACAGCCGAAGCAATGAAAGCGGTTGTCCACTTTCATGCTCGGATTTTTATCATTGTGGAAAGGACAGATGATTTTTCCGGTACGGTTTATCCGAAATCCATAAAATTCCGCAGCCTGTCTTGTTGTGACAGACTGTTTCACTGCTTCAAATACATTCATAGCACCACTTCCTCTCAAAAGAAAAGACACCTGACATTCTCAATATGAAAATGGCAAGTGCCTGTTAAATCTCAATATTATTATTTCTGTTGGGCTGAGTTTTCCGTCTGTCCGCTTCACGCTGGGCAACATCAGCCTGATTTTTGTGAAGTCTATCAAGAACAGAAGGTCTGACTTTTTCCTTAATCTGCTCGGTACTGGTTTTCTTGACCTCCGGCTTCATCAGCGTAGTCTTAATCGCTGTCATTGCTGTCTGCATGGCTTTTGTGATTTTGGTAATCACACCATCCAGTCGAGCGGCAGCATACTCTTTTTCTTTTTTGGAAGCTTTGCGTTCCGGAGAGAGTACCCACGCTTTGGATTGCTCCACCATTTTTATATCCTGCTTGTGTGTTTCCATTCTAACAGTATCAGCCACAACCTCCACCGCCTTGTCATAAGCAATATCGGAAACCTCATCAATCAGAGCTTCTACATCATCAATCTTCAATGTCAGCTCGTCCAGCTTTTCTTCTTTTTCCAGAATAACTGCATCCTGCTTTTGTATCCTGTCTGACTGAACTGCAATGGCTATCTGCTGACTGAAAATCGTTTCAGACTGAACCGCCATCTGCTCCTTTTGTTTGGCGATAATGAAATCCTGCTTCTCCAAATGCTTACGACCGCCGTACTCCGGTTCTTCATCCAAATGCAAACCGTGTCTTTTACATATTTCAAAAAGCAAAGCTCTGCAAGTGGCATCAAAAACCATCTTTCTGTTGTTGTGTCGGCTCACTTTTTTCTCTGGATTAGGCAAGTCAAAACCAAGAGCTTCCAGAGCTTTTTCCTGTTGGGGACAAAGCTCTCCATACTGATTTTCACAATCGAAGACATGACGCTCATGAATATGAGGAGTGCTTTCATCAAGGTGCAATGCCCAATCCAGAATGTGAACACGAGAGCCAAATCGGTTTTCATATTCTGCAAAAAACTCTGTTGCGATTATCAGAAGCGTTTCTGCCGGAACGTGTTCCTCTTTCGTTCCGATTTGCAATAAAGTTTCCTCCGGACAGGTCTTTCTGTTCTTTAATAAATCTTCGGGACTGCGATTTCGCTCTGTGTGTCGGCTCTGCGCATTTCTATCATTCTGTCCATCCGTGTAATCAGAATAAAAGCTGCGATAATAAAGCTGCTCGACTTCCTCAAAGGTAGAAGCCAGCTCAACCTCATTACTGTTCTTTTCTGCCAACTGCCTGACACCGTTGTAGCAATCCCAATAAATGTTACATGCTACTCGTTCCTCGTCAATGTGCTCGCTATGGCTCACATCGAAACTACGGTCATTATGCTTAGGATTATAGACACCGTTTTTCCCAGCTCGTCCATTGTGCTTCGTTAATCTCAAACTCATTTCCTCCGTTTCTTCTAATTTCTCCCGAAGGGAGTGGCAGCGAAGCTGCTTTTTAGACGCATTCCTGCGACGAATACTAACCCAATATTGTTTGTCGCAAGCAACAAATCTCCTTGGGCAAGGCTGCCGCCCTTGACCTGCACAGGGTGTTGCGCCCCTGTACCCAGCACAAAGGGCTGCGCCCTCTGCACTCCGCACGAAAAATAATATTCGCCATTGATCAGGTGGCTCATATAATTTTTCGATTTATTCTCGCATGACCTCTGCGGTCATACTCGATTTCAAATCGACTCGTCAATTTATTTTGCAAATGAGCAAAACAAAAAGCACCAACTTTTTACGGTTGATGCCCTTTGGCTTACTCATTATTATTTGAAATAGATATATTGTGTTGCTTATAATCCGTTGTCTTATTTACCACACACTTGTATCATATAAAGTTAAGGAGGTGTCTTATGGAACGTGACTATCTGGTGTCATTTGGCAACCGTGTACGAACTCTACGTATGGCTACAGAACTAAGCCAAGAGAAATTCGCATTAAAAATAGGGATGGATAGAACCTATTACGCTTCTGTCGAAAACGGGAAAAGAAACATCTCACTATTAAACATAAAGAAAATAGCTGATGGACTTTCCATTTCTGTAGCAACTCTATTTGAAGATTTATCAATTTGAAAGGAGAATCACTAATGAACAGAATGTACAAACAGATGATAGCTGATGAATTTAGAAACTGTGTCAATGGTACTATCAGTCGTATTACGCAAAACGACCAAACCTATCGACCATTTCACTCAGCCTTATTATCTGACGAAGTTATTTTTTGGAGTGCTTTTGAGCGTTCTTTTAGCACTTCGTTTGGGCAAAGAGTCATAGAAGAAATTGCTCGATTAGTTGCCTTGTCTAATGGAGCAGACTATACCGAACGTCAAAAGGAAACCATTATTGAAATAGACGAAGTTTACGAAGAGGCTATCCATGACCATATGCAGAATTTGCGTGCCAAAAATCGATTTATGGCTTACGCTTGGCATCCAACTCTTCAAAGTATTTTAAGCAATCGTCCCTCTGGACATACACGAAAAATACGAATTATTTCCGATTTATGGTGGCAAAAAGACGGTATTGATAACTTTATTAGCTTAAAAACTGTTAAGCCCAATATCGACCAGACAGCTGTAGCCAAAGAAGACTGTTTACATCTTTCAGTTGCACTTCCTAAGTGCAATGCTTACTTTGGATTGCCATATAATCCATATGGTGAAAATCGTGAAGATTATTCGTTTAATCCACCTATGGGTATTTTTGATTTTAGACATGACCCTGTTGTCTTAATCGGTAGAGATATGTGGGATACGATTGGCGGTTACGGATGTTATGACGAATTACTTGATATTGCTGCCCAAATTGGCGAAGAAACCAAAGTTATCATCAACAAAATGAAACGCTAAGCCCGTTTAAAAGGAGTGACAATTTGAGAGTAATCACTTTACAGGAGCCTTGGGCAAGTCTTATCGGAGAAGGAATTAAAGTCATTGAAACTCGAAGTTGGCCATGTTACCAATTTGGCGAGTTATACATCCATGCAGGGCTTTCTAAAATTCGTAAATCAGATACAAGAAAATATGATTTAGCGAAATGGTTAACCGGTTCACTTCATTATGGCACAATATTTGCCAAATGTACTCTCTCTAATTGTGTGCTAATCACAGAAGATTTCGCACAGAAAATTAAAGAGAGTAACCCAAAATGTTACATTTGTGGAGATTTCACACCTGGTCGATATGCATGGATTTTATCGGATATCGAATTAATTGAACCAATTCCAAAATCCGGAAAACTTGGCATTTTGTACTACACGCCGGAGCCTTAATCAAATTTTAATGTGAGCTGCCCATTCTCTTCTGGAGTTTGAGTAGCTCTTGCTTTTTCTAATGCCTTATTCATTGCTATTCGCCATGTTACATCACTTGTATTTTTATAGCGTGAATATGAATAGCCTTTGATTTGTGGTAACTTTTCACCTTTCATATCCGCAATTATGGTTTTTGCAATCGCTTCACCCAACCTTACAGGCACTGCATTTCCAATTTGTCTATATTGTTCTTTTATTGGACCACAGATTTTCCACTCATCAGGAAATTCTTGAATACGACTGTATTCCTCTACACTTAATGGACGATTTTCAACCGGATGACAAAGGTCAGTCGCTGGCATTGTTGGATCCGTAACAAGTGTTGGTGATGGTCTACTAAAACTCAAACGTCTAAAAAATCCTGTTTTTCCACCACCTAATTGTAATTTCGACCCCATAGCTTCCTTTTGAGCTTCTTCTGGCAAATCTTTCCAATATTGTCCTTCAGTAAGCATTCGATAAAATTTCAATCGTTTTTCTGGAAAATCTATATAATGTTGATTTTCCTCTTTCAAACCAGCAACAGCCTCTTTTAATGTTTTCCATACCCTAAGATTACTTAATCCATTTTCGTTATGAGTAGGTGATAAATAAGGAACTTTCTCATTCCCCAATTTTCCAATCATAACTACACGTTCTCTGATTTGTGGAGAACCAAAGTTTGCTGCATTATATAGTTCAAAAGAAATAGTATATCCTGCTGCTCTCAGCCTATCCAAAATTACACAAAGAGCTCCACCTTTTATTGGTTCCTTGACATCTTCATACGGATATGGTGCCGATAATAAACCTCTAACATTTTCTATAACAACATATGTTGGTTTTATTTTCTCTACAATAGTAATATATCTTAAAAAAACATTTCCTCGTTCGTCATCTAATGCTCTTCTTGCACCAGCAGTACTAAAAGCTTGACATGGAGGCCCGCCAAATATCACATCTACTTTTCGTCCTTCTGGTATTTTTGCCATTCGGAGAATATCTTCAGGTTCATATTTATTTATATCACCAATTAAAGCCATATTCGGCTCATTTTGAGCAATAGTCATTCTACAATATTTATTAAATTCACAAGCAAGTAAAGCATGAATTCCACCATTACTCATACCAATATCCAGCCCCATCGCACCTGAGAAGAAACTTAATGCAACTATTGGTGGGACATCTGACCCAATTCTTTCATGGTCATCTGGTTCAATCAGAACATCATATTTTTTAATATACATTTCTAAATCTTCTGGTTTAACAACCCACTGTGAACCAAATCTTGTAGCCATAAGCTTTTCTTCTTTTACTAATTTTCTTGTATATTGCGGTGTAACCTTCAATTTATTTGCAACATCCTGAATAGTCAATAAATTCTCTAATTCATTCATAGGGACAGCACTCCTTTCTTCAACGAAACTTTTAACCGTCCCCATCTTATCATGAATAAAGCTTTTTTTCAACCTATTTCTCCTTTCGTTATTTATGCTAATAACTATATTACATGCAAAACACCAAGTCTACACCCGCTATTTTGACCATAAATCAACTGTTATAAATACAGTTACTCGCTTGCCTGTCTTTACTGAAAACCATATTTCTTAGCATGTTCGCTGGCTGCTTTTCTGCGTTCCTCGCTGTAAGGGGGAAGCAATCTGATTGACATTCTTGACTTGTCCAGCAGATAAGTCACACTGCCCTCGGCGGTACTGTTCTTCAATCGGCACAAATCCGGGTACTTTTTTGCAAAAGCAACAAGGCGGCGTTTCAGATCAGCGTTGTAAGTGTAAACACTGGCTTCACGCTCGCCCTCATTAAACAAAACAATGGTTTCTTTCTCATACTTCGATAATTTCATTTTGATTTTTCTCCTTTATTTTTTTGAAACCTGATAGTTTCTATATAATACGAAACTGCATTGAAAAATACAGTTCCGTTGGCACTCTTTTTGTCGTTCTACCCTTGATGTTTCCTTGGAGGCATATCCCCTGTGCGGTGCTGTCCAGTCCCTCTTACGAGAGCGCTCCCTTTCGATTATGGCGGTTTATCTCATCTCAGACGATCATTCAGTTGTTTGCTCATCTCTGAACTGGGTACATCATACAACGAAAAATCGAAAAACCCGGATTATTTCCAGTATCGAAAATTAACGTAAAAAAGCCCCATATTTTCCACTCTGGAAAATACAGGGCAATTGTCTCTTTCAATTTGATATGGTAAAATAGTTTTAGCAGGGAGGTTTACCAATGAAAAATCAATTATCTATACAGGAAAAATTAGAAGATTTGCGAAAAGAGCGTGGTTTAACGCAAGATGTGGTTGCCACCGCAGTCGGGATTACCGTATCTACATTAAGCAAATATGAAAACAAAGATAACAAGGCATATAATCTTGATGTCCTCGCAAAACTTGCAAAATACTACGATGTTTCTCTGGAATGGCTTGCCGGAAATACAGAAGTCAGAGAGGTAAATGACACTGAAATTGACGAGTTAAAATTAGATGATGCGACAATTGAACTGTTGAAAAGTGGTCAGTTCAACAACCGTCTTCTCTGTGAAATCATCAAGCACCCGGATTTCATCAAGCTAATGACAGATACCGAAATTTATGTAGACGGTATCGCCACCATGCAAATTAAAAATATGAATGACTGGCTCGATGCAGTCCGTCTCCAGATTATTCAGCAGAAAAATCCGGATGCAAACGACCTGTATTTAAAAGTACTGGAAAGTTCCCATATTCAGGAGGAAGAATACTTTTTTCATACCATTCACAGTGATTGGGACAATATTGTTCGCACCATTCGTGAAGAACATCAGTACGCTGCTGAATCAGCTCCTATCGAAAGACCTATGTCTAATGATAAGAAAGTCCAACGTTTCTTGCAGATGCTAAAATTCAAGAGCAATCCAATTGAGGAATTCTAGCACTTCTTCTGTGATGAAATGCAGATTCCATTTAAACAGCTATCAGTAGATGAGCATAAGACCATGAAAGATATTTTCAAAAGATCAAAACTTTTAAAAGCTTTGCCAAATAACAGGAAAACGGGAAAGAAATAGAAAAAGTCCGTATTGCAATACTATACTTGCAGTGCGGACTTTGTTTCATTATCGTAATTCTATTGTATCTGGTAGTTCAAGATTATCACTAAAAAAAATAAATTCCTGTGCCTTTTTACTTAGTCGAACACTATAAGTCACATCCAAGTAACTGCTTCTAAAATCTCGATACAAATTCGCAACCAAGGGACATATATCATATGTCACAATCCATTTCCTATTACAGTTGGATATCAACTCGCTTAACTCTATATGATCTGCTTCGGTAAAAGCATTTTTATACAATTGCGCACCCTTTTTCACATATGGAGGGTCAAGATTTATAAAGGTCTTATAATATCTTCTTAATTGTTGAGGTTGTAATAATTCTTTAGCATCTTGATTTAATAACACAATCTGATCTCTTTTTTCCGCAATATTACGAATCTTGCTTATTAGATTCTGTGCATTATATCTCGCATCAATTTTATACAATCCTTGTTGTTCATGTCCTCCTATTATTCCACCTTTAATTACTCCAGAAACATTAGTGCGATTAAGGAAAAAAGTAGCAAATCCTATGTCTAAAGAGATTTCTCCATTGTGATTTATATAAATTTCTTTCTGTTTTTTCCACTCGTCCGTTGTAACTGGGGTCGTATTTATTAGTTCGCAAAATGCCTCCGTCTCATATAGAATACTATGCCAAAAAGAATAGATTGCTGTATCATAATCATTTATGATAATACGCTTGACATCATTATTCAGAAGTAACTTCAATGCCAGACCTGCTCCGCCAGCAAAATGTTCCATATAAGTTTCTCCAAGCATATTATTATATCTTAACAATTCCTTTACATAATCATAAAACTTAGTTTTTCCACCAGGATATCTCAGTGGAGAGTATGTACTTGGCATTCTGTCACCTCTTTTCTTACTTTTATCGAACTGTCCATAATTGAGGGTTGATTCCGTAAAACTCTGCTACCTTTTTAAACATTATATTCAAATTCTTATAGAATTTATTGATGGCATCTGAATTTTCGTCATCGTGAACCCAATGTTTAATTAATAACTCGAAGAATCTTTGATGTTTAAGGAACACATCTTTTCTTAATTCTCGCTCTACACCATGCGTACTCTTGCCATTAGCTTTTAAATCCGCTAACGTACGTGGTATGTTATCAATATCATCCTTGATATTATCCCTAAAATGCACTTTGCCGTAATTAAGCTCCAAAATAGTATCTGCTGTCCAAAATGACGAATCATTATCGAATAAAGTTAACGCATAATTCATAATAACCTTTTCCGGAGAATCTCCTCCTGGTAAGGTTATAGTATATTTATTCAAATCTCCTCTTTGATCTCCATCGAGTATACAAATAAACTTCATGGTTGTCTTTAACAAATAGGAATCATTGAAAATCGCCTTTAAATTATCCGCACCTATATTGGCATCAACAAAATGAAAAAATCTTCTCACTTGCGAAAAATCCGGGTACACTTCTTCAAAATAATCAAACACTATTTTCAGGAAAACTCTCGCTTCATTATCTTCTGTAAATAACGGAATAGCCTTGCTTAAATATATATCGTCTCTTGTTGCATCATGCAAATACATCTTAATCTTGTAAATATCTGGTGACTCCATTTTTACTACCGAAGTAATGTTATCAATCAGATAAATAACATTATCTTTCTTTTTTAAAGCATATTCCAAAATTGAAAGACTGTGTGTTGTAAAAATCACCTGTATCTTATAATCTGTTGAATACGTTCTGAACAAATCAAGAAGTTTAAACTGCAATGATGGATGCAGGGTTGCATCAAATTCATCAATTAACAAAACACTTTCAACATTTCTTTGGGAAGTGATGCTTTCGAAATAATATTTCAAGGAAACAATCGCACTAATGATAATAAATAGATTATCTTCTCCTGCTGAAATTGTATTTGAATCTATTCCCGGCTTATCACTTTCAAAATCAGCTCTCGTTTTTACATCTCCCATTTTTTGCGGTGATACTGATGAAATATTTATTCCTGTTAATCGCTGATATATTGTGGCAATTTCTTCTTGATATTGTGCTGGCAATTTTTTATTCAATCTTTTCACAGCTTCTTCATTTTGAAATTCGCCAAATGGATATAAGCGTGTTAAACCTAAATATATCACAGGACAATATGGAAGTTTATCTGATGTTCCTTTCTTATACCATGGTTTAACGGCATATCTACTACTAATTTTAGAATTATGTTTTCTAAAATCTAATGATGCATGTCCAAAATAATCCACGGAAAATAATGTTCCCGCAGTTCCATTTGCCGGATCATTATATGTTTTGTCACCTTTAGTAAGAGATTCTATCTTTGGGTTGGTTATATTATTAATTTGCTTAATTATTTCAAGACAATTTTTATCAGAAAGCCACTCGCAATTCTTTGTTACAGCTTGATAGGAATTACTAATCATATGTAACAGAGATGTTTTGCATGTTCCATTTGTGCCAGAGACAATATTAATACCTGATACCATATCTATTTCCATATTTTCCAGTTTTCGGTATTTAGTAATATCAATCTTTTTAATCAAAACATTTTCCTCCATATCGTATAAATTCCTATAATTTATCAGTATACCACGAAAAATGTCGATAAACAACCAGACATACAGATTACTGGACACAAATATGGGCATTATAATAAAACACAACGCCACCTTGTTCTTATAACACACTATTAAAGACCAATTCATTCAACACAATTTCTTCTGCACGGTTATGGATGCTGTTCATTCTTTTAATCCATTCCCACTGGTCATTCAGCTTCAATTCCTCGGTCACAGACTCAGCTTTTTTCATCTGTTCAACAATCAAGCTATATCTGCCCTGTGCCTGCTCATTTATGTCTGCAAGATACGTCCAGAGCCGACAACTCAGCACTAAATCATTAAACAGGATTGGATTATTTTCTTTCAAATATTCTCTGTGCATACGCCCGTATTTTCCAATAGGACGCTCTTCCTCCGGCAGCTTCAAATCCGGTATGTAATAATCACCAACCAGTACATAATCAATTCCGTCATTTGTAATTTTCTCTTTCATGATGTTTTGCTCCTTTTACAACTTATTATTATCATAGCTTGGCTGTTTGTCGTAAAAGTGTCGTCAATTTATTTTCTAACATTGGAAAATCCTTAATTTTCGGGCATTTTAAGGTGTATTTTTATCACTTGCCGTGACAAACAAACATGATACGATGAGTTCGTTCCATAAAACCTCCTCAAGTTCTGCAAAACAATGTAATAAGAACAATATTTTAACGCTGTCATATCAATAGTTTTTGATATGCAAAATGAATGATTATCTGCTTAGTAATCCGGCTGCTTTTATTATACTAAAGGCTGATAAAATTGGAAAGAAAAAAACCTTATATTTTATTTATTCTCTCCCCCATGCTCCGTCCCAAACGATACGACGATAATTTTCTTTATCAGTATCGCCTTCGGTATTGAAGCACAGCACCACCGAATTTTCATCCAGCTGCAAGGCCTGTTTCAGATCATTTAAGCGCTCGTCGCGCATGGCTTCTGCCACCAGTCCCACGGTCGCCGCACCGCTTTCACCTGCACTGACTTTCGTATCACCCGCCAGCGGATTTCCCAAAATACGCATTCCCTGAGCAGCGGTATAATCAGGACAGCTGATAAAACCATCGCTCAAATTTCCAAGTATTTCCCAAGCAATACTGTTTGGCTCTCCACAGGCCAGTCCAGCCATAATCGTCTCAAGACGGCCTGTTACGCTATGCAAGCAGCCGTCATTTGCCACAGCTGTTTGATAAAGACAATCGGCCCCTTTGGGTTCAACTATAAAAGTCAGCGGGCAGGAACTGCCATAAATATCAGCAAAAAATCCCTGTACAGAACCTGCCAAAGAGCCGACCCCAGCCTGCAAAAAGATATGCGTAGGCTTGACCGGCAGCTGCTCATACGCTTCCAAAGCCATTGTCATATAGCCCTGCATGATCCACAGAGGTATCCTTGTATACCCTTCCCAGGCTGTATCCTGTACAATGATCCAGCCGTTTTTCTGTGCCAGCTCACTGGTATATCGTACTGTATCGTCATAGTTCATATCTGTGATTTCGGCCTGCGCACCTTCGGCACGAATATTGGCCAGACGTTCTGCCGCTGAGCCCTGAGGCATATAAACTATCGCCTGCTGCTTCAATCTGTTGGCCGTCCAGGCAACACCACGTCCATGATTACCGTCAGTAGTTGTAATAAATGTTTTGCTCCCCAACAAGCATCGCACCTCATCTGAGACCAGCCGCATATAAGGTAAATCATCTATATCTTCACCTAATTCATTAGCGATATAACTGCCAATAGCAAAACTGCCGCCCAGAACTTTAAAAGCATTGAGTCCAAAGCGATAGGATTCATCTTTGACAAAAAGGTTTTTGATCCCCAAATGCTGTGCCAGATTGGTAAGTTCTATCAGCGGTGTTGGACTATACTCTTTGAAACTGCTGTGAAAACGCCGCACTCGACGGGCCTGCTGCTCAGTAAAAGCTTCCTTTTTCGCTGCAATTTTCCGGTTGCGCTCACGCAGTACCCACTTAACCCTTGCTTTTTCCATAGTTTCCTCCTTGCACATCAGTTAACATTATAAAAAATGCCGCGACAGAAGCTACCATCACGACATTCTCATCATTTAACCAATATCAAATTCTTCTGCTCCGGCAGCCCATAACAGGCAGACACAAATAGCGTTATTTATTCACCGAGAAGCCTTCATAATTATGTCTACTTCCTCCGGAAAAATTCTGCAGTCCTGTTCACCGCAGCAGCTTCAGCTTGCAGCAAACAATACCTGACCTAGAACATTATGTCGCCAGGTTCATAATCAACGGTCGTTTTGACAAAGGCCAATTCGTTGCAATACGGATATTGCGGGCAATATACACATTCTTTCCAAACCTTCTGCGGCAGTTTTTCTTTTGCCGTTTCGATATAATCACATTTTGCAAAAAATCCCGGCTGATAAGTAAGGGTAAAGAACATCTTCACTCCGCGTTCAATGCCTTCAGCTTCCAGCAGTTCAACCATTTTTCGTCCAATTCCCTGTGTTTTACGTTCAGGATCAACAGCTAAAGAACGAATCTCAGCCAGACGATCCCAAACAAAGTGCAGTGCGCCGCAGCCAATCACATGATTGTTCTCAACGGCCACCACGTAATCGCGCAGATTTTCATAGATGGAATTACGCGAACGCGGCAGCATCAGGCCTTCGGCAGCATAATCATTGAGCAGTTTATGAAGCTTCTCTACATCATCAAAAGTAGCAGAGCGATAAATAACCATGGGCGCACTCCTTTCATTTTGTATTTTCTCAATATTACCATTATTGAGCCGTAAACACAATATATTTTTATAAGCGTTTTTTTAGCAAGTCGGCAGCCGCTGTCAAAGCAATAAGCATAGCCGACGGTCTTGGCGGACAGCCTGGCACAGCTATGTCTACCGGCAATACTTTATCCAATGCACCGACAATAGCATAGGTAGACCCATACGTTCCTCCGCTGGCAGCACAGGCACCACAGGCCATTACCAGCTTCGGTTCTTCCATTGCTTCATAAGTCATTTGCACTGCCTGCGCCAAATTACGTGTTACCACGCCTGTAACCATTATCATATCAGCATGTCGCGGTGAAGCCACAAAAGCAATACCAAAACGATGCAGATCATACAGCGGATTACTCAAAGCACCCATTTCAAAATCGCAGGCATTACAGCTGCCGGCATCCAAATGCCGTACATGCAGTGAACGCCCCAGCTTGGCCCTGATCTCTCGTTCTATGGTCATCTGTACATATGTCAATATCTCCGGCAAAGTATCAATATCAGTATGCAGCAGCGCACCTGCAGCACACGCTTCTACACATTTACCGCAAAAAAGGCAGCGTTTATAATCCAATACTGGTTTGCCATCACACAGCGCAACAGCACCAGTCGGGCAAACAGCCGCACATTTTGCACAGCCATTACAGTCAGTTCCACAAGTCAGTTGTCCCCGCATTCTTGGAGCACCGCTGGTCGTTACATCTTCTGTTGTTATCTTATTGGCCAAAATCCCCTGTAACAATTTGAGCATTATTGTTCCTCCCTAACGATCCAGACAGGCATAGCATAATTCAAAGCTTTTATTGATCAACGGAAAATCCGGAATAATATCTCCCTGCACAGCTATGGTAAGCGCCGGCCAGTTAGGATAGGAAGCTGAACGGATAAATAATCTTTCGATACATCCGTCTGCATCTAACATCAGCCAATGCAGATTACTGCCACGTGCTGATTCGCTGATCCCCCAGCTGCCAGTCAGAGTTTTATACGCCAGTTCACCGCAATGCAGCTGCGAATCGTCTTGCTGCAACAGCTTCAATGCTTTTCTAATCAAAGTGATCGATTCGGTAACCTCACCCATCCGTACCTGCAGTCTGGCATAGACATCGCCGTCGGTTTTCGTAATTACATTAAAAGGCAATTCGGCATATAAACCATATGGCAGATCCCTGCGGCAATCACAGTCCACACCCGATGATCTGGCTCCAACTCCGACCAGTGCCAGATCAAGCGCTACAGTTTTACTGATAATACCAGTAGTTTTAGCACGATTCAAAAATCCGTCCTGCTCAGCAATGATCTGCACGATATCGTTATATTCATTTTCAACTTTAGTTAAAGCAGCTGTTAGTTCAGTACATAAAGACTCAGTTAAATCATATTTTACACCGCCCGGAACTATCAGTCCACGCAGAAAACGATTGCCGGCTATCGCCTCATTACAGCGCAGCAGCATTTCCTTCAAGCGGCTGCCCATACTGATAACAGGCGCAAATCCGACCCCGGCACATATATTACCTGTATCACCGATGTGATTATAAAGACGTTCCAACTCTGCAGCTATTGTACGGATAAGCCAGGCTCGTCTGGGTACATTCTGACCGGACAGCTTTTCCAGTGCCTGACAATAAGACAAGGTATTGGCCACAGAACAGGCACCGCAAATCCGTTCTACAATCAGCAGTGCTTCCTCTGGAGTTTTACCTTCTACTGCTTTTTCGATTCCCCGATGAGTAAAAAACAACTTGGCATCTAACTGCAGAATAGCTTCACCGGCCTGACTGAATCGAAAATGCCCCGGTTCAATGATACCTGCATGAATAGGACCGACAGGTACTTCGAACAGCCCATCGCCGTGCGAAACAGCCATTTCATACTTTCGCTCTCCACGCACATCGGCATCAATATCAACACATTTGCGCAGCGGATGAAAATCTTCAGGATAAGTTTCATGCAAAACCAACGGCCGCAGATCCGGATGATCATCCGGTATAAACCCGAACATATCATGCAATTCACGTTCATACCAGGCAGCAGCCGGTAAAACAGGTGTTAATGCTGGATAATGCAGATCACTGCCTGCATCAAATTCAGCCTTTAAGATATCTATATCATGCTTTTCTTTATTTTCAAACAGACAGTAAACAGCATACCCGCCGCCGAAGCTGGTTTCATCGGCTCCGAACATTGCTGTCAGCGGATGCCTGCCACCGCGTGAATAAATATTAGCAGCCCCACGCAGACCTTCTGGTTTAACCTTCATCAAAATTGACCGCCTCCTACTATCCGTACCGCTTGAGCCAGCAGTTTTTCCAAATAAGGTATTTCACCGATTCCTGCACCTATGATGATGCTGCCTAAAAGCAGCGCTGCCAGAAACGGCGTATCCGCATACTCAAGCAAGTCTCCGACAGGCTTTCGTTTAGCTTTATCACACAGCATTCGTAAGGCATGGTACAAAATACCGATCAGTATCCCGGCAAGCAGAACAATGATCACTATACCCAACAGATAGTGCCCGCTTAAAAACAAACTGTATAAAATATAAAATTTACTAAAAAACAAACCCAACGGCGGCATACCTAAAATACCAATAATGCCCAGCAGCCAAAACGTCGCAGTATGAGGTACATCACCGATCATTCCATGAATACGCATCATATTTTTAGTCTGATATTCCTGCACTATAGTACCAGCTATATAGAACAATACAAATTTGATCAGTGCATGATTAAACATATGCACTAAGGTCGCGCCAATAGAAAGCTGGCTGAAAACACCGATACCCGCTATCATCAGGCCTATATTTTCCATTGAGGAATAAGCCAGCATACGCTTGATGTCGCGCTGCACTACTACAAACGGTACAGCTACAGCAATGGTCAGCGCCGCAAATGTCAGGCACAGCGTGCTGATAAATTCTACACCTACAGTCGGCATCACAACCACGATGTTACGCAGCAATACATAAATAGCGCAGGTGCATAAAGCCCCGGATAAAAGGCCGCTGGTCAGAGACGGAGCTTCTGAATAAGCATCAGGCAGCCATGTATGCATCGGAGCCATACCGATTTTAGTACCATAACCAATAAAAATAAATAAAAAAGCCAGCTTTGTCAGCGACGGGTTAAGAAGTTCTGCATGTTCGGTCAGCCACAGCCAGCTCAAAGCCTTTTCAGCCCCAAGTGCCGAAATCTGCGCATAATACAGGATCATTGTTCCCAAAAGTGCCAGACAAATACCAACAGTACAAACCATCACATATTTCCAGGTCGCTTCCAGAGCACTGCGGGTAAATTTAAATGATACCAGAAAAGCAGACACCAACGTTGTCGCCTCGATAGCGACCCACATCAATCCCAGATTTTTTACCATCAGTACCAGAAACATAGTCCAAACAAACATCTGGAACAAAGCATAATAACGGCCAATCAAACCAGGCGTACGGCTAAGATAGCCACGGCTGTGCTCGCGCAGCAGATATGACTTGGAAACCCATGCTGCCGCTACATATAAAGCTGTAATGATCAGTATTACCCAGACATTAAGCGCGTCCAGATAAACATATTCACTGTTAAAAGGCTGTGTTGGCGTAAAACTCTGTGCTAAAAGAATAACTGCAACGCCTACAGCAGCAGCAGTCAAGCGATTAAGCCAGTGCAGCAAACTGCCGCTGCCTAAAACGCCGCTGATAGCTAAAGCCGCACAAACCACCGGCAAAGCAAAAATTATATAAATCAGCTCCAGCATCCCGTCACCCCTTCAGCTTTCTCAACACATTGGTATCTGTCGTCATAAACGACAAACGCAGCCGGTTAGTCAGTATTACCAGTACCATGACAGCAATCAGCACGTCCAAAAAGATACCCATTTCTATAACCAGAGGCAGACCTTCCGTCATCGCCATCCCTAAAAGGTAAATACCATTTTCCATTGTTATCAAGCCTACCATCTGCATAATAGCTCGGCTGCGCATAACGATCAACGTCAGACCAGTCAAAATCATTACGATGGAAAGCGCCAGAATATCGCGACCTTCCACTCCGGGCAGCATTTTATCAACAATAAGATAACTCAGAACCAGAAAAACTGCACTTGCGGAAGTTGAATAATTAACATTGATCTCTGAAATGAGCTCACGCTCATCAGCCAGCTTACTGACAAGCCGCAGCATTGCATAAGGCACTAAAAGGACTTTTACGATAATTGTCAGCAATCCCGGAGCATAAATATGAATACCCTCGCCATGCGCAATACCGGAAATAAAGCAGGCAAGAGCAATAACAGCCGATTGAACACTAAGGCAGATGATTGCCCGGCGCAGGTCCATAATACGGGTCTGCAAAAAGACAACGAACAATAAGACGATTACCAAAAAATTCATCATACCCCTCCTTACTGCGCTACAATTGCCAGCAGCAGTAAAATACCGGCTGCGGCCAGATATACGCGAACTTTGAACAGACGCATTTTATTCTTCAGAGTTTCCATAACACTTACCGCTGTCGCTGCCAAGAGCACTTTCACTGCCAACGGCAGTGAAAGCGGCAGATACAACAACGCAAACAGGATCAAAAACACTAATGTTTTCAGCATACTTGCCCAATGGATCACTGCCAGCAACCGTCCGGAATATTCAAGGAGCATACACTCGTGAATCATTGTCAGTTCCAAATGCGTATCAGGATTATCAACAGGAATTCTTCCATTCTCAGCCAGCAGCAGACAAAAGAAAGCAATACATGTCAGCACACTGGCTACGCTTAAATAAACCGCCTGAAAATCAAGCGCCATTCCCGCTAAAGTTGTGCTGCCACTGCGCAGCGCATTCACCAGTACAGCCAGCAAAATTACAGGTTCTGCTAAAACCGAAATATAAATTTCACGGGATCCGCCCATGCCGCCAAACGCCGTAGCCGTATCCAGAGACGATAAAGTTATAAAAAAGCGCCCCAGCGTCAGAACACCAATAAAAACAAAGACATCTCCAAAACTGAATTGAGTTCCGAAGAAGTTAGGCAGCATTGCCGCTGCCACTACTACACTGGCAAAATATACCAGCGGCGCAATAATGAAAACCAGGCTGGTATAAGGCGTAAGTATTGTAGGCTTCTGCCACCATTTATAAAGATCGAAATATTCCTGGAAAATACTGGAACCGATACGATTCTGCAGCAAGGCTTTCACTTTTTTTATAATACCGGCAACTAAAGGAGCGCTGCACAAAAGCAACAACACTTGTGCCAGCATCCAGCCCAAATCATAAATATGCATAGACATTTACATCGCCCCCCAAATCAAAACCAAAAGCATAGCCACCATTACATAACTGATATACAAACGTACGCTGCCCTGCTGAATCCGGCGCAGAAAAGAAGCAGACCAGACCATATAGTGCTGAATCGGTACATATAGCTTTTCTGTAAACTGATCCGGGATCGATAATTTATATTCCAGCTGCCGCCCAAAATACGGATTGCCCTTTTTCAGATAGGTTGCCGTTCGCTTTGGCTTCAGCAAAAAATCAAAAGCCCGGCGGAGCGGCTTGGAAAAACCAGTAGCTGAATATTGCTGGCGCGCTGTAGGATAAGTACCGCAGTTCCAAGTAATTTCGCGATGAACAAAACTTTTAGAGCCACAGGTCATAAGAGCCACAGCCAGTAAAACAACCGACAGTACCGCCAACAGCAGTAACGGAGCATAGGCCGCATAACTGCCGCTGCCAAACCACCAGACCTTCTGTACATCTGCAAAACTGCGCCAAAGAATTTGCTGGTTCTGTACTGCCGTTTGCAGCACAGCGACTACCGGCCCTGGGACAATACCAAGCAACAATACCAATACTGCCGCCAACCCCATTCCCAACCGCATCGACCAATCACTTTCGTGAGCATGTTCTACGATCCTGCTTCGATTCCGTCCCAAAAAAACTACTCCATAAAGACGCACAAAGCAACCAACTGCTAAAGCACTTGCTAAACCGAACAGAACAAAAGCCAGTGCTCCCAAAAGCCGCAGCCCCTGTCCTTCGCTGCTGCCGGCCAAAGTCACAAAACTCTGCAGTGCGAGCCACTCCCCCACAAAACCGCCTGTCAGAGGCAGGGCAGACAAGCCCATCGAACCTACCAGTGTACAAACCCCAGTCCATGGCATCAATTTACCCAAGCCACCCATTTTTTCAATATCCTTACTATCGGTAACATGCATTACAGCCCCTGCCGACATAAACAACAGTGATTTCATCACCGAGTGGTTCAAGGAATGTACAACAGCAGCCAAAAAACCAATTAATGCATAATCATGCCGTGGTGTTGTCATAAGTACCATCCCACAACCAAAAGCCCCGAAAACAATCCCCATATTCTCTACGGATGAATATGCCAAAATCCTTTTGATGTCTTTTTCCATTTGTGCATATAAAGCACCCAAAACTGCTGATAACAGACCTACCACCAGCACAAAAGCCCCCCACCAGAATTCTGTCGGGCCAAGAAACTGAAAAATAAAACGTCCGAAACCATATAAGGCTATTTTCAGCATAACGCCGCTCATCAGCGCCGAAACGTGACTTGGTGCAGCAGGATGCGCATTAGGAAGCCACACATGCAACGGCAATAATCCTGCTTTTAATGCAAAACCGGCAAAAGCAGTGAGAAACGCCGCATTACGAACATTATCACTCAACAATCCCTGACTGAGCACAGCAAAATCTAAAGAACCTGACTGACTGCCTATCAGCAGAAAAGCAATCATGATTGCCGCTGTTCCGATATGGGTCATAACCAAATATTGATACGCTGCATTATGTGCAGCTTTTTTTTCAGCTTCGTGGTTGACCAGCAGAAAGCTTACTACGGCCATCAGCTCCCAAGCCAGTAAAAAACTGAAAACATCAGCAGCCAGTAAAACCAGAACCATAGAAAGCAAAAATGCATTCCAGAGTCCGCCCAAAAGCCTCAGCCTTTTACCAAGATAGCTTTTCGCATAACCCCAAGCATAAATGCTCGTCAATGTTCCTGCCAAGCCCGTAATCAGTAAAAAAACCGCGCTCCACCGATCAGCATTGAAAGTAAAAAATGCCCAGCTGCCGCTCAGCAGGCTCCCACTTCCCTGCATCAGATAAGCCGCAGAATGATACAGCAAAGCTCCGCTGCCAAATACCGCTGCCAAAACCGCACAGTAATGTGCCGCCATCTCCATTTTTTTTGGAAACAATGCCGTAGCGGCACCCATACCATATACAGTAAGCGTTATATATATAAGTTCCATTCCCCATCTACCTCGCATTCAAAACTCAAAAAAAGCTCATAAAAAAACGTATATATTATACCACATTCTTCATAATTTAGCACTCATAAATATTAACAAACCCTTGTAAAATCTACGTTAATACAAAAAATCCTATTCGCATACGCAAATAGGATTTTGTAGATTTTATAAAATTTTCTGTATACGACTATAAACCTGCAAAGCATTGCTGTAAAAAAATGCTTCCTGATGTTCTTCCGGGATCAATTGGCGCATTATCGCTATATAATCAGGAATATTGACCAACGGCCAATCACTGCCATACATCAATTTGTCCCAGCGGTTCATATAACGCAGCCACATACCCAAATAATCAAAATAACCCTGATTCTGCCTATAAAAATGCGGCCCCGGTATTCCTTCCAGTAAACCGGACAGATCTATAGCTACATTATCATTTTTCGTAGCCACCTCAGTTGCGTCAAGCAGCCATGGATTTCCGCAGTGACAGATAACAAACTGCACGTCCGGGAAGTCAGCAGCTACCTCATCCACCGTCAACGGGTGGGCATAACGCAGTTTAGCAGCAGGCGTTGCTGTATCGCCTGTATGCACTGCCACAGGCACATTATAATGCCGGGCCAATTCAAACAGCGGATAATGACGTTCATCATAAATAAATACAGGCCGGTAGCCTGGATAAAACTTTATGCCCAGACAATGAGGATCACTCAGATAGTGCTCAAATTCAAGAGCTGTTTTTTCAGCATTTACCAGTGTAATATCTTCACTTTTTACACCTAAGCAATACCCCATTGAAAGAGGCTGGTTATAATTTCTCTCATCAAAAGGACCGCTTAGATTAATCAGTCTCGGTGTACTGCCACCGTAACGACTGGGTGCATCTTCAGAATTACCCATCGCTACAGCAAAAACAATATTATTCTCTTGGCATATCTGCTGCCAACAAGCCGCAGTATTTTTATGTCCTGCATTTTCTGCGACCTCATAAAACTTGTCTATATCATAATAATGCATATGCGCGTCAATGATTTTCATAAAATGCTCCTTCTTTCATACAATTCCATTATAACACCTTTGACGATAGCCGATGCAGTTTTATTATTTACGAAAAACAGCCCTTATTTATAAAGGGCTGTTAAAAAATCATTTATCAGGCTCTTAATTTAGCTTTATATTCTTCTCCTACTTTATCAACTACATTTTTAATTACCGTATCTATCTCCGTATCAGTCAAGGTACGATCACCGGCCTGGAAAGTCAGATTAAAGGCCATGGATTTACAGCCGTCTGCTACCTGCTTACCGGTATACACATCAAACACCTTTACATCAGTCAAAAGCTCGCCTGCATTAGAGCGAATCACGCCTTCAAGCTCGCGCATACTTACTTCCAACGGTACAACGACAGCTATATCACGCGAAGTACCGGGGAATTTAGGCAGATGTTTATATTTAGGCACCTTAACAGCAGCAGCGACCAAAGGTTCGATTGCCAGCTCCAGAACATAGGTTTCACTGCTCAGTTCAAAGTTAGCAGCAACCGTGGGATGCACTTCACCGAAATAACCAATCAGCTCTCCCTGATATTCGATTGCGCAGCTCTTTCCCGGATGCAGATATGGCTGTGTTGCCAGTATCAGCTTGTAATCAGTGACCTGTAATTTGCTCAGAAGCCCTTCTATGACACCTTTCATATCATAAAAGTCTACATTATCTTTTCCCTCAGTCCAGTTTAACACATTACGTTTACCGCTCATTGCAGCGCACAGTACACGCTTTTCAACCGGGAACTCTGTCAAAGGCAGCGCTTTCGGCAGATAAGTGCGCCCGACTTCAAAAATTTTGACACTTTCACTTTGACGTGCCAAATTATAAGCAGCTGTACTTAAAATACTTGGTACTAAAGTAGTGCGCATAACTTTGAATTCATCGCTGATCGGATTCATTACTTCAATAAATCGACGGCGTTTATCATCTGCAGGTAATTCCAGCTTGTCAAAAGAACATGGATGGATAAAACTGTAAGTCATGACCTCACTCAGTCCGACCGAAGCCAAATAATCCTCCACACTGTCGCGTACGTCCTCAATCACATCCTGACGCCCCTGTACCAAAGGCAGAGCAGGCATATGTGAGGCAATCTTGTCATACGAATGCATACGCGCGATCTCTTCACTGATATCAGCATCACAGGTCACATCATAACGCCAGCTGGGCGCTATAACGATCAGATCTTCGCCCTCCTCATGTACTTCGAACTGAAGCTTCTGCAGAATAGAAATCATTTCCCCTGTATCTATCTCAACACCAATGCGGGTATTGATAGCAGACGGATTAACTTTAACAACAGCCGGCTGCGCCTCAGTCGGATAAGCTTCCACGATACCGCAGACAGTCTCGCAGGCACCCATCTGTTCCAACAAATGTGCTGCACGATTAAGCGCATTATGAGTCAGCACGGTATCAACACCGCGCTCGAAGCGCCCTGACGCTTCGCTGCGTAATCCCAATGCTTTCGAAGTACGGCGAATTGAAGGTCCGTTAAAAGTAGCAGCTTCTAACATAACATTTACGGTATCGGCAGTAACTTCCGTTTCCAAACCACCCATAACACCGCCCAGGCCTACCGCATGTTCAGTATCAGCAATAGTGATCATGCTGGAATCAAGACTCCGCTCCTGATCATCCAGCGTCACCAGTTTCTCACCTTCAGCAGCACGCCGAACGATCAGCGTATGTCCGCTGACTCTGTCATAATCATAGGCATGCATCGGCTGCCCTAATTCAAGCATTACATAATTAGTCACGTCGACAACATTACTGATGGGGCGCATCCCGCAGGCACGCAGATGTTTCTGCATCCACTCCGGCGACTGACCGATTTTAATATTTTTCAATATCCGCACAGCAAAACGACTGCACAGATCCGCCGCCTGCACATCTACTTTCGCCATTTCGGCAGCATTGCCGCCGGCAGTTTCCTGTACGCTCATATCTGGCATTCTGAATTCCGTACCCAAAACAGCAGCAGCTTCACGTGCCAGACCAATGATATTTGTACAATCACCGCGGTTAGCTGTCAGGTCAATATCCAACACCACGTCATCCAGTCCCAAAATCTTTTTTATATCCACGCCAATCGGTGTATCCGGCGGCAGTATGAAAATACCATTGCGCTGTTCCGGCAACAAAAGCTTAGCATCAATGCCCAGCTCTTCAGCGCTGCACAACATTCCAAAAGAATCAAGTCCGCGCATTTTTGCTTTTTTAAGCTTCATCCCACTGGGAAGCTGCGCCCCAACAACTGCAACCGGTACAATATCGTCTTGATGGACATTTTGCGCGCCAGTCAAAATCTGTACGATCTCACCGCTGCCGTAATCCATCATACAAATCCACAAATGATCAGAATTAGGATGCCGCTCAATCTGTGTTACTTTACCGGTAACAACGCCTTCCAACCCCGCTCCCAGATAGTTCACGCTTTCAACTTCCAAACCTACGCGTGTCAGTTTTTCAGCCAACTCTTCAGGAGTGACATTAATATCAACATATTTTTTTAACCAGTCAATAGATGCTAACATAATCTTCCTCCTTATTTGAACTGGCGGATAAACCGCAAATCATTTTCAAAGAATAAGCGCAGATCGTCAATGCCGTATTTAAGCATAGCGATGCGTTCAACACCCATTCCAAAAGCATAACCATTAATTTTATCCGGATCGTAACCACTCATCCGCAGCACATTGGGATGAACCATACCTGAACCCAAAATCTCGAGCCAGCCTGAATTCTTGCAGACACGGCAGCCTTTGCCGCCACAGATAACGCATGAGATATCTACTTCAGCACTTGGTTCCGTAAAGGGGAAATAACTGGGACGCAGGCGTATCTCCACACTGCCGCCGAACATCTCTTTACAAAAGGTTTCCAGCGTACCCTTTAAATCAGCAAGGCTGATATTTTCACCAAGTACCAAACCTTCTACCTGATGAAACATCGGGGAATGAGTAGCATCATAATCGTTGCGGTAAACTGTTCCAGGGGCGATCATCCTGATCGGTGTGTCAGGCTCACAGGCCTGCATTGTACGAGCCTGCACCGGTGAAGTCTGGGTACGCAGCAAAAAATTTTCAGTAATATAAAATGTATCCTGCATATCCCGTGCCGGATGATCCTGTGGCAGGTTCAAAGCTTCAAAGTTATAATAATCGCTTTCTATCTCAGGGCCTTCCATGACATCAAACCCCATCCGCATAAAAATCTTTTTGATCTCGCGCAGTGTCAGTGTCACCGGATGCAGATGCCCGCAGTTTTGTGTGCGTCCCGGCAAGGTAATGTCCACTTTTTCATTTGCCAGCTTTGCTTTTAAGGACTCTGCTTCTAAAACCTCGTTTTTGGCATTGATAGCCGTTTCCAAGGCGCTTTTTACTTCGTTGACGATTTGTCCGATTTTCGGTCTTTCCTCTGCCGGCAGTGCGCCCATACCGCGCAGAATTTCTGTCATCGGGCCTTTTTTACCCAAATATTTGATGCGCAAATCTTTGAGTTCGTCTGGAGTCGTTACTGCTCCCAGCTCTGCCAGCGCTTGTTCCTTAAGTGCCTGCAATTCTTCTCTCATATTCTTCCTCCTATAAAAAATAAAACTCCCGCCCCTGGTAAGGGGCGAAAGTTATGCTTCCGCGGTACCACCCTAATTTATACTCTGCTGTCTTAACGCGACTGACGTTGCGCCTACAAGCCAAAGCCTTCAGCGCAAACACTCACGAGTGAACTTCCGCTTTAGTGTATCGCAAGGCTTGCAGCCGTGGCCTCGCTCTCTGTATCGCACGTCTGGCGTACTCTCTCGGTCATAGTGCCGAAAAAATGGGGCGTATTCAATTAACGTTACTTATTTTATCACAACTTGCCTTTACCTGCAAGCCGTTGCCGCAAACATTCAAACATAACGATTCCAGCTGCCACAGCAGCATTCAGCGATTCGGCCTGGCCTTCCATCGGGATAAAAACTTTTTTTGCTGCTGCTGCCAGCAATCCGTCTGAAACACCCTCTGCTTCACTGCCGACAACAACTGCTATCGGGCCCTGTAAATCTGTTTGATATAAACTGTCTGCATTTTCCAGGCAAGTTACCGCTATTTCATAACCGTTCTTACGTGCCCAGCTGATAAATTCTGCTTCGCATATACCTTCAGCTACCGGTATATGCAGCAGTGATCCCATTGTAGAACGTACTGCTTTCGGTGCAAAAATATCAGTACAACCAGCCAGCAGCACTACGCCGCTGATACCTGCCGCATCAGCAGTACGAATCATCGTTCCCAAATTACCTGGATCACCGATGCGATCTAATACTAGCACAATACCACCGGCAGTAGCCAGTTCCTCTAAGGCCGCACTTTTCCTGGCAACAACGGCAGTCAGAGCCTGCGGCGTTTCTGTGTCGGCAATTTTTTTCATTACAGGTTCGGTAACCTCATATAATTCAACGCCCTCTGCAGTAGCCGCTGCTATAATAGCGGCCTGCCTTGCCGAAGCAGTTTTAGTTCCCTTAAGCACAAAAAGCTGTTTCACTATACCACAGTTTACAGCTTCCTCCACCGATCGTATTCCCTCCACTAAAAAAGCCTGTTGTTCTGTCCGATATTTTTTTTGTTTCAGCTCTGCGGCAGCTTTAACGATTAGATTACTTACGCTGCTCAGTTCTTTCATCAGACTACTTCCTCCAGTGCTTTAATATTACTATGCTCACCGATAATGATCATCTCATCACCAAGATTAAGTACCATTTTGGGATCGGGATTGACCAGAGTTTCACTGCCGTGCTTAATCGCCACGACATTGACATTATAGCGGCTGCGAAGATTGGATTCGATCAGGTTTTTCCCTGCCAGACTTGGCGGCACAGTGATACTCATCAAGCTGATGGTATCAGACAGTTCGATATAATCGACGATACTGTTGGAAATAAGGTTATGCGCTACACGCTGTCCCATATCACGTTCCGAATAAACGATCTTATCAGCGCCGATTTTTTTGAGCATTTTTCCATGAACCTGATTGATAGCTTTAACGACAACCACAGGAACACCAATTTCCTTAAGCAGTAAAGTCGTCAGCATATTCGCTTCCAAATCCCCGATCGCCACGACTGCCACATCAAAATTCTGAGCACCCAAAGAACGCAGCGTCCGTTCATCAGAAGAATCTGCCGTTACAACATGAGTCAACTCATGTGCCAGACGCTGAACATTATCTTCATCAGTATCAACACCCATGACCTGATAACCAAGTTCGTTAAGTGTCAGTGCTACACTCGTACCAAAACGCCCTAACCCGAAAACAGCATATTGTTTTTCACGTTGTTTTTTTATCATTATCGTTACCGCCTTTAACCAATCATAATATTTTCCGAAGGATATCTGATCTTATCATCTTTAGAATGAAGGAAGGATAAAACAAAGGTCAGTACGCCGATACGTCCGGCATACATGGTCAAAACCAGAATCAGTTTGCCCCAGTCGTTCCAGTCTGGCGTAATCCCAACTCCCAGGCCAACAGTCGCAAATGCAGAAACCACTTCAAATAAAACGTAATCCGCCCGATGCAGCCCGCCATCGCAGATCAGAAGCAGAAAGTATGCTCCCAGCATCCACAACAGGCAAACCGTAAAAACATTATAAGCTTTATCGACTGTTTCCAAAGCTATCCTTCTGTCAAACAGCACCGTATCACGCTTGCCATGCAGAAGTCCCCACGTCGATACCAGCAGAACGAGCACAGTTGTCGTTTTCATACCGCCGCCAGTAGACGTCGGCGAAGCACCGATCCCCATTAAAAGAACCATAAAGAACAGAGAACTGGCCCGCATATCAGTCAAATCGATCGTATTAAACCCGGCAGTACGGCAGGTAACTGCCTGAAAAGCAGCCGCCATCCATTTGTCCAATTCGTTGGGCATACCACCAAGAGTAGCCGGATTCGTATATTCCAAAGCCAAGAGCACCAGCGTACCGCCAAAAGTCAGGATCGCACTGGCCGTCAGCACTATTTTACTGTGTAAACGCAGCTTGTTCCATTTCCGATTACGACGCAGATCATCCAAAACCGTAAAGCCAATACCACCGATAGTTATCAGCGCCATAATACACAAATTCAGCGTTATATCGTTATAATGCCCTGTCAGACTGGCATAATCGCCAAACAAGTCAAACCCGGCATTGCAAAAGGCCGATATAGCATGCCAGTAACCCCAGGCAATACCTGTAATCCCCATGTCCAAAGACGAATAAAAATGCCACGCCAGAATAGTCCCAAAAATAAATTCGATCGTCAAAGCATATTTAACAACATTCAACGACAACCGCACTACCCCGGAAGGTTCATTCAGATTGAGCGATTCCTGAATGAACAGCCTTTCTCTCAGATTGATCCTTTTACCAACCGCCACACTCAGTAAGGTGGTCAAAGTCATAATTCCCAATCCACCGATCTGGATGAGAACGATCATCACTAATTTTCCAAACCAGGAAAAATAATGCCCGGTATCTACAACGACAAGTCCTGTTACGCATGAAGTAGAGGTCGCTGTAAACAAAGCATCGATAAAACGCATACTGCTGCCGTCAGCACTGGCCATTGGCAGCATCAACAGCAGTGAACCGCATAAGATAAGCATGGCAAAAGTAAATGCCACCATCTGGCTGCCATTCAAACTGTGATTAAGCAGCTTCAACCATTTGTGCAATAAATTGATCAAAAACAACAAATTTTTCACCATCCCGACAAAAGCCGCTAAATATTACTTATTGAATATAAATCAAGTTTACTCTCATTACTTTATACTTGTCAATTTTACTTGCTTACTAAAAGACCGCTTTATTTAATTACAAATCAAATGTGCAGAAATGTAAAAAACAGCGTCATCAAAATAATACTGATCACAATAGTTATGGAATTGGCAAAACCGGCCAGTTCCACATTACCGCCCATTTTGGCAATAAAGATCGGGCCGATAGCCGTAGATGGCGCCAAAAAGACCAGCGCCAGTACTTCCTTGATCTCTGCACTCAGCGGCACATGATAAAAACACAGCCATGCCAGGGCAATTCCAAAAACATAACGGTACAACACTACCTCTCGCACTTGCTTCAGCTTATCTAAATCCAACGTCATTTCAAACATCATTCCTATCATAAGCATCGATAAAAAAGTATTGGCACCGCCGATCAGACCAGTAAGAGTATAAACAGGCTGAGGTAAATGCAGTTGTAGTACCGCACAAACCAACATCAGCATATAAACAATAAAAGGCACAGATCCCAGCAGCTTAGCAGCTATACTGCGCAGATTAACAGGCTCATATTTTTCACCAGTATGCACCAGCCCGCTGGTCAGAGCATAAGTTCCGCCAGTACACATGATCGAATTACCCACATCAAACATACAAGCAGCTACTACAGCGAAAGGGCCCAAAAAGCTTTGTGCAAACGGTAAAGTAAAACAACCTATATTATAACCGGCCAGATTAAATACGTAAAAAATCTTTGCCGCATTCGTCTGATAACGCGTCAACATAAATCCCCAAGCAATCATCAGCAAATTTCCACAAAAACCGGTCAGCGTCAATATAAACAGCGTATAATCCATTTTAAAAGCTGCAAAACTGGTAATAACGGCACATGGCAGCGTAATATTTAAGACTATTTTAGCAATAAGTTCATAGTCATGCGGTTTAAAAAAGCCGCGCTTCTTTAAGAAATAACCTAAGGCAATAACGGCTACAAACGCCAGTGCCTTAGTCAAAACCTGTTCCATATGGTTCCCTCATTTTCATCAAAAAAGATCTCGTCTTTAGCTACTGCTTCATAAAAAACTTACCTTAAATTATACTGCTGACGTAAAAATTAAGCAAAATTCTTTTTATCTTAAAAATATTCCTTAAACAAAACTTTGCTTTTACCATTTCGTTTGCTATAATAGTTCACAGAATATACACAAAGGGGGATATCAATGTTTAGAAAATCTAAAATAATAGTAGGTGCGGCTCTTTTAGCCGTATCAGTACTGAGCTTTACTCTGCCACAGCAGGCTGAAGCCATCAACCTTGGCAGTATTGCCGGTAAGGCAGTAGGCGCCGCCAAAGAACAGCAGGAAATCAACAAGGCACTGAATTATTATGATAATGAAGGTCGCCATGAGTTGTTCGAAGCTCTGAAACAGGAAGACGGCGTCAACAGCGATTATAACGCCAATGCCATGCTTGGCCGCATTATGCAGCGTATGACACCGGCTATCGCCAAAAGCGACGCAACCATCAATAGTAAACCCTATAATTATTTCGTTAATAATCAGGAATTTTTTAACGCATACTGTGCATTAGGGCACAATATGTCCGTAAATATCGGCGCCTTCTGGTTCCTGGACTATAATGAAGATAAACTGGCTGCCGTTATCGCTCATGAGCTGGTACATGGCCAGAAAGAACATCCAATCAAAGGCGCAAAGAAAAAGATGTCCGTTGACTTCGTGATGAAAACTGTAGGCTCTGAAATCGGCGGCGCTAACGGCCTAGCAGCACAAGTAGTAGCAGTCCATGCCAAAAACACCGGCGTTACCAAACCAAACGAATGGGAAGCTGACAATATCGCCTTCACTTATATGGCTGATGCCGGTTATAATGTAGGCGCTCCTGCCGCTGTTTGGCAGGCAGTCATCGAAAGCTCCAGCGACAGCTCTAAAAAAGATGTTCTCAGCGATATACTCAACCCGTCTACTCATCCGAAAGACAGCGACCGCCGCAATAATTATTCCAAAAAACTTACAGAATACAGTAACGGCAAGGTTACTGTTGACGCTAACAGCGGCGAAGTAAAAATTAACGGAATGACCTTTATGATCCCCGCTGCTGCAGGCAATATGAGTGGTATTCAGCGTTCTTACTTCGTAGCAGGCAATCTTGCAGCGATCTATCATGCAGGTCATAATACTCAAAATGCCTATGCTGAGGGCGGCACTGTAAAAATCGCAGGCAGAGGTATTATTACTCCTGTTGCCGGTGATATCAGCGCTGGTGAATTAGTTACTATCCTTAATAACATTAAATAACAACTTAAAATAAAACAGTGTAAGTCCTAAGACTTACACTGTTTTTTATTGCCGCCGCAGCAGCAATTCAATTCATTTGTACTGTAAGCAGTAATTCTTACAGAGCAGCTTTAGCAGCTTCTACCAGCTTGGTGAAAGCAGCTGCATCATAAATAGCCATATCAGCCAAAACTTTACGGTTCATTTCAATACCAGCTTTAGCCAGACCATTCATGAAACGGCTGTAGCTCATGCCGTTAGCACGGGTAGCAGCGTTGATACGAGCGATCCACAAACGACGGAATTCACGTTTTTTAGCACGACGGTCACGACGAGCATAGCTCAAAGCTTTCATAACGGTTTCATTAGCTTTTTTGAACAGCAAATGTTTAGACCCGCGATAGCCTTTAGCCAGTTTTAAGATTTTTTTATGACGACGATGAGCAGTAACGCCCACTTTAATTCTTGCCATTATAGTCAGCCTCCCTTATCTATTATGCGTACGGCAGCATTTTTGCTACGCGTTCATGATCAGTTTTGTGAACAAGTGCAGCCTTACGCAAGTTTCTCTTGCGGGAAGGAGATTTATGTTCAAGAATATGGCTTTTAAAAGCTTTAGCACGTTTGAATTCACCGGTACCAGTCTTTTTAAAACGTTTAGCAGCAGCTCTGCGGGTTTTCATTTTAGGCATTGTTAAGTCCTCCTTATTTGGTAGCTTTAGGCGCAACAATCATAATCATGTTTCTGCCTTCTAATTTAGGTGCACGCTCAATGACAACCATGTCTTTGAGCTGTTCAGCCATTTTTTTGAGCAACACTTCGCCAAGCTCAGGATGCGATAATTCGCGGCCGCGGAACATGATGGTGACTTTTACTTTGTCGCCGTCTTCCAGGAATCGCACTGCATTTTTGAATTTGACGCCGAAGTCATGATCCTCAATACCGGGGCGCAATTTGACTTCTTTGATATCAAAGGTCTTTTGCTTTTTACGAGCTTCTTTATCTCGTTTTTGCTGCTCGTAACGATACTTGCCGTAATCCATAATCCGGCACACCGGAGGTTTCGCTGTAGGAGCGATCTCCACTAAATCAAGATGTCTTTCCTGCGCCAGCTGCAAAGCATCACGACCGGACATAATTCCCAGCTGTTCGCCTTCACCGGCAATAACGCGCACTTCCCGTGCCCGAATTTCTTCATTGATACGCAAGCTTTCTTTGCTAATAACCGTTCACCTCCAAAATTAAATAAAAAACGCGAGCAGATAATACTGCCCGCGCTGAAAATCATATCCAACCCTGTCGAGCTTTTGCTGCAAGGTGAGAAGCGAGCGGCTTCTGCTTTGTTACTTGGATATAATATCATAATGTTAACTTTGTGTCAACATATTTATTAATCTTTTCTTGCTCCCAACTGTCCGTCAAGATAGAATAATCCGGAGATATTATCGCCGATCATTTCCAGTTTTTCAACAATCTCAGAAGCGTTGGCTTCTTCTTCTACCTGCTCGTCGATAAACCATTTAAGACAACTTTGAGCAGCATAATCTTTTTCTTTCAGAGCTACTTCATACATGTCATAAATGCGGGAAGTAACATATTTTTCGTGTTCCAGAACTTTTTGGAACAAAGCCAGCGGTGTGCCATAATCAGCAGCCGGCATATCAATTTGCAGCAATTGAGGCTGTTCGCCGCAGTCCTGCATAAATTTTACAAAACGCAGTGCATGTTCACGTTCTTCTTCGTATTGCAGATACAACCATTTAGCCATACCTTTATAATTTTTTGCTTCCATATCCAGGCTCATGGCCAGATACATATAAGCGGAATAAAATTCTGCCTGCACCTGCTCATTAAAAGATTTAAAAACTTTTTTGTTCATAATAGTGATACCCTCCTTACAGCATTCCAAGCTGCTCAAATGTGTTTTTAGTATAACATTTTTCAGCACGTTTTTCAATAACAATTATTTATTTCTATAACAACTTATTAAGGTGGCGTCCATCAGCAGTTATTTTTTCTCTGCGATTTCCTGCTGCAGCATGGCAATAAAATCTTCCTGCTTCATAGCTCCGATATCGCCTTCGCCGCGGCGGCGCACAGCAACTGTACCGTCTTCAACTTCCTTATCGCCGATAACAAGCATATACGGAACTTTCTGCAGCTGTGCTTCACGAATCTTATACCCGATTTTTTCGTTACGATCGTCAAGATAAACGCGCAGCCCCAATTTAAACATTTCATCACTCAATTTTTTAGCATACTCATAATGCTTGTCGGTGATCGGCATTACACGCACCTGGCAGGGAGCAAGCCATACAGGAAAAGCACCGGCATAATTCTCGATCAGGATACCGATAAAACGTTCTATAGAACCATAAACCACACGATGGATCATAACCGGGCGATGCTTCAAACCGTCTTCGCCGGTATAGGTCAAATCAAATTTCTCCGGCAGCAGCATATCCAACTGAATAGTGCCGCACTGCCAGGTACGCCCGATAGAGTCAGTCAGGTGGAAGTCGATCTTAGGGCCATAGAAAGCACCATCGCCTTCATTGATCACATAATCAAGCCCGAAGTCTTCCATCGCGCTCTTTAAAGCACTAGTAGTAGTGTCCCAGGTCTCTGCGTCGCCCATCGAATCTTCCGGACGGGTCGAAAGCTCCGCATGATATTTAAGACCAAAAGTTGCATAAACCTCGTCAAACAAACGAATAACGTTTTGGATCTCTTCCCTGATCTGGCTGGGCATCATAAAAATATGAGCATCGTCCTGAGTAAAGCAGCGGACACGGAATAAGCCGTGCAAAGCTCCGGAAAGCTCATGGCGATGAACAAGACCCAGTTCACCGGCGCGAATCGGCAGCTCGCGATAGCTATGCGGATGAGTTTTATAAACCAGCATACCACCCGGGCAATTCATTGGTTTGATAGCATAATCTTCACCATCGATCTGAGTAAAATACATATTTTCACGATAATGATCCCAGTGACCTGAAGTTTCCCACAATTTCCGCGACAGAATCATCGGAGTTTTGATCTCCTGATAACCATATCGGCGGTGTACTTCCCGCCAGTAATTGATCAGCTCGTTACGGATGACCATACCATTAGGATGGAAGAACGGAAAACCTGGTCCCTCTTCCATAATACTGAAAAGATCCAGCTCTTTGCCAAGTTTACGATGATCACGTTTGGCAGCTTCTTCAAGCATATGCAGATAAGCGTCCAGTTCTTCCTTGCTTGGAAAAGCAGTACCGTAGATACGCTGCAGCATCTTGTTTTTTTCATCACCGCGCCAGTAAGCACCAGCGATGCTTTGCAGTTTAAAAGCCTTTACTCGTCCGGTCGACGGACAATGTGGGCCAGCGCACAAGTCGGTAAAATCGCCTTGAGTATAAGTGCTGATAACAGCATCTTCCGGCAGGTCGGTAATAAGCTCGACTTTATATTTTTCGTCTTTAGCCGCAAACATTTCCAAAGCTTCCTTGCGGGGAATCTCACTGCGCACTAAAGGGATATTAGCTTTAACTATTTTTGCCATTTCTTTTTCAATAGCAGCTAAATCTTCCGGAACAAAAACATGCTCGCTATCCAAATCATAATAAAAACCATTTGCAATAGCAGGGCCGATAGCGAATTTAGTACCGGGGAACAGATGCTGAATAGCCTGCGCCATAACATGAGCCGCAGTATGGCGAATAGCATGCAGTCCTTCTGTACTTTCAGGCACAACAAATTCAACTGCAGCATCATGCTCTAATTTATCGGTTAAATCTTTATTTACTCCATCAACTACTGCTAAAAGCGCCTGTTTGCCAAGTTTTTGGGACAATCCTTTCGCTACATCCAGCAATGTAGTTCCGGCAGCGACTTCTTTTACACTACCATCTTTTAAAGTTACTTTGACATTTGCCATTTTTATAGCCTCCTAAAAATAAATAAACCCCGTTCCCTCATAAAGGGACGGAGTTGACCGCGGTTCCACCCTGATTGATCTGCCGAAAGCAAATCCACTCGGTACCGTTAACGCCGGCATACGACGCCGCATACTTACTGCTAACGCAGGTTCCGCAACGTAGTTTGAAGGTGGTCCAGTCCTGACAATTTTCAAAGTGCTTACAGACATGGCACTTCTCTCTGAAGAAAATATCCAGTCAGTCTTATCCTTCGCATAACTGATTGTTTATGTGATTGATTTTAATTATAAGCTTAACAATAATTATTGTCAATATTTTTGATTTGTAAAATTATTGTAGCCATATCAGTATCGTTATCTTATAATTATATAAAAGATAATAATAACTGTGGGAGATGACCCTATGAGTTTATTTTATAAGACAGTGATCCAAATAACACTTTTATTGCTGACGCTGCTGCCTGCAGCAATTACCGGAGCCTCCGATAGGCAACGGGAAACAATGCTGTTTCTGCCGCTGGACAATCGGCCCGTCTGCTCATCTTATGTAGTTAAAACTATGGAAGCTGCCGGATACAAAGTATTAGTTCCGCCTGTCAGATATCTGGCTTCTTATAACAGAAACGGCAGTCCTGACGAGCTGTGGAAATGGCTGCTTAAGTCTGCACCTCAAGCGGACGCAGCTGTAATATCCACCGACAGCCTTATTTACGGCGGCCTGGTTGCATCACGCACACATCGCGAACCACAAACTGTTTTAGAACAGCGTTTGAAAAGGCTGGAAACCCTTAGAGACCAGTTTGATGTCAAGCTCTATGCTTTCTCCACTTTGATGCGCACTCCACGCGCCAGCTTCGGCGCCGTCGAACCTCCCTATTATGCAAAAATAGGACCTGCAATCTTCCGTTATTCTGAACTTTGCGACTCCGATGACCTTATTGGCCTGAGCCTTAAAGATTCACTGACCAAAAAAGCTCTGGAAACAAATCTGCCTGCTGCCGATCTGCAGGACTGGCTCGAACGTCGTCAAAAAAATTTAAACATCAACAGCCAGTTGACACAAATGGCCCGCAGTAACCGCTTTCATTTTTTAGCAATCGGCAAAGACGATAACGCTCCGCTTTCGCACACACATATGGAAGCCCGCAAACTGACCCAGGAAACATATGATCTTACACAACGGACCTTCCAAATAGTCCCCGGTGTAGATCAGCTCGGGCTTTTGCTGCTGACCAGAGCAGGCAACGAAATAAACCGTTATAATCCACGAATTTATGCTTTTTATGCCGAAGGCTGGGGTCCCAGGACCTTACCGCAATATTCGGATATGACATTGGGGCAATCTGTACCGCAGCAGATTTTGGCTATCGATGGACGAACTGCTACAAATGCAGAAAACGCCGATATCGTCCTTGCACTCAATACCCCTGCAGATGGGATAATGATGGATTCTACTGCTCCTTCCAATCAATTTTTCTCTTCACCGCAAAACCGTAAATATATCGGGCAGCTCAAACAACTGCTGGACAGCGGTTCAAAAATATCTCTGGCTGATGTGGCCTATTCCAACGGTGCCGACAACGGGTTTATGAACGAACTGGCAAAAACCGAACAACTGCAACGGCTATCCGCCTATAACGGCTGGAATACTGCAGATAATACTGTTGGCTTCGCTATCTGTCAGGGAGTATTAGCGCCGCAAATGCAACCGCAGGAGGCAGAAAAACTGATGCGGATCAGAATCATTGACGATTGGTATTATCAGGCAAACGCCCGGCGCAGTGCCACCGCGTTTCTTGACAGCAAAAAACAAAAGGCGGCTGTTTATCTGCTTGGAGCCTGCGAAAAACCTGTCCATGAGCTGACATTAGGTATTTGCCGTGACCTGGCAGGACGTTATACCATTACCGAAAAGACTAATTTCGATATATCTTTCCCCTGGAACAGACTTTTTGAAATTGAAGTTGACCTGAAAAAAGACAAAAAGAAATCATAACAATATCGACAGCAAAGGAAGAAAACATGTCTGAAATACTTTTTATCAACGCCTGCATAAGTACCGGTCATCCATCAAGAACGTTGTTTCTGGCTCGTTATTTTCTTAAACAGCTGGCCAAAAACACCCAGTCAAAAATAACCGAAATTGATCTGACCAAAGAAAATTTACAGCCGTTAAATGAAAAAACACTGGCTGCAAGAACAGCAGACCTTGATTCTAAACAACTGCTAAAGCCGAAGTTCCATTATGCACATCAGCTCGCTGCGGCAAACTTTATAGTTGTTGCCGCACCCTATTGGGATCTTTCTTTTCCCTCTATTCTAAAAGTATTTTTTGAACACACAAGCGCAGCTTCCATTACCTTCACTTATACTGAACATGGTCCGGCAGGCCTGTGCAAAGCTAGTCAACTGTATTATCTGACTACGTCAGGAGGGATTATCGGCGAATATAATTTTGGTTATGATTATATCCGCGGTTTATGTGCTTTATACGGAATTGAGAAAACAAAACTGTTTACCGCTGAAGGACTGGATATAGAAAATACTGATGTCGCTACTGTTATGACCGATGCCTGCCGCAAGATAGACCTTTATTTTGCTCAATAAGCTTTGCTTCTAAAAACCGGGCAAAACCCGGAACCGAAAACCATACCAAAAAAGCCATTCGCACTTAAAAGTACGGATGGCTTTACTATTTATGTCTAATGTTAAAAGGTATAATTGATCCCTACCTGATAGTTACGTCCAGGTTCAGCATACCATTCGTCAAAATTAAGAATTCCATAAGCATCATTATCCCAACTGGAATAGAACTGGTCAAAAATATTATTGACTCTAAAATATAATCTGGCATTCTTATTGATTTTATAATTCATGGAAGCATTCCAGACCCAGTAGGTGTTATTAGCGTATAGATTTTCACCACGGCCATTCGCCTGGTCAAAGATACCCTGGCCCTGCAGCATCGCACTGTATTTATCTTTGTCATACACCAAATCGAACACCAACTTGCCGTGAGGTATGTTGACAGCGACAGGTGCAGTCCCCTTGCGTTCAATATCTACCAACGTTTGGGTATAAGCAAAAGAGGTATACCAGTTATCAGCAAAGCGTTTAGCGGCAGAAACCGTAAATCCTGTAGCTTTTTCCCGTGCTACATTGGCATAACGACGATCTTCCTTAGGTAAACTTATATCAACTGCTATAACGTTAGTAGCATTACGATGAAAAATACTGGCTTTAAGGGTCAGTGAATCATCAGGCGTATATGTCGCTCCAAATTCATAGACCTTACCTTCTTCAGGCTTCAGCGCTTCATCCCCATAGGGAGCAAAAAGCATCAATTGCTTCGGCGGCGCAAAATACTCTGTATACGACAATGTATACAGCATTTTGTCAGAAAGTCTGTACTCCAAGGCTGCCGCAGGCGACAGCTTACTGCCGGCATAAGAATTATAATCCTGCCGCAGAGTACCCGTTACTTTCATTTCATCATCCATCTGCCATTCATTCTGAATATAAACAGCCTTACTGATTAACGTACGATCATTTATATTTGCACGCAAATCCTGATAATCCAAGACCTGATCCTGATAATATTCAAATCCAGCAGTCAGAGTATTTTTAGCGTGCCATTGCTTACTGTAACGGTCAAAAAAACCCTCCGTTCTAATATCAAGCAACCATGGTCTATCATCATTAACCTTAGGATCATCGTCATAAGCAGCCTGACTGCAGCGTCGATAAATGCCAAAGGTGTTATTTTCCGTATTTGATATTTTGCGTCGATATTCAAGACTGGAACTATTTTCTGCTTTGCGGGCATCGACCATAAAAATATTTTTGATTTTTTTATCCAAAATTCCTGACCCGGGTATTGATTCAATTTTTTTGAAATTAAATATCTTCGATGTATATCTACCGCTAAAGACGCTGTAGCTTAAAGTCAGATCAGCGGTATCGCCCCAGGACCTGGTTATTTTGACATCGGCATTCTCGGTGTTTTCGTAGGACGGAATCTTATGTCTGGCACTGCTATAGTCGCCCATAATGCTTTTCTGAGCATAGAGAGACCAAGACCAGTCGCCTTTCCTACCAAGATGCAGAATATTCTCGCGTTCACGTCCATAGCTGCCTGTTTCCAAATTGATGCTGGTCTTAACACCGGCCTCTGCCTTTTTCGTCGTTATTTTGATAACGCCTCCCTTAGCGGCATTGCCGTAAACAGCACCGGCAGCAGCAGGTAAAATTTCCACGCTGCTTAACATATCTGCCGGCAGCGTGCTAAAATCAAAATCATTATAACTACTGCCGTTCCAATTAGAGCGAATTCCATCTATAACGACTACATAACGATCGGAGCCATTTAGTAAAACGCTGGAATAGGCATTAAAGCCGCCGCTGGCACCCCTGGCAGCCAAAGTGATACCCGGCAGTTCCTGAATAACATCCAGAGCATTTTCATAATTGCCGGTCTCAAGCTTCTGTTCATCCATTTTATAATAGCCGGGCTTGCCGTCATCGGCATCATAACGGTAAGCAGTGACAATCATCGGATCCAGATAAAAAACTTCTTCTTCAGCAAATACTGAACCGGCACTGAAAAAAGCATAACATAACCACACCAAAACAGACATCGATTTTATTTTTGCCTGCAACATAAACGCTCCTAATCAATTATTATAGACCGATCACTTCTTTTCAGTAAAAAAACACTCCACACTTTTATAAAGCTGTTCCACATCAAAAGGTTTAGGAATAAAACCATTCATGCCCACACCCCGGGCTTTTTCCCTGTCCTCCTGCATCGTATTGGCCGTCATGGCAATAATAGGGATCTTCTGCGCGTCTGCCCTGTCCAATGCACGTATCTCCATCGCAGCTTCCAGTCCATTTTTTACCGGCATTTGCAAGTCCATCAAAATCAAATCATAAGCTCCCAGAGGCTGGCTGGCAAAACGTTCTACAGCCTGCTGCCCATTTTCAACGCACTCTACTATAACGCCCTGCATTTCCAACAGAGCAACAGCAATTTCCGCATTCAGGGCATTATCCTCTGCCAGTAAAATACTTTTACCCTGAAGCAAATCATGCTCCTGCGGTAAAGTTGTGTCTTCCAACTCTTCTGTTATTTCCCCAGTATAAACTGACAAGGTTAGGATAAAGAAAAATTCCGAACCGGCTCCTACTTCACTTTGAACCTTTAGGACACCACCCATAAGCTGTACCAGGCTTTTGCTGATCGTCAGCCCCAACCCTGTACCCTGTTGATTATTGCGGCTTTTACTCAGAACCTGCTCAAAACTGCCAAAAATCCTTTCCATGTCGCTTTCCGGAATACCAACACCGGTATCACGAACACTGAAAAACACCTCTGAATTGTCATTTTCGGTAACCTTTTCCGCAACAGTAACAGTAATCATTCCACCATTTTCAGTAAATTTATAGGCATTAGACAGCAAATTAGTTAAAATCTGTTTTAAGCGCAGTTCATCACCATAAAAATATTTATGTATCAGCTCACAATGAAACTGCAGTGAAATATTTTTACTTTCTGCCATAGGCTGAAAAATATTCTGCAGCTGCTTAAGCATATTATCCATCGCCAGCGGCTTGCTTTCAATCTGCATCTTGGCACTTTCTATTTTCGACATATCCAAAACATCATTAACCAGAGACAGCAGAAATTTAGCCGAAGAATCAATTTTAGCGACATTTTTTTGCGCATAGCTGTTTATCGTCCCTGATAACTTCATCAGGTTGGTCAATCCAATGATTGCATTTAAAGGCGTACGTATCTCATGCGACATCCGCGAAAGGAACTCCGAACGCACTTTACTAAGCTCTTCTATACGTTTCAGTTTAGTATAGGCAATTTTGTTCTGCATTTCAAACCAGGTGTGCATCAGAAAAATAACGCCTAGCAAAATCACAAAGCTGGCAATTACAACAGCTGATAAAACCGGATTAGAATAAAATAATGATTTCAGAGAGACAGCCCTTGCTCCGACGGATAAAGTACTGTCAGATACAATCGCATTAAGCTGTTCTTCCTGAAGATTAACAATACCCTTACTTAAAACAGTATATAAATTCATATCAACATTTTTATTCATGGCAATAGATAGATAGCGTTTAGATTGATCTACCACGGGAATTATATTAGAATAATAATCCTGCATATATAAATGCTGCAGAACAGCTATTGGCATAACAGTATAATCAGCTTCTCCAGAATTAATAGCTTCCAAGCATCCTGAATAATCAGGAAAATTTATATTTGATGAATGTTTTATTGTATGCGAATCATCAAAGCCATAAATAACAGCTTCTTTCAAAGCAGGATCAGCCAAAGTTATATCTTTATTCCGAAGAATGATAGAATTCATGCTCAAATAATTTTTTGTCGTTATCAGTTCGCCAAAATTTTCGGCGGTACTATGACTCAAAAAATCGCCAAAGACATCTGCCATCCCTGATTTTACCATATCAATTGCCTCAGCATAGGAGCTTGCCTCCACAAAAACGAAAGTCAAACCCGTATTTTCAGACAATAATTTAAATACACCAGGAATGATCCCTTTAACCTGATCATTGGCAAGATAATAAAAAGGATAGTTATCTTTAAATACGGTAACAACTTTAATATCCGGACTTCTTTCCACAAAACGCAGTTCCTGTGCAGTAAAATTGGTCGAATTTTTATAACGCGCAGGAAAATATTTTTGAAAAAGCTCTTCGCCAAAGTTTGGATTGACCTCGTATATCTTTTTTATAGCATCATTCAACTGCCTGCATAGAGCAGGGTCGTCTTTGCGCGCTACTATATAAGATCTGTCTCTTATACACATCTCCGAGCCCACGAGACATGCGCAGATC
>OWJI01000119.1_pt1 | contig 61088 bp, 58 predicted proteins | sample 1732541 | NCBI WGS metagenome assembly OWJI01 (sample SAMN05065727, study PRJEB22554) | human gut metagenome | biome: ENVO:2100002; feature: ENVO:00000062; material: ENVO:00002003 | host: Homo sapiens | place: USA
TCCGTGGCGGGATTTTCCAGCAGCTCCATGACAGCCGCCAGTGTCAACACCTGGCTGTCCAGCGTGATAGTTTGATCCACCTTGAAATTGCCAGCTTCGTCCAGCAGCCCCAAAGCGTTCAGCATGGAAAGCACCTGGTCGCTGCTATCGCCGGTCAAGGCGGAGAGCTGCTCCAAAATCACCTGATTTTCCTCGGGTGTGTTGCCCATCGAATCGCTCACCGCTGCAAACGCCGTAGTTGGCAGCATCGTGAGCGTCATGCACAGGCTCAGCAGCGCCGCTAAAAATCTTTTCTTCATGTTTCCTCATCCTCCTTGGTTTGTTCCTGCTGTTTATTGTTTTTTCTCAATCGTGTGCAAAACACGGTAACGACCACCGCCGCTGCAAAGCAGACAACGCCTACCAGCACATAGCCGCCCGCATCATCCCGCAGCAGCATCGCGCCGAACACCCCCCATGCGGCTGTCTGCCCTTGCACTGCAAACACATCCGCCGCCTGCATCATCACCGCGAACAGCAGCATACACGCTGCGCTCAACCCATATATACCGCGCCGCTGCCTCCGGCGGGTGTTTTCCCGCACCCGCTGCTTGACGAGTACGACTCGTTTTGCGGTATCGTACATTTCGTTTGAACCTTCTCTCTGGATTTATTGAAATGCGGCTTAAAAACCCCTTCATTTATATAGGTACAAAAAATCGAAAAAACTCTCACCCAAAACGTAAAATTTTTCAAAAATTTTTCAATAAAAAAACGGAAATGATTTTTCTCTCATTACCGCTTAAAATAGAGCGTTCCCTATAGGAATCGAACCTACAATAGAGTCTTAGGAGTTCGAGTCCACACAGGAAACCCACATAATTTTGAGTTATTATAAGTCAAGGAAATCCTTGATTTTTCTAACTATTTTGTAAAACAGCCCCCTCATATATCAACTTATTTTTCCCTAATAAGTCTCGCATATTCCGCTTCATCAATATGATATTTCTTTTTCATAATCACATAAGAAATTATCAATGCTACTACCGGTATGAGAACCATTCCAATTCGGAAAATAAGAGCCTGCTGCGCTGTTATTTCACCAATATACTTGTTTGCTTCCGCTAAAACCTCTTCACTGGAAAGATTTCCCTTGTTTACCTCTATCTCCAAAGCGCTGATGCTCTGGCTCTTAGCATAAACACCGCTCACAATAAGCACTAATGTTGAAAGCCCCTGATTGATTCCCCCCGCCAGTTTCACGCTGAATGAGCGCACTGCAGATATGACTGAATCATGTCTTTCATGAAATCTTGCCTCATCATATTCGATCGTATTGTTGATCATAACAACGATTGCCAGATTCATAAGTCCCTGAAAAAAGAAGATTACAAAACCAATTGCATTCAAAAGGATCACATTCTTCGGCAACACATAACCAAACGCCATAAAGCAGGCATACCCGATCAGGAGAACAACAAAGCATACTTTAAGAATTTTCTCTCTTGAAAATCTTTTTGCCAGTCCTGCATAACTTGCCTGTGAGATCAGCATTCCAAGTCCATACATGACCGTAAAGTAAAATACCAGTGTTCCGCTTTCCGAATATCCGTACTCTGTATAAAAGAAATTCACTCCGAAAACAATCAGAATATTATTTGTAATATTAAAAAATATGGATGCCAGCCCCGATGCTACCAGCTGGTCATTTCTTGCAAAAATATGGAACATATCCTTCAAAGACAATTTGTCTTTCTGTTCCTTTCGCGGCCGCTCCTTTATTCCAAATGCAGTCAGCATTTGAAAACAGATCAAAGCCAAAGCAACGATAAGTGCAACTATTCTGTATGCGTTTACTGCATTACCGGCGATTACCACCGGTACAACTCCTGCAATTGAAAACTGTCCGATACACACGAAAATACTCATAATAGTTACAAGAGAATCTCTGGTTCCGGGTTCAGAACTTAGCGACGGCAGAACACCCCAGTATGCAATATCATTCATTGTATAGGTCATTCCCCATAATAAATAAAACAGACTGTAAAAAGCCACAAATCCCCATCCATTTGGTCTTATGGTAAACAAACATACAATAACGATCGCATTTGTGATACAGCCAATCAGTATCCATGGCTTAAATTTTCCCATCTTGAAATGTGTATTTTCTATTATAATTCCCATTAGGAGATCATTGATGGCATCCCATACCATACAAATAATCATCGCTCCACTAATTACTGTAAACTGTGCACTTGTAAGGTTCATTGTATACTGTACATACAATATCAGGTACATGCTTACCAGTGCATACGCTGCATCTCTTCCTGTTGCACCGATACAATAAGTCCATTTTGTTCTTGCATCTAATTTTTCATTCATTTTATAGCCCCCTTATTTGCTGAATCCACTATCTTTTTAATTGTCCTGTTTTTTATCAGACCTCCACTCTGATTACATACACTATCAATATTTCCCTCCAGAATACCTTCCGTCATCATTCTTACTTCCGGATCCTGCATGGATTTTGGAAAGTACGTTAGTCTTGCTACAATTTTTCCTATCCGGATCCATCTTCTTGCAAGCCGGGAATAAGGTGCCATCTGTATCAATGAGTTTTTTGTTGTAAACTCCCCAGGTTTCATATCTGAAAAATGGGTGCACGGATAAGAATAAATCATATTAAAATCTTTTTCACAAAGAGGCACCTTTGTATTCCGGTTTAGAGGAGATATCAGTTTGGTTCCGCTTACTTCAACAGTTTCTGATAAACGTATATCCTGTAACGATGAACCTATCTGTATTTCATATACTCCTTCAATCACCTGAAATTCTCCGTTCTGATACACCGAAAAAGCCCTCTCATCAATAGTAATCACTATCTTTTTCTTCTCACCCGGCTTCAGGTCTGTTTTTTCAAACCCTTTTAATTCCCGGTTTGCCCGGAAATCGTCGGTTTGCGGATTTTTTATGTAAAGCTGTGATATTTCACTTCCAGATACCATTCCGATATTTTCAATACAAAATGAAATTTGATAACTTTCGTTTGTAGCTTTACTAATTTGTAAGTCGAAATAGGTAAACTGCGTATAACTCAGTCCATATCCGAAACAATATCTCACCGGAACATGAAATGTATCATAATATCTGTATCCGGGAAAAATGCTTTCCCGGTATTCAACGTCATCCAAATGGTGACTCTGCCCCTCCTGTCTTCCGAAATAACCGTAACTAGGAACATCCTTTTCACAATAAGGAATCGATTCTGCAAGTTTCCCTGATGGATTGACAACACCTGTAACAAGCCTTACACAAGCTGCCGCTGCTGCTTCTCCACCAAGATATAACTGCAATAACCCTTTACATTTTGATAGAAGTTCCATATTATAGGGAGAACCGCTAACAGAAATAAATCCGATTTTATCATCTATACAAAGTATCTGTTCCAGCAAAGCTGTCTGGTTCGCCGGTAATTCAAAACTCTCCCTGTCATAACCTTCGCCCTCAGCAATATCTGTCAATCCACCAACAAAAAGGACTGGAATGTTCTGCTTCTTTGCTTTTTTCAATTTCTCCAAAGCTTCCTTTTCAAACCTGCTGTCTCTATGAAAGGTATTGCTCCTATAACCTCTGGCAAAATGTACTTTTATTTGTTGTTTTTCAAATTCTTCTATAAAATTATCCACACGATCCGTATGAATATGGCTGCTGCCTCCACCCTGAATTCTCGGTTTATCTGCAAGATCCCCGATCAGAAGAATTTCCCTTATATCCTTTAATGGGAAAAAGCCATCATTCTTAAGAAGTACTGCACTTTCTTCCTCAATCCGTCTTGCCAGCTCATGATTATGATTCCTTGTCTGCTCCGATACACACTTAGCTTCTTTCTTTTCAATTCTGTTCTTGCCATAAGCAGCAACTAGCTTTTCAATTCTGTAGACAGAAGCTCTAAGCGCCTGTTCTAATCGCGAGTTCTTTTTTGCCGCCTCCAGTAACTCATTAAAATGATTTCCGCAGCTGTCCGGCATTTCTACATCCATTCCGGCAGCAATACAGGCCGGAAGATCTACGCATGCACCCCAATCACTCATTACCAGCCCCTCATACCCCCATTGTTTTCTAAGGATATTTGTCAGCAATTCATAATTTTCACAGGCCGGCACTCCATTCAGATAGTTATAACTTGCCATGACAGTTGCCGGTTTTGCACATTTTACTGTTTTCTCAAATGCGCTCAGATAGATTTCATGCAAAGCACGTTCATCAATCATGGAATTACTCGTCATCCTATGAGTTTCCTGACTATTTCCGGCAAAATGCTTCAGGGATGTCCCCACCCCATTTATCTGCATTGCACAAATATATGCTACTGCCAGTTCTCCGGCGAGAAAAGGATCTTCCGAATAATACTCAAAATTTCTGCCACACAAAGGAGAGCGTTTTATATTGATCCCCGGTCCTAAAACAACAGATACACCAAGTTCTTTTGCCTCACTTGCCATTCCTTCTGCCATTTTTCCAATCAATTCTCTGTTCCAGGAACAGGCCGTACTGCTGGCAGTAGGAAAACAGGTTGCTTCGTAACTGTCATTATTTTTTGCCCCGTCCTCCTGTGCGCGGATTCCGTGAGGTCCGTCCGATACATGAATGTTTCCTATGTGCCATGCTCCAGCCCCTGTCACAAGCCGGCACATTTCCTCAAGGCTTTTCCCCATAAAATACCTCCCATTCGATCCATTTATCTATCTTCAACATATCATCTATTTACATTTATCTATATCAAATTTATGTTGTTTTATATTATTTTTATTATATAATAAGTGGAGGAAAACCTGATGAAACTTACTTACTCTTGGAAAACGGCGAAATTTTTTAGTGGAGGAATTTATGTCAGAAAATCATACAAAAATAAACTATGAATTTTTAGATTCAGCTAAGAATTTTATATATGAAGCAAGAGAAACCGGAAAGACACATTCCTCTTTCCAATATGAGCTCATGCTGTTTTATTCTATTAGAAATGGAGATATTGACGGTGTCAGAAAAGCGCTTGACTTGTATAAAGAATCCGGACTGATTATTGGACATATGTCAGATAATCAATCCAGAGAAATTCATTACTGGGCAGTTGCCACCATTGCTGTTGCCATTCACTATGCTATTCTTGGTGGTCTGGATGAAAGTGAGGCTTACCAGTTAAGTGACCAATATATTCAGGAGATTGATTACCTTCAGACAATGGAAGAATGTATTGATTATCTCTGTAAAAAAGCCATTGAGCTTGTTTCAAAAGTGAAGGAAAACAATATTCCACACACTTATAGCGACCTGATCAATCGTTGTATGCATCTGATTCATATCAATCTTCACAGCCGGCTTAAGATTGAACAATTATCCAATGCTTTACATATTTCCCGCGATTACTTATCTCAGGCTTTTAAAAAAGAGACCGGTATTTCTCTGCACCAATATATTCTGAATCAGAAACTTGATGAATCACAGAAAATGCTATCTTCCGGAATAACCATCAATGAAACAAGTTACACCTTGTGTTTTTGTAATGAAAGTCACTTCATCCAATTGTTTAAAAAAAAATATGGGATTACTCCTGCAAGCTTTATTTACGATAAGAAAAAATAAAAAAGAGCCCGACGCATCAAGCTCTTTTTTATTTTTCATATTTAATTCTTTCATCTATTTCTCCGTATGAAAATGGCGGGTGTCTTACCCGCCATTTGGTGGACCCGGGTCTTGCGACCAGCCCAAATATTAATGTGCATATGCACACCAGATTCTTATCTGTGTTTATATTATATGCGATAGCAACCTAACCAATGTTACAACTATTTTTCGCTCAAATTTAAAATTTTTTAATACTCACAAATACTCTAAAACAAAAGACATACAATCATTAAGTAAACTTATCATCTTATATTTACAAATGTTCCCAGCGGGAATCGAACCCACAACTAGCGCTTAGGAGGCGCTTGTTATATCCATTTAACTATGAGAACACATACAAAAAGTAGTATACCGAAAATATCACGATTTTGCAACCTATTCCTCAGGAAAATTGATATATCCCTGTAGCCAGATCACACCTTTGAAGCGGCGGCCTACCTGAGGTTCTCCATAGAGGTCTTTTTCGTTGATACATACGTCAAAGGACAATTCATTACATAAAATTGTAAGAATATACACTTTTTCTCCGGTGATATCATTGGTAGCAAGGCGCAGTTCCGTGATCTCACCCAGAACGGAGTACTGGTCACATTCCACACCATAAGGCATAAAATAGGTATCTACCAGGCTGAAGATATCGTCCTTCTGGATTCTTCTGGAGATGTTGCTATACATATCCATATCTTCCAAAGTCAGAGTCTCGATAGCATCTTCGTCTCCCTGTCTTGCGGCAGCGAGAAGCTTGTTCCGGTTGGCAGAATCCTTTTTCACCCGAAGTACCTGCTCCTCGTCTTTTTTAATGGGAAACAGAATGCTGCCGGTCAGGGACAATCCGGATAAGGTAAGTGTAGTACCGCGGATCGGTAACTTTCCGGTGCTTTGTGCCTTAATATAAGGAATCCGGTTCCGCAGATAGAAAATCAGAGAGATTCCCACCTTGATATCGTCACAGATACCGGCATAGGAATCTTTATCCGCATGACGTTCCACGGACACATCTTCATAAGAAGTAATCCCGCTTCCCGTCAGATAGGGGAAATAGTATTCATAGATAAATTTGTCATTATCATCGAATTCACCGCAGACAGCCACACCAAAGACGCCGGATTCCACGGCCCCTTTGGCGCTTGTGTGATTTTTGCTGAATTCTCCGAGAAGAATACCTTCCTGATTCATGGTATATGCACGATGATCGGAATTCATGATCACGTCTGTCAGTAATTCTTTTAATTTCTTTCGGTCCGTATATTCACTGAATCCGATGGCTCTCATATATTTATGCAAAAAATCACCTTCTTTCTGCCTCTGTTATTTTCACGATTTACATCTTCCGTTTTTACTTCTGACGCTTCTATTGCGAATTATTCACATTTTATGAAAATCTGCAAACAGTTTTCCACATTTTTATTTATTTCTGGGGGAATACTTTCTCCTTGCCACCCATGTAAGGACGCAGAGCAACAGGAATGTTCACGCTGCCATCCTCATTTACGTTGTTCTCCAGGAATGCGATCAGTCCTCTGGGAGAAGCCAGTACGGTATTGTTCAGTGTGTGTACCAGATAAGTTCCGTTTTCACCCTTGGTACGGATACCCAGACGTCTTGCCTGTGCATCACCCAGGGTAGAACAGGAACCAACCTCAAAGTACTTCTTCTGTCTGGGGCTCCATGCTTCTACGTCGCAGGATTTTACCTTCAGATCTGCCAGATCACCACTACAACACTCCAGAGTACGAACGGGTACATCCAGGCTGCGGAAGAATTCTACGGTGTAAGACCACATCTTGTTGTACCAGTCCATGGAATCCTCGGGCTTACACAGTACTACCATTTCCTGCTTTTCGAACTGGTGTACGCGGTACACACCTCTCTCCTCGATTCCGTGAGAACCTACTTCCTTACGGAAGCAAGGGGAATAAGAAGTCATGGTAATAGGCAGGCTCTTCTCATCTACGATCTGTCCTTTGAACTTACCAATCATGGAATGCTCGGAAGTACCGATCAGGTACAGATCCTCACCTTCGATCTTATACATCATAGCTTCCATTTCTGCGAAGCTCATAACACCGTTTACTACGCTGCTGCGGATCATGAAAGGAGGGATGCAATAAGTGAATCCCTTGTCGATCATGAAGTCTCTTGCGTAGCTGATCATTGCGGAATGAATTCTTGCAGCATCGCCCATCAGGTAATAGAAACCGTTACCACTGGTACGTCCTGCGCTCTCCTTGTCCAGACCGTTCAGACGATCCAGAATATCTGCATGATAAGGAACCTCAAAATCAGGAACTATGGGCTCACCAAACTTCTCGATCTCTACGTTCTGGCTGTCATCCTTACCGATAGGAACGGACTCATCAATAATGTTGGGGATGACCATCATGATCTTGGTAATCTTCTCCTGCAGTTCGGTCTCGGAAGCTTCCAGCTCTACCAGACGCTTTGCACCGGCAGCTACTTCTGCCTTCTTGGCTTCTGCCTCTTCCTTCTTGCCCTGACCCATCAGTGCACCGATCTCTTTGGAGATACGGTTTCTGGAAGCACGCAGATCATCTGCCTCCTGCTTTGCCTTTCTGCTCTCGGCATCCAGTGCAATCACTTCATCTACCAGAGGGAGCTTTTCATCCTGGTATTTTTTTCGGATGTTCTCCTTGACTACCTCGGGATTTTCTCTTAAAAATTTAATGTCTATCATGACTTCCTCCATTCTGCTGACATATATGTATGCAGCATTATTCTAATCCTTTTTCAATATATACATTCAGAACCTTTACAAGATCCACGATTCTCTCTTCCTGTAATTTCCGTCCATCCTTATCGCGGATGATCCGGATTATGGGACGATCCTGGAAATCTTTATTCTGAGATACCACGATGGCTTCTTCTCCGTCGTTAGTCAGTACATGACTTCCGGCGGGATAGACTGCTGTAAAACTTAAAAACGCGTCTACTATTTTACCATTATATTTCACATTTTTAAAGCTTTTTAAATATTCTACTGCTTCATAGACTCTGCTACGTCTCTGGGCAATACCACAGATCATTTCATCAAAGGCATCACATACGGCTACAATCTGACAGGAAAGTGGAATCTCCGCTTCTTTGAGTCGAAGCGGAAATCCGGATCCGTCCAGTCTCTCATGGTGATACAGGATGATTTTTTTTACTTCATCTGAAATCCATTCCTCATCTTTTACAGAAGTATATCCATATACCGGATGTTTCTTATACTCTGCCAATGCTTCCGGATTCATATCTTCCATGGATTTTCCTTCATAATCCAAAGTCGTATATCGAAGTCCGATATCATGCAGCAGGCATCCTACACCGATATCATGAATTACCTGCTTATCCACATTCATCCGAAGTGCCGTCAGGATAGCGAGAGAACTCAGACTGATGGAATGTTCGTAAATATCAGCACTTCGTTCCTTAATATCAAATACTTTTTCTACAACTTCTTTTTCATCCAGAATATTGGTAATGATCTCATCTGCTGCCTGGGTCAGCCCCTGCAATTCTTTGTTATTCTGGTAAGTATGTCTCTCCAGAATACTTTTTACTTTACTTCTTATCGTTTTTTCTATATCGTTTTTAAGTATTACGATTTCGTTGGACTCGTCTTCTTTTACGTAGACCTCCAGAATACCCATTTCCTCGATTTTATCAATATACTCTTTTTTTAATACTGCGCCTTCCGGTAGAATGATCTGATAATCCCAAGTCATCAATGACTGTGCAAGAATTTCGTTTCCGGTCAGCTCGCTCAGTTTCATTCTCTTCATATATAAACCTCTTTACTTATTCTCCCATTGCCATGGCAAGTGCTTCTGCTTCTTCTGCCCCCAGATCAATAGCACACTGGCCAAGCTTGATTTCTTTTGTATAAGAATAACAGCCTTCGGAACTGTGTACAGAATTGATAATAAAACCATTATTATTCTCATCCAACAGAGCCAGTGAAAAACTCAGCTGCCCACCCATCTGGTTGAATGCATCGTACTTCACCAATCCCATTTTCTGATAAGCGGATTCCATATTCTTATATAAAGTGCGGATATCTTTCTTATTTTTCTCTGTATTTGCTTTTAGGAATTTATTGTCTTCATACAGACCGGCGATATCCTTTTCCAGACTTGCTCCATCTTTACCGCTGAGGAATTTGTCCAGTCTCTTTTTTAATTTGCTTGTTTTTCTGATCTGAACGATCAACAGGATCAAAAAGATGATCAACAGTAAAATCACTGCACCCATTCCGATCAGAAGGTAGCCCATGTCAAATTCCCCCAGACCGATCTGATTCAAAAAAGTACTACTCATATTATTAACCGTGCCTTTCTTTCGTGCATCTTCTTTTCTCTTATTTATTCAGTACATCCAACAGTCTGTCCAGATCTTCATGATTGTAAAATTCAATTTCAATCTTACCGGATCCTTCTCCCCTGGATGTCACAGTAACTTTTCTGCCAAGTTTCTGCTTCAATTTTTCTTCAATATCCTGATAGATTACCTGCATGGTCTTGTCATCTGTCTTCTTGGGCTTTGCCGGTTTATGTAGATTCTTTACCAATTTTTCCACATCACGGACACTCAGCTTTTCATCAAAAATACGCTGGGCCAGATTGTACTGTTCTTCCGGATTCTCTACAGCCAGCAAAGCTCTTGCATGTCCGGTGCTGATCATTTCATCTACCACCATACGCTGTACATCTTCATTCAGTTTCAACAGACGAATGGAGTTGGTTACTGCAGCACGGCTCTTGGATACTCTCTCTGCCACTTCATCCTGTTTCAGGTGAAACTCTGTTAAAAGTCTCTTGTATGCCTGTGCTTCTTCAATAGGATTCAGATCTTCACGCTGAATATTCTCAATCAGGGAAATCTCTACAATTTCCTGTTCCGTATAATTACGAATGATAACAGGAACTTCCTTCAGACCTGCCAACTTGGCTGCACGCCATCTTCTCTCACCGGCAATAATCTCATAATAATCCTTACGATCCTGTACCAGAATCGGCTGCAACAGACCAAACTGTTTGATAGAATCCGCCAGTTCCTGTAATGCATCCTCATCGAAATTCTTACGAGGCTGTTCTCTGTTCGGCTCTACCTTTGTAATTTTCACAAGGGTCTGCGGTTCCTTTTCTTCCGTTGTTGCTTCGCTTTTTGCTTTGGCTACTGCTTCTTTCTTTGTCTTTGTTTCCCCTAATGCATTGGGTATCAGGGAATCCAGACCTTTTCCCAATCCTCTTGCTGCCATACCGTTTTCTCCTATACTCTTCTCTTCTATTTATTCTTTATAACTTCTTCTGCCAACTGCATGTATGCTTCTGCTCCGGCTGATTTAGGATCATACATATTGATAGGCATACCATAACTGGGTGCTTCCGCCAGTCTGATATTTCTGGGAATCAATGTATTATACACCTTTTGATTCAAATTTTGTTTAACATTTTCTACCACCTGCATAGACAGATTGGTACGGGAATCATACATAGTGAAAACAACACCGTCAATATTGAGATTGGGATTCAATCTTTCTTTTACCAAATTGATAGTATGGATCAACTGACTCAATCCTTCCAAAGCATAATACTCGCACTGAATGGGAACCAACACACTATCCGCTGTAGTCATGGAATTGATGGTCAGCATATTCAAAGAAGGAGGACAATCAATAATAATAAAATCATAATCATCCTTAACGTAATCCACTTCGTTCTTTAATATGAATTCCTTCTTATCTACACCAATCAGTTCGATCTCAGCCGCTGCAAGATTTACATTGGAAGGAACTACGGATACATTTTTAATAACATTTGAGATAATACAATCTCTGATGGAACACTCTCCCAGAATTAACTCATAAATGGTATCTTCCAGTTCATTTTTTTCAATTCCAAATCCACTGGTAGTATTTCCCTGAGGATCTGTGTCGATTACCAATACTTTCTTTCCTTTTACAGCCAGAGATGCAGACAAATTAATGGACGTAGTTGTTTTACCTACGCCACCTTTCTGGTTCGCTATTGCAATAATTCTACCCATACTTATTTTTCACCATGTCCTTCTTAATGATTTAGCCGTGCAAACCTCTGGACTGTCTGTCCATATCCTCTACAACGATATCATAGATTTCACCGAGAGAAGCACAATACTCAAGAACCTTCCAGGGTTCATTGGTATGAAAATGAATTTTGATCAGTTCTTCATCTCCTACTGCCAGCAGACAATCACCTTTGAAATGTTCTGTGATATAGTCGTTGATCTCATCTTCATCCAGATCTGTTCCTTCAATTAGTAATTGTGTATCATATTTGAATTCTAACATTATAAAATCCTCCATTCTGTGATACAAACCACTCTATAATAATAGCATGAGCATTTCTATGTTACAAGGAAAAAATGCTACAAAAAGTTGATACTTTATACTCATTTGTTCTGTTTTTTACTAGATGTTGTATTCTTATATCTATGTTTTTTCCAGTAAGCATCATGTTTCACGCCAAATATGTAAAATGTTTCACATTTTTACCCACTATATCTTGGGTTGTAATGTTTCACGTGAAACATTATCTTGTATAATTTTCTTGTACATGGATAGAATGTTTCACGTGAAACATTCTATCCATAAATATCTATATATAGTGATCAAATAAAAGATATTTGTGTATCTTGTTTTGTTACAATTCCTATGATAGGATAACTAAAAAGAATGTGAGGTACGCAATCTATGGCTATTGATAAAGTAAAAGAATATTTTAACCCCCTTCATATGGAAGATCACATTTTAGAATTTGATGTATCCAGTGCTACTGTAGAACTGGCTGCAGAAGCTCTCCACTGTGAAGGAAAAAGAATTGCAAAAACAATGTCTTTCTTGGTTGGAGAACAACCTATTCTGATTGTAACAGCCGGTGATACTAAAATTGATAATGCAAAATACAAACACTTCTTTGGTGCAAAAGCTAAAATGATACCGGGAGAGGAAGTAGAAGCAATCATCGGACATGCCATCGGTGGTGTATGTCCTTTTGCAGTGAATGATAATGTGAAAATATACTTAGACGAATCTTTGCAAAGATTTGAAACTGTATTTCCAGCTGCAGGAAGTCCTAACAGTGCAATTGAATTAACAATCCCTGAATTAGAAAAATACTCAAACTTCCTGCAGTGGGTAGATGTCTGCAAAGGTTGGCAGGAACCTAATACAATTTAATCAGATTATTTTTGATAGCAAACACAGCTGCCTGTGTTCGATCAGATACATCAATTTTTTTAAAAATATTAGAAATATGATTTTTTACTGTTCTCTCACTGATATTCAGAGATGTTGCAATCTCCTTATTGAACATTCCATTAGCAACTTCAATAAGCACCTCCAACTCTCTATTCGTCAGACTGTTGATTTTTCCTTTGTCAATATCTCTGGATACCAGTCGGCTGTTCAATGCCGGTACCAGACTGGGTTGAATATAAGTTTCTCCCTGCATAATACAATTAATAGCTTTTTTCAGTTCTGCGGATTCTGCATCTTTCATGATATAACCATCTATACCAATGTCCACAGCCTTCAAAAGATATTCAACTTCATTATGTACCGTTAATACCAATACTTTAACAGAGATGTTTTTCTTCTTAATCTCCTGCAGCACTTCTATTCCGTTCATAACAGGCATGTTAATATCCAGAAGCAGTATATCAGGATGAACAGAAAGTAACTGCTCCATACATTCTACACCATTATTAGCTTCGGCAATCACAGAGATTGTACCGTCAAATTCCAGTAATTGACGGATTCCTTCTCTCATAAGAACATGATCATCTGCTAACATAACTTTTATACTCATATATATCCTCACTTGCTTGTGTATGCTTATACTTTGTCCTAGCTGTTCTTTTTTACAGCTGAATGTAAATCTAAGGGAATTTTAATATCTATCGTAGTTCCCCGACCAATCGCAGAACTGACATGAATTGTACCGTTCAGCAGATTGACACCCTCATGGATCAATGCTAATCCAAAATGACTGTTTGCTTTATCTTCCGCTTCTTCCATGGTAAATCCCTTACCATTATCTTGTATTAAAATTTCATATTTCTGCTCCGTTTTTTTACAATGAAATAATACCCTGGTAGCCTGTGAATGTTTTTTTATATTTAACAGACATTCCTGAACCACACGGTATAAGGTAATGCAAAAATAATCATCTGTTTCACATGAAACAGCATCGATTTCTACGTCCATTATATAATCTCTGTCAGCATTCAAAAAGTCCAATAATCTTTCAAAAGAAGCCTTCAATCCCAGATCATCAAATGTCATAGGACGCAGATTGAAGATAGTACTTCTGATATCTTCAATGACATTATGCAATCCTTTACTCACAGAATTCAATTCCATCTTCGCTCTGGCAGGATCCTTATCAATATATAAGGAAGCCAGTTCAATCATATGAACAAAATGGGCAATATTCTGCAATGAAGTATCATGAAGTTCGGAAACAATTCTTTTTCTCTCCGTCTCCAACATCTCTATCATTTTCTTACCATTTTCTGTATTGCAACTACACTCATTCTTTTGTACATTTTCATCAATGTTCATATATCACCTTATAGAACATATGTTCTTATTTTGAATATTCCATTATCTTTATCATACAGGAATAATATTATTGTGTAAAACTCTTTTTATTTATAAAAATAAATCTTAACAAATTTTTACATGTATTCTCTTCGTTTTATGACAAAGGTTCTTTGGATGGCAATCCCGCTTTTCTGGGATATTTTGCAGATGTGGACTTTTCCTTAGTAATAATAAACAAATTCCGATAAATATCCGAATCGGGAAGTGTAAATTCAACCTGTCCATCCATTTTTCCACCAAGTATCTTCACAGCATGCTTTGCGGCATTCATCTCTTCTGTTATTTTTTCAGATTTATAAGAGATAAATTTGCCGCCGACCTTTACAAAAGGAAGGCAATATTCTGACAATGTGGAAAGATTTGCTACTGCCCTGGATACACAGAGATCATATTTTTCTCTGCATTTTCCAGGCTTTGCAAAATCTTCCGCACGTCCGTGAATTGTCTCCACTCCGGTAAGTTCCAATGCAGCAATCACTTCATTTAAAAAGTTAATTCTCTTATTCAGGGAATCCAGCAGTGTCATCTGCAGATCCGGAAATGCAATTTTCAAAGCAAGTCCCGGAAATCCAGCACCGGTTCCCACATCAATGACTGTTTTATTCTGCGTAACATCATAGGCTTTGCAGAGGGATATGCTGTCAACAAAATGTTTTTTCATAACTTCGTCGTATTCCGTAATTGCTGTAAGATTCATGACCTCATTCCATTCCACCAACATTTCATAATATTTCAAAAACTGTTGGATCTGTTCATCACTTAAAGTCACACCCAGCGCTTTACAGTCTTTTTCAAATTGTTCTGTATTATAATCTGCCATGTATTCCTCCGCAGTATTCTACTTTGTTGCTTTATAATGTTCCAGATATACCAGTAAAACAGAGATATCTGCAGGAGATACTCCTGAGATACGGGAAGCCTGTCCTACCGAAACTGGACGGAATTCCTTCAGCTTCTGTCTCGCTTCCAGACGAAGGGACGGAACTTCATCATAGTCCAATGTCTCTGGGATCATTTTTTTCTCCATCTTGCGATACTGTTCTACCTGACGCTTCTGTCTTATAATATATCCTTCATATTTAATTTCAATTTCCACCTGTTCCACAACAGCAGAAGGCAAAGGATGTCTCTCCTTATCAATCGGAGCCAATGCTGCATATCCCAACTCCGGTCTGCAGATCAGTTCTGCCAGAGTTGCCGCCGTTTTCAGAATCGAACTTCCGCTCTCTTCCAGAAAATGCTGAATTTCCTTATTGGCCCCAACAGAAGTATTTTTCAAACGCTGAATTTCACGATCGATCAGCTCCTCTTTTTCCACCAATGCATCATATTCCTGCTGAGAGATCAATCCAATCTCGTATCCTTTCTTACGCAGACGCAGATCCGCATTATCCTGACGAAGTAACAGACGATACTCTGCTCTGGAAGTCATCATACGATAAGGTTCTCTGTTATCCTTGGTCACCAAATCATCAATCAAAACTCCGATATAACTTTCGGAACGATCCAAAATCAAAGGATCTCTATGCAAAACAGACATAGCTGCATTAATACCGGCGATCAATCCCTGGGATGCAGCCTCTTCATATCCACTGCTTCCGTTGAACTGTCCGCCACTGAACAGACCATTGATATTCTTAAACTCCAGAGAAGGATTCAACTGTTTTGCATTGATACAATCATATTCGATGGCATAGGCATTTCTTACAATTTCACAATGTTCCAATCCCGGAACCGTACGATACATAGCTAACTGTACATCATCCGGCAGAGAAGAAGACATGCCGCCAACGTACATTTCATTCGTGTGCAGACCTTCTGGCTCGATAAATACCTGATGTCTCTCTTTTTCGGCAAATTTAACGACCTTGTCCTCAATGGAAGGACAATATCTGGGACCGGTACCCTCAATAATACCGGCATAGATAGGAGATCGATCCAGATTATTCCGAATGATCTCATGGGTATTCTCATTAGTATAAGTCAGCCAGCAGGAAGCCTGTTCCTTCTGTACCGATTCCGGATCCGTAGAGAAAGAAAAGGGTACAATTCTCTCATCACCGAGCTGCTCTTCCATCTTGGAAAAATCAAGAGAACGCTTGTCCATTCTGGCGGGAGTTCCTGTCTTAAAACGACGCATTTCGATTCCCATAGCTTTCAAAGAATCCGTCAGATGATTGGCTGCCTGTAGTCCGTTCGGCCCAGTGTAAGTAATGGATTCTCCGCACAGGCATCTGGCCCGCAGATAAGTTCCAGTGCAGAGAACAACAGCCTTACATTCATAGATAGCACCGGTAAAAGTCTTTAAAGCGGTAATCTTTTTCTTGTGATCTTCGGTCTCTTCCCAGAGAAGTTCACAGACCTCCGCCTGCTTGATCAGAAGATTTTCCTGATTTTCCAGCACTTTACGCATGGCTCTGGAATATTCCGCCTTGTCCGCCTGTGCCCGCAGGGAATGTACTGCCGGTCCCTTGGACACATTCAGCATTTTCGACTGAATAAAAGTCTTATCAATATTTTTACCCATCTCTCCACCCAGAGCATCCAATTCTCTGACCAGATGTCCCTTGGAAGATCCTCCTACATTAGGGTTACAGGGCATCAATGCAATACTGTCTACACTTACTGTAAAAATTACTGTCTTCAGACCCAGTCTGGCGCAGGCCAGAGCAGCTTCACATCCGGCATGACCGGCACCTACTACACACACATCTACTTGTTTCTTTAGTTCCATAGTATTTTTCCTTCTGGTTGTTACTTACCCATACAAAATTTAGAGAAAATCTCATTCACCACATCTTCATCCACTTCTTCTCCTATGATCCTACCCAGAGAAGCATAGGCACTGGTCAGGTCAATGGAATAAAAATCTTCCGGCATTCCATCCTCAATACTTTGTTCTACCAGCTGCAAACTGTTCAAAGCATCCTGCAGGGCCTCTTTATGTCTGAGATTTGTTACAACCAACTCATTGTTATGCCTTAATTTTCCTTCGAAGAACATATTGCGGATTGTTTCTTCCAATTCTTCCATTCCAGAATTTTCCGAAGAAGGATCAATAGTAGAAGTACGAAGAATCTGAATCTCTCCGGTATGCTCCAACACCTTTTCCAGAGTTTCTTTCAGACTTTCTTCTGTGATTTTATTCTCCAGATCCGATTTATTCAACAGAATAATTGCCTTTTTCCCTTCCAATAAGGGGATGATATTCTGATCATCCTCATCCAGAGTTTCTGAAGCATCTACCACATACAGAATCAGGTCTGCTTCCACGGCATATTTTTTGGCACGTTCTACACCGATCTTTTCTACTACATCCTGTGTCTCATGGATTCCCGCCGTATCGATCATATTCAGACTGATGCCATGCAGATTGATGGTCTCATGCAAGGCATCTCTGGTGGTTCCGGCAATCTCCGTGACAATGGCTCTGTCCTCTCCCAACAACATATTCAGCAGAGAAGATTTTCCGGCATTGGGCTTTCCAACAATAACCGTGGATATGCCTTCTTTCATTAGTCTGCCGTTATCTGCGGTTGCCAATAATTTTTGAATTTCTTTTTCGAAACCTGTGACTTTTTCAGCTAATTGTTCCGGATATCCTTCCAGGCTGATATGCTCCGGATCATCCAATGCCGATTCTATAAAAGCAATCTGATATAAAATATCTTCCCGCAGGCTGCGAATCTTATCCGAAAGTCTTCCCTTCAACTGGCTGACCGAAGAAGAAAGCGCATATTCGTTCTGGGAATGGATCACGTCAATAACCGCTTCCGCCCGGGATAAATCAATTCTGCCGTTTAGAAAAGCTCTCTTGGTGAATTCACCCGGTTCTGCCAGTCTGGCACCGGCCTGCAGCACTGTCTCCAATACTTTCTGCATCACCAACACACCACCATGACAGTTGATTTCCACCGTGTCTTCCATCGTATAGCTTTTTGGTGCTTTCATTACAGAGGTCATAACCTCATCAATGATATTCTCATCTTTATCAACAATATATCCATAATGGATCATATGACTCTGTACCTTTGTCAGAATCTTTTTCCCGGATGCGGAACGGAAAATACTATCTACTATATATATGGCATTTTCACCACTGATTCTTACAATTCCGATTCCGGAATCTGATAGAGCCGTGGCAATGGCTGCTATTGTTTCCTTTTCATAATTTTCCATACTGTTTCTAATGCCTTTCCATGAACTGCCAACATCTATTTAGCATCAAACACTCTTCCTGTAGGAACCAGCGTCGATTCGTCTCCCGCATAACCAGTCTGTACATACTCCACCATATGATCTTCTCCCAGATATTTATAGAGAAGATATCTGCGCTCTCTCTGATCACCTTCTTTGTATGCAAAGCAATCATCAGACGCTGCGCCATCCATTAATTTATAATAGGCCTCTACCAGATCCTCATAAGAGATCGGTGCTCCGGATACTTGTAAATCATGACTTTCATTCAATCCCTTTACAAATAAAATAGGATGCTGTCTGCCGGTTTCGTTCTCGTTTTTTTGAGCTACTTTTACTGCTTCACCTTCTATGTTATATCCATGATCCGATAGTATGATAATGACAGAATTATCATAAACTCCCGCTTCTCTTAGTTTATTCAGATAAGCCATAGTAACAGTCATAGAAGATTCAATAGAAGTATAATAATCTGCATCATCTATTACGTTTACATCCTTATCAAAATAGAACGGAACATGTGCCCCCATTAAATGAATTAATTTAAATCTTTTTCCATCTACATAGGTTATATCATCTTCCTGTACATCCTTATAAAAATCATCATTTCTCCAGGAAAATAACTCTTCATCTTTGGAACCCATTTCCTGATTTTTGAGCATACTTACATTAAACCAGCAATACGGTTTTAATACATAAGGTGCGTATTTCATTCCCACCATTTTAATAATTCTGGTATTAAACAAAGAACGATCCCAAAGAGAAGATTTCGTATATGTGATATTATTAAAAGCACCATCCATGACGCCTTTTTCAAATTTATATTCGTCATCATAATTACTTAAAGTATAACCCTGCTCACGCAAATAATTAAAAAAAGGAGAACTCTTAAAAATTCGATTTCTATAATCTATAAAAGGTTCTTTATTTTCAAACCATTCTCCAGAAAGTATTAACGGTAAAGAATGCTCCGTGTATGCATACCCTGACATTGCGTTATTATAAAAAGTAAAATCAGTCATTGCATCTTCATATTCCGGATGTTCCTGCCACACTTGCCAGAAGCATTCTTCATCCACAGCATCTAATAAGAAAATAATAAAATTAGTATCTGTAGACATTTCAAACTGATCTACTTTTGTAAATCTTGCATATTCTTTTTTTTCAAAAATATTATTATTAATAGAAAGAACTGTAATCGTACTTACTAAAATCAATAATAAGAAAACACTTATATAAGAAACCGCCTTTTTTATCCTGTCATATTTTAAGACTATAAATAAAATCAGACAAACAATTGCTATGATCACCCACACAATAGTAGATTTTACAAACTGTGATTGATATAAACTCCAATTCACATCTGTTCCATCTAAAGGAGGTAAATTTTTAACCATATAGTTTCCCTGAATATAACAGGCAACAGTACCGGTAAAATAGCAATATAAAACAATTTTATAAGCAACATTTCCAAACAGATATACAACTAAAAAACCAACTATACTAAACAAAAGAAACAAAAAGAAATCCTTTATAATAAAAGGAAAAAGTAAATAAACATCATACCAAAATTCATCCACATTATTAATATAGAGTTCCAAAGGTGCATATATAAAAATCATAAAACAAAATGTCAGAGACAGAAAAAAAGCAGGCTTTAATTCTGCAAGCATCTTTCCATTATTCCATTTCTTCTGTAACCAACTTTTCATTCCTGTAAATCTCCTTAAAAATATAGATAAATTATACTCCAAAAAGCCAGGAGTTGTAAATAAAAGCCGGTACATAGAATAAATTCTAATACCGGCTTTTGTCTTTTTCGTGCTTTCCTGTAATTATCTCTTCAGAGTAACTACAACTCTTCTAAAGGGCTCTTCTCCCTCACTATGAGTAGTAACATATTTATCATTCTGCAGTGCGGAATGAATAATTCTTCTCTCATAAGGATTCATAGGCTCCAGAGATATGCTTCTCTTGGTTCTCTTAACCTTATATGCAATGTTCTTGGCAAGATTCTCAAGAGTTTCTTTTCTGCGCTGACGATAGTTCTCTGTATCAACCTTTACATGAATGTACTCTTCAGATTCTTTATTGACTACCAGAGATACCAGATACTGTAAGGAATCCAGTGTCTGTCCTCTCTTACCGATCAGAACACCCATCTCGTTACCGCTTAACTCGATGTCCATGTTCTTCTCTTCTTCGTTGTACTTAATATCAATGGCAACTTCCATGTTCATTGCCTGAAATACATCATTTAAAAATACTCTGGCAACTTCTTCTACAGAGCTTTTCTTTACTGCAGCCTTGATTACAGCGGGCTTTGCCCCTATTCCGAGGAATCCGGAAGAACCTTCTTCCACTACCTGATAATCCAACTTGTCACTGGTAACACCCAGCTTCTGACAAGCTTCCGTAATGGCATCACTGACTGTCTTTGCAGATACTTCGATCATGTCCATATTATTTACCTCCTCAATTAATCATAAGGAAAATTTATTTACGACTGTTCTTCTCGTTATAATCTCTGACCATATTTGCCTTGGCCATCATACTTCCGGGCTTAGCTTCTTTTACTTCGGAATAGCTGTCAGCAGATACTTCACTGTTATCGACCCTGGAAGAAATATTTGCTTTCTTCTGAATGTTCTTGGTATTCATGGAAGCGTAAGCATTCAGCTTATCCTGCTGTTCTTTCATCTTCTCCAGCTTTTTTGCACTCTTTGCTGAATTTTTCCTGATAATATCATCAAAATCCATCTTATCAATGTGTTTGTTAATAACGATCTGCTGGATACTTCTGACAACACTACCTGCTACCCAGTAAAGACCAAGACCGGATGGTAATGTGAAGCAGAACCATGCAGACATCAAAGGCATGATCATATTCATGGTCTTCATGGAAGAAGCCATTGCTGCAGCCTGATCATTACCATTATTAGAAGAAGTATCCTGCTGAGGCATCAGCTTTACGTTGATCCACTGTGTCAATGCAGACAAAACCGGAATAGCGATTGCACCGATTACCAGCAGCCATGCTCCGTTAGCCCATGCTTCCTTCAACACATAAGAAGGAGAGTTGCCAATATTCAGTCCTAAAAAATTATTATACTCTTCCAGCTTGCTTACCGTATTGGTCACATCTGCTGCAAGAGAAGGAAACTTCTCACTGATACTGGCAAAATCAGCGGTAGATGCTTTGTTCAGACAGTCAATGATCGTATTCTGTACATATTCACTGTGAGTGCCGGCTACAAAGCCTGAATTCGTGAACTGCTTACTGTACATAGCGGAATTACTCAGATTCTGAACCAGCTCTGTTGCACCGGCTGTATCAATAATATTATCTACCAGAGGGAAGAAGGCTTCCTTAACTCTGCCTACATAGGCCGGAATTGCATAAATTACACGATACAGAGCAAACAGAATAGGCATCTGGATCAGCATATACAGACAGCTGCCTGTAGGAGATACTCCATACTTGGCATAAACTGCCTGAATTTCCTGATTCTGTGCCAGCTGTGCATCCTGATCCTTACGATTCTTGTATTTTGCCTGAATTGCCTGAATCTCGGGATTCATTTTAGCAGAAAGTTTGGAGAATTTCTGCTGTTTGATGGTAAGAGGCATCATCAACAGGTTCACAACAATTGTAAAAAGGATGATTGCGAGACCGATATTAGGAATACCGATCATGTTCAGAACTTCGAAGATTCCTTCCATTATCTTACCAAGCAGCCAGGCTACCTGTCCAATAATGAATGTGGAATTCTGTGTCAAAAGAATACCGTTCATTTATCCTCCTAATATTTGCCACCTTCTATCGGATATTCTCAAGGTACAGGATCATATCCTCCTTTAGAGAAAGGATTACATCGAAGAATTCTCCATGCAGCCAGAAGTCCTCCCTTGATCACACCATATTTTTCAATGGCTTCCAGACCATATTGAGAACAACTGGGAACATAAGGACACTTCGTACCTTTGTACGGTGAAATATATTTCTGATAGAACCTAATCATGGCTATAACTAATTTTTTCATATACAAATTTTATTTAATCCTGATAAAAATAGATTTTTATCAGATGATGAAGTTTTGCAAGATGCAGCAGCGCACTTTCCGCTTCTTCATATCCTATAGAAGCTGCGGCCGGTCTTGCAATGATTACCATATCCAAACCACTATTGAATACACTTTCATGTAATCTGTAACTTTCTCTGACCAGTCGGGTAATTCTATGTCTTACGACACTATTACCGACTTTTTTACTTACACTGATTCCGATTCTGTTCTTATCAAGGCCATTTTCCTTCACATACATGATAAAGTACTTGTTGGCATAAGATCTGCCATTCTTGTACACAAAACGGAACTGCTGATTATTTTTTAATGATTCCGAAAACTGCATGCACTCCTCCAACCGTGAAAGTTAAGAGAAAAAAAGGTCACATTGCTGTGACCTATGCGGATAATTTCTTTCTTCCTTTTGCACGTCTTGCTGCTAAAACTTTTCTTCCACCGGGAGTACTCATTCTGGCTCTGAAACCGTGAACCTTGGAATGGGAACGCTTTTTAGGCTGAAATGTCATCTTCATGGAAAGGCACCTCCTTCTCTAAACCTTCTTATATAAAAAGGTAAACATATTTTTCAACATTTGGGCGCATAAAAAATGCGCCTTCCTTTCGGAAAATAGCATATTGATTGTAATGTAAAAGCCCGTCAATGTCAAGCAAAATTCAATAAAAATGCTGAAAAATCAAGAGAAATAGGGCTTTCTGAAATTCATAAAATTTTTTAAATCGAGTTATCCACATAGATATACACCATATTTACCCACAAACGAGTTATCCACAGCCTGTTGATTATTTGTGGATATTTATTTTTTTCACATGGATATTCTGTGTAAATCCGGTGTAAAAGTGGACAATTTTACCGTAATTGTGGATATCTCGAAATTTGTCGGATTTATCCACATATACACATCACTATCCACATCCCCTGTTAATATTCCCAGTTATGAACAACTTTATCAACAATATGTGGATAACTTTATCCATGACCTGTTCATAACTTGCATTTGAATTATTTTTAATTCTATTATACAATGAAATGGAGTTTCGCACAGTGGGACTCTTAGCGGGAGGAAATCAATGGACGCAATCAAAGAAAACTGGACAACTGTCAAAGAAGCTGTCAGAAGAGAATACAGTCTCTCTGACATTTCTTATCATACATGGGTGGAGCCTTTGGAGTTTCATAATGTAGTGAATGATGTAGTGAGCATTATCATTCCCTCGGACCAGGCCCATGCCCTGAATTACATTTCATCAAAATATAAGAGCTTTTTTCAGGTAACTATTACCGAAATGTTCGATCATCCTTATGATATCAACTTTATCCTGGAGAAGGATGTCAAGGCAGAAGAACCTGCTGAGAATGAAATGGCTGTTCCCAATCAGATCTATGGTATTAATTATGAAGATGCCCATCTGAACCCTAAGTACAAATTCGATACCTTTGTCGTGGGAAGTAATAACAAATTTGCTCATTCCGCATCCCTTGCGGTAGCGGAATCTCCGGGAGAAGTCTACAATCCTCTCTATTTATATGGAGGTCCCGGTCTGGGCAAGACTCACCTGATGCATTCCATCGGACATTTTATTTTAGAACAGGATCCGGACAAAAAGGTTCTCTACGTTACCAGTGAGGAATTCACAAACGAAGTAATCGAATCCATTCGTAGTGGTAATGCGGCTTCCATGACCAAGCTGCGTGAGAAATACCGTAACGTGGATGTTCTCATGGTCGATGACGTACAATTTATTATAGGTAAGGAAAGTACCCAGGAGGAATTCTTCCATACTTTCAATGCCTTGCATGCTGCCCATAAACAGATCATTCTGTCTTCCGATAAACCGCCCAAGGAAATGGAAACTCTGGATGAAAGATTCCGTTCCCGTTTCGAATGGGGCCTGATTGCTGATATCCAGCCGCCCGATTATGAGACCCGAATGGCAATTTTACGGAAGAATGCAGAGACCTACGATCGTCAGATTGATGAAGAGATCATCAAATACATTGCCACAAATATTAAATCCAATATTCGTGAACTGGAAGGCGCGTTTAACAAGATTATTGCTTTTGCAAAATTAAATAAGGTAGATCTGACACTTTCTCTGGCCGAAGAAGCCCTGAAGGATGTCATCTACCCCAACAAGCCAAAGGAGATCACTCCTACTCTCATTATTAATGTAGTGGCAGAGCATTTTGGCGTAAAGCCGGAAGATATTACTTCCAAGAAGAGAAATTCCGAGTTCGTACAGCCCCGTCAGGTCGTAATGTACCTGTGCAGAGAGCTGACGGATACCTCCTTCACTAATATAGGAAAGCTTTTGGGCAAAAAAGACCATACAACGATCATTCACGGCGTAAATAAAGTGTCTGCGGAGATCCAGACGAACGAAGAACTTCGTAATAAAATCGATATTATCACAAAGAAGATAAATCCTTCTTAGAAGATATCTGTTAATAATTTTTCTTATTCTGAGGACAAGTTGTGTATATCTTTGGAATAAACGGTGCTCACCTGTTGATAACTTGTTTTAAGGTTCCGGAGCAGAATCTGGACGGTGTGAATAATCTGAGAGTTATTCTTAGGTTATTCTGCCAAATCCACTAAGATTTCCATTCCATTTTGCCTTGAAAAATAGTATAATAAGACTGGTTATGCACATATCAACACCCCTTATTAAGGTGACTACGAAATTCTTTTAATATTTTTATATAACGCGTATCCGCGCGTACGCAAATCAACCAGAAAGGAAGTTATGCACACATGAAATTAGTCTGTTCGAAAGCCAATCTTTTAAATGGCGTACAAACTGTATCAAAAGCTGTTCCCAGTAAGACTACCATGTCTATTCTGGAATGTATTTTAGTAGATGCTACCAATGGAGAGATCAAGTTAACTGCCAACGATATGGAACTTGGTATCGAGACTACCATAGAAGGACAGATCGTAGAAAAGGGTATCATTGCTCTGGATGCAAAAATGTTCCTGGAAATCGTACGTAAACTTCCTGACAGTGACATTACCATTGAGACTGATGCTTCCTTCAAGGTAGTTATTACCTGTGAAAAAGCAAAATTCACGATCATCGGTAAATCTGGTGAAGATTTCTCTTATTTACCGGCAGTAGAAAAAGATGACAGTATTGTCATGAGTCAGTTTACACTGAAAGAGGTTGTAAGACAGACCATCTTCTCTATCTCTGACAATGATAACAATAAGCTGATGACAGGTGAACTTTTTGATATTAACGGAGAAGAGTTCAAGATCGTGTCCCTGGACGGACACCGTATCTCCATTCGTAAGATCCAGCTGAAGAACAGCTATTCTCCGAAAAAGGTAGTTGTTCCCGGCAAGACTCTGAACGAGGTAAGTAAGATTTTACCCGGAGATGCAGACAGTGATGTAACGATTTCCTTTACGGAAAAACATATTGTATTTGAATTTGATAAGACCGTTGTAGTATCCCGTCTGATCGAGGGAGAATATTTTAAGATCGACCAGATGCTTTCCAGCGATTATGAGACCAAAGTAAGAGTCAACAAGAAAGAGTTCTTAAGCTGTATCGATCGTGCTACTCTTCTGGTAAAGGAGGGCGATAAGAAACCTATTATCGTAAATATCACAGACAGTGGAATGGAACTTAAAATCAATTCCGCTCTGGGAAGCATGAACGAAGAAATAGATATTCAGAAACAGGGTAAGGATCTGATGATTGGATTCAACCCCAAGTTCCTGATTGATGCTCTCCGTGTCATCGATGATGAGGAAGTGGATCTTTATATGGTAAATCCCAAGGCACCCTGTTTTATCAAGAATGCAGAGGAAAGCTATATTTACCTGATCCTTCCCGTGAACTTTACAACAGTTGCTTAAACTTAAGAACAGAGGTTAAATCAATGCATACGATCCGTTTAAAGGATGATTATATTAAGCTTGGTCAGGCATTAAAGGCAGCCGGTGTGGTAGAATCCGGTGTGGATGCCAAGTTCGCCGTACAGGATGGCCTGGTAAAGGTGAACGGACAGACGGAATTACAGCGTGGCAAAAAGCTGGTATCCGGAGATAAAGTGGAATATGATGGCGAGACCATCGTGATAGAATAAGCAGGTTACTATGATCATCAAATCAATCGAATTGGCAGATTACAGGAATTATGATTCTCTTGTCCTGCAGTTTGACCGGGGGACAAATATCCTCTACGGAGACAATGCGCAGGGCAAGACCAATATTCTGGAAGCAATCTATGTAGCTGCCACCACAAAATCGCATAAGGGAAGCAAGGACAGAGAAATCGTTAATTTCGACAAGGAAGAGGCACATATCAGAACTTATCTCGAGAAAGACGGTAAAGAAATCCGTGTGGATATGCATCTGAGAAAGTCCAAATCCAAAGGAATTGCCATAGATGGTCAGAAGATCAAGAAAGCAGCGGATCTTCTGGGGCTTTGTAATGTTGTGTTTTTTTCTCCGGAAGACTTGGGAATCATTAAAAATGGTCCCTCTGAGCGGAGAAGATTTGTAGATATGGAACTGTGTCAGCTGGACAATTTCTATCTCTACAATCTCAATCATTACAACAAAATTGTCAATCAGCGTAACAAGCTTCTCAAAGATATGTATATGAATCCGGATCTGAAGGAAACTCTGACTATCTGGGATATGCAGCTGGTGTCTTACGGAAGTAAGATCATAGAGAGAAGAAAGCTGTTCGTGGAACAGCTCAATGAGATCATTTATGAGATTCATAAAAAATTGTCCGGTGGGCGGGAAGAAATCCGTATCCAGTATGAGCCGGATGTGGAACTGGATGAATTTGAAAGTAAGCTGAGAAACAGTCAGGACCGGGATATGCGGGCAAAGATGACATCTGTGGGACCCCACAGAGATGATTTTTCTTTTCTGGTAGGGGACGTGGATATCCGTAAGTTCGGATCCCAGGGGCAACAGCGTACTGCTGCTCTTTCCTTGAAATTATCCGAGATCGAGCTGGTAAAAAGGATTACGAAAGATACGCCGGTATTATTACTTGATGATGTATTGTCTGAACTGGACAGTAACCGGCAAAACTATCTGTTGAACAGTATCGGGGATATTCAGACCATCATTACCTGTACCGGTCTGGAGGAATTTGTAAATAACCGGTTTGAAATCAACCGGGTATTCAAAGTATCCGCTGGAACTGTCACCTGTGTAAATGAAAATATGGGACTGAAATCGGAACCGGAAGAAACTCCGGCAGATGAGTATAATTTTGGCAGCCTGTAGGGCAGAATGTGAGGAATCATGAGCGAAGAAAATATGAACAATACCGCGGTAGAACATGAATATGGCGCGGATCAGATTCAGATATTGGAAGGTCTGGAAGCTGTAAGAAAGCGTCCGGGAATGTATATTGGTACCACATCCAGCAGAGGACTGCATCATCTGGTATATGAGATCGTAGACAATGCGGTGGATGAAGCACTGGCAGGATTCTGTGATACCATTGATGTAACCATCAATGAAGACAATTCCATCACCGTTATTGATAACGGACGAGGAATTCCGGTAGGCATCAATCACAAAGCAGGTATCCCTGCAGTAGAAGTCGTATTTACGATTCTGCATGCCGGCGGTAAGTTTGGCGGTGGGGGATACAAGGTATCCGGTGGTCTGCACGGTGTAGGTGCCTCTGTTGTAAATGCCCTCTCCAACTGGCTGGAAGTAGAAATTTGCCAGGGTGGCAAGGTATATAAGCAGCGTTATGAGAGAGGTCATGTATGCTATGCTCTGAAAGAAATCGGCACCTGCCCTATGGAAAAGACCGGAACGAAAGTTACTTTCCTGCCAGATGATACGATTTTTACTGAGACAACGGTATATGATTTTGATGTATTGAAGAGAAGACTCAGAGAGATGGCATTCCTGACCAAGGGGCTGCGCATCATTTTAAGAGATAATCGTACTGAAGAGGAAACTTTTCTGGAAGGTGGTTCTGTCGTTGACAGTGCAGCTGTGGAAGCTATGTCTACAGAGCACGAAAAGAAGCAGATCAGTGAACTGTTACAGAGGGCACAGGAAGATGCCATGGAAGCAGGAGCATCCACAGAAGCAATGACTTCCAAAGAAACTTCAGCTTCTGCGGATACAGCAAATGACTCTGAAGCATTTGCAGATGCTTTTGCTACGTCCGAGGAATCCACCAAAGCCCATACCGGCGGCAAGATCGGTAAGATACATACCATTACTCTGGAAAATGGTAAGAAGCAGAAAGTCGTTGAGTTCTACTATGAAGGTGGTATCAAGGAATTTGTTGCTTACCTGAACAAAAGTAAGGAGCCTTTATACGAAAACATTCTGTATTTTGAGGGTGAGAAGAATAATGTGTACGTGGAAGTATCCTTCCAGCACAATGATTCTTATAACGAGAGCGTATTCAGCTTTGTAAATAACATCAATACTCCCGAGGGAGGTACTCATTTACAGGGCTTCCGTAATGCCATTACGAAGACATTTAACGATTACGCAAGAAGCGCAAAGCTGTTAAAAGACAGTGAGCCGAATCTGTCCGGTGAAGATATCCGTGAGGGCCTGACTGCCATTGTCAGTGTCAAGATCGAGGATCCTCAGTTCGAAGGACAGACCAAGCAGAAACTGGGTAACAGTGAGGCAAGAGGCGCTGTTGACAATATTGTCAGTGAGCAGCTGACTTATTTCTTAGAGCAGAATCCGCAGATTGCAAAGTCCATCTGTGAGAAGTCGATTCTGGCACAGCGTGCCAGAGAGGCAGCCAGAAAGGCAAGAGACCTCACCAGGAGAAAGACCGCTCTGGATACCATGGCTCTGCCCGGTAAGCTGGCAGACTGTTCCGATAAGGATCCGAAGAACTGCGAGATTTACATCGTAGAGGGAGACTCCGCAGGAGGAAGTGCGAAGACAGCACGTTCCCGTGCAACACAGGCTATCCTGCCCCTGCGTGGTAAGATACTGAATGTAGAAAAGGCAAGACTGGATAAGATTTATGCCAATGCTGAGATCAAGGCAATGATCACTGCTTTTGGTACCGGAATCCATGAGGATTTTGATATTTCCAAGCTTCGTTACAACAAGATCATTCTGATGACCGATGCCGATGTAGACGGTGCGCATATCAGTACTCTTCTGCTGACTTTCATCTATCGGTTTATGCCGGAGCTGATCAAGCAGGGACATGTATTCCTGGCGAAGCCGCCTCTGTATAAGCTGGAGAAGAACAAGAAGGTATGGTATGCCTACAGTGATGAAGAACTGGACAGCATTCTCTCTGAAGTAGGTCGTGACCAGAACAACAAGATCCAGCGTTACAAAGGTCTGGGTGAGATGGATGCGGAACAGCTCTGGGAGACCACCATGGATCCGGAGAGACGTATTCTGCTCAGAGTCAACTACGATGAAGAGACGGAATCCGAACTGGATCTGACCTTTACCACACTGATGGGTGACAAGGTAGAACCCAGAAGAGAATTCATCGAAGAAAATGCTCAGTTTGTTAAGAATCTGGACATCTAATAACTATTCAGAGCCGTTATCAGGCTCTGAATAGTTACGGTATTTAATAATAGAGAGTCGTATTTTACGACAGATTGTGAGGAAACATGAACGACGATATTTTTGATAAGCCTTCGGAGGCTGAGATTGATAAAATCCATGAAGTCGATCTGAAAGAAAAAATGGAAACTTTCTATATCGACTATGCCATGAGTGTTATCGCATCCCGTGCGCTTCCGGATGTGAGGGATGGTCTGAAGCCGGTACAGAGACGTGTACTCTATTCTATGATCGAACTGAACAATGGTCCCGACAAGCCGCATCGTAAGAGTGCCCGTATTGTCGGTGATACCATGGGTAAATATCATCCTCATGGTGACAGCTCCATCTACGGTGCATTGGTTAATATGGCACAGGACTGGTCTACCCGTTATCCTCTGGTAGATGGCCACGGTAACTTCGGTTCCATGGATGGTGACGGTGCTGCAGCAATGCGTTATACCGAGGCAAGACTTTCCAAGATTTCCATGGAGCTTCTGGCAGATATCGGTAAGAATACCGTAGATTTCGTACCGAACTTTGATGATACTGAAAAAGAACCTGTCGTACTGCCCAGCCGTTATCCAAACCTGCTAGTCAACGGTACTACCGGTATTGCCGTAGGTATGGCTACCAATATTCCACCTCACAACCTTCGTGAAGTGGTACAGGCTGTTGTTAAAATTATTGATAATCGTGTAGAAGAAGACAGAGATACTACGATCGATGAGATTCTTCCCATTGTGAAAGCTCCCGATTTTCCTACCGGAGGACTGATTCTGGGTACCAGAGGCTGTGAGGAAGCTTATCGTACCGGCCGTGGTAAGATCAGAGTCCGTGCAGTGACCAATATCGAGACACTACCTAACGGTAAGAGCCAGATCATTGCCACCGAACTGCCATATATGGTCAATAAGGCCAATCTGATCATCAAGATTGCTGAGCTGGTAAAACTGAAAAAGATCGACGGTATCACAGATATCCGTGATGAATCCAACCGTGAAGGTGTCCGCGTGGTTATTGAGCTTCGTAAGGATGCCAATGCCAATGTTATTCTGAATCAGCTGTACAAGCATACACAGCTTCAGGATACTTTTGGTGTGATCATGCTGGCGCTGATCAACAATCAGCCTAAGGTCATGAATCTGCTGGATATGCTGACTTATTACCTGAAACATCAGGAGGATGTGGTTACCAGAAGAACCAAATATGATCTGAACAAGGCTGAGGAAAGAGATCATATTTTACAGGGATTGTTAAAGGCTCTGGACTTCATTGACGAAGTTATTACTATTATCCGTGGCAGTCAGAATGCCCAGATTGCAAAAGAACGTTTGATGGAGAGATTTGAACTTTCTGATGTACAGGCACAGGCTATTGTGGATATGCGTCTGCGTGCTCTGACAGGTCTGGAAAGAGAGAAACTGGAAAACGAGCATCAGGATCTGGTAGCAAAAATTGCGGAGTTGAAGGCTATTTTGGCAGATGAAAAGCTGTTATTAGGTGTTATTAAGACAGAAATGAGTGCTATCGCTGAGAAATACGGCGATGACAGACGCAGTAAGATCGGTTATGACGAACTGGATATCTCCATGGAGGATCTGATTCCGAGGGAAAATACTATTATTGCCATGACCAGTCTCGGTTATATCAAACGTATGACCGTAGATAATTTCAAAGCACAGAACCGCGGCGGCCGAGGTATCAAGGGAATGCAGACCATCGATGAGGATTACATTGAGGATCTGTTGATGACGACGACTCATCATTATCTGAACTTCTTCACCAATATGGGAAGAGTATACAGATTAAAAGCATATGAGATCCCGGAGGCAGGCCGTACCGCAAGAGGTACTGCTATCGTGAACCTCTTGCAGCTGGCACCCGGTGAAAAGATCACCGCAATGATTCCTATCCGTGAATACAGTGATGACAAGAATCTATTTATGGTGACCAAGACCGGTATCGTGAAGAAGACGCCTCTGATGGAGTTCTCCAATGTCAGAAAGAACGGACTGACCGCTATCAACCTCAGAGAAGAGGATGAACTGATCGAGGTGAAGATCACCGACAGCAACAGCGAGATATTCCTGGTAACCAAACAGGGTATGTGTATCCGCTTCCAGGAGACAGATGTCCGGGCCACCGGCCGAGCGTCCATGGGTGTCATCGGTATGAATCTCTCTCCCGGGGATGAGATCATCGGCATGCAGTTACAGACCCAGGGCAGCGATCTGCTGATCGTATCCGAGAACGGTATGGGCAAACGTACCAATATGGATGAATTTACCGTACAGAAACGTGGCGGTAAGGGTGTAAAATGCTACAAGATCGTAGAAAAGACAGGTGATGTGGTAGGTGCCAAGGCTGTAAATGATGATAACGAGATCATGATGATCACTACCGAAGGAATTATTATTCAGCTGCGTGTGCAGGATATCTCCACTTTGAGCAGAATTACATCAGGTGTAAAGCTGATCAATCTGGATAACGGCGTAAAGGTAGCACAGATTGCCAAGGTACGTGAGAAGCTTTCCAACGGAGACCATGAATTCGACAATCTTGAGGAAGCCATGGAAGAAGTAGCACAGGAAGCTGTTTCTGAGGATGAGGACGAAGCAGAAGAAAATCTGATTTTCCCTACCGAGGATTCTGAAGATGATGAATAAATAAGAGTTAATGATTAAGTTGAGCACTTTTTATATTGCAGAAAAAGATATATATGTGATATAACAAAAGTGCTCAATTTAGTGAGACACAGATAAAAGCAAGCGGCTGCGAAGCAGATATTTGTTTTTATAGGCTCACAAGTGAACGAATATCCTGCAAAGCAGGATGTAAAATGCAATAGCACGAATTCGTGAAGTTATAATGTAATAACTTAAATGAAAAAGAGGGGTATGAAAAATGGAATCTTATAGTATTTTCAGAGATCTGGCAATCATTATTATATTTGCCAAGGTGTTTGGTATCATTGCGAGAAAATGTAAGGCACCACAGGTGGTAGGTGAGATCATTGCCGGTCTGTTGATCGGACCCAGTGTACTGGGACTGGTGCAACAATCGGATTTTCTGATCCAGATGGCAGAAATCGGTGTTATCCTGCTGATGTTCTCCGCCGGACTGGAGACGAATCTGAGGGATCTCATGAAGACGGGATTTGTGGCATTTCTGATCGCATGCTTTGGTGTATTTGTTCCTTTGGTAGGAGGAACATTGTTGTACATGGGATTTTACGGAGTGGCACCCTGGGGCTCTGAGAAATTCTATGAAGCTGTATTTATTGGTGTCATTATGACGGCTACCAGTGTAAGTATTACTGTGCAGTCTCTGAAAGAACTGGGAAAACTGAAAGGTAAAGTCGGCACAACAATCATGAGTGCCGCTATTATCGATGATGTCATTGGTATTATTGTACTTACTTTTGTCATCGGATTTAAAAATCCGGATTCCAATCCAGGAAGTGTAGTAATTTCTACTCTTCTGTTCTTCCTGTTTGCAATTGGTGTCGGATTTGTATTGTTCAAGGTATTCCAGTATCTGGATAACAAATATCCGCATACAAGACGTATTCCTATTTTAGGTCTGGCGCTCTGTTTTATTTTCGCTTATGTAGCGGAAGTATTCTTCGGTATTGCGGATATTACAGGTGCTTACGTGGCAGGTATTATCCTGTGTTCTATTCGGGATTCGGAATACATAGCCGAGAAGATGGATATCAATTCTTATATGATCTTCGGGCCGATTTTCTTCGCAAGTATCGGACTTAAGACCAGCTTTGACCATTTGAACGGAGAATTTGTACTGTTCTCTATCGGATTTGTTATTGTTGCTCTGCTGTGCAAGATCATCGGTTGTGGTCTGATGGCGAGAATCTGCAGATTCAAAGGACCGGATGCCTTGAAAATCGGTGTCGGTATGATGACCAGAGGCGAGGTTGCCCTGATCGTAGCACAGAAGGGATTGTCTGTGGGAATGATCGGTGCGGAATACTTTACAGCAGTCATTCTGCTGATCATTGTATCCAGTATCTCCACTCCTATCCTGCTTAAGATTCTGTATACGAAGCATGCCGAGATTGATTAAAAAATATGGATCATATGGATCAGAAGCGTTTTGAAGAAGCTAAGAGAAAAATAATAGGCGTGGACCGTCAGAGACTGGGAATCGGAACTCTCTCAGAGAAGACGGTTCATGCTATTTTTAAGGACTATTATGAGCCGGACGAGGATCATCAGGAGATTCCCATAGAGAATTATGTAGCGGATATTTATAGGGATGGAGAGATCATAGAGATTCAGACGAGACAGTTTAACCGGATGCGGGGAAAATTGCAGACCTTTCTTCCTTTATATCCTGTGACTATTGTCTATCCGATCCCTTATGAAAAATGGCTGATCTGGATCGATGAAGACAGCGGAGAACTGAGTAAAAAACGGAAATCACCGAAAAAAGGCTGCACCTATCAGGCTTTTAAGGAACTATATAAGATCAAAATGTTCCTGAAGGATCCGAATATCCGATTTAAGTTCGTATTGGTGAATATGGAGGAATACCGGCTGTTGAACGGCTGGAGCCATGATAAGAAAAAGGGCTCCACACGGTATGACAGGATTCCTACGGATCTGATCGAAGAGGTGGAAATCAGACAACCGGAGGATTATCTGCAATTTGTGCCCTATGAGCTGGAAGAACCTTTTCACAGTAAAGATTTTGCAAAAGCCGCCCACATCCCTCTCTCACTGGCTCAGACCGTATTGAATATTCTGTTGGAAATGGGAACGGTGGAACGAATCGGAAAACAGGGAAACAGTTATTTATATCGTGTCATGGATATATAGATATATAGATGAAAAAAGAGGATTAAGTCGTATGGCTTAATCCTCTTCGTCTTCCTGATGGGATTTCGGCAGGGAGAAAATAAATTCACTTCCCACGCCGGGAGTACTGATCACATTGATATGCTCATTGTGAGCATTGATAATTTCTTTTACAATGGAAAGACCCAGCCCGGTTCCTTTTTTATCCTTGCCTCGGGATAGGTCGGACTTATAAAATCTGTCCCAGATCAGCTTCAGATCTTCTTTCGGGATACCAATTCCTGTGTCTTTTACGGAGACAAACAATTTATTTTTCTTCTCCGAGGTCTCAATGTGGATCACAGAATCATGGTGGCTGAACTTAATGGCGTTGTCCATGAGATTATAGAGTACCTGCTGGATTTTGCCCATATCTGCATGGACATACATTTCATTACCGGTCAGGATCATCTCAATAGCAATAGATTTGTTATGACAGGTGCCCTCAAAGGTACTTGCAGTATTACGGATCACTTGATTGATATCAAAATCTGTTTTATCTAAGAGCATTCCTTTGGTGTTCAGATTATTCAGAGTCAGCAGGCTGTTGGTCAGCTTCGTCAGTCGTTCTGTTTCATTCAATACGATAGTAATGTATTTTTCGTGCATTTCCGGTGGAATCGTGCCATCCAGCATGGCTTCCAGATATCCTCTTATAGAGGTCAGAGGGGAACGGAAATCGTGGGATACATTGGCTACAAACTTTTTCTGATCATCCTCGGAACGGGCAATTTCGCTTGCCATATAATTCAGACAGGAAGCCAGATAACCGATTTCATCCTCACTATCCACCTGAAATTCATAATGCATATTACCGGCAGCATACTGCTCTGTGGCATGAGTGATCTTCCTCAGAGGAATATATACGATCTCAGTGAAAAAGATCAGAATGATCAGGGATAGCAGGAACAGGATTGCCAGGGTGATATAGGAAATATTCAGCAGGCTGTTACAGGATTTCTGAATATCATTCATATCGGTATGGATGACTACATAGCCTTTTACCTTGTAGTTGGAGGTAATGGGAGCAAATACAGTAAGTACATCCGAATCAAAATTACCGAAGAAATCACCAACAATGTAATAAGAGCCGCTGGTTACGGTCGAATCAAAATTCTCGATGACTACCACATTCTCCACATCTAAGGGACTATTGGTATCCAGTACCAGTCGTCCGGAGGGATTGATGATGCGAATCTCGGAATTCAGGTAGACCGCCAGGGAGTCCAGCTGCATTTTAACAGTCTCCAAAGTTGTTTCACTGGTGTACAATCCGCCGGCATAGGTTCCGGCGATCAGGGTTGCTTCGGAATAGAGACTTTCTGCCTTTTCCCGGATCAGGTGTTCTTTGGTCATATTGGGAACAAAAGTTGTAACAATGATGAAACCAAATACACCAAAAATAAAATATGCAAGTATAAATTTTAGATAAAGTGTTTTTTTCATAACAAATCCTGCTTTTGGTATGACTTAATTACGTACTTCGAATTTATAGCCGATGCCCCAGATGGTGCTGATCTTCCAGTTGGCATGATCCTTGATCTTCTCACGGAGACGTTTGATGTGTACATCCACGGTACGGGTATCACCGATATATTCATAGCCCCAGATCTGATCCAGGAGCTGTTCTCTGGTGAATACATGGTTCGGTGAGGATGCTAAAAAGTAGAGAAGCTCCAGTTCCTTCGGCGGCATTTCAACGGTGTGTCCCATATAGATGACGGAATAATTGGTCAGGTTAATGGTCAGATCCTCATATTCCACGCACTTGTCGTTGGAATTTTCTGTGGGGGCATTGGAGGGCTTGTAGCGTCTGAGGACTGCTTTGGCACGGGCCACCAGTTCCTTGGAATCAAAAGGTTTTTCCATATAATCATCCGCACCCAGCTCCAGTCCCAATACTTTGTCGAAGACTTCACCTTTTGCGGAGAGCATGATGATGGGAACGGAGTATTGTGCCCTGACCTCTCTGCACACCTGATAACCATCAATGCCGGGAAGCATCAGATCCAACAGAATCAGATTCGGAGCAAAGGTCTCCATAGCCGGCATCACGGATTCTCCGTCATTAACGATCATGGTATCAAAACATTCCTTCGTCAGATATAGGGAGATCAGTTCCGCAATATTATTATCATCATCTACAATGAGAATTTTCTGTTTACTTACCATGTAGTATAGGCCTCCTGTCAGTTATTATTTAAAAGTAACAATGGTTACACCGGCATCGCCTTCACCATATTCACCCAACCGGTATTCTTTGACGTATTTCAGACGTTTTAAGTGAGACTGTACGGCACTGCGCAGGGCACCGGTGCCTTTTCCGTGCACGACTCTCACACTGGGGAGATGAGCCAGATAAGCGTCATCCAGGTATTTATCCAGTTTTGCAATGGCTTCATCTACCGTACATCCCAGAAGATTGATCTCGGAGGACACGGAGAAGGACTTGGACATTTTCAACTTGCCGGTGTTGGTACGCTGCAGGGCAGGTGCTGTAATGGTCTCTTCTTTTACCGGTACGAGATCGTTAATATTCGTCTGCATTCTCATAATTCCACATTGTACGAAGAGGTTGCCCCTGGCATCCGGCAGTGTATTCACAATTCCTTTCAGATTCATGGAAATGATCTTTACGGAATCTCCTTTTTTCAGTTTCTTGGGATCCACGGTCTTCTGGTTGGCCGGCTTCTTTTGGTTATTACCAAGAGCCAATTTTCCGTTCTTTTCGTTGATCTTGTCACGGACCTTCTGTCTCTTTTTCTCTAGTTCCTTGATGTCGGCGGAAGCACCTACTTTATTGAAATCACGGATGGTTTCGTCGGCTACATCCTTTGCTTCCTGAAGGATGGCTCTTGCTTTTTCATTGGCATCCCGCAGAATCTTATCCTTTGCCTGATCGATTTTCTCGTTTTTCTTCTGTAACTGTTCCTGTAACGTGCGGATCCGTTCCTTATATTCTGCAATCTCCTGCTGTTCTTTTTCAATGGTTACGCGGCTCTGTTCCAGATCTGCGATGACGTCTTCAAAGCTTTCGTCTTCTTTGCTGATCTGTTCTTTCGCGGCATTGATGATCTCATCGGACAGTCCCAGCTTGGAAGAAATGGCGAAAGCATTACTTTTACCGGGAATACCGATGAGCAGACGGTAGGTGGGGCGAAGGGTCTCCACATCAAATTCACAGCAGGCATTTTCTACAAAATTAGTGGAAAGTGCATAGATTTTCAGCTCGCTGTAATGCGTGGTAGCCATAGTGCGGATGCCACGGTCATGCAGATAATTTAAAATAGCAATTGCCAGAGCGGCACCCTCCGTAGGATCTGTTCCAGCACCGAGTTCATCAAATAAACACAGGGAATCCGCATCTGCGTGCTGCAAAATGTGGACAACTCTGGTCATATGAGAAGAAAATGTGGACAAACTCTGCTCAATACTCTGCTCATCCCCGATATCTGCATAAACTTCCGAGAAAATGGACAGTTCGGAACGATCCAGTGCCGGAATATGCAGTCCCGCCTGTCCCATCAGAGTAAAAAGTCCCACTGTCTTCAGAGACACGGTCTTACCACCGGTATTGGGACCTGTGATCACCAACAAGTCAAAATCTTTCCCCAGACGGACATCAATGGGAACAGCCTTTTTCTTATCCAACAGTGGATGACGGCCCTTACGGATCTGGATGTAATGCTCAGTGTTGAAAATAGGCTCTGTGGCATTCTGTTCCATGGCGAGTTTTGCCTTGGCAAAAATAAAGTCCAGCGTAGTCATGATCTTCTGATCCGCAGCAAGCTCTGAGGTATGAACAGCAGCCTGACTGCTCAGATCACCAAGAATAACTTCAATCTCCTCCTGCTCTTGCAGATCCAGTTCTTTTAACTGGTTGTTCAGGTTCACGACAGCAGCCGGCTCGATGAAAAAGGTGGAACCAGTGGAGGACTGGTCATGCACCATACCGCTCACCTGGCTCTTATATTCTGCCTTTACGGGGATACAGTAGCGGTTATCACGCATGGTAATGACTGCATCCTGTAAAAAGGTACGGTAAGCGCCGTTTACCATAGAGGTCAGCTGGCTGTGGATCTTTTCGTTGGTGGACAGCTTGGAACGACGGATACTCTTTAATCTTGGGCTGGCATCATCAGCCATCTCTTCTTCCGACAGGATACAGCGGTTGATTTCGTTAGCCAGCTGTGTCATAGGAGTAAGGCCTTCAAAGTAGGCATCCAGACTGTCATTTGGGAGGTCTTCCCGTTCTTTTTTTCCATAGGTTTTGATCCTGCTGACATTATCCAAAAAGGATGCAAGCTTCAACAATTCGGACATAGACAGAGAACTGCCGATTTCCAGAGAACGGATCGAAAATCCTAGATCTCTGTTGCTGCCAAAAGAGGTGCTTCCAATACGGAAGAGACGGGCCAAGGCATCTTTGGTCTCCCGCTGGGCTGTTCTGATGGCGGAAAGGTCGGTAGAAGGCACCAGCTCTCTGCATAGTTTTTTACCGGGCTCGGAGTCGGCCTTCTCTGTGAGAAGGTCGATGATTTTCGTATATTCTAAAGTAGTGAGTACTTTTGTGTTCATATGGGACTCCTTAAATAAAATATTCGCAATATAAGCTCACTGCCGAACTTACAATAACACGATTCTCCGTGCTGCGCACTCTCGAAATCGTTACATCCATTCGCAATCCGGGCTATCGCCCTTCTTGCTCATGTCTGTTTGCTCCTCTCATAGTGACCATGCCTTGCCTGCAAGCAGTCATGCATGGTCACTATGGATGAGCTTATTATATCTCATTATACCATTCAGTTGCGTTTTTGGGTACAGTTTTGTATAATTGAGATATTAGAGTCCTAAGGAAAAGCCGAGGTATCTGTAGGCAGCAGAGGAGGCATATTTATGGCGGATTCCCAAGAAAATAAGCAGAAGGAACAAAATGACGTTTCTGAGAAAAAATTTATGATAGAAAAAATCAAGGAACGTCCGGTAAATAAGAAAAAGCTGTTGCGCAGGACTTTGATCACGGCTTCTATGGCAGTGATTTTCGGTCTGGTAGCATGTTTCACATTTCTGGTATTGGAACCGGTAATCAGTAACTGGCTGTATCCGGAGGAGGAACCGCAGGTCGTGGTATTCCCGGAAGATCAGGACGAAATGTCTCCGGAACAGATGTTAGCGGAGAATATGCAGCAGGAGAACCAGAGTAGCCAGTCCTCTTCTGCTCCCAGTGAAGTCATGGAACAGGAGCAGATCCGGGAACTGTTATCCGGAATCATATTGGATCTGGACAATTACAAGCAGATTTACAGTGCTCTTGCCCAGTATGTGGCAGAGATGAACCGTTCCATAGTTACTGTAACAGGAGTGTCATCCGGTGTGGACTGGTTCAACAATGTAAATGAGAGCAAGAATCAGTCGTCCGGTGTGATCATAGCGCAAAATGGCAAGCAATTGCTGATTTTAACCGATTATTCTCCGGTAAAGCAAGCAGATGACATTATTGTCACATTTAATAAGGGCATCCAGGCACATGCGTCTTTGAAGGAAAAAGATGAGACTACAGGTCTGGCGGTGATTGCCGTGGAGCTGGATGTTCTGAACGAAGACTTTTTGAAAAATGACATTACGATAGCCACTCTGGGATCTTCCAATATCAGAGATATTGCCGGACTTCCGGTGGTGGCTCTGGGGCGTCCAATGGGTATTAATGGCTCACTTGGATATGGCATCATTACTTCTTCCGCCAGTGAGTCGGCGGCATCGGATACCACTTATCGGATTCTGCAGACGAATATTGTAGGAAGTCAGAATGCAGGCGGCGTATTATTCAATCTTCAGGGACAGGTCATTGGTATCATTACCAATGGCAAGTCTGCCACAGATATGAAAAATATGGTATGTGCTTACGGTATTACGGATTTGAAGCGTCATATCGAGAAAATGTCGAATGGAGAAAAATTTGCCTATCTGGGTCTTAAGGGTGTGGATGTCACGGAGGAAGCCAACAGCGAACTTGGGGTTCCTTACGGAGCTTATATTACAGAGGTAGAAATGGACTCTCCTGCAATGCTGGCGGGAATCCAGCAGGGAGATGTCATCACGGGATTTGGTGAGCGCGTGATCGTCAGCTTTGACGAGTATACGAACTCTCTGCTCAGCATGAAACCGGGAGACAATGTAGAACTGACGATTATGCGGCAGTCACAGCAGGAATATAAAGAGATGAAATTCGACATCACATTAACGGTGTTGAAATAGATTGACAGAAAGGTTTGGACAATAATATGAAATTCATTAAAGAGTTAAAAGAAGGCGACAGAGTATTTGATATTTATCTGTGCAAGCATAAACAGGAGGCTGTTACCAAGAACGGCAAACCCTATGAAAGCGTGATTTTACAGGATAAGACCGGAACGATCGACGCCAAGGTATGGGAGCCGAACAATCCGGGCATCGGTGATTATGATGATCTGGATTACATAGAGGTATACGGTGATGTGACAAATTTCCAGGGGCAGCTGCAGATCAGCGTAAAGCGGATCCGTGTCTGCCGCGAGGGAGAATACAATCCTTCCGATTATCTGCCGGTGAGTTCCAAGGGCATCGACACGATGTATAATGAGTTAAAGACTTTGATCGGAAGCATTAAGAATACTTATCTGCATCAGCTGTTGCAGGATCTGTTTATTGACGATGCTGATTTTGCGAAGAAATTCTGCAACTCTTCTGCAGCCAAGACGGTACATCACGGTTTCGTAGGTGGGTTGCTGGAGCATACTTTAAGCGTTACTAAGCTGTGTGACTACTACTGCTCTGCTTATCCTATTTTACAGAGAGATCTGCTTCTGACGGCGGCTATGTGTCATGATATCGGAAAAGTAAAGGAGATTTCTGCATTTCCGGTAAACGATTATACCGATGACGGTCAGTTATTGGGACATATCGTGATGGGTGCACAGATGGTTGGGGAACGTGCCGCTAAGATCGACGGATTCCCTCACAATCTGCTGGCAGAATTACAGCATTGTATTCTGGCTCATCACGGCAAACTGGAATACGGCTCCCCCAAGGTGCCTGCACTGATCGAGGCAGTAGCTCTGAATTATGCGGATGATACGGATGCCAAAATGGAGACCTTTAAGGAAATTTTGGAAAATAACAGTGAAAACAGTGGCTGGCTGGGTTACAACAGATTGTTTGAATCTAATCTGCGGGCTACCAGAATGGAGTAAATGACAGGATAAATACTATAAATTCTGTGAACAGACAGGAAAGAGAGGAAGAATATGGAGATCAGTACATGTGTAAAATATGTGGGTGTAAACGACCATCAGGTGGATTTGTTTGAGGGACAGTATAAGGTTCCGAATGGAATGTCTTACAATTCCTATGTGATCCTGGATGAGAAAATCGCCGTTATGGATACGGTGGATGGATTTTTTACCGAAGAATGGCTGAACAATGTAGAACAGGTACTTTCCGGAAAAACACCGGATTATCTTGTGATTCAACATATGGAGCCGGATCATTCCGCCAGTATTCCGGCTTTTCTGAAAAAATATCCCAATGCCACAGTGGTATCCACAGCTAAGGGATTCCAGTTCATGGAACAGTTTTTCCCGGAGTTTTTCGCCGGGCAGGGATTACCTGCGGAACAACGCATCGTTGCGGCGAATGATGGTGTCCTGGAGCTTGGACAGCACAGCCTGCATTTTGTTTATGCTCCCATGGTGCATTGGCCGGAGGTTATGATGACTTATGAAGCAACAGAGAAAATACTGTTTGCAGCAGATGGCTTTGGCAAATTCGGTGCGCTGGATGCAGAGGAAGAATGGGCGGACGAAGCCCGCCGCTACTATATCGGTATTGTCGGAAAATATGGTCCCCAGGTACAGGCTGTTCTGAAAAAAGCGGCAGGACTGGACATTCAGACCATTTGCTCTCTTCACGGTCCGGTACTTAAGGAGAATCTGGGATTCTATCTGGAAAAATATGATAAGTGGTCTTCTTATCAGCCGGAAGAATCCGGAGTGGTAATTGCCTATGCTTCTGTCTATGGCAATACCAGAAATGCTGCGGAGTATCTGGCGGATGTTTTACAGGAAAAAGGACAGAAAACAGTACTGTACGATCTGGCAAGATGCGATAAAGCAAAAGCTGTTGCCGATGCTTTCCGTTATGACAGACTGGTGCTGGCGGGTATTACTTATAATGGAGACCTCTTCCCCTGCATGCGTAGTTATATCGAAGGTCTGACCGAGCGTAATTACCAGAATCGTAAGGTGGCAATCATTGAGAACGGCACCTGGGCACCCATGGCAGGCAAACTGATCCTTGGAATGTTTGAAAAAAGCAAGAATCTGACATTTACGGAGACTACGGTAAGCATCAAGTCCGCCATGAATGAGCAGAACAAAGAAGAAATCGGGAAGCTGGCAGAGGAACTTTCCTGAGAAAGTTTTTCACACGTAAATTTGTGCCTGCACAGTGTACCAAAGTACGAGGGACTGATGTAAGCGATACTGGAAGTACACGGTACTGAAGTACCGGAAAATTTGTAGGCTACGGAAAGGCATAAGGATATTTATGGAATATAAGAAAAATGATCGTGTAACGCTGACCATAGAGGATATGGGAAGTGACGGAGAAGGAATCGGTAAAGTAGACGGTTTTACCCTCTTTATCAAAGATGCCGTTATCGGTGATCAGGTGGAAGCCAAGATCATAAAAAGTAAAAAGCACTACGCTTATGCCAGATTAGAGAAGGTGTTACAGCCTTCTCCTTTTCGTGTGGAACCGAAATGCGATTATCACAGACAGTGCGGTGGTTGTCAGCTGCAGGCACTCTCCTACTCCGAGCAGCTGCATTTCAAGGAACAGAAGATCCGCAACAATCTGATCCGGATCGGTGGATTCGATACGGAATACATTGATAAATGTATGGAGCCCATCATAGGCATGAAGGAACCCTTCCACTATCGCAATAAGGCACAGTATCCCATAGGAACCGACCGGGATGGCAATGTCATCACCGGTTTTTATGCCGGACACACCCATACCATCATTGCCAATACAGACTGCGCCCTTGGTGCTTCTGAGAATCAGCAGATCCTCGAAACCATACTCTCCTATATGCGGAAAAATAAAGTAACTGCCTATGACGAAGTCACTGGCAAGGGTCTGGTACGTCATGTATTGATCAGGAAAGGCTTCACCAGTGGACAGTTGATGGTATGTCTGGTCATTAACAAGAAAATGACAAAAATGTCATACCCTACTGCCGGAGTACAGAAGAATACGAATGAGTTTTTACCAAATCAGGGAGAATTACTGGCTGCACTGGCAAAAATCCAAGGTATGACAAGTGTGTCAGTCAGTATCAATGCCGAGAAAACCAATGTGATCATGGGTACCATGATCCATAATCTCTGGGGTGAGAGCACCATTGAGGATACGATCCACGTAAGGGACATGCAGAAAGAAAATTACCCTTATACCGGGGATGCATTAACCTTCAAAATCTCTCCTCTCTCCTTCTATCAGGTAAATCCCATACAGACCGAGAAGCTTTACAGCCTGGCACTGGAATATGCGGGACTGACCGGAAAAGAGACCGTTTGGGATCTCTACTGTGGTATCGGAACCATCTCTCTCTTCCTGGCGGGCAAAGCCAAAAAGGTGTGTGGCGTGGAGATCATCCCCCAGGCCATCGACGATGCCAGAGAGAATGCGAAGAGAAACCATATTGAAAATGCCGAATTTTTTGTAGGTAAGGCGGAGGAAGTCCTGCCGGAGTTCTACGAAAAGGCAATGAAAGAGGTATCTTCCGACGAAATGCTCCACCCGGATGTCATCGTCGTGGATCCGCCAAGAAAAGGCTGTGACGATGCCTGCTTAAACACCATGCTCCGCATGCAGCCCGAACGCATCGTATACGTCAGCTGCGACTCCGCCACCCTTGCCAGAGACCTGAAGATCCTCTGCGATGGAGGCTATGAGATCCGAAAAGTCCGTGGTGTGGACCAGTTCGGCATGACGGTGCATGTGGAGACGGTTGTTTTGCTTTCCAAGGGAGAAATCGACTCAAAGAAGGTGCGGGTGGAGTTCTCGCTGGAAGATATGGATATGTCCGGCTTCCAGAAGGGCGCGACTTATGAGCAGATCAAGGCGTATGTGTTGGAGCATACCGGTTTGAAGGTATCTTCCCTGTACATCTCACAGATAAAGCGCAAGTGCGGGCTGGATGTGGGGCAAAATTATAACCTGTCAAAGAAGGAAGATGCCAAAGTGCCAAAATGTCCGCCGGAGAAGGAAGCGGCGATCAGGGATGCGTTGAAATATTTTCAGATGATTTAAGAGTCTATTGAGCAAAAAAGCAGTAAATCAATTTCAGATTTACTGCTTTTGCTGGCCGGGCCGGTGAGCTACGAGCATTCATGACTTTTTGATAACTTGTTCCATACTGATATATTAAGCGGAAAGTTGTGGCCCTGTATTTTCAGAGGGAAACGAATGCTCCTTGAATATATCCCACAAAATATGCCATCGCTATACTCAGTGCAATGCAACATATACATAGTATTTCAGCAATTACCTTTTTTTCGATTATTTCATTTATGGACTTTCCGTAATCAATAGTAGACCATACCATTGAAAGCAAAAATAGAATTGAAATCCATTGAGTATGAAATGATAGTCCCATGCTAACAAATACATAGTTTGAGATGATGTAAAAAGCGCTTCTGACTACAACTTCTGTCACTTTTACAATCCGATTTCTCATAGAATTCTCCCTCTCTGATAATACTGTGGGCGGCAGCACTCCTTGCTGTCGCCCCTTGATTGCCTATCTGCAAAGGCGGGCGGGGCTGTCAACGGCGGCGCTTGCGCCGTTCATCTTGACCGTTGACTGGCTCGGCTGGCTTTGCTATTCCGTGATCTCTTTCAGTTATTGTCAAAGGAAATGTAGATAGTTAGACTATTGGGTATGTAGCTGATACTTAACCACTTTTCGTCGTTTGATAAAAGTGTCCCGATAGAAACATAGTTTTCTCCCTCGATTTCTTCTGACACATTTTCAATTACGGAAAAGCCTTCTTGGTTCAAAAGCTCCATGTACTCGTTATAGTCATTTTCGCTAATGCCGGTAAGATTGATATTGCAATTCTCATGTTCTGTATCAAGTATAGCCCACGCAACCGTACCAGGTGCAACAGGAAGCCCCTCTGTGTACTCATTCGCAGGCCACACACCCTCGTCCAATTTTGTAACACTATTAGATTGCGTATTGTTCTCATTGCTTGTCGGCGTAGATGAGGTATTTTGATTAGAACACGCAGCCAAAAAAATCATAACCATGATTGTGAATACAGAAATATACTTCTTCATTGGTTACCTCCTGTTTTTGTGTATGGTACAGATAATTAATAAAATAGCAATAGCTGTTGCTGCAAACCCAATGGCCAAAAGGATTTGCGAAATATCAAAGGCAAACGCGCCCTCAATCTGTATATTTGTTGTCGCGTCTGCCTGCCCGATTGCTCCTTCTGGTACTTTTCCTGATTGTGTAACAGCATATACTGAAAAGGCAGCAACCGCGATAACGAGCGCGGCAAGAGTAGAAATAATACCGTTTCTTTTTTTCGATTTGGTGTTATCAATGCCAAACTGTTCTGCGGTGCTGTCTGCAAATTCTCTTGGCGTCCCCAAACGCTGGATAATCTGCTGTTCTGTTTCTCCATGCTCCATAGCAGAAGCAAAAACTTCATTCAAGTCACGCACAACCTCTTTTTTCATTTTGCGTGGTAAAGATAGTTCCTTTTTAACCTGTTTGATATATTGTTCTTTCATTTGGACACCCTCGCTTGTTGATAACTTTCTATAAAGCCGTTTACGCAGTTTTCATAGCTTGACCAAAATAAGATTAGTTCATCAAGTACATTCCTGCCTTTATCAGTTAAAGAATAATACTTTTTTGAGCCGCCATTTGCCGCAGCCGGAGCCAACCGGCATTTGATTAGTTCTGCTTCCTGTAAACGATACAAAATGGGGTAAATGGTTCCCTCTTTCGCATATCCCAAAACAGACGCACTATTGTTCAATTCGGTTATAATTTCATATCCATAAGTTTCCTTGCGTCCGATTAGGCATAAGAGTATCATTTCCAGAGAGCCTTTTTTGAATTGCTGGACATATTTGTTATTCATATCGTCGCCTCTCTTTAGTTTCGCTATTTAGGTTTACTAAGTAGCAACTATATTATATCTCTTCCGAAGTATCAGAGTCAATAGGCTTAACGAAAAAGTTACAAGATGTCTGTGTAAGGTAATGACAGAATAGCGGTGTGCTGGCGAACTATGCTTTATTTTGTTTTTTATCTAAATCATTCAATAGGGCGGTAGCATCCCTATTGGCAAGGGGATTCCAAAAGGGAACAGCGTTCTCCTTTGTCTGGGGTGTTCAGAGGGGATAGTGTTCCCCTTTGACCGGAAGAATCCAAAGAAACCGGCGGTTTCGTGGCACACGATTTTCCGTAGGAAAGTCTAGTGTGTTATACCTTTGTGGAGCAGATGGCAGCCGGAATTGTAGCACACCCTGAAAAGTGTGGCCACAGTTGCGGCGTTCTGGCGGGAAAGGTTGCCCCTTGCGGGGCAGCATAAGCGACAGAAAAAGGCTGGCAGGCGGTGCGGGCAAGCACTGTCTGTCAGCCGTGTCATTTGCGGAACAAAGGTATATCAAAGCCCCCGTCAGCCGCTGCTTCCCATCGTATCAGAACCACCACGGCAGCTTTCCGCGCAGGCTGTCCATCGCCTCGCCCTCCACCTTCTTTGTCCAGCTCTCGCTGAGATGGAAATGGAGCGCCGCGCCGATCAGCGGGTGCTCGATTCCATCGGTAAAGCCATAGCGGTACAGCAGATAGGTCTGCTCTCTGGCTGTCAGCTTGTCCAGCGCCGCATACAATTCTATCAGCTGCTCTTTTTGGATATAGATTTGCTCCGGCGTTTGGGTGTGAGGGTCGGCTATGGCTTCGATCCGCAGCATCCGTTCATCCTCTGAGAGAACGTCATCCAGATATACTCTCTGGAAGCCGGGGCCGTCTTTCTTATCCACCATCCGTTGCTCAAATAAACCGAGGGCGGCGCGGATGCAGTCCGTCATGTCGTTGCGGAGCGCCGGTGCTGCATAGGTCAGAAATTTCATGCCCCGTCCGGCATCAAACAAAGGGATCGCGTTCAGCAGGCCGATACTTCCCTCCTGCATCAAATCATCCAAATCAATTCCAATATCATTTTCATCCAGCCCCATGTTTCGGTATTGCTCCAGCGCAATTTTTCGGATGAATCCCAGATTCTTTTCCAGCAGAATGTCACGGGCAGCCGTATCCCCTTTCTGTGCCAGTCTGCACAGCTGCTCATTGCTCCGGGTCGGCATTTTGCTTCTCCTGCGCGTGGTCTAAGGTGGATTGGAGAAATTCCGTCAGCGCCTGACCGAACTTGTCTAATGCTTCCTTTTGCACACCGTCCATCCCCGCTGCGCTCTGGGTGACGGCGGCGGAAATCATTTCGGGCGTGATGGTCGGAGTATGAACATCCGCCCCTTTGGTGAGTTCGGTAAACATCTGCTGAGTGATGCCCTTGGTCAAGGACTGCGCTGCTGTGAAATCGTTGCCGATCTCTTTCTTCACTTCCCGCAGCGCCGCCATAAATGTGTTCTGTATCATCGTCAGGTCTGCCTGATATACGGGAACTTTCTGCCGGTTGACAGTTCTGGCCGCCTGCACCGCAGCGTCTGTTTTATTGTTTCGGCGCAGCATGGCGCTGAGAGTAGTAAGCATCTGGTTCTGTCCGGCGAAACCGGCGGCCAGCGTATCGTCAAAATATTGCTCAATCATATAGGTGACTTCTGCAAAGCGAGGGCTTTCCAAAAGGCGGTTGACGATCTCTGCATTGGCTTTTCCGGTGTACAGATTCCGCGCCGCCTGCACCGACAGGCCCAGTTCTTCAATATCAAAATTTGTCCGGTCGGGCGTGTTGACTTCCCCCAGCAGGAAATCTGTGGAGACTTCAAACACTTTCGCAATGCGGAGCAAATGTTCTGTGCTGATCTTATCAGTCTTACCGCTGACAAACCGGCTGATGGCGCTCTCGGTGCTGCCGATGCGGGTCGCCAGCTGTGCCTGGGTAATTTTATGTTCCTTCATAAGCTCCTGCATCCGCTGCCGGATATTGCCGGGCAGATAGGCTCCCTCCATGTGACGCACCTCTCTTCTGAAAACTCTCTTTATCCATTATACCTGATAAAACCAGCGCGGGCAAATGCTTTCCGCTGGCTTCGCCGCTCTGAGGTCTTGCATTTTTGCAAGATTTCAGGGCGGCGTTTTTTCATTTCTTGCACTTTTAGCGGATTTTTCGGTTTATAGGCTTTTTCCCCGTATATTCAGGCAGACGGGCAGATACCGTCAATAAATAATGGAGGACAAAGCCTATGAATTTATTTGAAACTGTAAAATCCGCTGTCACCGTGAAGCAGGCCGCCGAATACTACGGCTGTAAGGTCAACCGGGGCGATATGATCTGCTGCCCCTTCCACGATGACCGGCATCCCAGCATGAAGCTGAACAGGGATTATTTCTATTGCTTTGGCTGCGGGGCTACCGGGGATGTGATCGATTTTGTGGCGCGGCTGTTCGGCCTGAGCAGCTACGAGGCCGCAAAGAAGCTGGCCTATGACTTTGGCATCGACCCGGACAAGCCCCCGGCAGCGATGGCTTTGAAAAAGCCCTATCCGCTGGCGCGGGCTTTCCGCAACGATGAGATACACTGCCAGCGGGTGCTCTGCGATTATCTGCATCTGCTGGAACGCTGGAAGGTCGAATATGCCCCGCAATCGCCGGAGGATGAACTGGATGACCGCTTTGTGGAAGCCTGTCATATGATCGAGTATGTAAATGATTTGTTGGACGTTCTCATGTTTGCGGAACTGAAGCAGCGTGTGAAAGCGGTGGATATGCTGCTGAAGGACGGCACTATCACCGCGCTGGAGCAGCGGCTCAGACGTCTGGAAAAGGAGGTGCAGCACCGTGGCGAAGAACGAGCAATCGCGTGAGGCCAACCAGCCCATCTGGTTTGACGGCAAGAGTATCAATGAAGCCCTGTTTTGTGATGATTTTCTCGGCAGACACAAAATCATCTACACAAACGGGGCTTTTTTCACGCCTGATGGCCGCGTGACCGATGAGCTGCCACTGCGTGGAGAAATTTTTGAGGAACTGAAATGCTGTGCGGTCAGCAATATCCCCCGCAAAATCAGCAATATCGTGGAGCTGATGAAGCTGGCGGCGCTGGTAGAGGATTTCCCGCCGGAGGCTGACCGCATTCATCTGGCAAACGGCACGTTGTTTCTGGATGGCTCCTTTACGGAGGGAAAACCGGACATCGTGCGTTGCCGCCTGCCGGTGGCCTATAATCCCGATGCGCCCACGCCGACCCGCTGGCTGGCTTTTCTGGATGGGCTTCTTTACCCGGAGGACATTCCCACTTTGCAGGAATATATCGGCTACTGCCTGATCCCCAGCAACAAGGGACAGCGCATGATGGTCATTAAGGGCAATGGCGGCGAGGGTAAGAGCCAGATCGGCGCGGTGCTGTCCGCCCTGTTCGGCAGCAACATGAAGGACGGCAGCATCGGCAAAATTTCCGAGAACCGTTTTGCCCGCGCTGATCTGGAACACATTCTGCTGTGTGTCGATGATGATATGCGGATGGAGGCCCTGCGGCAGACCAACTATGTCAAATCCATCGTCACCGCACAGGGTAAAATGGATTTGGAGCGTAAAGGCAAGCAGAGCTATCAGGGATGGATGTGCGCCCGGCTGCTGGCATTCAGCAATGGCGACTTGCAGGCTCTCTTTGACCGCAGTGATGGCTTTTATCGGCGGCAGTTGGTGCTGACCGCCAAAGAGAAACCTGCCGACCGTGTGGATGATCCCGACCTGGCAGAGAAGATGAAGGCCGAGGTGGAGGGCATTCTGCTGTGGGCTTTTGCGGGATTGCAGCGGTTGGTAGCGAACAACTTCAAGTTCACCGAGAGCCAGCGCACCAAAGAGAACCGGGAGGCCGTCAAGCGGGACAACAATAACGTGTTTGATTTTCTGGAATCCGAGGGCTATATCCGGCTGAAAGCGGATGCGTCCATCAGTTCAAAGGATTGCTACGACATTTACCGGATGTGGTGCGAGGAAAATAGCCTGACTGCACTCAAACGCCGCAGCTTCAGCGATGCGCTGGTGGCAGCCTGCGGTAAGTACAATCTGGAACACTGCAACACGATTACCAATTCGGCAGGACGCCGGGTATGGGGCTTTATGGGGATCGAGGCAGTGGCAAGGCCGCATATAAACGAGTTTACGGACGCTTCACAGTGTACGTACGTACCGGAAGACTGGCGGGATTGATTTCCGATCTGGTCGCCGGTACGTATGTACGCAGCGATTGACCCTGTTACCTCATATATTGTAGAGGCGCTTCATTTGGATAAAGTGGTCGTGCCCATTTTGGGTACACCTATTTTGATGTGTAAAAGTGGTTATGGATATTTTGTCCACCACCAGAACCGTGAAATTCTTCGCGCTTTTGTGCTGTGAAGTAGGTGTGGTCATTTTGACCACACCTGAAGCGGTCAGTAAAAGCGGTGATTTTGCAGGCATATTTTAGAGCAATCTCAAAACAGCGAAATGTTTCTCTTTTATCCGTATACAGTTCGCCGGATGGCGGCTCACGGAACGACGTACAGATTGCAGCATTTTGTGACAATACAGCCCGAACAGTGAAAAGTCCCGCATTTCTGTGAAGTCGAATATTCCGCCGTTGACCAACGATACGCAGGGAATTATTTCTATCGCAAAACAGCATTTGCACAAATTTCACCATTGACCAAAGCCGGTGCGCTCCCCAGCGTAGCCGGTTCTTTTTATGACGCAACCGAAAATCATGTTTTATCTATCAAGTGACAAAGGGCTTCACTTGCGAAAATGGAGGAATATATTTTATGAAGTCAAGTATCCGAAACGAAATCAAGGCGCAGATCATCCGCGCCGGTTACACCATGCAGGAAGTCGTTGACCAGCTGCACGATGAGTATGGGTGGAGCGACAGCGTATCCAATCTTTCCGGAAAATTGCAGCGGGAATCGCTGCGGTATCGGGAGGCCGTGGAGTTGGCTGACGTGCTGGGATATGACATTGTCTGGCAGAAACGGAGGGATTGAGTATGGAAAAAGCACAATACGCGATTATGCGATTTGCCAAATATAAGGGGCCTGAAATCGGCAATATCGAGGCCCATAACGAGCGCACAAAGGAAAAGTACGCCAGTAATCCCGATGTGGATACCAGCCGAAGCAAGTACAACTTCCATCTGGTCAAACCGCCCGGCAAGTACCGGGCCGAGTCAGAGAGGCAAATTGCCGCTGCCGGATGCCGTACCCGGAAAGACAGTATCCGTATGATCGAGACGCTGTTCACAGCCAGCCCGGAGTTCTTTAAGGGAAAGAAACGGGCGGAAATTCGGGTATTTTTCGAGGAAGCTCTGCACTTTTTGGAACAGCATCAGTCCAAAGAGACAATTATATCCGCCGTGGTGCATATGGACGAGAAAACGCCCCATATGCACCTTTGTTTTGTCCCTTTGACGGAGGATGGCAGGCTCAGCGCCAAAGACATCATGGGCAATAAAAAGAAGCTGACCTGGTGGCAGGATGAGTTTTGGAAACACATGGTCAAGAAGTTTCCAGATTTGGAGCGTGGCGAGAGCGCCAGCCTGACCGGGCGCGACCATATCCCGCCCCGCGTATTTAAGGAGATGACCAGACTGACCAAACAGAAAAGCAAACTGGAGGATCTGCTCACTGGAATCAATCCCTTTAACGCCAAAAGCCGGGCGGAGGAAATCTGCAAGATTCTGGATACCTATATTCCCAGCGTGGAGAAGATGGACACACTGCTGCGGAAATATGGCGTAGCCTTCACGAAAACAGCATCCGAAAACAAAAAGTTGAAAACGAAAAATGCCGAACTGGAAGAATCTCTTGCATCGGCGCAGAAGGTCAGCACCCTAAAGCAGATCGAAGACCTCAAGCTGCGGCGCGACTATGACAGTGCCGTGGCGATTTTGGAACAGATACCGGCAGAAGTTTTGAACATCTATGCGCAGAGCAGCCATAGAGGAAAGGAGCGGCCTATTGAGCAAAGTTTATGATGATCCGAAATATAATGCGGCATTTGACCGCTGTGTTGATGTGATGGCGCGGCTGTTGCAGAAGTACGGGCCACAGCTGTTGGGGCAGATGCAGGAGACTGAGAAGGATGGCCGTACACAGTCTGCGGCATCAGGAAAGCAACCCGTTCCTGTGTATCAGGAATTTGACAAAGCCGCTTGATATAAATTAAATTTACACGTTGCGTATTTGTTTGGCGTATGCTATAATAAATACGCAACGTGTATTTTTGCTTTATGGGGTAAATGAAATGGACTGCAAAACCAAAATAAAAGAATTGCGGGAAAGCACTGGCATGAATCGCAAGGAATTTTGTAAATATTTTCAGATTCCCTATCGGACTGTGACAGAATGGGAACTGGATAACCGCCATGCGCCGGAATATGTACTCCGTTTGTTGGAGTACTACATTCAGAATGAAGGTCTGGCGAAGAAGAAAGTAACGGATGAATGTTTAGAGCTGGAAGAAAGGGGCGGCCTGCATGAAGAAAACTAAAACAAAATGTTATCTCTACACACGGGTATCTACATCCATGCAGGTGGACGGATATAGTCTGGATGCTCAGCGAGACAAACTGCGGAAATACGCTGAATACGAAGATATGGTAGTGGCTGGTGAATATTCTGATGAAGGCTTTTCCGGCAAGAATATTCAGGGCAGGCACGAATTTCAGCGGATGCTGCAAGACATTCAGGACTGCAAAGACGGTGTGGAATATGTGCTGGTGTTCAAGCTGTCCCGGTTTGGCAGGAATGCCGCTGACGTTCTGAATTCCTTGCAGCTGATGCAGGATTTCGGTGTCAATCTGATTTGTGTGGAAGACGGCATTGACAGTTCCAAAGATTCCGGCAAGCTGATGATTTCTGTCCTTTCTGCGGTGGCAGAGATAGAGCGTGAAAATATTCGGACACAGACGATGGCCGGACGGGAGCAGAAAGCCCGTGAAGGAAAATGGAACGGTGGCTTTGCCCCTTATGGATACCGCCTTGAAAAAGGCGAACTGTTGATTGCTGAGGATGAAGTGGACGTGATCCGCACCATCTTTGACCGCTATATTCACACCAACGATGGTGTCAGTGGCGTGGCAAAATATCTGAACCGGCAGGGCTTTGTGAAGAAGTTAAGGCAGAACGGCACCATTCCCGGTTTTTCTGCCAGCTTTGTGAAGAGTATCATTGATAATCCGGTATATATGGGAAAAATCGCCTATGGCAGACGCCGGACAGAGAAGAAGATCGGCACACGGAATGAGATGCACGTAGTTGAGCAATCGGAGTTCCCTGTGTACGAGGGGAAGCATGAGGCTATCATTTCAGAAGAAGATTGGAACCTCGCGCAGGAAAAACGGAAAATCAATGCTTACCGGCGTGAGAAAGTCAATGACCCTACCCACGCACATATCTTGTCCGGTATTCTGAAATGCCCCTGCTGCGGCAAAAGCCTGTACGGGAATATTGCGAAAGCCCACAGCAAGGACAAAAAGACCCGCTATTACTATTACTGCAAGAATACGGTGACGCCAACAGGCCACGAGTGTACCTTCCGGCTGAATATTGAGCAGATGGAAATGAACCGCATGGTAGCGTCAATCATCTCTGCTATGGTCAGTGACCCACGGTTTGCGGATGCAATCAAGGCGAAAATCGGCTCCGCTGTCGATACGAACGATTTGGAGAAGCAGCTGGAAGCATTACAGGCGCAGCTTCGGCAGACATTAGGCACAAAGGCCCGACTGGAACGGCAGATGGACGGTTTAGATGTGAATGACCCGTATTATGACCGGAAAATTTCTGATTTGCAGCGTCGATATGACGAGCAATATGGCGCAATAGATGAGATTGAAGTCCAGATTGACGATGTGCAAAGCCAGATACGGAGTATCCGGCAGGAGAAGATTTCGGGTGATAATATCTACCGCCTGTTGCTGGCATTCGATCAGGTCTATGAAGCAGCCTCCGAAGTGGAGCGGAAGGAGTTCATGCGGGCGTTTATTGAGCGGATTGAGTTATTCCCGGAAAAGCAGCCGGATGGCAACTGGATTAGGAAGATTATCTTCAACTTCCCTGTCCCGGTGAATGGAACAGAAGTGAAAGAATTGCCCTTGGAAAATGAAACAATAGTCGAGACGGTATGCTTATTGTCCAAACTTCATGAAGCGAAGCATCATGTGAATGTGAGACTGGATATGGATGAACTGGATTTGACATCTGCGGAGAGTAAGGCAACCTATGAGGAAATCAAAGCATACGTGGCTGAGCATAATGATGGAATGAAAGTTTCAAATCTGTATATTGCACAGGTTAAGGCTAAGTATGGGATTATAGAGCGAGAAAATTATAACAAGCCTAAGTCAGATGATTCCAGACAGCCTAAGTGTCCAAAGGAGAAGGAAGAGGCAATAGTAGAAGCGTTGAAAGCTTTTAAGATGATTTAGTTTAGGAGTATGACGATATGAGGGTTTTATTAGGAACAACAAATCCATCAAAGGTAAAAAGATTTTCGGATTTGTTAAAAGGGTATGATATTGAATTTATTACTTTAAGAGATATCGAAGTTATAGAAGAACCTAAGGAACGGATTATTCTATATGATTGATAAAGCTTCATCAAAAAGATTTGAAGGATGGCCTCTTGATTCATTATCAATCAATAAAGAAAACGGCAAATATTTTGTTGATGGAAGTATTGAAGAAAGCAAAGAAAATATCATAAAAGATCAATATCAAAAGAGTGTCGTAGATTTTTTGATTAAGTCTTTACATATAGCATAGTATAGGAGAAATGAGACAACTGGAGTTTCCTGAGAATATTCAGGCAATTGTCGGCGGAAAAGAATATTCGCTAGATAATGCTGTCTTAAAAATCTGGCCGGAAAGTGAAGAAACAAAAGGAGCACTTTGCGTTGAAATGGAAGGTGTTGGTTTGTTTACAATAGCTAATTATAGAAAATGTGTGGCAACAGGTATATATGTTGTTTCTGATGTGTATTCAGAGAATGATTGGAAACTTGGATGGGAAGGCAATGATATTAAAAGAGCTGTTGGTGCTGTTATTGATATGATAATTGAGTCTATAAGATAGATTGGAGTGTGGTAAGATAGTCGTGAAGTTTGAAAATGTTTATTTTATTAATGGGACAGCATATGCTGGAAAATCCACAATGGTAAAACTTCTGGCAGAAAAATATGACGGAATCGCCTGCGAAGAAAATTATCAGGATAGACTTTTAGAAAATTTGGATACCAAGGAGTTTCCTAATCTTACTTACACAAGAGATTTACAGGATTGGGGTGAATTTGTCAGAAGAACTCCAGATGAATATGAGGCGTGGGTAAATGGAGTTACGAAAGAATGTACTGTCTTAGAAATTGAAATTTTAAAGGATTTAGTTTCCAGAACAAAGAAAAAAATATTTGTAGATACTAATATTTCGGTTGAAATTTTACATGAAATTTCAGATGAAAATCATGTTTTGATTATGTTAGCAGATCCGAATATTTCTGTGCAGAGATTTTTTGAAAGACCAGATAAGGAAAAACAGTTTTTATATCAGTTGTTATTGAAAGAAGATAATCCAGAGGATGCTATGATAAATTTCAGAGAATGTCTGAAAAGAGTTAATTCACAGGAAAGATATATGATGTTTCAAAAATCTGGATTTAATGTAATAACAAGAGACGAAAACCGTAGTATTGATGAGACATTTGCTTTGGCAGAAAGTATGTTTGGATTAAATCGATAAAGTCGATACAATGTCTGAGAATGTTAATGCGGAGCAAGGTGTTAGTGCGCATTGACAGACTTTTGGTAAAGCCGGTTCCGGTGGCGGTGAAAATGATGCCGGATGCTGAGATGGAACCGCTATATGATGGTGCGAAAAAAATGATTCTGGTTGATGATGTGGATAATCGGCAGTTTCTGTGTGAATTGGTTGAGAGCATGTGGGAAGAATTGCCGAAGAAGAAAGAGAAAAATTGCACGTAAGACTTGACAAAATCGAACAAATATTCTATATTAATAGCGGAGATTTTATACCCAAAAGCAGAAAATACAAATGTACAAATGGAGCTCAAACCCTTGTGGTTTGGGCTTTTTCTAATTTTGTAGAAAATCTGAGAACAACTATTTCTAAAAAGTCAATTATCATTTTGTAATGGAAAATGGACAGAATTATTCACAAAACTGTTTGTGCAATATTAACAAATTTTTGAGCGTATATAATCTTGTAAAAGTGGCAGCATGGCAATCGAGTAACATCGGTTGCTTTTTTGTTGCCTATTTTTAGAAAGTCATTAAATGCCCTGATAGAGTGATTTCTAAAAAACAAAGTAAAAAGAGTGGAGGAAATGCAAAGTGAAAGAGTATTCAAAAGGTATTTATGTGAAATTTAAACCGGAGGAGGTGGAAATACTGCATGATCGGATGAAGGAAGCCGGAGTTCAAAATATGAGTGCGTATATCAGGAAGATGGCGATAAACGGGTATGTAATAATCCCTGAATGGCCTGATTTGAACCGGGTAATATCTTTACATGCAAGGATTAGTAATAATCTCAATCAGTATGCTAAGAAAGCAAATGAAACGGGGAAGCTGTATGAAGAGGATATTGCAGAAATAAAAATGATGAATAATGAGCAAACAGAACTTCTGAAAAAGGCACTTGAAGCAGTTATTCATCTATATGAGGAAGATTCAAAAAAGAGAAAGTGAATTGATAAAAAGCGTTAGCGTGGCTCTGCGGTTTATCCGCAGTTCGAGGGGATTGGGGCATTCCCCAACAAGCAAAAATGCGCCGGGTATATACCGGTGCACTGCTTGCCCAATTTGTGAAATAGTATTTGGAGAATGATTTGGGAAAGCCGGTGTTCAAATTGAGAAAGCGTTGCATATTTACAAAATGTAAAGAAGGAAGGATTGAGGTTATGGAGAATTGTTTACTTTTTTCAGATTACCAAAATGCTTGGTGAATAATGTGTACTTTGCGGAGTTATCAGCAGATGCAAAGCTATTATATGCATTCTTTTTAGACCGTGTTTCCCTGTCAATAAAAAATGGATGGATTGATGACAAAGGAAGGGTGTTTATCTATTATTCGGTAAAAAGAGTTTGCAAGGATTTGAATTGTGGCACTCAAAAAGCCTGCAAACTATTGGATGAGCTGGAGAAGGCGGGAGTACTTGAACGAAAGAGGCAAGGACCGGGTAAGCCTAACAAGTTGTATCTTAAAAAAGTATTTTGAGGGATATTCACACAGGTAAAAATCAAAAAAGAAGAGGAGTGAAAATCACATCTAGGAATTTTGATTTATGCACCCACAGAGTTTTGATTCTTACGTATTTAGAACTGTAGAAATCAAAGCCTAATAAAACTAATAATATCTTCTCATGAAAAGAATTAAACAGCTGTATGTTGAATTTTATAAACCGAAGAATATAGTAAAATTCAGAAATACAAAAATCTCTATTGAAAGAAAAGCTGTCGCATGATATTATAACCGTAAAGACGGATATTAAAATCGCAAAATACGGATGCGCATGAAATGTTGGTGGAGGAAAAATCATGATTATCAGTGAAAGAATTTTTTATGTGATGGAGCAGAAGAACATAACGCAGTTGGAACTCTCAAGAAGAACTGGAATTGCAACGAGTAACATCAGTGACTGGAAAAAGAAAAAGACAAATCCAAAAGCGGATTGTTTGCTTTCAATATGTGATGCATTAGATATTACTCCTGAACAGCTTTTAACGGGGAAGGGAATTGACCCGGAATATAAAGATGCAGATATGGATTATGAAGTCACTAGGGCGGATATTAAGATTTTAAAACAGATACATAGTCTAGGTGATGAGCAGTATAAACGACTGATGGCGTATATAAAGGCCTTGCAGAAGTTGGAACAGATGGAGAGTATTGTGGAGGATTGATTAATCTCAAGTTGCGTTAACGTTCAAGGTGAATTAACTGCACCTTGAATCAAAAATCCATGAAGTCACAATTTGTGACTTCATGAAATGGAATTGAAAAATCAATCTGACGGAACTAATAACCGGTTTGGTAGGAGGAAAAATGGAAGATACAAAGGAATTGATTACTACAGATGATATTCGTAGTAAAGTGTATATAATTCGCGGACAGCAGGTAATGCTGGATAAAGATTTAGCAGAAATCTATGGATATGAAGTCAAACGATTAAATGAGCAGGTGAAGCGGAACATTAGTAGATTTCCAGAGGATTTCATGTTTCATCTAAATAGAGAAGAAATACCGGAGGGATTTTCAAAGTCGCAATTTGCGACTTTGAACGAAAAGAGTAATAGACAGGGATCCAATATTAAAAAGATGCCTTTTGCGTTTACAGAGCAAGGAATCTATATGCTTGCTACAGTACTTCGCGGAGAATTAGCAGAGCAGCAAAGCATTTTTATTATGCGTACCTTTAGAGAAATGCGACATTATATTAAACAGAACCAGCAATTTGTAACAAGATCTGAAATGGAGTTACTATCATCTAAAGTTACTGAAATATCAGTGCAGACAACTGGGTTAATAGATAAACAGAAACAAACAGACCAAAAGGTTAATTTGATTCAAAAGAATGTTGAACAGCTAAGTGAGAATTTTATTTCGGAAAAAGATGTCAAGAATTTTGTGATTTATAAAGGTCAGAAGTTAGAAGCCGACATTGCTTACATAGAAATCTATCAGCAAGCAAAGAAATCAATCTATGTTGTGGATGATTATATGAATGCAAAATCATTACAACACCTTTCACAGAAAGCAGATGGCGTGGAAGTTGTTTTATTCACAGAGAATGGAAAAGGTGGGAGAGGATTTCTTACGAACTCTTTAGTGACGGATTTTCAAAATGAATATCCAACGATTCGGATTAAGCCGAATCCTGATTGTCACGACAGGTTAATTATACTTGATTATGGGGAAAAGACAGAACTGGTTTATCATTGTGGAGCATCCAGTAAGGATGCAGGGAAGAAACTTTGTGCCATCAATCAGATTACAGAAACCGCAATTATTCATCCGGTAATAGATAGATTACTCACGTTGCCAGATAAACAGATATAACTTGCGGCCGATTTTTCGACTGCAAGATTGATGTTATGAGGTGAAAAGAATGTCTAAAGAGAAGATAAAAGTGTATCTCTACACTCGTGTCTCAACAGCTATGCAGATAGATGGTTATTCACTGGAAGCACAGAAAACCAAAATGAAAGCATATTGTGACTATAATGAATATGAAATAGCCGGCGAGTATGAAGACGCAGGAAAATCCGGTAAATCCATTGAAGGAAGAATTGCTTTTAATCAGATGATGGACGATATCAAATCAGGAAAAGATCGTCAAGGAGTCTTGAAGGTATATCTAAAAGAATCAAAGAAACAAAAGTGCAAATTGATAATATCCTAAAGCTATTGAATGATGCGGCTGAATACAGAAGCAGTGAATCAAACATAAAACTGCAGTGGATCATGATGATCGTAACTATTCTGTCTTTGTTCGTTGCATTGTACAGTATTAAAAATGGTGATGTTATAAATGAGATCAAAAATTTAATTGAGTGGATAAAAACACTGATCTCGTAATGAAATCTACTGTTCAATAATACATTGATGCTTACAATTGCCCGTGGGAGAAATTCTGCGGGCAATTTTTTGTATCTTTTCTATGAACTCTATTGATTTTGATTGTCTAATGTGGTAGACTGCTCATGAAGTCTAACCGTGTAGACAAGGAGGCTATGAATATGGAAATTCCGAAGATCCACGAAAGTGAATATCGTTTTTGTTTGATTATGTGGGAGCATGAGCCGGTTACTG
>OWJI01000140.1_pt1 | contig 58640 bp, 40 predicted proteins | sample 1732541 | NCBI WGS metagenome assembly OWJI01 (sample SAMN05065727, study PRJEB22554) | human gut metagenome | biome: ENVO:2100002; feature: ENVO:00000062; material: ENVO:00002003 | host: Homo sapiens | place: USA
CAAGAACGTACAACGAGTTTTTTGTTATTTATATCGGGAGTTTTGACACGCCCTCAACAAAGCAAGTATGCCCCTTCAGGTAAAATCCTCCCACAGATTGCACAGATTTTCACAGAAGTCTTTAGGGGGCAAAACTATAGAATTGCGAAGAATGCACACCCGCCCGCAACAGCTTACTGCTTCCTCAAGGTGGGCAATGCTCCTTTAAGTTCGTAACGCCACTCTGAGCCTGCGTTCTGCAAGGCGCGGTTCATGGCATCAACGGCTTTCTGCCAGGTAACGTAAGTGCCGTCTACCTTCGTAGATTCGGGGGCGGTCTTATAGCCTCGTTCCTGATTGTTCTTCCAGTAGCAGGCGGTCACGGTGGTGTAGTTATCTCCCAACAAGCCGAAGATATGTACATTGCCAGTGCTACTACCCGTACTGGTTACGTTGCCCGTGGCATAGCAGGCAAGAACGCCGTTTCCTCCGTTGAATCCCACCAGACCGCCGCCAGAGATATTCTTTACGGGGTCTATTTCTATGATCACGTTGCCCATGGCATAGCAAGCGGTCAGGGTGGCACTCGAATTCGTCTGACCTGCCACGCCGCCGACATCGACCGTTCCCTTCACTGTGGCAGAGGAACTGCATCCGGTGATGGAACCGCCTATTTGAGCACCCACCACACCGCCGACATACACCGTGCCGCTGACGCTGCCCGACACCGAGCAGTTTTCAATGGTGCCCCAGCTATATCCTACCACGCCGCCAATACTGCCGCCATATATTTGATTGCTTGTTATCTGTACGCCCTCCATCACCACGTTCTTCACCGTACCAGCTCTATTGAGCCAGCCGAACAGACCCGCATATTCGTCATTTGTCGTAAAGGTCAGCCCCGTAATGGTATGGCCGCCACCGTCGAAGGTGCCTTTGTATGAGTTGTCGTAGTCTGTGCCTATCGGTGTCCAGTCTTTGCCTGTGAGGTCAATGTCTGTGTCGAGGGTAATGTTAATGTCACTCTTACCTCCGTTCACTAATTCGGCTACATTCATCAGGCCATCGGCGGAGGTCACGGTGTAGGTGCCGTCGCTCTCTATGGTATAGCCCAGGTCTTTTGCCGCAGCGAGGGAGACGGTGTAGGTATATTCACCGCCCGCCTGCCAGTCGGTAGCATTCTTCATCTTATAAACGAAGGTCTTGCCGTTAGTGAAGGTGCAGGTGATAAAGGTCGTGCCAGCTGCCACACTTTGCGGGGCGACGATGGCGGTGTAGGTGTTGCTACCCTTGTCATACGGGACGATTATATCCGGGTTGTCGCCTTCGGTGGAGAGTCCCGTCATCTGCACGAATGCCAGCCCCTCGGTGTAGTCCGTCAGAACGATGGTCACTCGCGCCGTGCGGTGGGTGAAGCGAAGCGTGGGGCTACCGTAAGTCACCGTCTGTCCGTCGGCTACGATGAGGTCGCTGCCCTCAAAGTCTTTCTGGGCACTTTGGTTGGCTTTTACCTTTACCGCAGGTGGGATTGTCTCGCCAGCGGTGTAGGGCCACCACGCTGTGACGGTGATGTTGTTGTGGTTGGTCCAGTAGTACGGGTCGGTGGAGGTCAGCGTGGCGCTGGTGGGGTCGGCGGTGGAGGGCGTCACGTTGTACGTCTTCACCGTGCCGTCCATCATGACTGCCACGCTCTGCACACCCGTCCAATTGCCATCCGCGGGGGCACGGGTGCCGGCGATGGCTGTCGCGGCGGGATTCAGCCCCGTGGCGGTGAAGACGATGGGGGTGCCTTCCGCCCCTTCCGGTAGGAAGCCCGCTTCGTCCTGCGTGCAGGCGGCGAGTGAGAGGGCGAGCGCTGCAAGTGCAAAAAATCTTATCCTCATAATATCTGTTATTTTATTACTCTGGTTGTTTCCGTTGCGGGCAGAACTTTTCCGCCCGACGGTTTACTGCTTCATCAAGGTAGGCAATGCTCCTTTAAGTTCGTAACGCCACCTTGAGCCTGCGTTCTGCAAGGCGGTGTTCATGGCATCGACGGCTTTCTGCCAGGTAACGATAGAGCCGTCCACCTTCGTGGCTCCGGTGCTTTCCCTATTGTAGCCGATCCCTTGTTCATGATTGTTCTTCCAATAGCCGGCGGTCACGGTGGTGTAGTTATTTCCCAAAAAGCCGCCGATATGTACTTTGCCAGTGCTACTACCCGTACTGGTTACGTTGCCCGTGGCATAGCAGGCAAGGAGGCTGCTTCCTGCGTTCATTCCCACCAGACTGCCGCCAGCGATATTCTTTACGGGGTTTATTTCTATGGTCACGTTGCCCGTGGCATAGCAAGCGGTCAGGGTGGCACTCGAATTCGTCTGACCTGCCACGCCGCCGACATCGACCGTTCCCTTCACTGTGGCAGAGGAACTGCATCCGGTGATGGAACCGCCTATTTGAGCACCCACCACACCGCCGACATACACCGTGCCGCTGACGCTGCCCGACACCGAGCAGTTTTCAATGGTGCCCCAGCTATATCCTACCACGCCGCCAATACTGCCGCCATATATTTGATTGCTTGTTATCTGTACGCCCTCCATCACCACGTTCTTCACCGTACCAGCTCTATTGAGCCAGCCGAACAGACCCGCATATTCGTCATTTGTCGTAAAGGTCAGCCCCGTAATGGTATGGCCGCCACCGTCGAAGGTGCCTTTGTATGAGTTGTCGTAGTCTGTGCCTATCGGTGTCCAGTCTTTGCCTGTGAGGTCAATGTCAGTGTCGAGGGTAATGTTAATGTCGCTCTTACCTCCGTTCACTAATTCGGCTATATTCATCAGGCCGTTGGCGTTATAGACAGTGTAGGTCTTGGTGTTGCTGTCGTAGATGTAGCCCAAATCCTCGGCTGCGCCGCTCTCGCCGCCGCCGTCAGCCCAGCTGCCGATGGTGCAACCCTCTAACGTCAGGCCGGTGGCGTTCACCTTAACGGTATATTTATAGCGGCTGCCCGCTTCTAATACGACGTTGTTCTGCGGACGGAAGTAGAAGGTGCCGCCGCCGAGTTCCACCTTGACGAACGGTTTGCCTGCCGCAATGGTCTGCGGGGCGGTTAGTGCCTCGTAGGTGTTGCCGCTTGCGTTGTAGGTCTTGATGGCGGTCGGGTTGCCGTTATCGGCGGACAGGCTCACGAGGCTCACCGTGGCACCAGCGACGCTCGTGAATCCCGTGCCGGGCTTCAGTTCGATTGTCACGCGTGCCGTGCGGTGGGTAAATTCAAGAGTCGGGTTGTTAAATTCCACCTTCCGGTTCTCAGCAGAGATGAAGTCGCTGTTCTGGAAGTCAGCCAATTTGCTTTGGTCTTCGGCCACCTTCACGGCAGGCATCTGTGTGATGTCGGCATTGTTGAAGGGCCACCATGCCGATACGGTAATCGGGTCGCGGCTGGTCCAGTAGTACGGGTCGTTCTCGCGTGAGAGCGTGGCACTCTTGAAATCGGTAGAAGCCGTAACGGTGTATTCCTTTACCGCATCGCCCATCTTGAGTGCCACGGAAGTGACGCCCTGCCAGTCGCCGTCCACAGCGGCACGGGTGGAAGAGGCTGCCAGCGGCGTTGCTTCTACGGACAGTCCGGTGGCACGGATGAATACAGGGTATTCACCTTCGGGCAGACGGTTATCGCCAGCAAGTTCGTCCTGCGTGCAGGCGGCAAGGGCGAACAGCAGTGCGGTGGCTGCGGGGATAAATAATCTATGTCTCATAATTCTTCATTCTAATCGATTAATTATTAACATCTTACAGGTCAGCACCCACATCTCCACCGTCTATATCGTTCCACTTTGCAATGGTGGCTTCGCTGACTTCAAGGACTTTGTTGCGTACCTTGACGGTATAGGTATAGTTGTTGCCCGCCTGCAGTGCGCCTTCGGGCATGGTGAGTGTGGCATGATATTCCTGACCTTTGTAATTCACAACCAACGGCAGGGATGCAACTGTCTGCGGGAAGAGGATGATCGATGACGTGAGATTGCCGTCTGCCAGATTCATGGTCAGTTCTCCGGTCTGTGCCCCGTTGTCTGCGGTGGCAATACCGTCGGCCGTGTTGAACGTACCGGTGAGTAACAATCCGTCCAGCGTGTAACGTTCAGGCTTGACCACACTGAAATCCACGCCGTCGCCCGCCTCGAAGGTAAGGGTTATCTGGCTCATGCGGTGGTGGAAGGAGTTGTCTTCACCGCCTTTGGCGGTTTTGTCGGTGAAGCTTACTACCGGGTTGTTTTTGTCTCCTGTGGCTCCTGAAGCAAAGAGGAAGTCGATGGCAGGCTGGTTCTGCTGCGCCGTGGCATCGGTCGTGGCTGTGAGGATGCCTCCCGCCGCGTTGTACGGATAGTAGGCGCGGAAAGTATGGGTCTTTGTATCTTCGATATAGATGACCTTTCCTTCTGCCTCAAATTTCCCGTTTTTCAGGATGAAAGGCACGTTGCCGTACTGGGAATCGTAGCCGATGTCGGTGATGCCGATACGGTCGCCGCCAGTCCAGGTGGTTCCGCTGGCGCGGGTGGCGGGGGCGATGCTGGCGGTAAACTGGGCGGCCACGGGGTCACCGTTCAGGTTCTCGTTGTCGTTGTTGCAGGCTACAAGTGCGAGGGCGAGCGCTGCAAGTGCAAAAAATCTTGTCTTCATTATATCTGTCATTTTATTAGTTAAATTCCATTTCAATAATTGCTGCACCTCAGCAAAATCAATGCAAGCTTTGCTTCTGTGTTCGGTTTGCTAATTATTTACAAATCGGCATTTACATCATCACCTTTCACTTCTTCCCAGCCGTTGATTTCGGCTTCGTCCACTTCCATGCCTTCGGGTGTCTCAACCAGCGTTCCGCCGATGGTCAGCGATTTGCCCTTTCTTGTGTTGAACTCCTTGAGAGCTTCTGTGAGGTCGCTTTTCAGCGTGGTGGGGGTCGGGTTGCCGTCAGCATAGCGGATTTCACCCATCAGCAGTTGTTCCGTGCCGGTCACACCCAGCAGCCGCACCGTGGCTTTCCACTTGCCGGCATCGTCACCTTCGGTTATCTTGGTGAAGGGCAGCACGATGTTTGAAGCGGCTCCGTAGGTATCGGTAGCGAAATCGAGTGTTCCGGCTGCACCCGTCAGATGGGCAACAATCTCCGTGATGCGTCCGGCGGCATCACCCGTCGGTTTGACGACAAGCGTCAGTTCGCGTACCTGCTGCTTCATTGCGGCGGTCAGCGGATAGTCCTTGTCTTTCTCGATGCTCACCTGTTTCGTATAGGTGAAGAACCATCCAGGGGCATTGTTCACAAAGGCATCCGTGCCTGCCCGGTTTCCCGTGGCTGCGGCAATGGTGGCGGTGGTACCATTTACCGTGATTCCTTCAGCTGGGTTCCACACCGCAAGGGCGTAGCTGCCTGGAGCAAACAGATGGTCGGGGGCATGGGTGGCGGAAGTCTCCGTACCCGTATAGTCGCCCATGGTGACCGTCCACGTGGCAGGTATGTTGATACCCTCACCTCGGGCCGACCAGTCGGCTGTCACCGCAATTTTCCCATAGTCGGGATGCGGCGTGTCATAAAGCGTGTCCTTCACGCAGGAAGAGAGCAGCACGGCGGCTGCCATTCCCATCATATATATATATTGTCTTGCTTTCATACTCTATTCCTCCGTATTAGAATAACTTCCATACCAATGTCACACCGGCGTTGATGGGGCCACACCAATTTTTTGTCTCGTTGCCACAGCGCACGCGCACACCATCGATGACTTCATATTTTTCGAAATCGGCATTCAGGTAGCCCATGCCGAGGTTGAAATCAAGAGTCAGTGCCTTGTTCAGCCGTAGCTGATAGCCAGTGGTGATGCCGCCACCCATCAGGTCGCCCTGCTTGCCTGTTTCGGAGATCTTGTAGTTGAACTGTCCGGCCTTGAACATCGCCCCCAGATACCAGGCTTTCTTCTCACCCATGTAATAACGTATTTCCGGAGCCACTTCCCAGAGTGCATAGCGGCGGTCTTTGTCGCTCCAGCTCCAAGAAGTCCACGAGCCGTTTACGGCAATGCCCCACGATGGGCAGATGCGCCATTCAAGTCCTAAATCTGGTATCAAGGTAGCCCAGCGCAGCAGGTTGGCACGCAGGGAGAGATGATAATCAGTTGTGATTTTAGTTTCCGACGGCGTGTCGGCAAGTGTATTTTGTTGAGCGGTTTTCTCGGCTTCTGCCTTTTGCCTTTCCCTTCGGCCGGCGACCGTTGGTTCAGCGGCAAGTCGGGCTTCTTCCGCCTTGCGCTGCTCTTCGGCAAGCCGTTCCTGCTCGGCACGCTTCTCGGTTTCTAAGCGTTCGGCTTCCGCCTTGCGTCGTGCTTCTGCTTCCGCATCCGTCACGGCTGTTTCTTTTACTGGTACCGTCAGGCGCACGGTGACAAAATCACCCTCAATCGCATGGTTGTGGGTAATGAAGTTTTCTTCCTTGATTTTCGCGCGTGTAATCAGTTCTGATTTTACTCGATTGGCACGGATCTTCGCCGTTGCAAGGTTCTCGGCTTCACCGCCCAGCGAATTGCAGTAGCCGTCAACCAGTAGCGGCAACTTGCCGTCAAAAATTGTTGCTTTGTTGTTTTCGATACATTCCAGCAGGCGGGCAAGTTCAGTGTCATTGCCATTCCAAGGAACGTAGAACATGTCCTTCTGCGAAACGAAGCGGAAGGTGTAGGTCGTGTCTGTTTTCTGCTGCGCAATGACGGGAAAAGTTACCGTCATCAGCCACAGAAACAAGGTAAGAAAAGTGATTTTTCTGCTCATATAAACTTGCATTTATTATCTTTGTCCTCTCCAAAGATAATAAATGTCATTCTATGCCCAAAAGATTAGAAAAACTTTTGCTATAAAATTTTATAAATAATGTCGTTTGAGCATCTTTTTGTCGAATTAGCACTTTTTGAATTGTCGAATTAGCACTTTTTTGTCGTTTGAGCACTTTTGGGAAATGGGTTTCTGTGACCTTTTCCGATGTTTTTTTACTACACAAATTATTCCCGATTTGATCTTTTCCATTTGGCAGGCGTACATCCTTCTTTCTCGGAAAATAATTTGATAAAGTTACTTTGGGAAAGAAAACCAGAAGACTCAGCCAGCTTCTGTATATTGATTTCTGGATGCTCCTTCAGTATGTTTTTCGCATACTCCAACCGGAGACTGGTTATCCATTCGCGGAATGTCATTTTATACGTAGTCTTGATATAAGCGGAAAGATAGGTACGGTTCGTATAAAGTATTTCGGACAGTTCTTTTATGGTAAGTCCCTGCTGGATATAGCCGTCTGTCTTTATCCAGTTGTCAACCCTCTCTATAAATTCTGTATAGGACCTAGGAACTTCTTTCTCAGAAACTATTTCATGTTCAGTTTCCGAATTTGTCAGAAGTTCTTCTTCAGATTGTATATCCTGCTCAAACGCATTTTCTACCTGTTCATAGAACAGCAGGTAGTTCTGATAGCTGTAGAAAAGATAGCTGTAGAACGGTATTGACGACAAAATCCAGATAAAAACATATTCGTCTGGCAGAAATGTCAGCAATCCGCATCCGACACCGAAGATAAGTGCCCAATAAGTGAATATGGAAAGCCATTCGATATATGCGCCTATATCATCCGCCTGAGTTTCATTGAAAATCTGAATGGCTCTACGATATGCAATTATGACTCTGCGAGCTAAAACGACTCCAAAAACGACTAACCAGGCAGCTAAAGCAAATAAAGAGAATTTTTGCATGATTCCGCTTGGCAACAGGAACAACACAACTCCGGAAAGAGTTGAAAATATAATCCATAAAATGATATGTGTCCACACACGCCGTTTGGTAATGTAAAAACGATCAAGCAACATTATCAATGCCGAACTGAACAGAGAATAGCACAGAAAGTATGTGGACATGTTCATCAATATGGCAGAATCCGCATTTTTGAATCGGATACCAAAGAAGAAATGTACCGAATAGTTTGCTGAAAGCAGCAACATAGCTATACCCATAATCTGTCGGGAGCGGAGATAATTCTTGAAAATTTTCTTTTCAGGAGTCTTTGCAAACAAAAAATAAAAGCCGAAGAATAACATTAACGGCAGTGCGGTACAAAGTGAAAAACTGTATATAGATGGTTCCATGTTATGCTTATTTGATTTTGATGCAAAATTAGATAAAATTTCCGAATTATAAGCCAGTTGGGATAAAAATCTGCCATATCTTCCAGAAACGGCGTACTGCACTTATTATCAAGATAATAAAGGCTGGTAGATATTTCTTAGATGGGGATATCTACCAGGTTATCTCCCAGCTATGCTGGGAGATTTTGGGTGGGTTGGTTGGTGCAGTTGCTTAGGGGGTGCACTTCTCTACTGGTTGGTTGGTACACGATTACTTGGTTGGTGCACTTCTTGCTCTGGCAAGCGGCAAAGCCGAGCGGAGACAAGTGCACCCCCTACAAGTGCACCCCCTTGGAGAACTTAATTGCCACGCTACAACAACTTGATTGCCACGCTACGGCAACATGGTTACCACGCTGCGGCAACATGGTTATTGCACAACGGCAACATGGTTACCGCGCAACGGTAATGGTGAGGCGGAGGGCTTGTTGGGTGTGTGGGGTGATGCGGAAACGATTGTCGGTGCGCTCGCCTACAAGCCAGACTATGCGTTGCTGGGCGTCGGTGACTACGAGCTGGGCACGCTTCTCAAAGACGGTCTTCTTGCGGTCGGTGAGATAATCGCTTACGAGTTTCATGCCGTTCATGCCGAACGGAACAAAGCGGTCGCCCTGCTCAATGTGGCGCAGCGTGAGCGGGAACTTGATGTCCGATGCGTCAAGACATACGCTGTCGGCTGCGCGACTCGGCACGTAATCATCGCCGCAATCTTCCGCCGCTACCTTTATCTTCAAACTGCCGCTGAACACATACGTGCCGGTTTCGGGTATGCGCATTGAGCGCACAGCATCGGCTGCATTTGTTCTCGGCTGAACGAGCAGAGAACCGCGGTCGAAGGCGAGTTCGTGCGAATCGGAAGCTATGATTTTGCCTGCAGAGCAGGTGTCGAGCGAACCGTATATCTGCTCAATCTGCGCCGAAGTGAAGCCGCGACTGCTGAGTATTTCGTGGAGGGTGTACTCGGGTGATGGCTGTTGCTTCAGTCGGTCGATGGAGATGGTGAGGGGGTGGTTGGCTTGGAGGGTGCACCTTAGGGGGTGCAGCAGTCTCTGCTGCACCAACAGAGGTTGATTGGTACACTTCCTTACTGGTTGGTTGGTGCACTTCTCGACTGCTTGATCGGGGCGCTTCTCGACTGGTTGGTTGGTGCACTTGAGACAAGTGCACCCCCTGAGAGGGGTTGTGACGTCGGCAATGCTTCGCTTCATTGCCTCATCGAACACTTTCAGAGCCTCGCCAACACGCAGCGACGACTCGAAAATCGACTGGCTTACGCTCGGATTAAGCTCGCGCAACAGCGGCATTACGTCAAGACGTATCTTGTTGCGTTTCACATCGTTATGCAGATTGGTTGAATCTGTAACGTAACTCTCACCGAGAGCATCAAGATACTGCACAATATCCTCTCTGCTAAGCGAAAGCAGAGGTCGAATGATGTTGCCGTTGCGCGGCTGAATGCCTCGCAGCCCACGCAATCCGGTGCCGCGAACGAGGTTGAGCAGAACGGTCTCAACGCTGTCGTCGCGATGATGTGCAACGCAGATATCCTGCGCTTCGATATCGCGGCGCAGGTTCTCGAAATAGCCATAGCGCAAGTCGCGCGCAGCCATCTCGATGCTCACACGATGCAGGTCGGCATAAGCCTGCGTGTCGAAGTGGATGAGATGCAGAGGCACGGAAAGACGCTCACAAAGTTGCTTGCAGAACACCTCGTCGCGCACCGATTCGGCGCCACGCAGATGGAAGTTGCAGTGGGCAGCCTCAATGCTTATGCCCAGTTCGTGCTCCAGATGTTTCAGCACTAAGAGCAGCGACACGCTGTCTGCGCCGCCCGAAAGCGCCACAATATACTTGCCCCCATAAACGAACAATTCGTGGACAGAGGCGAAGCGTCGCACTCTGTCCACGAACGAATTGATTATCGCAGAAGATTTTTCCACAGTCTTGTATTTATTCTACGTAGAGAACCAATCCCTTGAGGTATTCGCCCTCCGGATGATAGATGTTAATCGGGTGATCGGCAGGCTGGTGAATCTGATGCAGGATGCGCACCTTGCGGTTAGCCTGCACCGCAGCTGTGAAGACAGCGTTGCGGAAGTTCTCCTTTGTCACTATCTGCGAGCAGCTGAATGTAAAGAGGATGCCACCGGGCTTGATGCGCTGCAATCCCTTCACGTTGAGGCGTGTGTAGCCCTTCAGCGCATTGCGCAGAGCTGCACGATGCTTGGCGAACGCAGGTGGGTCGAGCACAATGAGGTCGTATGTCTTATCGTTGGCGTCGAGGAACTTGAACGCATCCTCGCAGAACGCTGCGTGACGCTCGTCACCGGGGAAGTTAAGCTCGATGTTTCTGTTTGTCAGCTCGATAGCCTTGGCGCTGCTGTCAACGGAGTGAACCAGCTTGGCGCCGCCACGCATGGCGTAAACCGAGAAGCCGCCCGTGTAGCAGAACATATTGAGCACCGAACGACCCTTAGAGTAAGTCTCGAGCAGATGGCGGTTCTCGCGCTGGTCGACGAAGAAGCCCGTCTTCTGACCCTTCAGCCAGTCGATATGGAAGTTCAAGCCGTTCTCCATAGCCACGTCGCTGCCCATCGAACCATAGATGAAACCATTCTCGTGCTCCACGTCCGCCTTAAACGGCAACGTTGTCTCGCTTTTGTAGTAAACGTTCTTGATCTCGCCCTCAGAAGCCTTCACGAGAGCCTCGCATATCTCATGGCGAACGAGGTGCATACCCACGCTGTGAGCCTGCATAACCGCGGTGTCGCCATAGCAGTCGATTACAAGACCTGGGAGGTTGTCGCCCTCGCCGTGAACAAGACGGAACGTATTGTTGTTCTCACGGCCTATGAGTCCGATAGCCTGACGCATCTGCCAAGCCGACTGGAGGCGCGAGAGCCAGAACTCGCCGTCTATCTCTACGTCGCGGAAAGACAACACGCGCACAGCGATAGAACCGATCTGATACATGCCGACAGCGATGAAGTCGCCTTGCGAGGTGAAAACGCGCACGATTTCGCCTTCTTCTACGCCATCCTCAATCTGCGCTACGGCACCAGAGAATATCCAAGGATGGAAACGCTTGAGGCTTTCCTCCTTACCCTTCTTTAAATATAGATTTTTGTACATATAGTCGTTTGTATTTTTACATTACTCGGCAGGCTTCTCCTCCACTACCTTCAGTTCGTAGTCGTGGGTAGCCATCAGCTGCATTATCTCGTTGTAGAGCTTTATGCACGCCCATGCGTCGATAGCGGCATACTCCTTCTGCTTGTCGGTGAGCACATCTGCCTCCCAGTTGGTGAGGCGCTGGCGCTTGCTTATCTTCTCGCCGAAGAGATTGGCGTAAAGTTTCTGCAGACTCTTGTCCTGCACGCCAATGTTGCCTATAATATCCTGGATATCGATGAACCAACCTGGCTCAAACTCGCGACGGCGATGGAGCGAGAGCAGGTCGTCGTGCCACGAAAGACCAATCATTGGCACCATCTTGTTGCTCAACAAGCGAACAAGCGAATCGGGCAAGCCGATATGGTTAAGACGAAACAGAAAGCACTGGTCTTTGGTGGCAACCTGCAACAGCGCCACCTTATGGTTCTGCCCACGGCGGAATGCGGGGCGAGTCTCGGTGTCGACGCCCAACATTTCGCACGAGAGGAGATAATCCACCGCGCGGTCGGCTTCCGACTCGTTGAGCACCACCGTGATCTTACCCGGAAAATCCACTAACGGCAGGGCGTTTATAACGTTCTTATCAAATTTATTGTATATTGTTTTCATCTCGATGTTGAAAGATTTTGCAAAATTAGAAAAAAAGTGCGAAAATATGGCTGTTTCCGACTTTTTTCCACTAATTTTGTAAGCAATTTCGGTAGAAAACAGCCGTAAATCGAATCATTACAGAATATAACATACGATTTGATGCACACGACACAACAAACGACACAATTTTAAACAAAATATGGCAAAGAAGAAAACAGAGCGCAAAGCATCTAACTCTAAAGAAGCAACAATATGGCAGAGCATCCTGAAAAGTGAGAAAACAGACTTCTTGGTAGGCATGATGATTGCGATTCTCGCGATACATTTAACAGTCTCGATGGTATCCTACATAAATACCGGAGCCGAAGACCAGAGTCTGCTCGAGAACTTGCGTCCAGGAGAGTGGCTCAACCATGACAAGATAATAAAGAACTATTGCGGCTCGTACGGAGCTATCATATCATACATACTCATCACGGAGCACTTCGGCTACGCAGCCTTCCTGATTCCTTGTTTCCTGTTCGTGGCAGGCATCAAGACAATGGGAATATACAAGCTGAGCTTATGGAAGTGGTTCTTCGGCATGGGTGTGTCTATGATTTGGGTGTCTATATTCCTCGCAAAAGTGCTTGCTCCACTTCTGCCCGAGGCGATATTCAACCCCGGAGGTAACCACGGAGCCGTCTGCGTGAACTTCATAGAGAACATAGTAGGCCCTCCTGGACTCACTGCGTTGCTGTTCTTCGTGGCAATAGCGCTGCTCACATTCATCAGCAAGCAGACCATCACATGGGTACGCCGCATGTTCAACCCGCTGAAATCAATCACGGGTAAGGCGTCGGAGATTGTTACAGACAAACTGAACAATAACGACAGCGAGACAACAAGCGTAGAGAATGGATACACCGCATCGGTTGCAACAAGCAGCAACACTGCCAATGCGAAGAAAGACACGGCAAAGTCGGCTGAACCGACACCAGTCATCGACCTTACGGAGTTCTCTAACCTCGGACAGAAGAAGACCAGCAAGGCGCAGGCTACGCCCGTTGCAACGGCTACACCTGACGTAAAACCCATGAAGACAGGCGACGACAAACTGACCGTTGAGGTCGGAAAGGACGAGAAGGCCAAGGGCGGCAACCTTACTGACGACACAATCAACACGCCTATCAATCCGCTTGAACCGTTCACACGATACAAGCACCCGACACTCGACCTGCTCACCAAGGACGAGAACGGAGGCAAGCCATACATTGATATGGACGAAATCAAGGCGAACAACGAGGAGATTATCAAGGTGCTGAAGAGTTTCGGCATCGACATCTGCGAAATAAAGGCAACTGTCGGTCCGACCATCACGCTCTACGAGATCACTCCTGCTGAAGGCATCCGCATCACCAAGATTCGCGGTCTGGAGGCAGACATCGCGCTGCGCCTTTCGGCTCTCGGCGTGCGTATCATTGCGCCGATACCGGGCAAGGGCACTATCGGTATTGAGGTGCCGAACAAGAAGCGCCATAACGTGTCGATGGAGAGCATCCTGAACTCGAAGAAGTTCCAGGAGTCGAAATACGACCTGCCTATCGTACTCGGAAAAACCATCACCAACGAGGTGTTCATGGCAGACCTTACGAAGATCCCTCACCTGCTTGTAGCCGGTGCTACGGGTCAGGGTAAGTCAGTCGGTCTGAACGTCATCATCACTTCGCTGCTCTACAAGAAGCATCCGAACGAACTGAAACTGGTGCTCATCGACCCGAAGAAGGTGGAGTTCAGCGTCTACTCACCTATCGCCGACCACTTCATGGCGCAGGTTGACGACGATGATGAACCTATCATCACCGACGTTACGAAAGTGGTACGCACACTGAAGAGTCTGTGTACACTCATGGACCACCGCTACGACTTGCTGAAGCTCGCCGGTGCGCGTAATATAAAGGAATATAACGACAAGTTCCTGCACCGCCGACTCAATCCGGAACACGGACACGAGTTCATGCCTTACATCGTGGTTATCATCGACGAGTTCGGCGACCTTATCATGACTGCGGGCAAGGAGGTGGAGATGCCTATCGCACGTATCGCACAGCTGGCACGTGCAGTCGGCATACACATGATTATCGCTACGCAGCGTCCTACTACGTCAATCATCACGGGTAACATCAAAGCTAACTTCCCTGGACGCATCGCATTCAAGGTTAGCTCTATGACCGACTCGCGCATCATCCTCGACCGTCCGGGCGCCAACCAGCTCATCGGTATGGGCGACATGCTCTATCTCAACGGCAACGAACCTACTCGTGTGCAGTGCGCATTCATCAGCACTAAAGAGATTTGCGAAATCAACGAGTTCATCGAGCACCAGTCGGGTCCGACTCATCCTATGGAGTTGCCAGAACCTAAGAGCGACGACTCTGACGGCGGCAGCAACACCGGTGGTGCAGACATGGGCAATCTCGATCCTTTCTTTGAGGAGGCTGCACGCTCTGTAATCGTCAGCCAGCAAGGCAGTACGAGCATGATTCAGCGCCGCTTCTCTATCGGCTACAACCGCGCCGGACGACTCATGGACCAGCTCGAAAAGGCTGGCATCGTAGGAGCGGCTCACGGCAGCAAGCCTCGCGATGTACTCGTGGCAGACGAGAGTCAGCTGACAGCTATCATGAACCAGCTGAGAGGCTAACGGCAGAACGAACATGCCGTGAGGCAATTAAACGAAATATAATTTTAAACACATTCATATTATGAGACGTTTGTTTTTAGGAATTATGATGGCAATGTGCATGGCTTGGCTTGGTGTGAGCACAAGCGCAGCACAGAAGAACAATGCAGCACGAAAGATTCTCGACCGTGCTGCAAAGGTGGTAGGCAGATCGGGCGGAGCAAGCGCTTCGTTCACGATGAGCAGTGCTGCAACTGGCAAGGTGTCGGGCACTATAGCCATAAAGGGCAACAAGTTCAACGCACGCACTCCGCAAATGACGGTGTGGTATAACGGCAAGACGCAGTGGACTTACGTGAAGAAGAACAACGAAGTGAACGTAAGTACACCGACTCAGGCTCAGCAGCAGATGATGAATCCCTACTCGTTCATCACCATGTACAAGACAGGCTACAAGATGTCTGCCACTAACGCAGGCGCAAACAACGAGGTACACCTTGTGGCTCAGAATCCAAACAGAGGCATTCCGGAGATGTATATCACGATAAACCACAAAACCGGCGTGCCATCAAAGGTAAAGATGAAGCATAAGGGCAAATGGAGCACTATCACCGTGAGCAACTTCTCACCGAAGAATCTTTCTGACCGTATCTTCACGTTTAATTCTAAAGACTACCCCACTGCTGAAGTTATCGATTTGCGATAATAAAGACTTAATACTTATATGAAATACACCATCCCTAAATTTGAACTCATCAGACTGCTGTTGCGGCATCGTAGAATTGCCGACAACCGCAGTCTGAGTGCTATGGAAAACAAGGTAGCAAAGTTTTTCATTTATCTTTCGATGCTTATTCTCGTCATCTATCTTATGGGATTGGCGATATTGTTCTCTCAATTAGCAAACAGCGACAATACGGCAACGGCTACAGAAAATCTGTTCATTGGCATGCCGTTTCTCTTGCTTGTCGACTTCGGCATGAGATTTACAATGCAACAGACTCCTGCACACATCGTCAAGCCTTATATATTGCTGCCTTTGCCGCGCTACACATGTATTGACGCACTCGTCTACAATTCGCTCATTAGTCTTGGCAACTTCATTTGGTTTGCGTTCTTCCTGCCTTACGCATTGATGTCGATAGTGTTCAGCTATGGTCTTGCAACGGCTATGCTGACAATGCTGCTCTGCTTGGTGCTCATACTCATCAACAGCCAATGGTACGCGATAGCACGCACACTAATCAAGCAAACCGAACTATGGTGGGCGCTACCTATTATAATATATGGTATAGAGGCAATGCCGCTGTACGTTGGTAGCAACGCAGGCTGGGCACAGTTTACGGATATCTACTCATACGTTGGCGCAATGCTCGATAAGCATAGTGTGCTGCCGATATTATTTGGCATTATAGCGCTTGCTGCGATTGTACTTATAAACCGTCGTCTGCAATACGCAAGCATAGAGAAAGAGCTTATGCGTTCTGAAGTGAAGAAGAGCGTGAAGAAGGTGAACAAGTTCGCTTTCTTCGAGAAATATGGCGAGATAGGACTCTTCATGCAGCTCGAGATGAAGCTGCTCCTTAGAAACGCCACTCCAAAGAAAGCTTTGAAATCGGGCTTCTTCACTATGGCTTTGCTCTGCGCGTTTATAGTTTTGTCGGACGTGTACGACTCTGATGGCATGACAAACTTCTGGGGATTGTATGCATTTATGATATTCGGCACGATGAATCTTATCGGACTGATGAGCTATGAGGGCAACTATATTGACTGTCTGCTTACACACCGCGAGAACATCCTCTCGCTGCTCAAGGCAAAATATATTTTCTACTCTCTGCTACTGATTGCGCCATTCCTGCTTATGCTGCCCGCAGTGATAAGCGGCAAGTGGTCGCTGCTGATGCTCGTGAGCTACATGATATTCACAATGGGTTTCCAGTTCTTCATCGCCTTTCAGACAGCTGTGTATAACAAAATAACGGTTCCGCTGAACACCAAGATGACAGACAAAGCCGGACTGAAGACCAATTACATTCAAATTGTCCTGGTAGTTATCGTGTTCATAGTGCCGAACATTCTTGTAAACATTCTGCAGTCTGTGTTCTCCGAGAACGTTGCCTATCTGACAATGCTATTCATCGGACTCTGTTTCATTGCAACACACAGATTGTGGCTGCGCAACGTCTACAACCGACTAATGAAACGCAAATATGCAAACCTCGAAGGCTTTATCAGTTCGAGACAGTAAAAGCTGCACAATATAATAATGTTCACAAACGATATATGATGTACATAAACGCATGGATTATTATGATCTCAGGAAGCTCAATGCGTTACACATAATTAAAGATTCGCAATTATAACCGCTTATTTTGGTTAATAATTGCGAATCTTTCGTTTTTTATTAACTATTTTCACATCAGTATCAACTAAGATATTTATCTTTGCAGATGTAAGATTTAAGATTATGAAGAAAAAGACAATATGGACCATAGCAATCATCATGGGATTCTCTTTCCTTGGCTTGCTATTCCTTCAGCTGAAATACATCCAGGCGATGGTAGACATGAAAAAGGAGCAATTCGATGAGTCGGTCAACCGCGCCTTGTATCAGGCTTCACGCAACCTGGAACTCAACGAGACTCTGCGTTATCTTGAGAAGGACGTGAACGAGACTGAACGTCGCGCCTTCCGCAAGGACTCTGTAGGTACACGCACGGGCAACATGGACGGAAGTATTCAGCAGTCGCACCAATACTCGGTGGCAGGAAAGGACGGCACGGTATATTCTTCGTTCGAGTTGAAGACTATCACGATAAAGCCGTCGCAGATGCCGAAGGGAATGATTCTGCATACAGACAAGAACTCGCTAAGCGAAGCCTCAAAGTCGCTGCAGGAAATAGTGAAGAACCGCTACATCTATCAGAAAGCGCTGCTCGACGAGGTGGTCTACTCTATACTCTACTCCGCTTCGGAGCGTCCGCTTAAAGAGCGCATCAACTTCAAGTTGCTCGATCAGGACCTCAAAGCAGAGTTGATGAACAACGGAGTGAACATACCCTACCACTTTACCGTCAGCACACAGGACGGACGCGAGGTATATCGCTGTCCTGATTACACAGACGAAGGCGAAGAGTTCACCTACTCGCAGGTGTTGTTCCGCAACGACCCGCAATCGAAGATGGGCGTTGTGCGCATCCACTTCCCCGACATGGGTTCGTACATCTTCTCGTCTGTTAGATTCATGATTCCGTCTGTAGCCTTCACACTCGTGTTGCTCGTGACGTTCATCTTCACAATCGTAGTTATCTTCAGGCAGAAACGCTACACCGAGATAAAGAACGACTTCATCAACAATATGACGCACGAACTGAAGACACCTATCGCAAGCATCTCGCTCGCTGCACAAATGATGAACGACGAGTCGGTAACAAAGAGTCCGGCTATGACGAAGCACTTGGGTCAGGTTATCTTCGACGAGTCGAAACGTCTGCGCTTCCTTGTAGAGAAGGTACTGCAAATGTCGATGTTCGACCGCAAGAAGGCTGTGTTCAAGAAGAAGAAGCTCGACCTCAACGAGATGGTGGAGAACATATCCAACTCATTCTCGCTGCGCGTGGAACACACAGGCGGAAAGATATACACAGAGATTGAGGCTGTCGACTCAACGCTGTACGTAGACGAGGTACACTTCCAGAACGTACTCAACAATCTCTTGGACAACGCCGTGAAGTATCGCAAACCCGACCAGCCAGTAGATATATATCTACGCACTTGGAACGACAACGACCACCTCTACTTCTCCGTACGCGACACAGGTTTGGGCATAAAGAAGGACAACTTCCGCAAGGTGTTCGACAAGTTCTACCGCGTTCATACCGGCAACGTACACGATGTGAAAGGCTTCGGATTGGGATTGGCTTACGTTAAGAAGATCGTTATGCTCCACGACGGCGACATCTCTATTGAGAGCGAATACGGTAAGGGAACGAAGTTCACAATCAAATTGCCGATAATAAAGGATTAATTAAAATATTAGAGAGATACGGTGCCTATAGCAAAAGATTATAGGCACCGAACAAAAGAATCACACAATTAAAATCGACGAATATGAACAAAAGCCTACGAAACATTCTATCTCTGTTGCTCGTCTTGCTGACGGGTGCATCGCTCAACGCTGTTGCCGACTCCTACAATGTGGCGCCGATGACAGCAGGCAAGGTGACGGTAAGTCCGAACGACGAGTTCGTGAACGCTCCGATAAACCTCATCAATTACGGAACGAATCCCGTTAAGCAGATTACATACACGCTCTACGACTTCGACACCCAGGAGTCAAGCGATCCGCAGACTATCGACTTCGAAACTCCGTTCGACAACACACAGCAGGTGAAGATTCCGATTAAGCCGGGCAAATCACTTGGCAAGAGCGATGTTATCTTCAACGTGACAGAGGTGGACGGGCATCCTAACGAGACAAGCGTATCCTTTACATACATAGAGCGCTGGACAGTATTGCAGGCTGCAAAGAAGCGTGTAGTATTCGAGGACGTAACCGGATTGTGGTGCCAGTATTGTCCGCGCGGCATTGCCATCATGGAATCGTTGGAAAGACTTTATCCAGACGACTTCATCGGCATTTCAATTCATGATGGCGACGCTCTCGCAACAAACGCATACAACAGCATGCTGTCTTCAACATGGAAGAATACGAACCGTCCTCTTATCATGTGTGCAAGAGACGAAAAGGTAAACACCTTTGACGGCGAAAGCAACTTCAAGTATGAGTTGGACAAGACGGCTTCGTTCGACATCAGCGTGAAAGCTACATACGACGGAAAGGACATCAACGTAACATCCAGCGTTCTGCCCTGTCTGGATACTGACGAGGGCACCGAGTACAGCGTGGCATACGTGCTCACAGCCGACGGACTGAAGAACGAGAAATGGGGACAATCAAACCGCGTAGGCGAATGGAGCGATCAGGTATTGCCTGAATATGACAGATTCAAAGGCAACGAATCTACTATATACGGACTGGAATTCAACCAAGTTGCCATCGACAGCAAAGGCGTGCAGTATGGCGTAGAAGGCTCGCTGACACGTCCTTATACCGTAGGCACAATGCAGACCTACACAGTTACCTTCGAGAACATCTCGCAGCACAAGCTGATTCAGGACAAATCGAAGTTGAACGTATGCGCTCTTATAATCAAGAAGGTGACTAACGGCAACCAGATAAAGACGACCATAGAGAACGCAGCAAAATGCCGCGTAGAGTCTGGCGAGACAGGCATCAAGCAGGTAGACAACGAAGGTGCAAACGTAGTTACCGGCTACTACTCGCTCGACGGACAGCGCCTCAACGCTCCGGCTAAGGGCATTACCATCGTGCGCTACGCCGACGGAACGACACGCAAAGTGCGCAAATAGAATTAAAATAACAGAATAAAAACAATTAAAAACAGAATACGATTATGGAAGACAATTTGAAAATCTTACTTTGTGAAGACGATGAGAACCTCGGCATGTTGCTTCGTGAATACTTGCAGGCTAAGGGTTACGCAGCCGACCTGTGCCCCGACGGCGATGCAGGTTACAAGGCTTTTATGAAGACAAAATACGACATTTGTGTGCTCGACGTGATGATGCCTAAGAAGGACGGTTTCACTCTTGCTCAGGAGATACGCCAGGCTAACGCCGAGATACCTATCATCTTCCTCACCGCAAAGACAATGAAGGAGGACATTCTCGAAGGCTTCAAGATTGGTGCCGACGACTATATCACCAAACCGTTCTCAATGGAGGAGCTCGTGTTCCGTATTGAGGCTATCCTGCGCCGCGTTCGTGGCAAGAAGAACAAGGAGAGCTCGGTATACCACATCGGTCGATTCACATTCGACACTCAGAAGCAGTTGCTCGTTATCGGCGATAAGCAGACTAAGCTCACAACAAAGGAGAACGAACTGCTCGCTCTGCTCTGCAGCCACGCCAACGAGATTCTGCAGCGCGACTTCGCTCTGAAAACGATCTGGATTGACGACAACTACTTCAACGCTCGCTCAATGGACGTGTACATCACCAAGTTGCGCAAGCACCTCAAGGACGACGATCAGATTGAGATTATCAACATCCACGGTAAGGGCTACAAGCTGATCACTCCTGAGGAGGAATAACACAAGCTATATATGAACAAAAAGATAAAGACAGCAGCACTTGCCGGTTTGTCAGCATTGGCACTGGCAAGCTGCTCTTCAACTAACAAGGTAACGAAGGACAGCGACAACGCCACCCGACCGAACAACGCATACATGGACATCGATTCGAAATTCCTCACGTTCTCGAACGACCAGCGTGCCACTATCAACAAGGGCAACACATTCGCTGTCAACCTGTTCAAGACACAAATCGACAAGCAGAGCAAGGTGATCTCGCCGCTTAGCGTTTCGTTCTTGATGGGTATGCTGGCTAACGGTGCCGACGGCGCCACGCAGCAGGAAATATTGAAGGCGCTCGGCGTTGACGATGTTTCGCTTCAAGCGCTCAACGAGGCGTATCGCGCATTGCTCAACAGCACCGCAACAAACGACAAGCAGACGACTATCAACATAGCCAACTGCATTGCCGCCGACAAGCATTTCTCGCTGAAGAGCGACTTCCAGAAAACCGTGCTCGGCATGTACGACGCTAATGTGGAGAGTCTCGACTTCTCTACGAGCAAAGCTGTAGACAAGATTAACGAGTGGTGCTGCAAGCAGACTAACAATATGATTCCGAAGATTATCGACCAGCTCTCGGCAGCCGACGTTGCGGTTCTGATGAATGCCATCTACTTTGAAGGCACATGGGAGGCGCCGTTCGAGAAGGCAGAGACAAAGGAGGAGAACTTCCGCGGATATACTCGCGACATCAAGCGCGTACAGATGATGCATCAGGAGGACGATTTCAGCTATCTCAGCAACGACATCTTCGAGGCTGTCACCCTGCCCTACGGCAACCGCACATACTGCATGACCGTATTGCTGCCTAAGGAAGGCGTGTCTATCGAGGAGATGATGAAGCAGGTAGACGCACAGAAGATTGGCTTGCTGTACAGAGACATGCAGAAGTGCGTTGTAGACCTCAAACTGCCGAAGTTCACAACAAGCACAGAGGTGGTGCTTAACGACGCCGTATCGAAGCTCGGTGCTCCGTCCATCTTCAACGGCGCAGCCAACTTCAAGAACATGTCAGACGCAAATATCTTCATCTCGAAGATGCTGCAGAAGGCGAAGATTGAGGTTAGCGAGGAAGGCACAAAGGCTGCTGCCATCACAGCAGGAATGGTTGCGATGACAGCACTCGATCCCAACGAGCCGCGCCACGTGAAGTTCCACGCCAACCGTCCGTTCGTCTACATCATCACAGAGAAACAGACCGGTGCGGTATTCTTCATCGGACAGTATCTCGGCGAGTAAAAAAGAGGACTTATTATGACAATAAAGACAAGAACACTCGTAGCATTGCTCTTGTCATCAGCTTTCACCATAACGGCTAAAGCACAAGAGACAAATGCTACAACAGGCACTCTGGGCAACAGCCAGATTCGTTTCGACGAATCGGCTCCGCAACGTATCATGCCGACACGCTACGGTGGACGCTTGCGCAAACTGCAGGAAGCGGAAGAACCGTCGTACGAGCTGCAACCGGCTCACGACGACTCGCTGCATCTGCCCACACTCAGCACCACAACGGCATCGCCAATCAACCGCTACCCGTTCGGTTGGTGCAGCGGATTCAACAGTTGGGCGCTGCATCGCGGACTGAACGTGCAGGTAGGTGCATCCGTATTCGCCGAGTTCGGCAAGGGAGCGCACAGAGGTGCTGGTTTTCAGGAGAACATAGCGTTGATGTACGCCATGCCAGTCACCGACAAGCTGTCGGTAGCCGTCGGCGGCTACTTCAACAACATCAACTATGCCGGCAACAACTGGCGCGAAGCCGGACTGTCGGCAGTTCTTGGATATCAGTTCAACGAGCACTGGGAGGCATACATCTACGCACAGAAGTCGATAACGAACAACATTTCCAACCGACTGCGCTATGGTCTGTACGACGGTTACTATGGTGGATACGGCATGGGGCCATTCAGCCGCAGCGCCTTCGGACTCTCGCCCTACTCCATGTACGACATCGGCAACTTCGGCGACCGCATCGGAGCAACATTGCGCTACAACTTCAACCCGAGTTTCAGCGTAGAAGTTTCGGTTGAGCAGCGCTGGTTGCCGAACAGATAATATCTTATAGTAGCGGAGGTCTCCGGCCTCCGCAGTAACCAATGATACAAACTCTATTATTAGTAATAATGATTTGTATTCGACTTAGTACTGCGGAGGCCGGAGACCTCCGCTACTTATATGTTCATAATTGAATTACTCCTAATTCCGGATGAGCCACAATTATATTACCACAGACTGGTAATAGTGTAACCGTTGCGCGGTAACAATGTAACCGAAGTGCGGTAATGATGTTTCCGCTACGCGGTAATCAATCTTCCGCAAACTGGCGTATGCGCTGTTCCTCAGAAAGCTTGCATACAAGCAGTGAGTTGTCGTTCTCTGCAACGATATATCCGTCGAGCCCCTGAACAACAACCTTCTTCTCGTTCAGAGTATGCACCACACAGTTGTGCGAATCGTAAAGATGTACGTTGTTGCCGATGACCGTATTGCCATAAAGATCGTGATGCTTCTGCAACATCAGCGAAGTCCATGTGCCGAGGTCGGTCCATCCGAAGTTGGCTGGGCACACGAAGATCTCCTCCGCCTTCTCCATAATGGCGTAGTCGACAGAGATATTCTCGCACTCAGGATAGCGCTGGTCAATCATATCGCGCTCAGCCGGCGTGCCGTAGATAGGCAGCATGCTCTCGAAAATATTGCTTATTGTAGGGCAGTAAACGCGGAAAGCGTTCACGATTGTAGCGACGCTCCATACGAAGATGCCTGCATTCCAGAAATAGTTCTTATGCGATATGTATTCCTTCGCAGTCTCCAGGTCGGGTTTCTCGCGGAACGAGTCGATGCGATATATCTCGCGGTTGCGTGGCGACGCTGTAGAGAGGTCAGCCTGGATGTATCCGTAGCCAGTCTCGGGGCGTGTCGGCGACATGCCGAGGGTGACGATAGCGTCGGTCTCGGCTGTAAACTTCATGCTCGACGTGATGACACGGCGGAACTCCTCCACATCGGTAACGAAGTGGTCGCTCGGTGTGATTACTACATTAGCCTTCGGATTGATAGCCTTGATGCGCCATGTGACGTATGCTATACATGGCGCCGTGTTGCGACGACATGGCTCAAGAAGGATGTTCTCGGCAGGCACTTCAGGAAGCTGCTCGCGCACCAGTGCGGCGTACTTCTTGTTCGTCACCACCCAAACATTCTCAAGCGGACAGATTCCCTTGAATCTGTCGTATGTAAGCTGCAGAAGGGTTCTGCCTACTCCGAGGATATCAATAAATTGTTTCGGATTGTCTTCTGTACTCATCGGCCAGAAACGACTTCCTACTCCACCAGCCATGATTACCAGGTGATTTTTATCTTGAGTCATATTATTAAAAGTTTTAGATATGCAAAGATAAATATTTTTTATCATTTCTTAAAATAAAAATGAGCAATATTTATCGGTATATACAAATAGAAAAGGAGCTGTTACATAAAGATATGTAAAAGCTCCTTTCGTATGCAATTTTACCTTGCTTATGCCAAGGTGATGAGGTTCTCTTCGTTCTTTACCTTGCCCTCCTTGAAGAGCCAGCCAATACCGAGGTAAACTTCTTCACTGCTGATGTTAGCAGCCTTTGCGATTTCCTGAACGCTCAGTGCCTTGCCTGCTGCAGCCAGTGCCTGATAAACATCACCAGCGCGGAAGCCAACGCTTTCTGCGTCCACATTCACAACTACTTCAGCCTTCTTTGTAGCACAACGCTTTGTAGTAGTCTTAGTTGCTGTAGTCTTTGTAGCTGTCTTCTTTGCAGCCACCTTCTTTTCTGTTGCTTTCTTTTCTGCCATAATCTAATAAAAACATTAATAAAGTCCCTTACGTTCAACACGCTTGGGTTCCCTTTGTTTACAAAATTAGTTAAATATTTTCCAAAAGCCAACGTCTGAATACAAAAAAAGTCCGGAAATCCGGACTTTTTCTTAATATTTTTCACATTTATTGATTTATATCAACGTATATTGTGATCAAAATGATTACTAAGCTTTCAAATCTACCTTCAACTGAAGTTCGTCAAGCTGCTTCTGATCGATAGCAGAAGGAGCGTCGAGCATCACGTCGCGTCCGCTGTTGTTCTTCGGGAATGCGATGCAGTCGCGGATAGAGTCAAGACCTGCCATGATAGACACGAAACGGTCGAGACCGAATGCGAGACCTGCGTGAGGTGGTGCTCCGTACTTGAAGGCGTTGATGAGGAAGCCGAACTGTGCCATGGCGCGCTCCTCTGTGAAACCGAGGATGCCGAACATCTTCTCCTGCAGCTTGCTGTCGTGGATACGGAGGCTACCGCCGCCTACCTCTATACCATTGCAAACAAAGTCGTATGCCTTGGCACGTACCTGCTCAGGATGCTCGTCGAGCAATGGGATATCGTCCGGGTTTGGCATTGTGAACGGATGGTGAGTAGCCATAAGGCGCTGCTCCTCGTCGCTCCACTCGAAGAGAGGGAAGTCGATAATCCACAAGCACTCGAACTTGTTCTTGTCGCGCAGACCGAGACGGTCGCCCATCTCAAGACGCAAAGAGCAAAGCTGAACACGTGTTTTGTTGGCATTGTCGCCAGAAAGGATAAGAACGAGGTCGCCATCCTTGGCGCCGGTTGTCTCCTTAACCTTTGCGAGCACCTCAGGTGTGTAGAACTTGTCTACAGACGACTTCACTGTGCCGTCAGCGTTAAACTTGATGTAAACCAAGCCCTTTGCGCCTACCTGCGGACGCTTTACGAAATCTGTAAGCTGATCGAGCTGCTTGCGTGTGTAGTCGGCGCAACCAGGTACGCAGATACCGCCAATATACTCTGCCTCGTTAAATACAGAGAATGTGCCTGTGCCCTTCAGTACGTCCATGAGCTCTACGAACTCCATACCGAAACGCAAGTCGGGCTTGTCGCTACCAAAACGGCGCATAGCCTCGTGCCATGTCATCTGCTGCAGCTTAGCCGGCAACTCAACGCCGCGTACTTCCTTGAACAGATGGCGAGCCATATCCTCGAAGAGGTTGATAACGTCGTCCTGGTCAACGAAAGACATCTCGCAGTCTATCTGAGTAAACTCAGGCTGACGGTCTGCACGCAAATCCTCGTCGCGGAAACACTTTGCAATCTGGAAGTAGCGGTCGAAACCACTGATCATGAGCAACTGCTTCAGAGTCTGAGGGCTCTGCGGGAGAGCGTAGAACTGTCCGGGGTTCATGCGTGAAGGCACAACGAAGTCGCGTGCACCCTCAGGTGTAGAACCGATGAGGATAGGTGTCTCCACCTCGATGAAGTTCTGCGCATCAAGGAAGTTGCGGATGAGGATAGTCATGCGGTGACGCAGTTCAAGATTTTTGCGAACTGTCGGACGGCGCAAGTCGAGGTAGCGATACTTCATACGGATATCGTCGCCGCCGTCGGTGTTGTCCTCGATAGTGAACGGAGGTGTAACACTCTCCGAGAGGACATTCAGTTCCTTAGCGATAATCTCGATATCGCCAGTAGGCAGATTTGCATTCTTGCTCTCACGCTCGTTCACTACGCCAGTCACCTGCACGCAGAACTCACGTCCGAGCTTGCCTGCACGTGCACAAAGGTCGCTGTCGTCAGAGTCGTTGAAGACGAGCTGTGTGATACCATAGCGGTCGCGGAGGTCAACGAATGTCATACCACCCATCTTGCGAGTGCGCTGTACCCATCCGGCAAGAGTCACGGTCTTGCCACAATCAGAGAGACGAAGCTCTCCGCATGTATTCGTTCTATACATTATATTATATGTTTTTTAGTTTTTCCTTCAATAACTATGCAAAGTTATAGTGTTTGCTTGAAATAGCCAAATTACTTGGCAAGAAATGTCATTACAGCCTTCATCACCTGCTGTCGCGAACGCACATTATTGATGCACTCCATCGGGAAACCCATGATAAACGCCTTGTGGTCGGCGCCGTCGTAAGCCACAGCAGCATCGGTGCCGTCGGCATAGCGCATAGCGCAGAACGCTGGCGCAAGCGGATTGATGATGTCTACCGACTGTGCTGCGTAATGGCGGTCGTTAGGTCGGCGTATGATGTCGAAGTTGATACCAAGTCCGTTCACAAGATTCGTAGAGATATTCTTGTTCTGTCCGCCTAATCCTACTTTAAACACATTGGAGAGGAAGCTGCGCTCAGCATCGAGCTGCATATCACTCGCCACATACGCACCGCTTACGAGTACGCGTCCGTTGCCACGTACGTAAGTCTCAAGCGCCTTGCGCAGCGACTGCGAGAAGGTCTTGTAGCGCACAAGCGAGTAGCCATCGTCTTTCTGCAATCCGAACATCAAGTCGACGATGCGATAATCGGAAAGTTTCACAAAGCCGTTCTCTACAGCCTCAACCGATGACGCTACGACATTGTATGCACCCGACGCCGCGATGTCCGCAACGTGGCAAACCGACTCGTTCTGCTGTCTTCCCATAAAGAAATTGCCTGCAAGTTCGTCCTCGCAATAGCCTAAAGCGCCAGGACCTTCACTACCTGCACGCGAGCGATCGAAGTCGATTTGTCTGCCTACCCAACCTGCGTTCATGCCGAGCGAAACACCCATATCAGCATCGAGGTCGAAGCCTTGGCGTGTGCCGTCGTCAACAACCGCCGGACCTGCAAGACGCGTAAAGCCGTCTACAACAAGCACATCGCGTGCTCCTGCCTGACCGCTTATGCATGCTGCAAGCGTGTTCGTCGGAAAGCTCTCGCCTCCACGATTCACAGCCGTAACACGGAACTGATAAACCACGTTCGGCTTAGGCGTGAACGTGAACGATGTGCCAGTCACGCTGCGTCCATTGTCGAAACCACCCCTGCCCTCTGCTATATATATATTATATGTAGTAGGCACGGCGCTTGCCTCCAACGGATCGTTCATTGGCAACCACGAGAGCTGCAACTGATTGTTGGCTGTTCGCTGTATACGGAAGTTGCTTACGGGCAAAGGCTGCACAACGCACGCAAGCGAGTGATTGCCGTTCACATAACGCAGTATGGTTTTGTAGAGCGAACGTGCGAGAGTGAAGCGGAAGTTAGGGTCGAGTGCGCGGCGCATATCAGCGAAGTTCTGATGCGACAGCGTTTCTATAATCGCCGACGGCACTTCCGGCTTGCGAGTCTCACTGTAGTTGCGGTCCCACAGATAGCGGCGTGTCCACTTGCCGTAGGTAGCTGTAAGGTCGCGCTGCACGCCGGTAAGGAGCATATTGGCGAAGTCGTGCGAAATCTGCCGCGACACGCCGGCAGCAAGACGTCCGTCGTTGAAGTTGGTGGTGCATATAGCCAGCGAACCGACTATAGAATCATGTACATGTGTGGCTCCGGCGTCGCTATGCACCGCAAGGCTAAGCTCGAAAGGCACGTTCTTTCCCTCGCGAGTCGGCACATATACCGACCCGCCTGCAAGCCAGTTGAGCATATTCGAGCGTGTATTGATGTCGTCGGCATAGTCGTCAGTGCCGTTCTTGCTACCATAAACCGAGTAAGGAGCGCCCGCCCATTGCGCACTATATCGCGCACCTTCCAGACAACGCGGCATGCCACTTGTCGATCCGCCACGCTGTATATTGCCCATACCGCCGCCGAAACGCACAGCATCTGTCGTTACAACGCCTTTCTCCGTAGACGAGTTGGTAACGATTACGCGATTGGCGGTGCTGTTGCCTGCATCAAAGTCGAACGTGCCGAGATAAACCCACGTTCCGCCGCCCATCTGCTGGTTTACGCGGAACAAAGTGCGTTCGCCCTTGTGTACGACGATATATTGCGCATCGCTTACGCTCTTGGCTACAGTCTGATAGCTCACGTATACTGCGTAGCGACCCGACTGCTGTATGGTTGGCTGATACGCCGCCCACGACTCGTTGCTTTTCTTCGTTGTGCGCACCATGCGTGCTGTGCCCTGCTCGAACGGATTCTCGCCGTCGCGATACATGCCGCGATGGAAAGCGAAGCCACGTTCTTCGGTAGTGCGCCATTTCTCGCGACCGTCGTCCTCAACATATCCGTTTTTACCGTCGTTGTCTACAATCACCTCATTGCGTTGCCAGTCGCGCTCGCGCGGTGTGTAGACCACAGCGCCGGCGTTCTCGAGCATCGGAATGAGATAAGGCACAACGATAGTCTGTGTAAAGAGGTCTTCGTTGGTGCAGAAAAGGTTTGGACGCTGCCACTTCCAGCGCCTCTTCTTTTGGTCGAAATAGATGCCGTGCGATTGCCAAAGAGAAATGTGACGGTCGAAGAGTCCGTGCGACACGAAGTTGGGTTGCGACTCGTTCATCACCCACGGTGCACCATCGTAGTTGATGCGTCCCCATCCTCCGGGTGCGCTACCGCTACGCAGTTTTGCGCCAGGTACGAGTTGCTCTATAGGCATACCAGCCGTGTTGATGCGCAGCTGATAGCGATTGTAAGGTTTTGGCAAAGCCTTGGCAAGACGTTTATAATAATAGCCCACGCTTTTCTCCGTAAAGTTCTGCGTGGCAAAGCCTGTGCTCACATTCAGCGTGAGCACACGACGAGCGTCGTCTACGCTGTACGACTCCATATACGGCTGTACGGCGTAGACGACATTCTTAGCTCGTGTGGCGAGCACATAGTTCTTAAGACGAGTATCCAGCTGAGCCGCCGACAGCGTCTTGTGCGACCCTGCCGTAGCAGGAAGCGCCATCAGAGCGGCTGCGAACACCAAAACCGACAATAATCTGTTTCTCATATTAGTCAAGTTCACCGACGGTGAACAATTCAGGGTTCTTTCCCTTGAAATCTTTGAAATAAATCTTTATGCGCTTCATGTCCGCATCCACATCGCCCGTAGGCACAATCATCTGCGTACATTCTATCAGTTTGCGTTCGAAGTCGAGACCGTAGAGCAAGATAGGCAGTTCGGCTTTCAATGCGATGAAGTAGAAGCCCTTCTTCCAGTTAGGGTTGAGCGAGCGTGTGCCTTCCGGCGTAACGCAAAGCTTGAAGTTTGGTTCGCGACGCGCAGCCTCTGCCATAGCGTCGGTCATGCTTGTATGCTTCGAACGGTTAACGGGTATGCCACCGAGATGGCGGAACCATACGCCAAGCGGCCAAAAGAACCACTCCTTCTTCATGAGGAAGTTAGCCTTGATGCCCTCGGCACGCGAGTAGAGAAGTCCGATAATAAAGTCCCAGTTGCTGGTATGTGGAGCAAGACAGAGTATATACTTTTCGGGGTGGTCCACTTCTATACGAGTGGTCCACCCCATGCGCTTATACAACAGTGTCTTGCAAATGCGTTGCAAAAAACTCATTGTGTTTGTTTATGTTTATATTTGATTTAAAATTTCGATTAGCCGAGGTTAACCACCTGGTCAACAATCTCAGACACCTGCTTGTTGAAGCTGTTCACAAGATCCTTGTAGAAGAGCTTCGGCGCAAGGCCCGGCTCCTGGTGCGACACGCGGCGCACATAGTCGTTGTGTATAACAAGGATAGAAGCGAGCAATGCGTTCACATCCTCCTCTGTTGTCTTTGAACTGTACATTGAAGCAGCTACCGCCTCTGAGAAAAGTTCGCTACAAACATAGTTGATATTGCGTTTCAGGTTTCTTTTGTTTGCCATAACAAATTAAAATGATTATTGATTAAAAGATTAAATTAACACGCCAAAGATAGGAAAAAAAATAATATGCGACAAGTATTCTTTATAAAAAACTTCAAATTGTTCGTTTTCTTTTAGTTTTTTTCGGTATGTCACAGAAAAAGTGTATTTTTGCAGTGCAAAAAAAGTATCTATTTATACATTACATATTTTAATTATTTAAATTCACATGGAAATTAGTGCATTGCAGATTGCAAGAGCTGCTTATCAGCCCAAATTGCCTAAGGCTCTCCAGGGTCCGGTTAAGGCCGTAGAGGGTGAGGCAACACAGTCAGTAGGTAACCAGGAAGAGATCAAGGCGTTGTTCCCGAACACATACGGAATGCCTGTTATCACTTTTGAGGCTGGCGAGAAGACAGAGCTTCCTGCATTCAACGTAGGCGTTATCCTTTCAGGAGGTCAGGCTCCTGGTGGCCACAACGTAATTTCAGGATTGTTTGACGGTATTAAATCATTGAATCCAGAGAACAAGCTCTATGGTTTCATCCTCGGCCCTGGCGGCTTGGTTGACCACAACTACATCGAGATCACATCAGAGCTTATGGATCAGTACCGCAACACTGGCGGTTTCGACATCATCGGTTCAGGTCGTACAAAGCTCGAGAAGGAAGAGCAGTTTGAGAAGGGCATCGAGATTCTTCGCGAGCTCGGCATCAAGGCTCTCGTAATCATCGGTGGCGACGACTCTAACACCAACGCATGTGTACTCGCTGAGTACTATGCAGCTAAGAAGTACGGCGTTCAGGTTATCGGCTGCCCGAAGACCATCGACGGCGACTTGAAGAACGAGCAGATCGAGACTTCTTTCGGTTTCGACACAGCTTGCAAGACATACTCAGAGCTTATCGGCAACATCCAGCGCGACTGTAACTCAGCACGCAAGTACTGGCACTTCATCAAGCTCATGGGCCGTTCGGCTTCTCACATCGCTCTTGAGTGCGCACTGCAGACACAGCCTAACATATGCCTCATCTCTGAGGAGATCGAGACTAAGGAGATGTCGCTCGACGACGTTGTAACATACATCGCTAAGATTGTTGCAGACCGCGCTGCAGACGGCAACAACTTCGGTACAGTACTCATCCCGGAGGGCCTCATCGAGTTCATCCCGGCTATCAAGAAGCTCATCGCTGAGCTCAACGAGGTGCTCACCGACCCGACAACTGGCGAGTCACGCGAGTTTGCAAACGAAGAGGAGCAGATCGACTTCGTTAAGAACAATATCGCTAAGGACAACCTCGCTGTTCTCGAGTCGCTTCCTGAGGACGTAGCTCGTCAGCTCTGCCTCGACCGCGACCCGCACGGCAACGTTCAGGTATCGCTCATCGAGACTGAGAAGCTTCTCTCTCGCATGGTAGCTACTAAGCTCGAGGCTTGGAAGGAAGAGAGCAAGTTCAACGGTCACTTCTCTGCTCAGCACCACTTCTTCGGCTACGAGGGACGTTGCGCAGCTCCGTCTAACTACGACGCTGACTACTGCTACTCACTCGGCTTCAACGCTTCACGCCTCATCAGCAACGGCAAGACTGGCTACATGTCTGTCATCAAGAACACAACAGCACCTGCAGAGCAGTGGATCGCAGGTGGTGTGCCTATCACAATGATGATGAACATCGAGCGTCGTAACGGTGCTAACAAGCCTGTTATCCGCAAGGCTCTCGTTGAGCTTGATGGTGCTCCTTACAAGTTCCTCGCTGCTCATCGCGAGGAGTGGGCTAAGAACGACTGCTACGTCTACCCGGGTCCGGTTCAGTACTGGGGTCCGGCAGAGGTATGCGACCAGACTACAAAGACTCTGAAGCTTGAGCAGGCTAAGTAAACCTCTGCTTGTTCAAAACTAAAGAATTAATACAGAAAGAGCAGAGTGACAATGGTCATTCTGCTCTTCTTTTTTATGTAAAAATATGGAAGCAAACAAACGCACATACAAACCACGCAAACGACGCTCCACGACCAAGCAAAAGCGCCGCTCAAGCCTCTCCGCCCTACTCTCTCGCAATCCGCGCGCCGTATGGTGGACAAGTTCTGCTATATGCGTATGCTTGTATATGTGGGCTTTCTACTCCTACTTCGTCAGTCCTACCGGATTTCGCTGGCGTGCGCTCTTCGGCGACACCAACTATCCCGCCGGCTACGAGATTCACGGCATCGACATCTCCCATTATCAAGGCACCATCGACTGGGACAAGCTGCGCGACAGCAATATCGAGGGCTATCCGCTGCGCTTCGTCATGATAAAGTCGACCGAGGGTTCGTCGCGCACCGACAACAAGTTCAAGGAGAACTTCCGTCAGGCTCGCGAACACGGACTGATTCGCGGAGCCTATCACTTCTGGAGCAACAAATCGTCGGCTCGCGACCAGGCTTACTTCTTCCTGAAACAAGTGCGACTGGAGAACGGCGACCTTCCGCCTGTGCTCGACGTGGAGCACAAGCCGCAGGACCGCAATGTGGAAGATTTCCAGCGCGACATTCTTACATGGCTGCACATCGTAGAGGACAAATACCACGTGAAGCCTATCATATACACATATTATAAATTTAAGGAGAACTATCTGGACGCACCCGTATTCGACGACTATCCCTACTGGATAGCGCATTACTATGTAGACAAGGTGGAATACAAGGGCACGTGGCACTTCTGGCAGCACACCGACGCAGGAAAGCTGCCCGGCATAAAGGGATATGTAGACTTCAATATCTTCAACGGTTCGTTCTATGCGCTGAAGAAACTCACAATCGGAAACCAGGATTAGAAAACGTAGCGGAGGTCTCCAGCCTCCGCTACGTTTATAATAATTATTTTTGCTGTTTGGTATCAGACCATCAATAACAATGCTTTAATCATATATATAAATTATCCACATACTTACATTGAGCCTCCTGCGCCATTTTCGCGGCCTCTTACTCCAATTGCTTCCAATATGTTCGGTCTTTATGCAAATAGATTTCTTCATAAAGTGGGAACAAATGGGGATAGTATGATTTGATATAACCCATAATGTTGACCTTAAATCATGATGCCACGCACCTCTTTCGTTCCAATGAGTGTTTTTACCATATTTCTTCCTTTATTCTTTATAAATCCTCTACCGTTTCACCGTCTTCAGGAATAAAGACGCGGTCTAAAATTCCTGCCACTTCCGCACGCTTTCTCACCATTTCATGCGTCACGCTATTATGGTTTACGCCTTCAAGATGCGTCACAAATATCTTTGCATCAGGTGCAGCAGCAGCAACTTTTACCACATCTTCATCGTTCATAATAACGCGTCCACCCAAGTGAAAGCCATTGCCACCTGCATTAAGGGTGATAACCTTGGGGCGAAAACGCTTCAAATTGCGCTTCACACCAGCATACCAGATGGTATCTCCGGCGTGATAGAGCGTCTTTTCTTGTGGATGAGTGAATACATAACCCGATGTATGTCCGGCAGGATACTTCATGATGAAATTACCATGCTGGCTTTCGGCCTTTTGTATGTTCACTTCCCCAACCCTTGTATTGTCGCCGACAACTTCCACATGATTAAATCCATGCGACATCACCACCTGCCGATTGCTTTCGTCTTGCACAAAAAATCGCATATCTTTAGGTATCATTTCATAGGCCGCCTCATCGATATGGTCATCGTGTAGATGGGTAAGCAATACAGCATCCACACCTTTTAACATCTCTTCTACAGGAAAAGGTAGTTCATGAAGTGGGTTGCGCAGGTGTTGATTTCTACTAAAGGGGAAAGGAGGCATGCAGCCTTTCTTTCCCAACATGGGGTCGATCAGAATTTTCTTTCCCCCATATTCAACGATTATCGTTGCGTTTCTTACTTGCTGGATATTCATTGTTTATTAAAGTTTAACATTGGCCTCCAACATAATAGCATCCTTCAGAGGTTCATCATCATCAGAGAACGAATTTGCCTTATATTGTACGCAAAGCACGAGCATTTCGCTGCTGCCTGTGTTTTTGAAAGCACGTTTGCCATTGGGCGCAATTCTCACGATGCTTCCTTCTGAAACGGGAAATCGTTTGCCGTCTACATCGAAAATGCCTTCACCTTTAAGAATGAAATAAAGCTCTTCGTGGGTTTTATGGGTATGGCGTGTGCCATAATCCTGCCCAGCTGCAAGACTTTGGAAAGACAATTCTGCGCCTGTTGCTTGTAGTGCATGTCCAGCAAACATCTTTCCCGGGATAGAGAAATTGCCCATAGCCAACTCATATTCCTTAATTTCATTCAACTTACCTACGTTCACTGTGGTGAAGTTCTCACCTTTTTCTGCAATTTTAATTTCTTTCATAATGTTATTTGTTTTGATTACGAGTGCAAAGGTAGTGCATAAAACAAAGAAACATTCTACCATTAATAATATGTGCTCTACCATTTTGATAAACCATTAATTATTCGTACTTTTGTTGCATGAAATTAGAGAGTCATCCCCAAGAACTTACACAAGTTCCTTTCAGCAAAACAGAATGTGGTGTAGATTTCAACATCAATACCGATACGCACGAGCGTTTGCGGGGCGTATTGATGGAGTATCCGTCTTTCAAAACCAACTTCTTCGAGTTGTTTTTCTTCAGGAAAGCATCCGGGTGGCTGCGTTATGGCTTTCAACATATCGTGTTGAAAGACAATACGGTGCTGATACTTTCGCCGCACATCCATCAGGAGTGGCATATTGATGAAAGCCAAACGGATTATCGTTTCCTTATTTTCCGTGATGATTTTCTTTCAACCTATCTTGCCGATCCTTTCTTTACTTATCGTTTGCTTTATTGCTATCAAACAGATTTTCCACCCTATCTGTCGGCTACTGCTATGGAACAACAAGAATACGAGCGTTTGCTTGTGCGGATAAAAGAAGAACTCAACCATCCTCTTGCCGACAGCTATCACATCATCGTATCCTTGCTTCATTATCTGCTCATGACCCTTAATCGTAGGTATTCTGCTCAATACCATCTGCCTTTTGATGCCCCCAAGAACCACCATGCCTTTGAGTTCAAACAACTCTTAGAGAAACATATTCGCCAATACCAGCAAGTGGCCGACTATGTAGCCATGCTGAACATCAGCCGCATCACATTGAATGCTTCTGTACAGGCACAATATGGGCAAACGGCCGTACATCTGCTGAAACAACGTCTACTTGCAGAAATCAAGAATGAAATATTATTCACTGACAAAACTACCAGTGAATTGGCATACGAATTCAATTTCTCGGAGCCTGGACATTTAATGCGTTTCTTCAAAAAACAAACTGGACAGACGGTTACGGAGTTTAAAGAAGAATATAAAGGACAACAGTTTACCGCAGAATAGAAAAATTATTAAACGCAAGAACTTACCAATAAACGAACGGCACTTGAAACAGATTATACACTTTATCGCATATAGAAAGCGGATGCCTTGGCAGAAATCATCCGCCAAGGCATCCGCCTTCAATATTTGACGTTCATACATTACTTAACAACAAACTTCTTACCAGCCACGACGTATATGCCAGAAGAAAGATTGCTCATATTATTACGGGTGCACACGCGTTGCCCGCTCAGGATGCAAAAGGCAAGCGGATACATCTTTGTCAAAGTGTTTTTTTGAGTGACGAAGTCAAAAAAAAGGAGTGTACCACAAAATGGGTACACTCCTTTATAAACTCACTTTACTATTTACCAGTATGATTGGCTTATCTGTTAGCCGATTGCCACTGATAAGTTTTATCACAATGGATATCTGCACTCTGGTCGGCAATCATCAGTTTGAAATCGCCTTCCTCCAATACCCACTTGCCATCATAACCTACGAAAGCAAGATCATCGGCATTCAAATTGAAGGTGACAGTCTTTGTTTCGCCCGGCTGAAGCTCTATTTTATCGAAAGCACGGAGGCGACGACCATCAGGAACCATGCTGGCAATAAGGTCGCTGCTGAACAGAAGAACGCTCTCTTTGCCCGCAACCTTACCCGTATTCTTCACATCCACGCTCACCTTGATGATGTCGCCGTGGCGGAAATCAGACTGGGAAACCTTCAGGTTGCTATATTTGTAAGAGGTGTAGCTCAAACCATGTCCGAAGCCCCACTGCTGGGTAATCTTCGCATTGTAGTCGTAAGCACCTTCCATCGTACCCACCTCCTCACTCTTCTTGAAGTCGTAGTTGGCGAGCGAATTGATTTCCTTAGGATAGGTGTAAGGCATCTTGCCACTGAAGTTTGACTTGCCCGATACCAAGTTTACCAAGGCATCGCCTCCCATATTGCCAGGGATAAGGATGTCGATGATGCCCTGAGCCAATGGTTCGATGTCGGCGATGAGACGAGGACGACCTTCATTCAAGACCAGAATGACAGGCTTGCCGGTCTTAGCGAGTTCCTTCACCAAATTGCGCTGGTTCTCAGAGAGCCAGAGGTCGGTCAGGTTGCCCGGAGTCTCGGTATAAGAGTTCTCACCGATGCAGGCTACAATAACATCAGCATCTTTTGCAGCATTTACCGCATCCTGAATCTGAGGTTCGTTCTCCTCCCAGTACTTGCCCTTCTCATTATAGGTAACGCCCTGATTAAGAACCACATTCTCCTTGCCATACTGATTGCAGAAAGCCTCATAGATGGTGTTGTACTTGCCGGCAAACTCATCGGTACGATGACCCTGCCAAGTATAGCTCCATCCACCGTCCAGGCAGCGCATCTGATTGGCATTAGGACCCGTGAGGAGAATCTTCTTGCCCTTGGCGAGAGGCAAGACAGAATTGCCATCCTGCAACTTCTCGTTCTTTAAGAGCACCATACTCTCGGTAGCTCCCTCTAAGGCGAGCTTGGCAAACTCCTCGCCACCAAACTTAGGATAATTCTTCAGTTTCTGGGTTGGGTTCTTGAAAAGGTCGAGACGATACTTCATGCGAAGCACACGACGGCAGGCATCATCGATGCGACTCATCGGAATCTTGCCTTCTTTCACCAATTCGATAAGGTAGCCACAAGCATCGCAAGAATAAGGTTCCATAATCATGTCGATACCAGCATTGATGGCGATGCGGAGCGCATCCTTCTTATCCTTAGCAATCATCTCGCGAGTATAGAGGTTGTTGACGTCTGCCCAGTCGGTAACCAACACACCATCCCATCCTGTCTGTTCCTTCAGCCATCCTGTCAGGATTTCCTTGTTGGCGTGCATCGGCATACCATTGACGGAAGCGGAATTAACCATCACTGTCAAGGCTCCAGCCTTCAGACCCGCCAGGAAAGGAGCGAAGTGCTTCTCGCGTAAATCAAAAGGTGAAATATAAGCAGGTGTACGATCTTTACCAGTCCAAGGCACACCATAGCCCATAAAGTGTTTCATGCAGGCTGATATATGATACTGGTCAATATGATTAGGATCTTCTCCCTGGAAACCATAGACCATCGCCTTGCCCATCTCTGAACTGAGGTAGCAATCTTCGCCAAAGTTCTCCCAGATGCGAGGCCAACGGGCATCACGACCGAGGTCAACGGTAGGACTGTAAGTCCAAGGCACGCTCACGGCACGAGTCTCATAAGCAGTAGCCTCAGCCGAACGGCGAGCTATCTCACGATTGAAGGTGGCAGCTACATTGATGTTCTGCGGGAAGAGGGTTCCGTCTTGTGTATAGGTAGAACCGTGGTTCTGATCAAGACCGAAGACACAAGGGACGCCGATGCGCTTCATCGAAATCTTCTGAATCTGAGAGATATACTTCTCCCACTGCTTGGCGGTTGGCGCGCAAGTGTTAGGAGCGTTGAGGATAGAGCCAATCTTATAGCGAGAAAGGATAGAATCGGTCTTGTGCTCGTCGATATAGAACACACCGTTCTTGTCGTTTGCGCCAAAGAGGTCGGTCACCAATTCCATCATCTGACCTACTTTTTCCTCCAAGGTGAGTTTCTTCAGGGTCTGTTCTACCTGAGCCTCTATCTTAGGGTCGCTCTTGATGACCGGAACATTGGCACTGGCTGTATAAGCCAATGCCAACATTGAAATAGATAATAATAATTTCTTCATAAATTCTAAGATTTGACGTTATATGATAATAACGAGATTCTTTCTAATATTTTATTCGATAGTTACTTTCTTTACGGTATAACCATCACCCACGATGAGGAGACCTTGCTGCTCTGTCAAGAGTTGGATAGAGAGGTCGGTCAGTTCAAACTCCCATTTAGCAGGTCCATTCACCATGATGTCGCCACGCTCTGGGTCGCCCTTACCGGTAAGGATGTTGTTCCACCAAGAAGTGACAGCAGTACCCTGGCCATTTCCATCTACATAGACACGGAGGATGGTGCCAGCCTTCACCTTTGAGAGGAAGGTGTCCTTCAAGGCATCGAACGGTGTACCCCATGTCACGGCAAACTCACCTTCCCAGAGGGTATTCTCCATAGAAGGGCGAGCCTCGGTGGTTACCTTTATGGTACCGCTAGGGAACTGGTTGCCCTCACCATCTACCAAAGTGATATCATAGTCACCATTCTCCAAACCTGTAGGAGCTGTGAGCTTCAAGGCTGTGCCCTCTTCGAGAACCTCGAAGGCTACTTCCTTGCCACCTACCATTACTTTAGTAACTGTACCGAGATTCTTGCAATTATGGATAGTGGTCTCAGCACCTGGAGCTACCCAAAGCTCGTTGGCATTGGTACCCAAGGCTGGGTCATCGGCAGCAGGAGTCACGGTAACGTTCAAGGTGCGTGATGTACTCTTGCCCTTGGTGGTGGTTGCCACAATCTTCAGTTCATGATTACCTATAGGCAAAGTTTGGTCGATGGTAGTACCTTCATAAATCTGAGTGCCATCGAGCAACCATGTCACAGTGGTGTAGTGAACAGGAGTGACTCTGATTTCCAACTTATAATTAGTCTTGCGGTCTATCTTGGAATCAGCCAAGTCGGTGTTCAAGATACGTGGATCGTCATTTTCGCTGACAGTGAAGTATGGATCATCGTCAGAAGAGCAAGAAGACAAGGTAGATGTGCCAGCCAGTGCGAAACTCATGGCTAAGAGCATCATCATAGCCTTCAAGACTTTTCCCTTATATTGTTTCATTGTCTTATTCATAATTAATTATTCTATCTATTGTCCTATAAAACTTAACATTAAACACTACTCGCTATATCCCTTTCCGAATGGAGGATTAAAGTCTGGCTGAAGGTTTACATCAGCCTTGTCCCACCAGAGGCGCTTATGCCAATCGTCTGTACCACCCATGCGGTCGATGGCAGCCTTGTAGTTGGCATTGTTGTACTGACCTTCCATCTCAGGATACTGCAAGCGGACAGGCATTGACCAGTTAGAATCAGTATAAGTGAAACCAGTCTTGGTCAAGAGATCACGGTTCAAGATGGCAGGATAGTCAGAGCGGCGCATGTTAGCCCAACCCTCAGAAGGGTTCATCATGTGGAGAATCCAAGCCTGGGTGTTGATGGTCTCCTTAGGATTGTCACCCAACGGATTGCTGGCAATGAACGCATCTATCTCTTCCTTGGAAATCTTGTTGGATGTAAGATAGTAGTTGTTGAGCAACTCCATGCTGGCACGAACACCAGCCTCGTAGTGGCTCTCAGCATCACCACCACCTACATTCCAACCCTTGGTTGCAGCCTCAGCCTTGAGGAACTCCACCTCGGCATAGCTAATCAAGTCGCCAGGACAAGAAGGCATCTCGAAGTCGATGTTCAGGCAAGGACGACCAGCTCGGGCTATATAATCAGAGTTGGCATAAGTGTTCTCGTCAATATCTGCATACTTCTTCAAAGTAGGAAGGTCATCCACCGTAGCTGGATTCATCCAGTCTGTGTACCAAGCTGCACCAGGGTTGCAAGGCTCCTCACCGAGGTCCTTGCTCTGGAAGTAAGCCAGGAAATCATCGGTCAAGTCGATGTTCTGCTCTTTATCTGGCTTCACCTGACTACGCTTGATATTGTAGTAGTGACGGCAGATGCGATAGAGACGAGGGTCGTTGGTATTCTGCAACTGATAGAACAAGGTAGAGCATACCATGGTAGGCGATGTGGCATCCTGACCATAGAGAGTCTCGCTCAATGCATTGGCACGGAAATCGTAGTCGTTGGCTCCATCATAATAGGTAAATGGAGAATCAGCATACTTGATATAAGCATCATCGGCTGCACTGGCGATAGCACCGGCAGCCACAGCCTTCTCAAACTCCTCCTTTGCCTTCTGTGGATTAACATCGGAAATGCGCATGGCATAGCGCATACGGAGTGCATTGGCATACTTTTTCCACTGAGCTACATCACCACCCATGCTGGTGACATCACCAGAAATGCGGTCGGTACCTGTGCCAAGCTGCTTCTCGCAAGCGTCAAGTTCGTCAAAGAACCAGCTGTAGAGTTCCTCTACGGTATCATACTTAGGGGTGGAGATACCTGAGATATAACCCAGACCTGCCTCCGAACAAGGCACGTCACCGTAGGTATCTGCCAAAACTGCCGTGAGATAGACACGATGGATACGAAGTGCCGCATTCAAGTTTGCCTTGTCAGCAGAATTGTTGATGGCATCCACGAGGTTCTTGATACCGATTTCATAATAGCGGTCCCAAACTCGACGAGTCATATCATCTTCTTTGAAATTAGAACCAGCGTAATTGGTTACATTCCAACCACCAGCGAAATACTGTGGGAAACCAGTTATATAGTTACGGTAGGTATCCATCAGACTGAAGTCACCGTAAGTCTGCAACAAAGCTGTTGTCAACTGTGCGTTAGGGTCGAGCTCGCTCACCTTGGTCTTGTCGGTATTGATGTTGCTCAAGGTATCATCAGAGCATGAAGTCATCGCAGTGCCGGTTGCCATCATGGCGAAAGCCATCATCAGGCTGCTCTTACCTATATATTTCTTGATTATATTGTTCATTTTCTTACATTATTATATATTAGAACTCTTCTAAAGAAATTGATTCATTTTTTTCGAGATTAGAACTTCACGTTCACGTTCAAACCATAACTCTTGCGAGATGGCAGGGAACCAAATTCCAGACCGAGACCTGAGGTATTGTAGCTGGAGTCTGGGTCGATGTTAGGAATGTTCTTCCAAACGATGAATGGGTTACGAGCCACGAAGGATACGGTCAAGCCCTTGACATACTTGCCCAGTATGCTCTCTGGGAAGGTATAGCCGAAAGTAATCTCACGACACTTCACGTAAGAGTTGTCGTAAACGAAGGCACTCTGCACGCCATTTGCCACATGTTTCCAGTAATCTTCAGGGTTCACGGCGATGTCGTTCTTGCGATAAGTACCGTCGCCATTGTCGATGACACCATCTACGACAAATCCCTTGCAGTTACCTGCTGCACGCCATGCTGTAAGGTCCATACCCGAAGCCTTGCGAGCCTCCTCGGAAGTGTACCACTCCTCACGACCTGCCAATGTTCCCTTTGCCTTACCAGTCTGGTATGCAGAACGCATGGACATAGAGTAGATGTCGGCACCTACCTTCACATCGAATGAAGCAGAGAGGCGGAAGTTCTTGTAAGAGAATGTGGTATAGAAACCACCAGTCCAATCCCAAGAAGAGTTGCCGATGGTCTTGATTTCCTGGTCAACCTTTGGAAGACCAGTAGCTGCATCGACAACCACCTGACCCTTGTCGTTGTAGAGGAAGTCGTGTCCACGGATAGCTCCATAGTTCTCACCTACCTTGGCACCTACAGAAACACCGCACCAGTATGCCTTCGCCAACTCGAAGTAGTCCATGCCATTGGTGAGCGACTTCACCTTGTTGGAATTCTTCGAGAAGTTGACACCCAAGTCCCAAGCGAAGTCCTTAATCTGCAAGGCACGAGCATTGAGGGCAATCTCGATACCCTGGTTCTGAATCTCACCGGCATTGATGAGGCGGTAAGCATAGCCAGAGGTGGTGGTTGAAGCCAAGCTCAAAATCTGGTTCTTGGAGTTCTGGTTGTAATAGGTGGCATCCAAGCCCAAGCGTCCGTTGAAGAACTTCATCTCCAAACCTACCTCGTAAGAACCTGTCATAGTAGGCTTCAAATTCTTGTTTGGCTGTGTTGAGTTGGCTATCATACCGATGGTATAACCCGAGTAGCTGTACTTGCCCGTGGTATAGTTGAGTGCCAACAAGTATGGATCGGTATCGCTACCTACCTTTGCCCAAGATGCGCGAATCTTACCGTAATTGATGAACTTCTTGTTCTTGATAAACTCGGAGAATACCAAGCTACCGGATACCGAAGGATATACGTATGTATTGTTATTGACAGGGAGCGTAGATGACTTATCGCCACGGAGGGTTCCCTCCAGATAGTAAGTATGTTTGTAGCCGAGGCTCGCGCTGGCATAGAGAGAACTGATCTGTTTCTTATACATGCTCTCGCGAGTATTCTGCTCCTGATAGTTCATGATGTTCTTGATGCCATTCATCTGCTGGTTAAGACCGATGTTGGTAGTGGTCTTGTTGTTCACCTTGAAGATGTTACCACCTGCGGTAGCGTTGACATCGAAGTCGCCCCATGAGTTGTTGTAGAGGGCGAGTATCTCGGCGTTGAGTGTGCGGTTTTTGAAGATTTGGTCGGTAAGCTTTCCGGCAGGAGTACCAGGAGTTGTCTTGGCGATGAAGTCCTCGAAGTTCATGCTGTTGATATCGGTACCGATGGTACCCTGCAACTTGAGGTGCTTGTTGATGTTCCAGATGGCCTTACCCGTAAAACGGAACACGTCCTTGTCGGATGTATTGCGGTTCTTGTAGAGATCCCAGTATGGATTTCTGTTATACTGGTCGTTACCATTCCAGTTGGAGTAGCTACCGTCGGCATCCTCATAGTGCTTCAACCAAGCCTGATCGTAGGTACCCGCCAGGGTCATGAGGTTCTTACCCACGTTGCTCTGAGAGTCTCCCAATGCAGGACGGTTCTTCACCTTCTCACGAGTATAGTTGGCGGTGAAGTCGAAGTCAACAGGACCAGCTGAGGTATTCACACGGAGGTTGAAGTTGTCACGGCTCATATTGGTGTTAGGCAGGATGTCCTTGTTGCGCATATCGGTAACAGAGAAACGCATACCCGTCTTACCGGAATTAACTGAGAGGATGGCAGAGTTCTGGGTGGTGAAACCTGTGCGGAAGAAATCGGAGGCGTTGTTAGGATGCATCTTGAATGGACGCTCCTCACCATCAAAGTACTTGAACATGAAGTCATCGGCCTTAGGTCCCCAACTGGCATTGGTGCCAGAAGTGCTCGCATTAGGAAGCTCGCCATTGTAGCCAGCGCCATATATCTCCTGGATGTCGTCCCACTTAGCCAACTGGGTATCGACAGTGAAAGAACCATTGTACTCTACACCAATCTTATCCTTCGCCGCCTTCTTGGTCGTAATCAAGATAACACCATGAGAAGCACGGCTACCATAGAGGGCAGAAGCAGCAGGACCTTTCAATACGCTCATCGTCTCGATGTCGTCAGGGTTGATGGCAGAGATACCATCACCGAGGTCATAGCCACCAGCTTCGCCAGCGCTGCCAAAGTTGGTATTATCCAAAGGCACACCATCCACCACGTAGAGAGGCTGGTTGTTGCCTGCCATTTCCGTATTACCACGGAGAAGAACACGGGTAGAACCAGAAGCACCGCCAGCGGTGTTCTGCACGACGAGACCAGCCACCTTACCTGAAAGAGAGTTGATGACGTTGGTTTCCTTCGCCTTGGTGAGTTCCTCACCCTTCACTTCCTCCAAGCCATAGCCGAGAGCCTTGCGGTCTCGTTTGATACCGAGGGCGGTGACAACTACCTCATTCAAAGCTTTACCATCCTCTTGCATCTTGATTTTCATACCATCAGCAGCTTTCACGGTCATTGTCTTGTAACCGACGTAGCTCACTTCGAGTGTGGCTCCAGGCTTGCAATTCAGCGTAAAGTTACCATCCAGATCGGTAACGACACCATTGGTTGTACCAGCCACCTTCACGCTTGCACCAATCAAGGTTTCGCCAGTGGCATCCACCACTGTACCCTTGATGCCTTGGTTCTGCTGAACGCTCATAGCAGCATTGTTCATCTGGGCAGCGAGGATGGCCGAAGTAGGCATCCACATCAAACCTGCACCGAGCATGCCGAGAAACTTTGTTTTCTTTCTCATAGTTCTTATTTTGTTTATAGGTTTAAAATAATCATCTTATTATCATACCATTACTTCTGAAAGATTCCCTCAAGAATCCAAGGAGCATTAACCTTCATACTCTTGAAACGGTCGAAGATGCCATACTTCTCAGAGCCGTTACCAAAGTAGTTGTTGTCCCAAACGAATGTAGAGAAGCCTCGTTTGCGAGCCTCCGTAGTCAGGAACTTACAGTAGTAGGTCATGTTTTCATGCACTTTCACAGAGTTTGACTTATAGTGGTCGGTTACTCCCCATTCTCCTATTACGACACCCAGTCCTTTGTTGCTCCAGGTATTCATCGCCTTATCAAAGAAATCCGTCATCGTCTTCTCGTTGTCAGCAGGTGTCTTGCCAGCATCCTTGTAGGCATCACCCCAGTAATCGTAGGTGCAATCGCCGGCGTAGCTCCATGGTTGATAGTAGTGGAATTCCACACTCATATAGTTGTTGCCATTGCCTTCGGTATCCTTCGGAATGATGAATCCTCCATTCTCGATGCCAAACCAAGGGTTGCAAACATAAGTCTGTAAGATGAGGTGGCGTTTGGCATTGTTGCCGCCTGTGGCACGAACCATATCCACGAATGTCTGATTGTAAGCATTCTGCACTTCGAGATTCTCGGCAGTAGGCTTGCTCCAGTTGTCTCTGACGTGAACCTCATTGGTACCAGCGAAAGCCAAGCGACCGTCATAATTGGCAAACTCAGAGGCGATATTCATCCAGAGGAGCGCAAGCTTTTGGCAGTTTTCTTCCTTATATTGATAGGTAGGACGACTTTCGAGCCATTTTTCATGATGCACATTGATGATAACCTTGAGGTCATTATCCAGACACCAACCCACTACCTCCTTGATACGAGCAATCCAAGCCTTGTCGATGCTCATCGCCTGAGCATTGGTAATGTGGCACTGCCAACGGATTGGAATACGGATAGCATTGAAACCTGTCTTCTTCACAGCTTGTATCATCTTCTTGGTAACAACGGGATTGCCCCAAGCTGTCTCTGCATGGATGGAACCATCAGGGTTGCCAATCTGCATCGACTCGCCATCCTGTTCAGGAGCTGAGCACTCAAACGCATTTCCAAGATTCCATCCCACAACATCTTTATTCCATTGCTGGGCAGTAGGCATGGATTCGCATACGCCATCAGAACCTTTGGAAGGGTCATTCTGCAACGTGTTTGCTTCGCATGAGAAACATGTGAAGAAGCCTATTAAAAAGAGGCTAAATGTCAAAAAATTCCTTTTCATTTTATGGGTAAATTGTTATTGTTTCGGTTTTTAAAAACTGTGCGTAACAGATTCTGGCTGCAAAGATAGAGAAAAGGGACTTCAAGAGGGTTAGATAACAAACAAAAAAGGTTTCAATTCAGACATATCGTCCGAACCGAAACCTTTTCTTTAAAATTAGAACCCTGATTTACAGATACTTACTGGGAGAAACCCCAAAGTGCTTTTTAAATACTGTACTAAAGTACTTCACATTTACAAAACCGGCTTTCACAGAGACATCCATCACACTATCTCCCTGTTTCAGAAAGATTGCAGCCTGCTCCAGACGTATCAATCGCATAAAATCCTGCGGATTTTGCCCCGTAAGAGTCTTTAGCTTACCATAGAAAAGCGTTCTGCTCATCGCCATCTCTCTACAGAGTCGGTCGATATTAAAGTCGGTGTCGCTCAGATGAGCCAACACCAAACTGGTAGCTTTATCTACAAAAGCCTGGTCTTGTGGATTCAGAACAGCTTCTTCCACATTTTCGCAAGAATCAGAGCACACAATATGCTCGGGAGAAGCAGACTCAGAAGCCATCCCTCCTCTAACAAGAGCAAGACTTCTGTCCATATAGTACTGACTCAACTGGCGACGATTCTTCAAAATACTGGCAATCTTACTCGCAAGAATAGCAGTATCGAATGGCTTGGCGATATAGTCATCAGCACCAAGTCCGAGTCCTTCTATCATAAAGTCACGACCAATCTTAGCAGTCAGCAGGATAACGGGCAGCCATGATGTTTCCTTGTTTTCCTTTATGCGGCGACAAAGCTCATCTCCGTGCATTCCGGGCATCATGACATCTGAAACAACGATATCACACACACCGCCCTCTTTCAGATATTTCAAGGCAGCCTCTGCACTTTCCACATCAACTACTTGATAAGAATCACCAAAAGTCATTCTGATATATTTGCAAAGATCTTCATTGTCATCGACAAAAAGAAGTGTATCCTTTGAAACACCAGCATCCTGCAAAACCGCAGAAGACACAGTTTGGCAAGTTTCATCATGCTTGTCTTCAGCTAAAGAAGATTCATTTGCAACTTTTTTCTTTTCCTCAACAAGCCGAACGGAAGAATCTGTTACATTACCTAATGGCAACTTCACACAGAAAGTAGTACCCTTTCCTTCCTCACTTACGAAACTAAGCTTTCCTCCTAATTTCTCTACAAGCTTTTGTGTAAGCATCAGTCCTAATCCACTTCCCATTTCCTGAGAATTCACCGCATTAGAAGCCCTAAAGAAGCTCTTGAAGATACTCTTAATTTCTGCCTTGGGAATACCTATACCTGTATCACATACATGAATCAGCGCCATCTTTCCTTCAACAGAAGCCGACAACGTAACCTTTCCACCTTGAGGTGTATATTTGATAGCATTCGAGAGAAGATTTTCCAATATCAGATCCACCATTTTGACATCAGAATGAATCTGTTGCTTCGGACACGTTTCAAGACACAGCAGAATATGCTTCTCCTGAGCTGCCAATGCAAACTTATCCATCTGCAAACGTAAAAGCATCGGCAATTCTATATCTTGTAGACGAACCTGTTCGGCAGACTGTTCTACTTTTTGGAAGTCAAGCAACTCTGTTACCATCTTCAACAGTTTATTGCCGTTGCGCTGCGCCATATCCAAAAAAACACGACTCTTTTCACTCAAGTGAGAATCTTTAGACAGATCAACAAGAGGAGCTAAAACGAGACTCAAAGGAGTACGTATGTTATGGGCAGTATTGACGAAGAAATTGATTTTCTCGTCATAATACTTGCGCTGCAATCGTTCTTTATAAAACTGCCATGCAAAATATAAGATGGCTGTCAGAATACAGAGATAGACAATCCATGCCCACCAGGTGTTCCACCAAGGTTGAGCGATAGAAATTTTTAGGGATGTTGCTCCCAATTCTCTACCATTGCTTCTGCAAATAGCCTTAACATAAAGGACATAGTTGCCAGGAGGCAAATTGACAAATCGTGCTAACTGATAAGAGGAAGGTTTACTCCAGTTACGATCATATCCTTCTAAATAATACTGATATTGGATGTCATGCTGATATTGATAATTGATGCTCTCGAAAGAAACAATCAGCGTATTCTCATGATGGTGAAGGTGCAAGGTGCCATCTTGTAACATTTCAAAGAGGGATTCATTCCATTGGTCGGTACGCTCTACGCCTTCCACCTCAACACGATGGATACGAAGCGGAGCTGCATAATTCAATCCTTTGGCAAACATCGGAGCCAAAGCCACTACGCCATCATTACTGCCAAAAAGCATCCTGCCATCTGAAGTACACGCCACCGACATCCGATTATACTCACGTTCCAGTCCCTTGAAGAAGTTGAGATTTACCACCTTCCCCTGATAGATGAAAGCCAACCCCTTATCAGTACTCAACCACAACTTGCCATCCTTTCCCTTGATAAGTCCATAAACCGCATTAGACGGTAAAGACTCCTGGGTAGTATAGTTTCTTAACTTATTAGTCTTCAGATCATAATCATAAAGTCCACCACCATCCGTACCTATCCAGACATGACGGAAATTCTGATAAACCATACTGTTGACAAACAAATTAATGTCTTTATCGGGATATTGTTCTGGATAAAAAAAACGGCGTGGGTGCATAGGATTATGTTTATCTATCAAATAGCAACCATGCGAAGTTCCTACAGCGATACTGCGTTTATCCTCTGATTCTGTAATGCATTGTACCTCGTTGACAGGCAGATAGAAAGCTGCCTTCTCCACTCCTCTGAAAATATTTTTTCCAGAAGGGAAACAGGCCATATCACCATCTAAACAGCCTATCCAGAGATTGCCTTCGCTATCAACAAAAAGACTGAACACATAGTCGCTCTTCAACTTTCCATTACGAACTGAATATGCAGGCATACTGGTTCCATAACTGTTCACCTGATATACACCATTGCCATAAGTACCTACCAGAATCCTTCCATCAACAGTCTGACAAATCGTAAGTGCCACCTTATTATATAGTCCATGATGCCAAAAATGAGTCTGCGAATCATAAATACTTACTCCTTTATCAGTAGCATACCATATTTTTCCATCGCGACTTTGGAACACATCGTTCACACAATTATCTATCAGCGATTGATTGTTAAGATACTCGTGCGTAATATATTCCAGAGTATGTTCCATCGGAATGGCTAAATCTACTCCTCCCGAATAAGAGCCTGCCCATAAATCTCCAAAACGATCGCGGCACAAAGTATATAAACCATTACCCTTCAACACGTTACCAGAACGTCCATCTGTATTCAGTAAGAGCTTGGTTTGTTTATTCTGCTTATCATAAGCATAGATACCAGCTCCATCGACAGCCATCAGAACAGTTTGATGATTAAATGAAATAATAGAACGTACGGGAATCTGCGGAATGTTCTGTAAAGAATGGAAAGCTATAGAATTGATTGGCTTCCAAGTACTATCATCCACCACCTTCACTCCTTCATGAAAAGTACCCAACCAAATATGATGCCCCTCTACATCATGATAAGAAGAAACCACAGAGCTACCGCTTATTTTTTTTGCTATTTTCTGTGTAGCTACCGAATAGCAATATACATCTTTGGAAGTTCCTATCAAGAGTCTCTGACCAACAAACTGGATATGATTAATATAGGTATCTTTTAATATAAATCTACCTTTGGCTTTCTTGCGAACGATTTCCTTCCCGTCAGCAGAAGCTGACAAGCAGTAAAGACCTTTGTCCATAGCCAACCAGAAGTTGCCCTTTTCATCTACCAACAATTCGTTCAATACAATGCTTCCTCCAAGAATATTCAGAAGATTACATCTCAAGACGAACGTATCTTTCACCTTATTATATATATATACTTTTCCCTTGTTGTCGTAAGCATATATCTGCCGATGATGATCTTGGGTCAATTTGATATTTCTGCCACTGGCATCACTATACTGCATTTCTGTAGCCAATGTGTAATTAGAAACCAATTGCCCGTTATATCGGTCAACCCCTCGTTTAGTACTTATCCACATAGCACCATCCTCTGCCTCAACAATAGAATAAACACGAGAACTGGACAGTCCATTATCTGTATTGAGATTGGAAATCATGAACATATTTCTGGAAATATGCCCGTGTGCCGGAAGAACAGTTGCCAACAGCAACAATATAAATAGTATATATGATTGTAGTCTTTTCATTATTTATTAAAGTTTGGAACAAAGTTAGCCAAAATGGTTGACACCTCGTGAGAGAAGTGTCAGCCCTAATTTATTTTGCTTGCAAAAGTTTTACCGGACAGCAATAATAATCTTACTTGAACAACGCGCAAGCCCAATCTTCGTCCGTCACTACATCGCAGAGCGCCAGTCCCTGCTCCTTAGCTGCTGCCTCTATCATCGGCACGTCAGCCTCGTAGAATCCGCTGAGGATGAGTTGTGCACCTTCCTTCATGTGCGCACGAAACGCCGGCATGTCAGCAATGAGTATATTGCGGTTGATATTAGCAATCACTATATCAAAGCGGTCTTCAACGTTATCAAGAACAGACGCATCGCCAAGCAACACATCCATATTCTCGACACCGTTGAGCGCCGCGTTATGCAGGGCATTGTCGGCGCTCCACTCATCGATGTCGTAGCCAAGCACGGGGTCGGCACCAAGGCGTGAGGCGGTTATGCCGAGTATACCCGTTCCGCATCCGCAGTCGAGCACGCTCTTGCCATGCACGTCCATACCCAGCAGGCGTCGCAATATCATGCGTGTAGTCTGGTGCGTGCCCGTACCGAAGGCGTTGCGCGCCTCAATGAAGATGCGCATCACGCCGTCGTCACCAGCGAACATCTCGCGGTCGGTGTGCTTGGCGTCGTATATTACGAGGTTTTCGTTCACGCCAATCGGCTCGAAGCCCTCGTCCTCCCAACCCTGATTCCAGTCCTGGTCGGGCACTTCCTCAACTTCATAACTCACCGACACGCCGTCAGGCATATAGTCGGCGATGGATGCATCGAGCGCCTCCTTGTCATACATTGGGCGCTGCACATAACCCTGCAATCCTTCGTCTGAATCCTCAAACGCTTCGAAACCAGCCTCACAAGCGGCTGCCGACAACAACTCGCGGGCTACCTGCAACTGCTCAGCCTCGCACACTATCTTGAAATCTGCTACAAAATATTTCATAAAACTATATTTAAAAGGGGCGCTGTTCTTGCATAGGCATGTTATTATTCATATACTTCTTCAATGTCGAGCGCATCTTCGGCGCCATCCGCCGAGCTTTCACCGCTCGAACACCCATCGTATCCCTCTGGCAGGTCGAACTTCACGCTCTCGTCGTAAGGCAGTGACGGGTCGGCATACACCTTTTTCATATAGTAAGCCCAGATAGGCAGAGCCATCGTCGCACCCTGACCCATGCGCATGGTGTCGAAGTGGATGTCGCGGTCCTCGCCGCCTACCCAGCAACCGCTCACAAGCTGCGGAGTGAAGCCCATGAACCATGCGTCGGCGTTGCGGTTTGTGGTACCGGTCTTGGCACCGATATCGCCCGTAAAGTGGTATCTGAAGCGCAGACGTCCGCCGGTACCGCCGTCTACTACGCCCTTCAGAAGCACAAGCATGCGGTTGGCGCTCTCTGCGTTTATCACCTCGTTCAGACGCGGCTGGAAATCGGTTATGACATTGCCCTCGTTGTCCTCGATGCGGCTCACGAACATCGGAGCCGAACGTATGCCCTTGTTGGCGAATGTGGTGTAAGCGCTCACCATCTCAGCCACAGAAACCTCGCACGGACCGAGACAGAGAGCCATCGAGGGCACTATCTCGGGGTTGTTAATGCCAAAGTCGTGAAGCATCGAAACAAACTGCTGTGGATTAAGCTTACTCATAAGGTAAGCCGAAATCCAGTTGTTCGACTGCGCCAAGCCCCACTTCAGCGAAACCATCTCGCCGTAGCGCTTGCGGTTGGCATTGCGCGGTGTCCATGTCTGGTTGCCCACTCTGTACGACTGCTGCACGTTAGGAGCCATTGAGCACGGCGTGAATCCGTTCTCCATAGCCAGCGAGTAGAGGAACGGCTTGATTGTAGAGCCAACCTGGCGTCTGCCGCCCGTAACCATGTCGTACATAAAATGAGAATAGTCGAGTCCGCCCACATACGCCTTCACGGCACCCGTCTTAGGATCCATACTCATGAAGCCGGCACGCAGGAACGACTTCACGTAGCGTATACTGTCGATAGGCATCATCATGGTGTCGATGTCGCCGTGATAGGTGAAGAGCGTCATCTCCGTAGGTGTGTGGAAAGAGCGGTGTATCTCCTCCTGGCTTGCGCCTGCCGCCTTCAGTGCACGATAGCGTTCACTCTGAAGCACAGCACGTTCCATAATCTGGTTAACCTGCTTTTGTGTGAGCGCAGAGGTGAACGGAGCGTTCGGTTTGCCCTTCTGCTCCTTGAAGAACTCGGGTTGCAGGAAGCGTGCTACGTGAGCATACACAGCCTCCTCGGCATATCGCTGCATACGCGAATCGATAGTGGTGTACACCTTCAAGCCGTCGGCGTTGAGGTTGTAAGGAGAACCATCCTTCTTGCGATTCTTGTTGCACCATCCGTAAAGCGGATCGCTTACCCAAGCTATAGAGTCGATGACATACTGGCGCTTGTTCCACGCCGGATAGTTGGAACGCTCAGGACGCTCAGCAGACATGTACACACGCAGGAACTCGCGCAAGTAAGGCGCTACGCCATCCTTGTGGTCGGTGCGGTGGAAGTCGAGCGTGAGCGGCGACTCGATGTGCTGCGCATACTCGGCATCGGTGATATAGCCCGCCTTGCGCATCTGGTCGAGCACCACGTTGCGACGCTCACGACAACGGTCGGGATAGCGCACGGGGTTGAACAGCGACGGGTTCTTGCACAAGCCGATGAGCGTAGCAGCCTCCTCAAGATTAAGGTCGCGAGGCTCCTTATTAAAATAGGTGTTGGCCGCAGTCTTTATACCTACAGCGTTATGCAGGAAGTCGAAATAGTTGAGATACAGAGCTATAATCTCCTCTTTGGTGTAGTTGCGCTCGAGCTTCACGGCGATAACCCACTCTATCGGTTTCTGCAGCGCACGCTGCATGGTGCTCTTGGCGGTTTCGGAATAGAGCTGCTTGGCAAGCTGCTGCGTGATGGTAGAACCGCCACCTGCAGAAGCCTGACCGAACAGACCGCGCTTGACGATGGCTCTGCCCAAAGCGATGAAGTCTACGCCCGAATGGTCGTAGAAACGCACATCCTCTGTAGCCACAAGCGCCTGCACCAGGTATGGCGAGATGTCGTTGTATGAAACGCAGATACGGTTCTCGCGATTGAAGTTCCACGTGCCGATGACCTTTCCGTCGGCACTATAGATCTGTGTTGCGAAGCGGTTGATAGGGTTCTGCAAGTCCTCAACTGGCGGCATATATCCGATAAAACCGTTCCATATAGCCGTGAACGCAATAGCCGAACCGAGAATGACGATGGCAAGCAACGTCCATAGTGAGCGTACGAATACTTTTCTCATATTTTTAGTAATGTATTCCTTATTATATTAGTAATAGGACTGAATTATATTAGTAATATCTCTTATATTTTGCAAAGGTAAGGCAAAAAAGTGAGAAAAGCATAAATAATAGTTTTCATTTACGCCATATCTGAAAAATTATAACTACCTTAGCAGACAAATTGTAGACAACCATTAATTCTAAATAATAATGAGACACGATTTTGTAACAATAGCCGACCTGTCAAAGGAGAAGCTAATGTATTTGCTCGAAATGGCAAAGGAGTTCGAAAACCACCCAAACCGCGAATTGCTGAAAGGAAAGGTGGTGGCTACGCTTTTCTTCGAGCCTTCGACTCGTACGCGATTGAGTTTTGAAACCGCAGCGAACCGTCTCGGTGCGCGCGTCATCGGTTTCTCTGACGCCAAGGCGTCAAGCGTAACTAAAGGCGAAACCCTCAAGGACACAATCCTTATGGTTTCAAACTATGCAGACGTAATCGTAATGCGCCACTACGTTGAAGGCGCTGCGCAATACGCCAGCGAAGTGGCTCCCGTTCCTATCGTGAACGCGGGCGACGGCGCACACATGCACCCGTCACAGTGTCTCCTCGATCTTTATTCAATCTACAAAACACAAGGCACTCTCGAAAACCTTAATATCTATCTTGTGGGCGACTTGAAGTACGGACGCACCGTACACTCGCTCATCACCGCCATGCGCCACTTCAACCCTACATTCCACTTCATAGCGCCGAAGGAGCTTGCAATGCCTGAAGAGTACAAAATCTACTGCCGCGAGCATGGCATACGCTTCGAAGAGCATACCGACTTCAACGAAGACGTTATCGCCGACGCCGACATCCTCTATATGACACGCGTACAGAAGGAGCGCTTCTCAGACCTTATGGAGTACGAACGCGTGAAGAACGTGTACATCTTGAAACGCCAGATGCTCTGCAAGGCGAAGGAGAACATGAAGATTCTGCACCCGCTGCCACGTGTTAACGAGATTGCGTACGACGTAGACGAGAGTTCGCACGCTTACTACATCCAGCAGGCTGGCAACGGCCTGTTCGCCCGCGAGGCTATATTCTGCTACGTGCTCGGCATCTCTCTCGACGAAGTGCGCAACGACAAGACAATTATTTAGCAATTAATAAACATAATACAATGAGCAACAAGACAGAAAGACAAGTGGCCGCTATCAAGAACGGCACTGTCATCGACCATATACCGGCAGAGAAGACATATCAGGTTGTAAACCTGCTGCAACTGGAAACACTCGACACACCAGTAACCATCGGCTACAACTATCCGTCGAACAAGATAGGACGCAAAGGCATCATCAAGGTGTCTGACAAATTCTTCACCGACGAGGAGATTTCGCGCCTCTCGGTCGTAGCGCAGAACGTTGTGCTCAACATCATTCACGACTACGAGGTGGTGGAAAAGAAGACCGTGAAGACTCCCGACGAGCTGCGCGGCATCGTGAAGTGCAACAACCCGAAGTGCATCACCAACAACGAGCCGATGAACACCGTCTTCCACGTCGTGAACAAGGAGAAGGGCATCCTCAAATGCCACTACTGCGACAAGGAACAGTTCATCGAGAAAGTAGAACTCGTTTAATAAACTATAACTAAAATCCTTTTAACTATGAAAAGAGATCAAGTGATTTTCGACCTGATTGAGAAAGAACATCAGCGCCAGCTGAAGGGTATAGAACTTATTGCGTCTGAGAACTTCGTTAGCGACGAGGTGATGGAGGCAATGGGCTCTTATCTCACAAACAAGTATGCCGAGGGCTATCCAGGCAAGCGCTACTACGGTGGCTGCCAGGTAGTGGACGAAGTGGAGACACTGGCTATCGAGCGCGTGAAAAAACTCTTCGGTGCTGAGTATGCAAACGTACAGCCGCACTCTGGTGCGCAGGCTAACGCCGCTGTGCTGCTTGCCGTACTGAAGCCTGGCGATACATTCCTCGGACTTAACCTCGCTCACGGCGGACACCTCTCACATGGTTCGGCTGTGAACACATCGGGTATTCTCTACCACGCCATAGGCTACGACCTCGACCAGAAGACAGGTCGCGTGAACTACGACCATATGGAGCAGCTCGCACTTGAGCACAAACCGAAACTTATCATCGGTGGCGGTTCGGCATACAGCCGCGAGTGGGACTACAAGCGCATGCGCGAGATTGCCGACAAGGTAGGCGCTCTGCTTATGATTGATATGGCTCACCCTGCAGGTCTCATCGCAGCCGGCTTGCTCGACAACCCGGTGAAGTACGCTCACATCGTTACTTCTACTACTCATAAGACCCTGCGCGGTCCGCGCGGCGGCATCATCCTTATGGGCAAGGACTTCGAGAATCCATGGGGCTTGAAGACACCAAAGGGCGTAACAAAGATGATGAGCCAGCTGCTCAACTCTGCAGTGTTCCCAGGACAGCAGGGTGGTCCGTTGGAGCATGTCATCGCTGCCAAGGCTGTAGCTTTCGGCGAGGCTCTGCAGCCTGAGTTCAAGGAGTGGGCAAAGCAGGTGAAGAAGAACGCAAGCGTGCTTGCAGACGAACTCATCAAGCGCGGCTTCACTATCGTTAGCGGCGGCACAGACAACCACTCTATGCTCGTCGACCTCCGTTCGAAGTATCCTGATCTCACCGGCAAGGTGGCTGAGAACGCTCTCGTTGCTGCCGACATCACCGTTAACAAGAACATGGTGCCGTACGACACACGCAGCGCTTTCCAGACATCTGGCATCCGCCTCGGTACTCCTGCCATCACAACACGTGGCGCTAAGGAAGACCTCATGGTGCTCATTGCTGAACTCATCGAGGAAGTGCTCAACGACCCGGAGAACGAGGAAGTAATCGCTCGCGTTCGTGCTAAGGTGAACGAGACGATGAAGGATTATCCCCTCTTTGCATACTAATTTTTTTTTATAAATTCTTGTCCGCGCCGACCGATACGCACATCTGCTATGGTCGGCACGTACTTGCGCAACGAACGGCGCTGATGTACGTAGCGGTCGCCGCGGACAACTAATATTTACGCCCCATGCTACAACTTGTATCTGTAATATTCATAATAATCATCTCCATCTGCTACATCGCCTACCGCACATACATGGCTATACATGAAGCAAAAAGCGGATGCTACGGCTGTAAAGGCTGCGCTCTGAAGGAGCAGATGATAAAAAACAGCAAGCAAAACAAACACACGAGAGCGGCTGTTCACGCTGAGAAATGCAGCAATTTCAGGAAAATCGACTCGTAAACATGAAGATTTTAAGAAAAAACACTGAAAAGTGAAATATTCTTGAAAAAAGTTGCAAAAACATTTGGATGTTACGAAAAGAATGGCTACCTTTGCACTCGCAATTAAGCAACAAGCCTATTTGGTACCTTGGCCGATCGGTTAGGTAACGGTCTGCAAAACCGTGTAGAGCAGTTCGACTCTGCTAGGTACCTCAAGAAAAGTGAAATGTTCGTTTGAACATTTCACTTTTTTCATTTACACAAACATCAACATGTATAACATTCTAAAAACACCAGAAAGAATGACAAAGCAAACAAGCACGCACAAGCCTATACATTATTATATATATAGCATCTTACCTTATTATATATATAGCGCAATACTTCTTCTCGCCTCGTGCAACAACCACACGGCAACCAACAAAGACAACGGCGACGGCGACACAATCGCATTCAAATACGCCGAACACATAACAGCCGTACGCCACGACGGATATATCGACGTGAAACTGAGCAATCCTTGGAAAGCCGGCACTACCCTACACCGCTACGCCCTTATCAACCGCAAGGATTCAGGAAAAGTGACGCCACCGACAAACGCCACTGCTATATATACACCTATTCACAGCGCCGTCGTATCAACATCGCCCCACTGCCGACTACTTTTCGACCTTGACGCGGCCGAGACAATAAAGGGAGTGTGCGACTTACAGTACATCACACAATCCGACATACAGCGACGTGCGGCAAAAGGCATCATAGCCGACTGTGGCAACAGCATGTCGCCAACAATCGAACGCATCATCACACTCTCACCCGACGCCATATTCATGTCGCCATACGAAGGAGGCAGCTACGCCCAGCTCGAGAATATCGGCGCCGCAATCATAGAATGCGCCGACTACATGGAGACATCCGCCCTGGGACGCGCCGAATGGATGCGCTTCTATGGCATGCTCACCGGAAAGGAAAACACAGCCGACTCGCTGTTCGCAGCCATAGAACGCAACTACAAAACCATCGTCAGCGAGAACAATAAGCAAAAGAAACACCCGAAAGTGCTCACCGAACGCGTCACAAATGGTGTATGGTACTGCCCCGGCGGCAACAGTTCGATGGCAAAACTGATAAAGGATGCAGGCGGGAAATATATTTTCGCCGACAATAATCAGAGCGGATCACTAAACCTTTCACCCGAAATGGTTATCAACAAATCAACCGACGCCGACGTTTGGCTCTTCATTTATTATGGAAACCGACCGCTAACGCGCAACGAACTGGCAGCCGAATACAGCGGATACAAGACAATAAAGGCTTTCAAGGAGGGCAACATCTACGAATGCAACGGAAAAACTTCAACTTATTTCGAAGAAATTTCGTTCCGACCCGATTTTTTGCTCGAAGAACTGACGCACATTCTTTACTCACCTGACAGCACCCTGCGCTACTACAAGCGCATATCTGAGTAGAAAAACGGCGAAGACAAGCCCCAAAACGGGCTTTCAACCCTAAAAATTCGAGAAAATGCACATTTTTCGACAAAAAAGTTAAAGAAACGTTTGGCGGTTACGAGAAAAACGTATACCTTTGCACTCGCAATTGAGAAACAGTGCTCCGGTTAACTTCAACCAGTATGGAAGTTTGGGTGAGTGGCTGAAACCAGTAGTTTGCTAAACTGCCGTACGGGTAACCGTACCGGGGGTTCGAATCCCCCAGCTTCCGCTGTTCTCTTGAGCAAAATTTTACTGTTGGTGGATTCATCTAATGGTTAGGATACAAGATTCTCAATCTTGGCATAGGGGTTCGATTCCCCTATCCACTACCAAAACAGTAAGACATAAGATGGTGGATTCATCTAATGGTTAGGATACAAGATTCTCAATCTTGGCATAGGGGTTCGATTCCCCTATCCACTACCAAAACA